>Ga0265293_10003690_pt1 | contig 28128 bp, 16 predicted proteins | sample Munlanlewell138R_FD_192505 | JGI IMG/M metagenome (GOLD analysis project Ga0265293, IMG submission 192505) | Leachate microbial communities from a municipal landfill in Southern Ontario, Canada - Leachate well 138R | ecosystem: Engineered > Solid waste > Landfill > Unclassified | place: Canada...
TCCGTTGAGCCATGTAGTGTCTCGGCTGTCTCGCGGAGGGTTTGCCAGGCCAGCTCGGCTTGAGGGTGGAGGCGGTAGATCATCCCTCTGTCGAGGTTGTCGATGTGCACTACTAACAGGCGAGCAGGGGGAATTTTGTCGCTGTCATACAGAGGGTCGGCTGTGGTTGAGAAAATGCTCAGGCCAAGTTCAGGATGGAGCGTGTTGAGGCGTTTCAATTCAGCCAGAAAAAAGGCGCCATGGCCCTTGTTGACGAAGGGTTGGCCTGGCTGGGGTTCACGGTCGAGGTAGTAGGAGTCCCCGGTGTTACGGAAATTCTGGTGTGCTAGCATATGGATCATTTCGTGCACCAGGGTTCCTCGCAAGGCCCGGGGGTGATTCTGTAAATGGCGGGCGATACGGATCGCCCAGTCCTCATGGGTTGAGCGACAATAAATAAAGCATCCAGCAGTTTTGTAGGCGTGGGTAAAGCGTAGCTGAAACCCCGCAGAGGGACGCAGGACTCCGCCAAAATATTGCAGGTTGTAACGCTGAAACAAGCGTATCAAATCACAGCTGGTCTGGCGCTCAGGGAAGAAGGCCTCGGCCATTAGGGGGTGTTCTCCCGGTAAAAATCCATGGAATGAAAAATGGCCGGGATTTTACCGGAGTGAACAAATTTTGACCAGCTTGGGTTTGGTGAGGCGTTGTCGGGAGGCTAGCTCTGTTTGGTACTCAGCTCTCCTGGCCGTCGCAACAGCTGGGGCGTCCTGAAGAGCTATCACTCTGCTGCTGGCGATAAGTGCGCAGCCGGTTATAGAGGGTTTTAGTGCTTACACCCAGCATCTTTGCCGCCTTTTCCCGATTGCCGCGGCAATGTTTCAAGGTGGCATTGATCAGTTTCTCTTCCATTTCGGCGATAGTAAGGCCGGTATTGACGGTGAATTCATGCTCGATCAAGGAAGCCGCTGGGGCGGTGATTTGGGTGGGCAGGTCTGCCAGGTCAATGGTGGTATCTGCCATCAGGTAAGCTCGGTAAACAATATTACGCAGTTCCCTGGCGTTACCCGGCCAGGAGTACTTGACCAATGCTGCCATGGCTTGTGGTGAGAATCGTTTTAATACGCCGCCCGCACGGTTGTGGATTTCCAAAAAATGCCGCGCCAGTAATTCAACATCGCCTTCTCTATGGCGAAGAGGAGGCATATGAATAGGAAATACCTGAATGCGGTACAGCAGATCTTCGCGGAGATAGCCATCAATGACCGCTTGGCGGGGGTCGCGATTGCAAGCGGTAATCAGCCGGATGTCACAGTTCTGCTCCCGGCTACTGCCCAGGCGTGAAAAGCGCTGTGTCTCGAGAACCCGCAGCAGGCTGGCTTGCAGCTCAAGGGGCATTTCGGTGATCTCGTCGAGGAAAAGTGTACCGCCATGGGCGCATTCAAAATAGCCGCGATGCTCGCGGATGGCGCCGGTAAAGCTGCCTCTCTCATGCCCGAACAGCTCACTTTCAATCAGCTGAGGAGTCACCGCGCCACAGTTAACCACGATAAAAGGCTGTTCGGCACGCTGGCTGAGACTGTGGATTGCCTGCGCCGCCATATCCTTTCCAGTACCGCTTTCACCGGTAATCAGAACGGCAGCCTGGGTTGGAGCAGCCCTTTTTATCTGCTGGTAGATGGGTTGCATGGTGGCAGCATTGCTCAGCAGAAAGCTGGCGAGCAGATTGTCCGCTGCGTCCAGGTTGATTTTGGTTTCCTCCATGGCGGCGCTAGGCGAGTGAGATAAGCTCATAAATCCCTACAGATGAGGTTGTGAGACCGCTTGTCGATGAGGCTGCAGCAGCTGGCCTGCTGACTTAGTGCGTCAATCTCCATTTTAGTTTCACTTCTTTCTTAATCGCGCTGAGGAACCTGTGATAGGGATCTGTTACATAGTGATTCAATCGTTAATATTTATTTATACGCGAACTTTTTGGCGGCGCTATTGCCACATCAGAGAGGGCGTCAAGAACGCAGTCATCTCAGCAGCGATATATAGGCAGAGGTGTGAATCAAGTTATCAGGAGCTGCCCTGACTGTATATCTCGCCTGTCAGGATTCCAGTTACATGACCGGTCAGGTGCTGCATATCAATGGTGGCAGCGTCGTCAATGGTTGAAAGATACTTCTGCGCCGCCCGTTCGAGGAGGGCGCAGTTGTGGAGTGAGCGTTGTTCCGTCGTCGATGAGCTGTTTTGTCGTTGCTGAGAGGGTAACGAAAATTCTGTGAGCTGAAAGGGATACTGGAGGACGCGATGGGTTCCTCGCCGGGGGCGCCGCGAAGCAACAGAGCAGTGAACGTGGAGCAGGCAGCAGCCATGCCGCGTATCGCGATTGAATCGGTGCAACCAAGGGTCGAAGAAGGGCGCTTCCTGGCCAAGGCAATCGCTGGCCGGGCGACCGCGATTGAAGCCGTTATTTTCAGTGATGGCCACGACCAGCTGGGGGCAGTTGTCCAGTGGCGGGAAGTGAACACCGCTCATTGGCAGCATTGTGACATGCAACTGCAGGGCAACGACCGATGGAAGGCAGAGCTGATAATAGCGCAGCCCGCTCGGGTGGTATTTCAAATAGAAGCCTGGATAGATGTCTTTGCTACTTTCTGCGATGACCTGGAGAAAAAGCGCACTGCTGGCCAGGACCTGGAGCTGGAAATTGAGGAGGGAGCCCGGTTGCTCCGCTGTTGGCAAGCTTCGCAGCCGCCAGGTCAAGCTCAGCTGTTTTTCACAGTGTTGGCAGAGCTGGCTGAGCTTGACTTGCAGTGCCAGAAAGTTGCGCTACTGCTGTCGCCCGAGGTGCGGGAGCTTGTTAACGCTGCCAACGTGAAGGATCACGTCACACGGGGTAAAACCTATGGCCTTGATATCGAGCGCTCCGCTGCAGGCTTTGCCAGTTGGTACGAGTTGTTCCCGCGCTCGGTGACCGACTCTGTCCACCACCATGGTACCTTCAGAGATGTCATTAAACGCCTGCCAGCCATCCGTGCCATGGGGTTTGATGTGCTCTACTTTCCACCTATCCACCCGATTGGTCTGACGCATCGCAAAGGGCCCAATAATGCCTTGCAAGCAGGGCCGAAGGACGTTGGCAGCCCCTATGCTATTGGCTCGGAGGAGGGCGGGCACGATGCTCTGCACCCACAGCTGGGTAACCTGGAAGACTTCCGAGACTTGGTGGCAGAAGCAAAAGCCTGCGGCATGGAAATCGCCCTCGATTTTGCCATCCAGTGTTCGCCTGATCATCCCTGGCTGAAGGAACATCCCGACTGGTTTCGCTGGCGACCGGATGGCAGTATCCGCTATGCCGAGAATCCGCCCAAGAAATACCAGGATATCGTCAATGTCGATTTCTATGCATCGGCGGCAGTACCGGCTCTGTGGGAAGCCTGGCGCGACATCATTCTTGTCTGGGTTGCACGGGGTGTCAGCCAGTTTCGGGTCGATAACCCCCACACCAAGCCATTGCCATTTTGGGAGTGGCTGATCGCCGATGTCCGCAGCCGTCATCCCCAGGTGATCTTTCTCGCCGAGGCCTTCACCCGGCCTGCCATGATGGCCCGACTCGGCAAACTGGGTTTTAGCCAAAGCTATACCTACTTTACCTGGCGCAATACCAAGGCTGAGCTGGAAGCCTATTTCAGGGAGCTCAACAGCTGGCCGCTGAATGCCTGCTTCCGCCCTCATTTTTTTGTTAACACGCCAGATATCAACCCTTTTTATCTTCATCACTCGGGTCGTGCAGGCTTCCTGGTCCGCGCTGTACTGGCCGCCATGGGGTCCGGACTGTGGGGCATGTACTCCGGCTACGAAATCTGTGAGTCAGCCCCACTGGCCGGTCGCGAAGAGTATCTTGACTCGGAAAAATATCAGATTCGGGTGCGCGATTATGAGCAGGAAGGCAACATCGTTGCAGAGATTGCGTGCCTGAACCGCATTCGCAAGGAAAATCCAGCACTGCAAACCCATCTTGGTTTTGAAGCCTACAACGCCTGGAATGACAATATATTTCTGTTTGGAAAGCGAACCTCCGATCTGTCGAACTTTATCCTCGTGGCAGTCAATCTCGATCCCTACAACGCTCAGGAGACGCATCTCGAGATCCCTTTGTGGGAGTTTGGCTTGCCTGATGATGCCGCTCTGGAGGTAGAAGATCTGATGAATGGCGAGAGCTGGACCTGGAGGGGAAAAACACAGTGGATGCGCATTGAGCCCTGGCGTCAGCCCTTTGCTATTTGGCGGCTGAGCCGCCCTGAGCAGGTAACTGAACATGTCCAGAAAACGTAATTCTCGACCTTTTATCGGCGATCCGTTGTGGTACAAGGATGCCATTATTTATCAGGTTCACGTCAAGTCGTTCTTCGACAGCAACCATGATGGCATAGGGGATTTCGCTGGGCTGATTGAAAAAATAGATTACATAGCTGAGCTAGGGGTCAATACCGTCTGGTTACTGCCGTTCTATCCTTCGCCGCGCCGCGATGACGGGTATGACATCGCTAACTATCGCGATGTGCACCCGGACTATGGCTCGCTGGTGGATTTCAGAAACTTTGTTCGCGCCGCTCACCGTCGCGGTATTCGCGTGATTTGCGAGCTGGTCATCAATCACACCTCGGATCAGCACCCCTGGTTTCAACGGGCGCGGCGAGCAAAGCGCGGCTCTTCGGCCCGCAATTATTACGTCTGGTCAGACGATGACCAGAAATACGCCGGCACACGCATTATTTTCATCGACTCGGAAATATCCAACTGGACCTGGGACCCGGTGGCAGGTCAGTACTTCTGGCACAGATTTTATTGCCATCAGCCAGACCTCAATTTTGATCATCCCCCGGTGTTGCAGGAAGTTCTGTCGGTGATGAGATTCTGGTTTGATATGGGTGTGGACGGCCTGCGTCTCGACGCTATCCCTTATCTCATCGAGCGAGAGGGGACCAGTAATGAAAACCTTCCCGAGACTCACCAGGTACTCAAGAAAATCCGTGCCGAGCTGGACCGTCTCTATCCCGATCGCATGCTGTTGGCGGAGGCCAATCAATGGCCTGAAGACACAAGGCCCTACTTTGGTGGCAACGGTGCAGGGGAGGGTGATGAGTGCCATATGGCTTTTCATTTCCCACTTATGCCGCGAATGTATATGGCACTGGCTCAGGAGGATCGCTACCCGATCACGGATATCCTGCGCCAGACTCCCCCTATCCCCGACAATTGTCAGTGGGCCATTTTTTTGCGCAACCACGATGAGCTGACGCTGGAGATGGTGACTGAGCGAGAGCGCGATCATTTGTGGAGCCACTATGCCGCGGACCCCAGAGCGCGAATCAATCTCGGTATCCGCCGCAGGCTGGCACCACTGATGGAGCGCGATCGCCGCCGTATCGAATTGCTCAATAGTCTGCTGTTGTCTATGCCGGGGACGCCGACGATTTATTACGGTGACGAACTGGGCATGGGAGACAATATTTTCTTGGGAGATAGAGATGGGGTGCGCACCCCGATGCAGTGGTCGATTGATCGCAACGGCGGCTTTTCCCGTGCCGACCCGGCACAGCTGGTGCTGCCGATGCTCCAGGACCCGCTCTATGGCTTTCATATTGTCAATGTGGAGGCTCAGCGACAGGACGCCCATTCACTGCTGAACTGGACTCGACGAATGCTCATGGTGCGCAAGCAGCAGCCCGCTTTTGGACGGGGCAGCATGCGGATGCTGGCACCGGCCAACCGCCGCATCCTCGCTTACCTTCGCGAGTACGATGCAGGGGAGGGTGAGCTGGAGACGGTGGTATGTGTCGCCAATGTATCGCGGGCAGCACAGGCCGTGGAGCTGGATTTGTCTGATTACAGCGGCAGAGTGCCAGTGGAAATGATCGGTGGCAGCGCCTTTCCACCCATAGGGGTGCTCCCCTATCTGCTCACTCTGGCTCCCTACGGATTCTATTGGTTTGTCCTCGCGCGGCAGAGTCAGATGCCGAGCTGGTATGTGGAGCCTCCGGAGCAGATGCCGGAGTTGTCGACCCTGGTAATCAAGAGTCAGCTGGAGGAGGTGTTCGAGCCTCCTTTATTGACGGAGCTGGAAGAGGACGTACTGCCCCGCTATCTGGCGATGCGGCGCTGGTTTGCTTTGCGCGACCGGCCCCAGCAAGTGAAAGTGCGGACAGTGATTCCGCTGGATGTCGATCAGGATCAGCCAGTGCTGCTTGCCGAGGTTGAGGTTGTTTTGCCCACTGGCCTCTTGCGCTACCAGTTGCCCATGGGAGTCGTTCGCGATCGCGAGGAGACGCTGCTACCCCGCCAGATAGCCCTGGCTCGTATCAGGCGCGGCCCCGACATGGCGTTGCTGACAGATGGCTTTGCCATGGCAGGTTTCATCCGCTACACCATCGACGCCATGCGACAAGGTTCGCAGCTGGAAACCTCTGCAGGCACCCTGCGGTTTCACGGCTCGGACGCCCTCGCTGAGCTGGATGCAATGACTGCAGATGATGAGTGTGAGATTGCCTGGCTGTCTGTTGAGCAGTCGAACAGTTCGGCGCTGGTGGACGGTACCATGGTATTCAAGCTGCTGCGCACCCTGCACCGTGGTATTCACCCGGAGGTCGAAATGGGGCGCTACCTGACCCGGCGAGGGTTTACTCAATGCGCGGCCCTGCTGGGGTACGTGGAAAGCATCGGCGAGCAGGGCGAACCCTGCACTCTGATGCTGTTGCAGCAGTATCTGGAAAGTCAGGGAGATGGTTGGGCCTGGACGTTGTCCACTTTGCAGCGAGCCATTCGCGATGAACTGGCTGGCGGCTTGTCAGAACACGAAAACCAGTACACCGCACTGATGGAACTGGACGCGTTTGCTTCCCACCTCGGGAGCCAGCTGGGCGCCATGCATTGCGTGCTGTCTGATAGCGGTGCAACGGGTGTATTTGCGCCGACGACGATCAGCGCCGACAGAGCCGAGCAGCTGGCCGCTGCAGTGCAGGATCAGTTCCAGCTGGCCCTGACAGTTATTGCTGAGCAGGGCAATACGCTGTCAGCCAGTGAGGCCGCGGCAGCGAATCGCCTGCTGGAACAGCGCGACGCGGTGCTTGACAGCATCGTTACTCTGGCCCGGCATTTGGAGGGTGGATTATTGATGCGGGTGCACGGTGATCTCCACCTCGGCCAGTTATTGGTGGTGCAAGGTAATGCTATTTTCATCGATTTTGAAGGCGAGCCAACGCGCACCCTGGAAGAGCGCCGCGCCCAGATGAGCCCTTACAAGGATGTCACCGGCATTCTCCGCTCCATTGATTACGCTGCAGCCATGGCACGGCGGGAGGCTGGCCGCACTGACAGCTCACAGCAGGCGCTGGCGATCAGTGACAAGATCACCCTCGATTACTCTCAGCGCAGCTGCCAGGCATTTTTGAGTGCTTATGACGAAGCTACTACTCCTATACCTCACCGGTGGGTGTCAGGTTGGGGAGGCCAGGCTGCTCTCCTTTTGTTCAGCATTGAAAAGGCCGCCTACGAAGTGGTGTATGAGGGCCGCTACCGCCCCGACTGGCTTGGTATTCCTTTTGTCGCCTTGGTTGAGCTGATCGAGCAATTGCTTGGCAGTGAAATTCTCAGTGCCACGCTGCCGCAAAGAGAGGATGGCGACAATGGCGAGCCTTGATCTGATCGAAGACGTCTTCGGAGAGAGAGTGCTTGTCGGTAACGCAGAGGTCGAGGCCCTGGCACGAGCTGAGCACGGTGATCCTTTTGCAGTGCTGGGTCTCCATCGGGAGGAGGTCAGTCAAGGTAAAAAAATATGGACAGCAAGGGCCTTCCTGCCGGGAGCAGTGGCGGTCGATTTGGTGGCTGCCGGTACTGGGCAGTGGATGCAGGCAATGCGGCAACTGCGGACTTCCGGCTTGTTTATCGCCACTCTGGCCAAACCTCTGCAGTATCGCTTGCGTATTCAGTGGCCGGATGGTGTAGAAGAAACGGAGGACCCTTACAGTTTCGGGCCCTTGCTCAACGAACTGGATCTCTATCTGTTTGCCGAAGGTACGCACCGCGACCTGGCCCAGTGCCTGGGAGCTCGGCCACTGACAGTAGACGGGGTTGCGGGCGTGCGCTTTGCTGTCTGGGCACCCAATGCGCGGCGAGTGTCGGTGGTGGGAAATTTCAATAGTTGGGATGGCCGCCGGCATCCTATGCGGCAGCGACATCCCGGTGGGGTCTGGGAATTATTCATTCCCCGACTGGGGGCGGAAGAGCTCTACAAGTACGAGCTTCTCGGCACTCAAGGTGTGCTGCCTCTGCGCGCTGATCCACTGGCCTTGCAAACAGAACAGCCACCGGCGACCGCATCGGTGGTTGCAGAGCCGCTGTCTTTTGAATGGTGTGATGATGAATGGATGGCAGGACGAGCCCAGCGCCATAATGCTGCTGCACCGGTGTCCATCTACGAACTTCACGTCGGCTCCTGGCGACGAGCTGACCTCAATGAGGGTAAGTGTCAGTGGGACGAGCTGGCGCAACAGCTGATTCCCTACATACAGGAGCTGGGCTTTACCCATATCGAACTGATGCCGATTATGGAGCATCCCTTTGGCGGCTCCTGGGGCTATCAAGTCTTGTCCCAGTTTGCTCCCAGCGCCCGCTATGGCAGTCGCAATGCCTTTGCCGCCTTTGTGGATGCCTGCCACCAGGCGGGAATCGGAGTAATTCTGGACTGGGTGCCTGCTCACTTCCCCACCGATAGTCACGGGCTGGCCAATTTTGATGGCACCGCATTATTCGAATACGAGCACCCTTTCGAAGGTTTTCAGCGGGACTGGAATACGTTTATCTACAACCTGGGCCGCAACGAAGTGGCGAGCTTTATGGTGTCGGCGGCACTCCACTGGTTGCGGGACTTTCATATCGACGGGTTGCGGGTGGACGCGGTGGCGTCGATGCTGTATCGCGACTATTCGCGCCGCGAAGGGGAGTGGATTCCCAATGCCCACGGCGGGCGGGAAAATCTTGAGGCTATGGCTTTTCTGCGCCATCTCAATAACGTCGCCAGGAGGGAATTCCCCGGTGCCATGATTATCGCCGAGGAGTCGACCGCTTTTCCCGGTGTGAGCCATTCGCCACTGGAGGGCGGCCTGGGGTTTTCCTATAAGTGGAATATGGGATGGATGAACGACACTCTGCGCTATATGGGGGAGGACCCGATCAATCGCCGTTACCATCACCATTTGCTGACATTTGGTCTGGTGTATGCGTTCAGTGAAAAGTTTATCCTGCCGATTTCTCACGATGAGGTGGTCCATGGCAAGGGCTCCCTGCTCAATAAAATGCCCGGCGATCCCTGGCAGAAGTTTGCCAATCTGCGTCTCTACCTGACTTTTATGTGGACCCACCCCGGCAAGAAATTGTTGTTTATGGGTTGCGAGTTTGGTGTCTGGCAAGAGTGGAACCACGATGGAGAGTTGGACTGGCGCTTGTTGGAGCTTCCGCCACATGCAGGGGTGCGCCATCTGGTAACTACTCTCAATAAGCTCTATCGGACGCTGCCACCCCTGTACCAGCTGGATTGTGAGAGCGCCGGCTTTCAGTGGCTGATCGGGGATGATGAACAGAATTCCGTCTATGCCTGGTTGCGCTGCGACGCCAGCGGTGGCTCTTGTCTGGTCGTGCACAATTTTACGCCGCTGCCGCGCTCTGCCTATGCAGTGGGCGTACCTGCCAGTGGGAGTTGGTGCGTCGAATTCAACAGCGATGATAGTGCCTTCGGCGGTTCAGGAGCGGGCTCCAGGGGTACCCTGGAGGCTGTGAACCAGAGACGCCATGGTCAGGAATGTACCTTGGCATTGGATCTTCCTCCCCTAGGCTCATTGATTCTCTCTCGCCAGAGGGACGGCAACGGATGAGTCTGAGTCCGGTGCTTTGCGCAGGATAGCGGCTTTCTTTTCCAGCAGCAGATAGGTGACTGCTGCGATGGCCAGCGGCAGCAGAAAATAGATGCCGCGATAGGCAATCAGTGCCGCGAGCAGTTCGCCGGTGGAATAGCGTCCCTGCAACAAGCCGAGAAAAATGGCTTCGAAAACGCCGATACCGCCGGGGATATGGGTGATCGCACCGGCGATACTGCTCACCATCAGCGTGGCCAGCACTGTGGGGTAGCCCACTCCGTCCGGCAGCAACAAGTAAATCAACCACGCCATCAGCCCCCAGTTAGTGACACCGAGCAGGGCCTGGGCAGCGGCCAGCTGCAGGCTGGGCAAGGTAATGCTGTGTTGACGCCAGGAATAGTCCCGTCGCTTGGCACAGGCGCACAGAAGAAAGTAGGACAACGCCAGCACCAGCAGGAGAACACCCACCCAGCGCAATTGGCCGGAGTCTATCCACCAGCTGTCGGGTAGCTCGAGCAAACCCAGTGAGAACAGCCCGCCTGCTACCAACATATATCCGAGCCAGTTAGTGAGGAGACTCATGGCCAGAATGGTTGTGACGGTGCTCATGCTCAGCCCAAATCGAGAATAGAGCCGGTAGCGCAGGGCCAAGCCGCCTACCCAGGCACCGAAATTGAGATTAAAGGCATAGCAGACGAAGGCCAGTGGCAGTACGTAGCGGATACCGAGCCCATGGCGGGTATAGTGGCGCCCCACCAGGTCATAGCTGGAAAACACAAAATAGCTGCAAGCAGCGATACCAATCCCCATTGCCAGGGTGAGCGGCGCATAGTTTTGCAGGGCAGTTGTCACTTCTAGCCACTGCACATCCTTCAATAAAAAGTACAGGAGGATACTTACTGCCAGGATAAAGGCTGCGGTGGTGGCGTGCCTCAGCCAGCCGTGCCAGTGTCCGGTACGAGCAGACGCAGGAGCTCTGGTATCCCCGCCGTCAGCTTTCTCACAAGGCATTTTCATTGTTCTCGCTCATGGCTTTCTCTTCCTGTAGGGAGCGCAAAGGAGTCCACTTCCTGTTGCTCTTGCACCGCTTCGTGAAGCTCTTCCACCAATTCTTCGTCAAGTGTTGCCGCCAGTGGCTCCAGCTTGGGAGTGTGGGCCGGCAGCAGCCCGGTCATGGCGGGGAAGTGGCGCAGAAAGTGAAAGCAGAGGCCTATCAGCGGTGTACGCCACCAATACCCTTTGACCGCTACCCGGCGGGAGACCCGGCGACACTCGGCGGCGGCAAGAGCGGTCAGGTTATCATGGAGCTGCCGATTGAGGCCGCGGTGCCTTATAACCAGGTTGGCTTCGAGATTGAGCGACAAGCTGAGGGGGTCCAGATTACTGGAGCCCACGGTGCTCCAGTCGTGGTCGACCACGGCCACCTTGCCGTGCAGCGATCGCTGGCAATACTCCTGAATGACAATACCGTGGCGTAGCAAATCGTTGTACAGCAAGGTCGAGAGGGCTCTCACCCAAGGCATGTCCGGCTGGCCCTGGAGAATCAGAGTCACTTTTACACCGCGTCTGCAGGCGCGTTTGAGTTCGCGTAAAAGTCGGTAGCTGGGCAGAAAGTAGGCGTTGGCGATCACGATGCGATCTCTGGCATTGCGCAGTGCCAGCAGATATTGATCTTCAATATCGGTGCGGTGGCGATAGTTGTCCCGTATCGCCAGCAGTACCCGGGCATCGCCCTGGACCAGGGTAGGAGAGGACGGTGGCGGAAACCGGCCGGCGTCGCCAAATTCTGTCAGCAGGGCCAGGCTGGCCTGGCGGATGTCTTGCACCACTGGGCCTTCTACCTCTACGGCGTAGTCCTGCTTGGCCGTCGGACCTTGCTCCGCCAGTTGTGCCTCGCAAAAATTCAGCCCGCCAATAAAAGCTACTTTCATATCTACCACCACAATTTTGCGATGGAGGCGTCGAAATAGGTTGGTGCGCATTCCCATAATGCGCGGCGTGGGGTCGAAGGCCTGGATATTGATACCGGCTTGAACCAGTTCGGCCACATAAGTAGTGTCGAGATTATCGCTGCCGTACCCATCAACAATAATTTCGACATGGACGTTGCGGCTGGCTGCATCGAGCAGTGCCTGCTGTAGCTGTCGTCCCACCTGGTCAGCTTCGAGGATAAAACTTTCCAGAAGAATTTCGGTGTGAGCAGCGTTGACCTTGTCGATAACCGCCGGGAAAAACTCCTCGCCATTAATCAGAAGCTGTACCCGGTTGCCGAGCTGCCAGGAAAATGTCATAGGTCGACCTGCACAACCAGTGGTGCATGATCCGACAGGTGAGACCAGGGCTTGCGGTGCAGCACCGTGGGCTTTTGGGTGCTGGCATTGCGGACGTAGATCCTGTCGAGGCGGAGTAGAGGGCAGAGAGCGGGAAAACTGCGCGCCGCTCTACCGTAGGCGGCAATAAAGGCCTCATGCAGACCGCATGAGTACAGTACACGGTGGGCCTGTTCCCGCCAGTCGTTGAAATCTCCCGCTACCACCACGACTTCATTGGCAGGCAGTGATTCCAGCAAGTCTCGCAGCAGAGCGAGCTGGAAATGGCGATGTTTTTCCCGCAGCCCAAAATGTACGCAGGCGACATGGACAGCTGCTTGGCCGGGGAGGTCGAGAACCGAGTAGAGGATGCCGCGCTCTTCACTTCCCTTTACGCTGACATCGAGATTTTCATAGCTCACAATAGGAAATTTTGACAGTAGCGCATTGCCGTGATCGCCATCGGGATAGACAGCATTTCTGCCGTAGGAGTAATCCGTCCACATGGTGTCTGCCAAATACTCATACTGAGGAGTGACAGGCCAGTTTAAGTAGCGGCGGGCATAGCGGGGATGGGAGCCGATGACCTCTTGCAGGCAGACTACGTCGGTGGACAAAGCTGTTACAGCTTCCTTGAGCTCCGGCAATACAAATTTTCTGTTAAAAAAAGTGAACCCTTTGTGGACATTTACCGTCATCATGCGAAAGTGCCTTATGCGTTCCACTGTCGGCTCAGGGCTTGTCATCGCTGCGCTCTTTTTTGTTGCTGACTATCAAGTGATCGGGTCTGATTTCGAACAGCAGGAGAGAGCGCCCGCCGACCTCAATGGACACTCCTGCCTCCAGTGCCGGGTAGCTGCCGAGCTCAGGGTGGTTGGTATCGATCAAACATACCCAGCTGTGTTCTTGGTCTGCGCCGGGAAGTAAAAAGTTCACCCCGTCGGGGCATGAATTCACAATCAGCAATACCGTGGAGTCGTCGCCAGCGCGCCGTACTCCCGTGGGCTGGGCGCGGCCGTCCATGATCATACCCATACAGGCCATGGCAGGGTTGTGCCAGTGCTCTTCAGTCATTTCTTCACCTTCCGGTGCGAGCCAGGTGACATCTTTGACGCCGAGATCATCGTTATAAAACCCCACTAGAAACCGTTCCCGACGCAGGATTGGATAGTGGTGGCGGATACGGATGAGCTTGCGGGTAAATTCAAGAAGGCATTGGCCTTCATCGCTGATGTTCCAGTCGATCCACGAGATGTCGTTGTCCTGACAATAGGCATTGTTGTTGCCCTGCTGGGTACGGCCAAACTCATCGCCTGCCAGCAGCATCGGTGTGCCCTGGGAAAAAAACAGGGTCGCGAGAAGGTTGCGCATTTGCCGGTTGCGGATGGCGCGGATATCGGGGTCCTGGGTTTCTCCCTCGTGGCCGTAATTGCAGGACCTGTTGTCTTGGTGGCCGTCCTGGTTGTCTTCGCCATTGGCCTCATTGTGTTTGTCACTGTAGGTGACGGTATCCCTGAGAGTGAAGCCATCGTGAGCCGTAATAAAGTTGATCGACGCTTGGGGACGTCTGCCACGCTGGTTAAAATGGTCGCCCGACGCTGTCAGTCGCCGCGACAACTTGTTTAGAGTACCTTCATCGTGGCGCCAGAAAGAGCGCACATCGTCGCGGAAGAGATCGTTCCACTCAGCCCAACCCGGTGGAAAACCACCAACCTGATAACCGCCGGGGCCACAATCCCAGGGTTCGGCGATCAGTTTCACCTTGCTGAGCACGGGGTCTTGGCGACAGGCGACCAGAAATCCGTGGCGCTCGTCATAACCGGAGTGGTGGCGCGCCAAAATAGTAGCCAGGTCAAAGCGAAATCCATCGACGCGCATTTCCGTGGCCCAGTAACGGAGCGAGTCCGTGACCATCTGCAGGACGCAGGGATGGCCGAGGTCGAGGTTGTTGCCGGTGCCTGAATCATTGATGTAATAGCGATGATTATCGGCAGCGAGCCGGTAGTAGCTGCTGTTATCGATGCCCCGCATCGATAGGGTGGGGCCGAGCTCATTGCCCTCAGAGCTGTGGTTGTAGACAACATCGAGGATGACTTCCAGACCGGCGTGGTGAAGTCGGGCGACCATTTCTTTAAATTCATTGACCTGGCCGCGAGCCAGATAGCGGCTGTGGGGAGCAAAAAAACCGAGACTGTTGTATCCCCAGTAGTTGACGAGCCCTTTCTCTTGCAGGTGAGGTTCGTTAACAAAGCTGTGAATGGGGAGCAGTTCAATACTGGTCACCCCCAGCGAGCAAAAATGATTGATCAGCTCGCTGCTTACCAGACCGGTAAAGGTGCCGCGCAAGGCATCGGGCACATGAGGATGGCGCATGGTAAGGCCGCGGACATGGGCCTCGTAAATAATCGTATCGCGCCACTTGATGTGGGGGTTGTTGGTTTCGCCCCAGGTAAAAGCGGGATCAATAATTTTGCACTTGGGTACGAAAGGCGTGCTGTCGCGCTCGTCAAAGCTGAGATCTGCATCGGGGTGCCCGATGGTATAGCCGAAAATTTCTGGCGCCCAATGAACTTCGCCAACCAGTTGCTTGGCATAGGGGTCGACAAGCAATTTGTGGGGATTAAAACGGTGGCCGCTGTCCGGTTCATAAGGGCCGTGGACACGATAGCCGTACAGCATGCCGGGGTGAGCATCGACGAGATAGCCGTGCCAGACTTCATCGGTGTACTCAGGCAACGGAATGCGCTCCAGCTCGGTGTTGCCTTCGCTGTCAAACAAGCAAAGTTCGACTTTGGTGGCATGGGCAGAGAAGAGGGCAAAGTTGACTCCGATACCGTCCCAGGTTGCGCCAAGGGGAAAGGGTCGACCTTCTGAAAGGCGCCGTCCCGATGTGTGCTGAGGGTGACGGGGGTGGCGTTTATACAAGGTGGCGGGCATGTGTTTGGGGCCTATTCAATTTCATGGATGTGTGATTCGTTGTTTATCGCAGGCTGCCTCCATTGGCGTGTGCTAACAGCAGGTTGACGGGAAAGTCCGCCAGCAGAGCGGCGAGAGGAAGCGTGCCGTCTGACGGCGCTAAGGATGTCGCTGAAAACCTTGAGCTATAACGCCGGTTGTTGAGCGCTTCAGGAAGCACCAAGTGAGTATCTCCCCAGTGGTTGGAGGGAATGTGAGGGAGTGGTGAGTTGCCCAGCAAGCTTGCGCAGCGCAGGGGCGCCACCACCAGTGCGCAGTCATCGCGGTAAAGGCGGGCGAAGGCGATCACCTGGTGCGCCTGGGCTCCCTGCACCTGGACTGGTAGATAGGCACCGTCTGGCGAGAGCGCTCGACAAAGGGCACGGGTTTCCAGAGTGAGGCTGATCAAGTACTGCTTGATTCTGCCGTCCTGCCAGCCGGCGATGAACTCGCAAGGATTGTCTGGACGCTCGAGTGCGAGCCGGCGGGCGGCAAAATCCACGGGGCGGCGATTGTCGGGATCTACTAGGGAGAAATCCCACCACTCAGTGCCTTGATACAGGTCAGGGATCCCCGGCGCGGTCATGCGCAGCAGACACTGCGTCAGGCTGTTGAGGGCGCCGGCTGGGGCGATGGCCGCTGCCGCTTCGGCTAGCGCCACACGCAGCTCCTGCCCGCTAGCTGCGGTCAACAGGTTGTGTAAAAAGTTGTGGCAGCCCTGTTCATAGGATTCCTCAACGGATTGCCAGCTGGTGGCGAGCTTTGCTTCGCGCAGGGCTTTGCGCTGCCAGGTCTGCAGCCGCTCGAGGTACGCTGCCAGGGCTTTGCCGTCTTGCGGCTGGCCCGTCAGTCCCAAGGGCCAGGTGCCGAGAAGCGTCTGATATAAAATGTGTTCGTCCCCCGCTGACGGTACCGGGTTACCGTTTGCCGAGCTGCGCAGGGGAGCGGCGAGTTCGCGCCAGTGGTTGAGCTGAGCGATAAACCAGGGTGCCCGTTCGCTCAGTATTGCCAGCCGAGCACGGGTATCTTCTCCGCGTTTGCTGTCGTGGGTGGCCGTGGTTAGCAGAGTGGCGGGAAAAGTGCGCTGTCGGATGCTGCAGCGGTGATGAAAATCACTCACCGGTGTACTGAAGCAATCGCTATTGGCGCCCACTTCATAGCGGGACAGGAGAACGCCAGCCCGGTAGCCTGCAGTATCTTCCACAGCCTTGGCGGCAGCAGGAGAAGTCAGCTGCTGAAAACGGGTGAGGGCTCTTTGGCGCTGCTTACGCTGTGGGCCTGGAGGTAGCTGGCATAAGGGTTGCCCTCCCAGCCATAGCGCGAGCTGGTCGAGCACCGCACCGTGACTTTCTGGCAGACTGCGCCGGGCTCCTACCAGAGCGCGGGCGAATACCCGCTCATCTTGTTCGCTGCGACCGCTGCTGTTGGCGTAGGTCCGATATACTGGAAAATGCGCGATCAGCTCCACCAGGGTGCGGAGTATGCTGCAATAATCGAACTCTCGTGTGGCGGGTTGTTGCCGGGCGAGCCGTACAAGATCGTTGGCGAGCCGGTTCACATCGGCAGCCAGCGAATGTTCCAGTACATGGTGGCGCGCTGTGTAGACTTCCCGGGCAAAGTCATCGCTGCGGCCGCTGATTGCCGTCCAGGTTTTGCGCAAATCCGCTTCGCCCGCAGGGTCGTGGAGAAGCAATGACACTTCCTCCATAAAGTCGTAACCCGTAGTGCCCTCTACCTGCCAGTCATCGGCAAGCTGCTCGTCGCCGATAAGGATTTTCTCTACATAGATGGGGAAGGGAGCTTCCCTGGTGCCGGGGCGAATACTGTCGATACGGCGTCGCAGTTTGCGACAGTAAGCGCGCGGGTCTGCCAGGCCATCGACATGGTCGATGCGCACGCCCTGTATCAAGCGGCGTTCGATGAGTTCAAACAGCTTGCTGTGGCAGGCATCAAACACCTGAGGGTCTTCCGCCCGCAGTCCTGCCAGCTCGTTGATATCAAAGAAGCGCCGCCAGTTGACTTGGGATGCCGCGGTGCGCCATCCAGCGAGACGGTAGTACTGCTGCTCCAACAGCTGATGCAGCCGTTGTGTACCTTCAGGTGATAGAGCCGAGAACTGTGTCAGTGCCTGCTGCAGCGCGCTCCTCGATACGGTGGAGGCTCTGGTCAGCGTTGCCAGCTGGAGGCAGAGTTTTTCCATCTTTTCCCTGCCCGCGGCATCGCAGCTGAGAGTGGCAAAGCGGTGTGCCAGCTGACCTAATGACGGGTTCTCTGCCTGTTGCAGCACTGTGGCGTAGGAGTGGGGGCAGAGGGGAAAGCGCTGCTTGTGATGGGTTGCCTGGAGTGCGCCGGTGACGGGATCAAAGTACAGGGCAATCTCACCGTCAGCCAGGACCTTGTCATAATCGCAACGCAGAAAGGGAGCTAGTACGCGGTTGTGGAGCGACGGCTCAGGTGGTTGCCAGTCAATATCGAAGAATGAAGCATAGGTGCTGTTTCGGCCCCATTGCAGTACATCGCGCCACCACTTGTTGGCGCTACCGCCGACCGCGCAATGGTTGGGCACGATATCCAGTATCAGGCCCATTCGGTGCTGCTGCAGGGCTTTGGCCAGTGTCTCCAATCCGGTTTCGCCGCCGAGTTCGGGATTAATGCAAGTCGGATCGATGATGTCGTAGCCATGAGGCGAGCCAGGGCGAGCGGTGAACAGGGGTGAGACGTAGAGGTGGCTGATGCCAAGGCGGGCAAAATAACTCACCAGCGGGACGGCGTCGTAGAGGGTAAACCCCCGGTGGAACTGCATTCTCAGAGTGGCGCGCAGCGGGGGATCACCAATCGAGGAGGTAGTCATGGCTGACTACCTGCTTTGGCGCGAACTGTGGCGAGCAGATCGAGACGATGGCTGACCTCCCGGCGGGCGAAAAGCTGTTCTGTGGCAGCGGGGTAGCGGCGTCGCCAATTGGGGTGGGTGTCCCCAGGACCGGGCAAGTTAGGCTGGGTTTCCAGTGCCAGCAGATCTTCAGCAGGCAGCAGGACGAGAGGAGCGGGAGTCTGGCCGACAAACGCGATGCAGGCGTCAAGGATTGCTTTCTGGCTGTTACTGTTTTCGGCCACAAACCCGCCTGTAAGCGGCTGTGCGGTAGATTGCAGCGAAGGATCCGGTGAAGAGGGTGACGAAACGAGTGACGAAGAGAACACCGAGGATGCAGAGCCCGATACTGAGTCCAGGGCTGCGGTGAGTGCCGCTGCGTCCTGGTGTCGCTGGCGGAGATCTTTCTCGGCATCGACCTCATCGCGGTGCCCCGCTGCCACATGTGCAGCGATGTCGTGTGCTTTGAACCAGCCGAGAACACTGGGTAGATCATGGGTGGTTGTGGTGGCCAGGGCCTGATCTGACCATTCCTGAGGGGGTGGGTAGCGGCCCTCCCGCTGTTCAAAGAACAGGACGCGGGTGCCGAGAATATTCCACTCGGCAAGGGTTTCCCTCAGCCCGGCCGGTACAGTGCCCAGGTCTTCCCCGATCACCAGGGCATTGTGGCGCCGGGCTTCCAGAGCCAGCAGCCGCAGTTGGTCGAGAAAAGGATAATCGAGATAGGCACCTTCTTGCGGAGACATGCCCGGCGGTATGACCCAGAGCCTTTGGAGCCCCATGATATGGTCGATTCGCATACCGCCCGCATAGGCAAAATTGGCGCGCAGCATATCAATAAACGTTTGAAAGCCCTGCTGGACAATGCCACTCGGAGATAGAGCCGCCAGCGACCAGTTCTGTCCCTGTTGGTTCAGCACATCGGGAGGCGCGCCAATAGTCACACCCGGCAGAAACTCCTGCCGCCTCGCCCAGGTATCGGCACCGCCGCCATGTACGCCTACCGCAAGGTCACTGATCAGGCCGATGCGCATGCCAGAGTGTCTGGCCTCGGCTTGTGCCTGGGACAGGCTGCGAGCGGCTATCCATTGAGCGAAAGCGTGAAAATGCAATTCCGTACTGTGGCGATAGGCAAAATGCTGTACCGCCGCGCTGGCTGGATCTTGCCAATGGCTGGGCCAGTGACGCCAGTCGGTGCTGTGTCCCTGCTCGACCAGATGGTGGCTGAGGGCCTCAAAACAGCAGTACTGGTGGAGAGCCTCGCCCCCCTGCTGGATAAAGTCGTGGAGGTCGGTATGGAGTGGGTTCTCAGCAGCAATAAAGTGGCGGTGGAGAACGCGAAGCAAGTCCATTCGCAGGGCTGTGACGGCGGGCCAGTCGATAAGCTCGGTTTCTTCGCCCGGTGCCAGGGAGGCTTGATGAAGCCATGCTCGCTGCTCTCCTGGTCGACTGTCGGCCAGGGCTTGCCGGACTGCAGCGGGGCCGAGCACGGCCTCGGGTGAGCCATACAGTACATTGAGGTAACGCCTGCTCGATGGTGAATAGGGGCTGTAACGGCTGGGTTCTGCACTGGCCATTGCATGAACCGGGCTGATGCCTACGGCATCGGCACCCCGCAGGCCCAGCTGTCTACACAGGGTTACCAGCGCTGCGGCATCGCCCAGGTCGCCAGCCGTGCCACGCAGCGAATAAAGTTGCGTGGCCAGACCCCAGAGGCGAGGCTCGGCGGTATTGGTCAGGGTTGGTAGGTCCGGGCAGCGCGATGGTGCTATAGCCAGGATAATCTGCTGGTCGCCCAGCTCCAGGTGGTGGTAACCGCAGGGTAGAGGGGGCAGCCTATTCCGGGAGTCAAGAACCGCTTCGATCGAGGTACCGCTCTCAAGCCGAATCAGCACCGCAGGGTGGTTGAGACAGGGCAACTGCAGGGCGAGGGGCTGGCCTTCTGTGCCTGTTATCAGAGGAGGCCGAGAGGTCGCCCGCTGTCGCTCCTCTAGTTGTTTCAGGCTATCGCGAATGGCACTGCTGTTGTGAGCTGGCAAGCTCAGCGCATTGAGAATGGCCTTGAGCGTGTCGAGGGGCACCTGCTGCTGGTGTCCAAAAGTGTCTGTCCAGCGGGAGTTGATTCCGGCAGCGCGGGCCAGGTGCAATAACAGCTGGTCGCTCATGGGGCCGCCCTCAAACGCACGACAATACTCCCGGGTTTCAATATCGAGGTCTCTGTATCTACCCCGTGGCTAAAAATAACCTTTCCGTCTGCGGCGCAGCAGGTGTGTGGCTGTGGTGTCGCACCAAGGTTGAGAGTGATAAGCAGAGCGCTGCCATCCCCGAGGCGCCACTGCGCAGACAGCGCTGCGCTGCCCAAAATATCAACGCCGCGGGAACGGGTAGCGGGCAATCTCGGGAGGATATAGCGATGACGAAGGTGCAGAAGTTCGCTGTAGTAGCTATGCCAGCGACCGTTACTGGTCTGTCTTTCGGACACATAAAAGGGGCGCGAGATCAAAAAGGTGCCGATATGATTTGGGTCCGGCAGTGGCGGCCCAGTGTCGTTGTCAAAAGCTGAGAAGCTCTGAAACTCTCGCTGGCGCCCGTCGCGTACCGCCCGGGCAAGTGGCTCCGGGTGATCGGTGAAGTACAGGAAGGGCTGTCGGGTGCCCCATTCCTCGCCCATAAATAACAGCGGCACCATAGGACAAAGCAGCAGCAGGGCAGTGGCTGCCTTGAGGGCATTTTCGTCGGCGAGAGTGACGAGGCGCTCGCCTCGCGCACGGTTGCCGACCTGGTCGTGGTTTTGCAAAAACAGTACGAAGGCGGTCGGCGACAAGTGCCCACTGGGCTGTCCTCGCCGCTGGCCGCTGTCGGTGTGTTGACCCTGATAGATAAACCCTTCGGCGAGACAGCGTGCCAGCTGTCGGGTGGGGTGTGAGGCAAAGTTGTGGTAATAGCCTTCTTGTTCGCCGGTCAGGAGGGTGTGCAGTACATTGTGGCCATCGTCGTTCCACTGGGCGTCGAAACCGGATTCGAGCAGTGCGGCGCAGTTGTGCTCATTTTCGAGCACCAGGTGAACATGGCGGTCGGGGCCGGCAGCAGCGCGCACTCGCCGGGCCAGCTCGGTGAGAAAGGCGTGGTGAGGGATGGCGTGCACTGCGTCGAAACGGAGCCCGTCGACACGGTAGTCCAGAATCCACATAAGGGCATTTTCACAGAAAAAATCCTGCACCTCGCGACGGCGAAAATCAATGGCGCTGCCCCAGGGGGTCGCCACATCGTCGCAAAAAAACGCACTGGCGTAACTGGGCAGATAATTTCCGTGGGGACCAAAATGGTTGTAGACCACGTCTACATATACCATGAGGCCGAGACCGTGGGCGGTGTCCACTAACAACTTGAGATCGTCGGGCTCGCCGTAGGACGACTGGGGGGCAAAAGGGAGTACACCGTCGTAGCCCCAGTTGCGAGTACCCGGATATTGGCCCAATGGCATCAGCTCGACAGCCGTGACCCCGAGCTCGGCCAGGTAGGGCAAATAGTCTGCTGTCGCTTTGAACCCGTTCAGCAACCCCACATGCAGCTCGTAGATAATTGCTTCGTGCCAGGGACGTCCCTGCCACTGCGAGTTAATCCAGGAATATGTGGAATGATCGACAGTGCGACTGAAACCGTGGATACCGTCGGGCTGGCTTCGCGATGCCGGGTCTGGTACCCGCAGATCACCATCAATCACAAAGCGATATAAAGTGCCTGGGTCGCAAACCAAGGTGTTGCCAAACCAGCCTTCACCGAGGGAGGGAAGCTCTGCTGAGTCCCCGGTAACAAACTCTACCAACACGGTGCGGGCATCGGGTGCCCATAATCTAAACGCTGTTTGTCCATCGTCTAGAAGGGCTGCGCCATGGGTCTGGCTCATGGTGATGGAGAATCAGGCAGAGATTGCCGAAGCAGTACAACCGCCGGTCAGCTGTCGGTAGAGGTGCTCATACGGTTGCACTGATTGTTGCCAGTAACATGGTGACGTCATCGCCTTTTGACGCATGGTCTGGAATAACCCCGGCTGGCAGTAGGTAGCGAGAGCACGCTGGATGGCGGTCAGGTAGCTGGTGAGACTGAGATGATCAAAGAGAAAGCCGTTGATACCATCCTCTATGGTGTCCGCCAGGCCCCCGGTGCACCTGGCAACAGGTAGACAGGCGTAGCGTTGGGCATACAGCTGACTGAGCCCACAGGGCTCGAATCGCGATGGCATCAAGAGAAAGTCACTACCGGCAAAAATACGTCTGGCATCGGCATCGTTAAAACCTACCTGGGCTGCTACGCGCCCCGGATAACACTCTTGCAAGGAACGAACTGCAGCTTCAAGGGCGGGTTCCCCCTGGCCAAAAATAACCAGGGAGCCGCCGGCTGCGACGATATGCCCAGCAGCCTCGACGGTGAGGTCGATACCTTTCTGGTGCACTAACCGCGATACCACCGCGAACAGAGGACCTTCTTCAAACAGCCCGAAGTGCTGCCGCACATGGCGGCGATTGGCAGCTTTGCCTGCCGCCATGCTGTGCTGGAAGCCTTGCTCCAGACAGTGATCGGTTAGCGGGTCCCAGCTGCTGTCAATACCGTTGAGGATACCGCTCAGCTGCCCCTTTGCCGCCTTCTCACCCAAAACTGACTCCAGGCCGTGGCCTTCGAAAGAGGCTGTGAGATCCTGGGCATACCGCCTGCTGACGGTTGTGATATGGGAGCCATAACAAACACCGGCTTTGAGGAAGGACACATCGCCTCCAAGTGCCACCCGGCTCAGATCAAAATCGTGCAAAGGAAATCCGAGCTGGCGGACGGTTGCGGGGGAAAAAAGTCCCTGATAGCGAGCGTTATGGATAGTGAATACGGTGGGTGTTTCGAGTCCGCGCCAGGATAGATAGGCCGGCACCAGCCCGCAGGGCCAGTCATTTGCATGTATCAGTTGCGGGGTCCAGCTGATGGATGAGCGCTGGGCTGCAATTTCAGCCGCGACGTGGCCCAGCATGGCAAAACGGATGTGATTGTCCGGCCAGTCCTGGCCGGCGTTGTCGCCGTAGGGATAACCATCTCGCTCATAGAGGGCGGGACAGATAATGACGTAAACGATCAGTCCGTCGGGCAGATCAATGCGGCCCAATTTGCAATGGGGCAGGGCTGAGTGTGAGTACACAGTGCCGACAACTTTGACCGGGTGGCCACTCTCCATCACTTGTCGATAACCGGGTATCAGTAAGCGAATGTCGTGGTAGCAAGCCAGTGCGCGGGGCAGTGAGGCCGACACATCTCCCAAGCCACCGACCTTGACGAGGTCTGCCATTTCGGAAGTCATGAAGAGTACTTTTTTCTTGGTTTCTGAAGAGGTTGTTATGTGAAGCTGAGGTTGTAGGAAGGGTGTGCTGTCTTCCTCCTGTCGTGCTGACGCAACCACCTTGGCCATCCCGTATACTCCACTGACGATTTTCCTTGAAAGGGTTTAACCCTGCCTGGTTTTCAGCGTGGTATTAAAATGCCTGAAGCCAATCCTCTGGCTCTACATCTATCCACGAGATCAGGGCGTGTTCAAGAGACAGTAAAAGAGACTGTTAAGTTCCAGTATCCAACATGACAAATTGTATTAAAAATTAATTCTCACACCCCATTATATAAATCGAATTCAGTCAGATAAGGTGTCAGCAGAAAAGTGCAGCGGCGGTGTCATGGTGATCTCGGATGGCTCCATCTCGGCCCGCAACCTGGGGAGAGATTCAGGGTAGTGCCGCTGTACATAGACCAGTAAGTTTTCACGTAAATGACAGCGCAAATCCCAGTTTTTACCGGAGTCAGCGGAGCTTGCCAGCACCCGCACCTGCATGGCCCGCTCGCTACATTCTGTCACCTGTACAACAAAAACCTCGCCATCCCACAGGTGAGGAACCTGCTTGCACAAGCGCTCAGCTTCTTCACGAAAAGCGGCTAGCGGCACGGAGTAGTCAAGCCAGAAAAACACCGTTCCGATCAGCTCAGAGGTCTGCCGCGTCCAGTTCTGGAACGGGTTTTCAATGATCCATTGCAGGGGCACTACCAAGCGTCGACTATCCCAGATCCGGACGACAACATAAGAGCCGGTAATTTCTTCAATGCGCCCCCACTCATTTTCTATAATCACTACATCATCGAGCCTGATGGGCTGAGTAATTGCGATCTGAATACCGGCAATCATATTGCCGAGTACCGGGCGTGCAGCAAAGCCGGCCACCAAGCCAGCGAGTCCCGCTGAGGCCAGTAAGCTGGCACCGAACTGGCGAACACTGGGGAAGGTCATAAGAATGCCAGCAGTGCCGAGAATCAAAACCAATACCGAAAGGCTTTGAGTCAGAACCTGGGTTTGGGTTTGGATCCGGCGTGCGAGCAGGTTGTCGGCGACATCGGTGGGATTGCGAACCTGTACATAGTGCTGGGTGGCCTTCACCGCTCTCAGTCCGAGCCAGGTCACGACCGCTATAATGGCGATTGAGACGGTATGAGTAAGGCCAGCGGCGAAAGGCAGCTGAGTGCGGGCTGAAGCTATAGCGGTTTGCAATACAATCACAGGCACTAGACAGCGCAGCACTGGGCAGGTATACAACAATAGGTGATCAAGGAAAGTTCCTTGTGGAATCAAGCGTTTCGCCATGCGCAGCAGGATATTGATCATCAGGATTGAGACCAGGATCGCCACCAGGGAAGCAAACAAGAAGTGTATTTCAGGTCTGTTTAATAACTCTATCCAGGCTGTCATGCTTTCCCCCCCCCCCCCCCCTTGTGCTTTTCAAGATATAACTCACTTCAGAGAAAAGCCCATGGGTAGAGCTATTTCAAGTTGTTCACCTCCCTTGACTGCATTCTCTTGAATTGCGCGCGGCTGTTGATGCAGCGCAATTACTTATAGATGGATCTGAGGCTGTATTGTTAGAAAATAAAATCGGTAAAAATTACCGGGATAAGAAAAATGTTCACATTTTTTACTCCTAAAATATTAATTGATATAGATAACTGGTTTGAAGGCAGGGTGATTGATTGCACCTGGTGTAAATTTCTTTCTTGGCACCAAGCTTGCTCCACAATTATGGATGGTCACGAAGCTGCGCTATGCCCGCAGAATTAGATGCCTGGTAGCGTGGCAGTTATATATCAGCATCTCGGAGCGGGTTGGCAGACCATGCTAGTGCTGATTGCAACGGAGTGGCTCCTTTCTGGACTCGGGTACGCTCTTCACTCATGAGGTTAATGCTATGCATGATCTAAAAGGAATATTTGACAATCAAGGTACGCCCTTGGAGAAGCAGCGGTTTACCTGGCGGGAAATGGCCGGCAAACCCATTAGTAAGCTGGATGATGATGCCTTTACGCGGGTCCGAATCATCCTGCTGAATGGGATTGAGCAGGATGCACTTCGCCTCAAGCATTATGGTGCACGTTTTAATCGTGAGCTGCAGCTTCCTCTGGCCAGAATCCGACGTGTCGAACAGCATCAAATGACAGCGGTCAACTGGCTGATTTCAGCCGATCACTCGCCGCTGGAAACCACTATTGCCTATGAGCAGGTGGCTACGGAAGTGACCGCTTCTGTTGCCCAGAATGAGCCGGATCCGTATCAAGCTCAAACGTACCGGTTTGGGCTTCTTGAGGATTTTGATCATCTCTATCGCTATGCCGCGATGCTGGACCGCCTGGAAGGCAAGGATGCTAACAATATTCTGCAGGGATACACGGATATTATTCCAGCTCGACCGACATCAGAGCACCATCGGGCTCCTGAGGATGATCTGCGAGAAAGTTATCAAAAGTCCAAAGCAGCCCTGATGACCAAAATTAATGCAGCCCTTGTTACTGCAGCCGAATACCAGACTCATGATTACTATATGAATATTGGCCCAACCTTAAGCGACCCTCTAGCCAGACAGTTATATGCAGAGATTGCTTCTGTTGAAGAGCAACATGTCACGCAGTATGGATCATTGATGGACCCAGATGAGTCCTTCATGGAGAAATGGCTGATTCATGAGGCCATGGAGGTGTATGTCTACCATTGCTGTGCTCAGCAGGAAAGCAACCCCAGGTTGAGGCAGATGTGGGAGCGCTTTTTGGATTATGAGCTCGGACAACTCAATCTGGCCTGCGAGCTTTTCAAGACTCATGAACGTCGGGATCCTGCCGAAGTTCTGGCTAGTGAAGATTTACCGACGCTGCAGTTCAAAAGTCATCGAGACTTCGTTCGCAAGGTACTTCAGGAGGAGAAAGATCTGAGAACAGTGGGAGCTAGCTTTGTGGACAAGACTGAGGAGAGTGAAGCATCCCTGTTATATCGCCATCACCTCCATGAGGGGTATTCACCTGCAAGTGCTGTATCCGGCAATTATCAGTGGGCGCCAGGTACTGAACTGTCCCGAAAAATTGCTTGAGGAGGAAATGTAATGGCGACGTCAGTAAGAGTAGGGCACAACATGACTGGAGCCCAAATGTGTCCAGAAGAGACCAAGCGACTGCTCCACGCAGCCGATCTTTTTCCACCCGATGTTGGCTTTGATGAGACGGCCATCCAGCAGCTGAGGGAGATGGAGTCGGAGGTTCAGGATTCAATTGGCTCTGTACCAATTCCAGGCTCCGTCAAGGGTGCGGTGAAAACCAGCTTCAACAAACTATTGGGAAAGAACCCTGAGGTATTGATTGACAAAATAGCCGAACGCTTGGCTTTTGAGCGAACAGGGGTGCGTCTTTACGATGCCTTGCTGGCCAAAACCAGGGCACTGGTACCGGTGGACTCACCACAACTGTCGCTCTTCCAGCAGTTTCGGCAGGAAGAATTGGATCATTTTCACTTGTTGGCCGACGCTCTTGAGTATCTGGGTGCCGACCCGACGGCCCAGACGCCGAGTGCAGACCTGGCTGGAGTCTCAGCCCAGGGTATTGTGAAAATTTTGACTGATCCGCGAACTAATCTGAGTCAGTGCTTGAACGCCATACTTATTGCGGAGCTTGCTGACAATGCTGGCTGGGATTTGCTCGCCCAGCTGGCAGAGCAGGCGGGCCAAATGGATATGGCTAGGGACTTTACACAAGCTGGAGACGAAGAGAAGAACCATCTGACTCAAATACAACATCTTCTCCAGATGGAACTCGCCGCAGACCTTTCCTGACGAGATTTCTCTTCGGGTGTGATTGTCGGTGTATCGGGCGTTTTATAGAACGCCATTTTTGAAGCAAAGCAAGGAGATTGACCATGAAATTATCCACTATTTACAGGAGTGTTATTTCCACAGCTGTTGTGGTGAGCGCATTCAGCTTCGGGATGGCCCAGGCCAACGATGCTGGCACTGAATATAATCGCAGCGGCCAAGGTACTGATGTTGAGCGGGTTGATACGCATGACGACCGCGATATGCGTTCGACTGACACGGAGACCTACGATGGTGAGCCAGTTGAGGTAGAGGATTTCGTTGAAACAGCGATGGCAAAAGGTATTGCGGAGCTGGAAACCTCCAAGCTGGCTGTTGAGAAAGGCAGTCAGCGTGTTCAGGAGTTTGCCAACCGAATGATCGAGGATCACAGTAAGGCGAATAGTAAGCTTGCGGATATCGCTGCAGAGAAAAACCTCAATGGTGCCGATGATGCTAGCTTGATGGATAAAGCGAAGACGATGATCCTTGAGGTTCGAGAAGGTGAATCATTCGACGAAGCTTATATCAACAACCAGATAGCGGCCCATGAGCAATCCATTGCTTTGTTCAAGCGTGCTGCTAAATCAGATAGCGCTGAAATAAGGCAGTTCGCAGAACAGACACTGCCCAAGTTGGAAGAGCACCTGAAGATGGCCACAGATCTCAAGAATGACATGTCCAACGAACAAGCCAACAGGCAGTAACAGCTGGTGAGGGCCTCTAATCGCTGTAATTATTTCTCGATGTCAGTAAATATTTCGCTGCTGAAAAGAGAGTTGTCTCACCACCTCCCGCGAAAGCAGCGCAAAGCAGAGGCTTCAATGTTGGCACCATTTTTGCGATAGCTACAGTAGTGAAGGGTTGGAGGTTGTCTTCTGTTCTTCACGCCACGACTGAAATTAAATGATCTGGAGGTTTAGCAATGGCTA
>Ga0265293_10003691_pt1 | contig 28126 bp, 27 predicted proteins | sample Munlanlewell138R_FD_192505 | JGI IMG/M metagenome (GOLD analysis project Ga0265293, IMG submission 192505) | Leachate microbial communities from a municipal landfill in Southern Ontario, Canada - Leachate well 138R | ecosystem: Engineered > Solid waste > Landfill > Unclassified | place: Canada...
TATTGGTCATTTCGTTGAAGCCCAGATTCTGGAGGCTTTAAATATCGATTTTATCGACGAAAGTGAAGTGCTTACGATGGCTGACGAAGACAACCACATTGACAAACTCGCCTTTAAAGCGCCCTTCGTTTGCGGCGCACGAAATATCGGCGAGGCTTGCAGACGCATACAAGAGGGTGCCGCCATGATTCGCACCAAAGGCGAAGCGGGCACGGGCGACGTAGTCGAAGCGGTGCGGCACATGCGAACCATGAATCGCCAGATCGCTGAGCTCTGTAGCTTAGAAACGACAGAAGTCGCTACATTCTGCAAAGAACATGCTATTGCCTACGATTTGGCGCTAAAAATTCGAGAACTCAAGCGTTTACCCGTCGTTAATTTTGCTGCTGGCGGCGTTGCTACTCCAGCGGATGCAGCGCTTATGATGCAACTTGGTTGCGACGGTGTCTTTGTTGGTTCTGGTATCTTTAAGTCGGGTGACCCCGCGAAGCGCGCAAGTGCTATCGTTCGCGCTGTAGCCAACTACAACGATCCCAAGATTCTACTCGAGGTTTCGACGAATTTGGGTGAAGCCATGGTTGGTATCGCCTGCGATGAAATGCTAGACTCGCAACGCTATGCTAAACGCGGAAACTAGTTAAATGAGAGCTAGATCGGGAAGATGGTAGCCTGAATTTTATAGCGCTCTTTCATAAAATTTTCGTGTTTTTCGTGGTAAATAAGTTGTTTCATTGCTAACATCGAATTTTTAACCACAAAAGGCACGAAATGCTCGAACGGCACGAACTGTAGGGGCAGGTTTCAAACCTGCCCTTAAAAACCCATTTCACACAACACTTCAAGGACGGCAGCCTGAATCTTATTACGCGAATTTTTAAAAAAATTTCGTGTTTTTCGTGTTTTTCGTGTTTTTCGTGGTTAAAAAGTTGTTTCATCGCTAACATCGAGTTTTTAACCACGAAAGGCACTAGGCTGAAAATTGCTAAGAAAAGCCTCATTGTTCTCAAACTAGACTAGGATAGCACTTTTCAGTCTTTTCTTTGTATTTCCCCGTTTATGACTTCATATTTCTGTACGGCTTTGGGAAAATTAAAATAGCGCAGCGAGGTTGTTGTAAGGAATACTTGGCTGGATATTTCGGCTAGGAATTCAAAGAGGCGGCGGTTTCGTTCGGGATCCAGTTCGCTAGAGACGTCGTCGAGCAGAAGAATTGGCGAAATGCCTTGCGATTGTTTGAGGTAGAAGAGCTCAGCCATTTTAAGGCTGAGCATAATTGCACGTTGTTGACCTTGGCTAGCATAGAGTTTGGCGCTCTTTGCATTAATTTGTATGCTCCAGTCATCGCGTTGTGGGCCAGCAAGACTAGATCGCCGCATGCGCTCATTATTTCGGACTCGTCGCATATTGCTGAGGTATTCTGCCCAAACCATGTCGATAGACAAAGAATCTTCGCGAAAATCGAGTTTTTGCCGAATACTGCTGCTTATGTACTCTAATTGCAAATCGTAGCTTTCGTCGAAAAGCGTTTTAAAGCAGTTGCTTAAAAGCGCGTTGATGGCGAATAAATATTGTATTCTCGCATAGATGATGCGCTGTGCGAAGTGTTCAAGTTGTTCATCGTAGACGTCGAGGAGCTTGTGATCGAGTTGTTCAGCGCGCAGTGAACTCGCCTTTGCGCGTAGAACTTTTTGGTATTGGTCTAGATCCTGTAGTAGCAGCGGTCGGTGGTTAAAGAGCATGCGATCTAGGGCGTTTCGGCGCGTTGCGGGGCTATTTTGTAGGAGGCTTACGTCTTTAGGTTCAAAAAGACTTAGTCGCATGATTCCGAGGTAATCGCCAAGGCGCAGTACGGGGCTGTTATCTACAAAGATGCGACGCCGATTTTCTTCTAGAACTAGTCTTAATTCGTACTGCGCTTTTCCAGCGCTGAGTTTGGCTTCGATGCTACATACGGGCTGATCGTAGTGGCGTAATTCCGCGAGTTTAGCGCTACGGAAACCTTTAAGATAAGCAAGAAAAAAAAGGCATTCGAGAAGATTGCTTTTACCTTGCGCATTGTCGCCGTAAATAATGTTAAAGTCCCTAGAAAATTCCAGCTCAAGGGCTTCGAGGTTGCGAAAATGCGTGGCTTTTATGTTTTGGATGAACATCGTAGTGAGGAGATAGAAGTGTGGAGTGCCCGTATAAGGTTCTTCAGAAAGTACTATAAATAATAGCTAAACAGTAGCTAGCGCAAAGTCAGGAACACATTCAAAATAAAGTCAATAAAATCAACACACTACGTATAAGAATGGGTACCGAGGCGGTAGCTCCCAATAATCAGAATCTCCTTTAGTTTATTTCTTTTTAACGGGTACAGTTTCCGTAATCGGGATTCCAGCTTCATAAGTATTGGGAGGAGCAGCGATACTTGGGATATTGTTTTTTGCTCTTGGTACAGCCTTAGCGGGGTAGCTTTCGTGCATTTCGATGAACATGCCGTTATCTTCGACTTTGATCTGGGCTTCAAAGTTAATTCTTGAGCCGCTGAGCTCGATCGTTCGTTTTACAGTAGTGGCTTCTTTTTGAGGTGGAACGATTTCTACGAGCTGTCCTCGAACGAGCGTTGTTCCAGAGCCTAAAGTAATTTTGAGTACAGTTTCTGAGGCGATGGCGCTGCGGTATTCGATCACGATGTCAAAGGCGCCATCAATGTTGTTTTCGCTAGCTTTTATGCTTAGCGTTAGTGGCAGGAGCATAGCGTATGCTTGCTGCTCGTGTGCTTGCTCAAGTTCGCTTTGCGCTTCAGGTTCTTCTACGGCTAGTGCATCTTCTTCTACGGCTAGCACTTCTACCTTGGAGGCATCTTGCGGAGCTGGCTTGTGTTCGTTTTTTGTGCTGCTGCATGCAAAGAGGAGCGTACAAAAAGCAATAATTAAGGCGTTTATGCGAATCATCTTTCACTCCAGAGCTTCCTTAAGGAAATTTAATTTTGTCCAAGCCAGTATACGCGTCCTTGCGTTGCGTTACTGAGCGTATCGCGGTAGTTCTCGAGTTCGTCTTCTTTAACGTTGATGTAGAACTCAACGCCTTCGGCAACATAACTCTCGCGCAGTTTTTGTGCACTCGAGGCATTGATGATGCCGTAAACGGCGTAAGTGTCGGCAAAATCGACGCGAAAAGCAAGTTCTTGCATAGGAATAAACTCGTGGCTTTCGGCGTTTTGCAGTGCTTGTTTTACGGTATTGCCGTAGGCTCGAACCAAGCCACCCACGCCGAGTTTAATACCGCCAAAATAGCGAACGACATGCGCCACTACCGCGTCAAAGCCCATACCATCGATAGCCGCAAGAATTGGGCGCCCAGCGCTTCCACCAGGCTCGCCGTCATCAAAAAAACGATATTGTTCTCCAATGCGATATGCCCAGCAGTTATGGCGTGCATCGGCTTGGTGCCAGTTTTTTATGTATAGCTCCGCCTCTTCGACGCTTTGCACTGGTGCACAGGTCGCAATAAATCGGGACTTTTTAATCTCGTTGGTAAAACTCGCTATTTCACTTAAGTGCAGCATTGAAAAGACTGTGGTCAGTAGCTTTTTTCGAGCTAAAGGCTTCGTTTGAAGAGCTACATTGAGCAAACGGCCTATGGTTCAAAAAGTTTTTACCGTGTTCTAAAATCCATGGAACGCGTAAGAGGGAGGACAGAGCATCGTAGGATAAGAAAGTGGCGCAGTAAAGTCCAAAGACGCGTCAAGTTGCGAACAAAAAAGGAGGCAAAGTTCAGGTGACATACCCGCTCCAAAACGTACCGTTGCTTCCTCCCGGATCTGGCGGATTGGCTTTTTTGCGCCATATCACCTGAACTTTGCCTCCATTGCACGGAGAGAGAGGGATTCGAACCCTCGGTACCCTTTTGAGATACACGCGATTTCCAATCGCGCACCTTCAGCCACTCGGTCACCTCTCCTAATCGACATCTAAGGAGGGAGAGGGATTCGAACCCTCGATACATTTCTGTATACATGATTTCGAGTCACGCGCCTTCGACCACTCGGCCACCCCTCCATAAAGGGTAGATTATTTTTTTGTTCGCATATTTTCAAAGAACTCGCGAAGTAAGGCTGAGCTTTCGTCAGCTCGGCATCCTTCAGCTACACGCACACGGTGTGGAAGTCTCGGGTCATCCACGCAGGCATAAAGCGATCTTACTGCTCCAGCCTTTGGATCCCTGCATGCAAAGACTAATCGATCTATTCGTGCTTGCAGTATTGCGCCCGCACACATCAAGCAAGGCTCAAGACTTACGTACATGGTACTTCGCCTTAACTGCCAGTTGCCCAAGTTGCGATTTGCGCACTGAATGGCGGCTATCTCTGCATGTCCAAGTACGTCGTTATACTGCATACGTTGGTTAAAACCCCAGCCGCTAAGCTGTCCTTCAACCACGATTACAGCGCCAACAGGTACCTCTTTGCGAACGAAAGCAGCTTTAGCCAAATCCAACGCAAGCCCCATATAGTGCTTGTCTAAACTTGCCATCAGCTGCTTCCTCGCAAATACACCGAAGAGGGCTCGAACCTCCAACCTACGGCTTCGTAGGCCGTTGCTCTATCCAGTTGAGCTATCGGTGCAGGGAGCGGAGAGAGAGGGATTCGAACCCTCGATGCGCTACAAAACGCATACTCGCTTAGCAGGCGAGCGCCTTCAGCCACTCGGCCATCTCCCCTTGGTTTTGGACAACCAAAGTTATTACCAAGCCATTCACTACCGCATTTGCGGCTACCGTTTGAGCGGCTCGCAAACGAGAGCGCTTGTACCATGCTATGCGTTCCTTTGCAAGCATTATTTTATATGAGCGCCGATATTTGTTATTTGGCCGCGAAACGACGCGATAAAAAGCGGTATGACAAGGAGCAACGTTAGGGAGGCTCTGATTAATACGAAAACGCTCAAAAAGTCACTAGAGCAAAGTGAGGAAAAATCAGGCGAGCGTTTAAAATAAAGTCAATCAAATCAAGGCGGTACGCAAAAAAAAGGGTTCTAAGGGCTATAGCCCTTAGCGGGGTTTGGGGCAGAGCCCCAAAAATAATTCAGAGTTTCGTTAGCTGTATCGCTCCTTGTCGTAGGATTTGTAGCGTTTGCTTGTCGATTTTTACCACGGTTGATGGTGCAGCTTCGCAAGTTGCTATTTGTACCAAGCGCAGAGAAAGGCGCTCATCGTCTATAAAAAGTTCTCGGGCTTCCTCTATGCTTCGTACTGGAGGCTGACCCGAATGGTTTGCACTTGTGCAGCAAAGGGGGTGCCCAAACTCGCGGAGTATACGCAAGGGCACTGCGTGATTGGGGCAGCGTAGACCTACGAAGCCATCGCTCGATTTTAATACATCAGGCAAGTCCGCTCTAGCTTTTAACACGATCGTTAGCGGGCCTGGCCAAAATTTTTGCATCAAGGTTTCGGCGTCTTTATTAACGATGGCAAGCTCTTTTGCTTGCTCCACAGAGCGCACAAACACGGGCAAGCTCTTTTCTTTGGGACGCTCTTTGAGCGCTAAAATCTTGCGAATTCCCGTAACACTATGGCAAGCCGCCGCTAAGCCATACACGGTTTCAGTGGGTAAGAGGATGCAGCCACCAGCCGATAAAGCGGCTAAGATGCTGGGCATCGCACGGCTAATATCGCTTTCGCTGTTTACACAAAAGCTCTTCTCTTTCTTGCTCATGCTCGTTTGACTGAATTTTTTCTGGGACTTCGCCCCTCGCCCTTAGAAGTCTTTTTCCGTAAGCAAATTTTCGTGGTAATTCAAAAAGTATAGCTCCAAGCTTCGCGTGTGGGGGGGGAAGGCGAGTTCTTCGGGGGCGTATACGAGTTTGAAGTCGGTAACTTCGCTGTTGGTTTGGAGTTTTTGCAGCAAGTCTTGTTTTTGGGGCTTGCAGAGTGCAAAGAGCAACAAGCGATCGCGCTTGGGGTTAGAGTCTACGCATATGATTTTTTTGATGTCGTTCTCTACGTTTAGCATAATGCCGCTTTCTTCGTAGAGTTCTCGCACAGCGCCATCTTGCCAGCACTCGGCAAGTTCTAGGTAACCCCCAGGTAGCGCCCACTCGCCTTTGCAAGGTTCGATGGCGCGTTTGATGCACAAAATTCCTAAGGAATCATCGGTATATATGGGAAGCAAGGCGTTAACTACGGGAACGGGGTTGCGATAGGTAATGACACCGCAGCCACATTCTTTTGGCCATTGGTAGTCTAGTTTTGCGCGCTTTGCGCCACAATATGGGCAGTATTTTTCGAGTAGTCTGGGCATGATTTAGTATGAGAGAAATTTCGTAGGCACAAGTGTTTACAGGGGGTAAGCCCTTGTAAATCGAGTAGTCGTAAAATAAGCAAAACGACGCGTAACGCTGTTTGGTTTATGCATAAGCATTTTATTAAAAGAGCGTGGGCGAGTCGATCGCTCAGATATTGGGGGGTAGACAGAGACCCCGCGCGTTAATTTGCAAAAGCTGCATAATTTGCGCTGGCTTGGCGCATAGCCAAGACGGCGCAAATTATAGAGCAGCTTTGAGCAAATTAACGCGTGAGGCTCGGGCGTAGGGGGGCTTGCCCCCCACAAAAGAGATACGAATTTTTGTAGCAAAACAGTGTGTTTTAAACTGTTTAATGCGATGCTGAGCAAGTTAGTTTTGCTTCCATAATCGAGGCGGCGAAGCACTGTAGCAACGCCTAGTAAAGGTATTATGCAAAGGCAGTAAAGAAGCGCAAGTTCTGTAGAAAATTAAAGCAGGCGTACTTGCCTGTTTAGACGTCAATGTGGTATACAGTAAGACTTTGCGCGGAACTAGCTGCGCGGAGAGATTTCATCGCATGAGGCAAAACAAGATGCTTAGATGTTTACGTAACTTTGTATTGTTAGTTTTACTATTTACACCTGTTGTCGCATTGGCAGATGGCTTAACAATAGTCGACGTTGACACAAAGAGCGCGCCAGATATTTCGGTGTATTTCGACCTGCGACAAAGCGATGGAATGGTGGTAACTGGCATTACGACCGAGGATTGCACATTAGAAATCAATAATATGCAGCCCGAGCTCATCTCGCCCAACATTAAATCGTTTTATGAAGGCGACCGCGGCGTGGGAATTTTGTTTATATTTCCGGTTGCCAAGAACTACAGCGAAGAGAGCTTTGCCATACGCAGCAACCTTGTGACGCTCATTCAAAAACTAGACCGTCGTATCGATAGAATCAATGCCATTCCTTACGATAACACCGCAACTCCCGTCGGTTGGTCTTCAGGCGGCGATGGGAAACTGGCCAAAGCCGTCTCTGAGATGAATACCAGTGATGTCCTTGAGCCCAACCTTTTTGCCAGCTTTACGCCTGCACTCGCGGCGCTAGAGAGTTTGCAAGGAGTTACGCAAAAGTATGTCGTTATTATTAGTGATGCGGAGGGTGCGATTGTTGGTGACCCCACGCGCGCAAATCGCTTGATTACAGAGTTTGTGGAAGAGTTAAAAAAGAAGCAAATTAAGCCCATAGTCGTGGCGTATAGCCCAGATGGGAAGGCTGCCATGACCAACGCACATCTGTTGCAGCGTATTGCGAATAATGCTGGTGGGACGTCATACCTGGTTTATGACACGGCGAAATTCCAAGCGGTTTTGTTATCGGATGTTTTTGACGATATTTACAAAAGATACATTCTTGAAGCCGAGGTCGATCTTAAGAAAGATTTTTGGTTGGATGAAGGACGCTACAATCTACAGCTCACCGTGCGTACAAACCAAGGCGACGTGAAGGCGGGAAGCAAGATTTCGTGGCCAAAGTTGAGTAAAAGTAGGCTATGGCTATGGATAACGCTTGGTTCGGTGGGTGGTGTCATCCTTATCGTTGTTCTTGTTCTAGTCTTTAGGCGACGCGAGGAAGAGGAAGTCATTATAGATCACGGGCCGGAGGAGATGCATTGCGCAACCTGCGGTAAAGTTATACCCGAAAAGTTATTTGGTTTTAACGGGGAGTTCTGTCTCTCGGGGGGCTTGCCTGACTGCCCATATTACCAAATGCCAGACCAAGGTAAAATTCAAATAACGAAAGGTATTATGGCCGATACGACATTCTTTATCAAACAAGAGATTACAACGATCGGTTCATATCCCGAGAACAACGTTTATCTCAACGACAAAGCCGTTTCGCGCAAACACGCTGCAATCAAGGCCGATGAAGGCAAGCGCTACGAAATTCGCGACTTTGGCTCAGCCAACGGCACTTACGTAAACGACGAGCGAATTGAGCGCAAATTCTTGCGAAACGGCGATATTATTCGCTTTGGCTCGGTAGAAACAGTATTTAAGCTAAAGTAGATATTGCGCAAGCTACGCTTTGCCTGTTTGAGATTAAGCGCGCAAATAGTGTGCTATCATTAAAATCTTTTAGCCAAATACTTGGCTAGCTGGGCTCAAGGCTGGGGTGGGCAAGCTTTGGGCAGCGCCGAAATCGGAGCAAGGACTTATACGTCAAAGACTATGCACGAACCAATACTTCAAGCTAGCCGTACACTAGGCGAGGCTACTCTAAAAGATGAGCCATGGGTCAATAGAAGACTCGGTTATTACCACGATGTTGAGACTTTTTTTGAGGCATTGCGCGCGGCGCCCAAAGCCATCGTTCTCGTGGACGGATTAGTTCAAGATGACACCGCGGTGGGTATGATAACGCGCATGCAGGTTATGCGCCCTGTTTACGTCGTTGTTGCGCTTACACAAGCGCTTGAGGCTATTAGCATTTTGCAACTCTACGCCTTGGGCGCTGCAAAAATCGGAAGGCCAGGAGATTTTCAGCGCCACCCTGAGTGGCTATCGCCTAGCGATAATGAGCTCCAAGACTTGGTGTTTCCGCCCTTTTTGTTTAATTTGGCGCAGCAAGAAGTCGTGGAGGATGTGCTTAAAGCCGAGCTTCGAGCGCAAGTTATATTTTTGGGCACACATGCGCTGAGCTCTTTTGCGAACGCCGTGTTGGGAAGCCCTAAAAGCAGTGCTCCTTTGCGCATGATCGTAGAAGCCCCACCGTCTGCGTGGGTTAGGGAGTCCCTAGCTGCTGAATTAGCTGCAAAAAACAGCTACACGATTAAGCGCGAAATCGATAATGTGATTGAAAATGATATCGTTATTCTTGACGACATCACCAAAGCGATAGCGAGCCCAAATAAGGATAGTGTTTTCATCGTACACGGCTACCTCAACGATGAGCATCGGGCGCTACTTCGCACAGTCCATGAACAGAACACCGTTTACTATGCCAGCCCCGAGGGTTACATCCCAAGTAAGCAAGACCTTAGGGAGGAGCCAATATTAGCCTCGCAATTTTGGGCTAAGTTCCACACACTTATTCAGGAAGCAATAAAATAACATGACAAATATGATATTAGAGACCAAGGGTCTTAGCAAAAACTATGGTCGCATAGCGGCCGTCAAAGATCTCGACATGGCCATACCGCGTGGGCAGATCTACGGTTTAATCGGAAAAAACGGCGCTGGTAAAACTACGCTCATGCGCATGATTGCTGGCTTAGCAAGACCTAGTTCAGGCGAAATACGCATAAACCGCTCACTCGACTTAGACCACGAGCGCACAAAATTAGGTTCGCTCATCGAAACGCCCGCTTTTTTCCCGCACATGACGGGTCTCACGAACCTACGCTTACAGCAAAAGCTCAGACCAGGGCGCGCAAGTTGCGAGCAACTACTCAAACTAGTCAAGATTTGGGACGCCCGAAACCGACTTGTCGCCGAGTACTCCTTAGGGATGAAACAGCGCCTCGGAATTGCGTTGGCCTTGATTGGAGAACCAGAGCTGGTGCTCCTCGATGAGCCTATTAACGGACTAGATCCCGCAGGAATCCATGAGTTGCGCGAAATCTTAAAAAAAATAAACCAAGAAAATGCGGTGACCTTTGTCATTTCCTCGCACATACTCGGAGAATTATCAAAACTTGCCACGCACTTTGGCATCGTCGATAAGGGGAGGATGATTGCAGAGTTTTCCGCAGATTCGCTCAACGAACAAGCCAAAAAAAGCCTCCTCATTGAAGTGGACGACGTCGAGAAGGCAATGAACGTTTTGAGAGAAGATGCGACTTTGAAAATGAGCGTCGAAAATTCCAAAATTCGCATATTCCATTATGAAAGCTCAGGCGCCATTAATGCTAAATTATTCCAAAATGGCCTCAATGTCAGCAGCCTCATCGAAGAAGGCACTCAACTAGAAGACTACTTCCTCAGCCTCACGGATTAAATAATGAACAGTGAAAACAAATTTGTTAAGCCAAACACATCCCTACTCCGCCTTATGGGAGCAGATTTTTTTAGCTTTTGGCATCACAAAAGTTTTTGGGTCGCAAGCAGCCTCGCACTCTTTAGCGGGCTGACACTCGCCTTTGTTTCTTACCTCGCCGCGGACTTTGTCACGAGCAATTTCGGTGCCGACACGGGCATATCCGCCTCATTAGTCGCTTCGCACAGCCTTAACAGCGCCATCGTTATCTACGGCCTCATCGCTGTCAGTATTTGGCTTGTTTCGGACTTCCAACACCGCCGCATACAAAACACGCTCTGCATCGGCTACTCTCGCAGTAAATACTTTATTTCAAAGTTCACCATCTCAAGTCTATTCCTCGTTTTCTTGCAAGTCATCAGTTTTTGCACCGCCTACGCGCTCGCCCTCATTCTGCTGCCTACGCCCAAAATTTTGCCGGACACCAACATTATTTCCAACGCTACCCTTTTCGCCTCGCTCGCCCTCAGCCTCTGGGAGCAGCTAGCGCTCGGCGCCCTTTTCGCCGCAGTCGCCTTCCTAACTCGCAACGTCGCCATCAGCCTCATCAGCTCTATCTGCGTCGTCACACTTCTCCCCCTCATGGCAAAAGTTTTCAACTTTGTAATGAGCAGCGTTTACGAAATCACGTTTAATTTCAACCAAGTCCTTGCCACGCACTACATCGCCACTGTTCCCGCCGACGTAGAGCACTACGTTTTGTATGGCCTCGGCGTTGGCGCCGCCTTCCTTTTGATCCCAACGCTTATCGCGTTTTGGCACTTCAAACTAAGCGACGTCTAAGGCGCTTACATACATGGCGAAGCCAGTTTTTTAGCATGCGCTTTTTTTGGCGGGGGGCTCTACAGCCCCCCTACGCGCAAGCTTCCCTCATGATCGCTGGCTTCGCGCGTTATTTTATGCGTTGTATGCGCTCGATCCGCGCATCCAACGCATAAAATGCGCTCAGGCAGCGATCCTTCGGGTGATCTTGCGCTACCCCCCTACGTTCAATATTCGTTGTTTTCATTTTGTTTGTGTATTTTGAAGATTCTGCGAACAAAAAACGAATATAGCGATATATATACTATAGAGACTAACGAGGGTTTTGATACCACTGGAATGAAGCTAATTATTGGCATTTACTTGGAAAAGAATACGCATTCCCCCTCTTTTCAGTCTTTGTTTCTTGGGCGATTTTGGAGGAAAAGCGATGGAAGAGAACAAAGGTATTAACTCGGCACGTGTGGTGTACGTGGCGATTGAAGAGCTATCTAAAGGATTAGCGCAAGGCGTAGGGGACTTAGACTGGCGCTATTTGCAGCTATACGGCGAGTTTGCTTGGTTTAATTGGTATTATAACTATGCTAAGTGGGGGGATAAGTTTAAGGGGCAGTTGTCGGATTATGTTATTTTTAAGCAAAGTTTAGCCTTAGTGAACGCGGAACATGCAAGCGCAATTCTAAGCGCCAAGAGCTATCATGCGGGTAAAGAACTAAGCGATTTACGCACGAAATCCGCTGTGAGTGCCAAGGTAGATTTGCTTTGGGCTAGGAAAGAGGGGACGAATATATTTCGCTTAGTGCGCGAGAAGCAAGAGTACATCAAGCAGCTTATGGATGGTGCGTTTCTCTGCATCTATTTGGATTATCTGGACAGCTTCGAGGATTCGCTCAACGAGGTAGAAAGATTGACGATTCTGCGCTCTTTGCGTATTTCGCTTTTAAATCGTTTGTTGTGCTTTATCGGCGTAAGCATAGATCTTCCCCAAAGCATGTTAAAACAGCTATCGGGCGGAGATATGCATGAACTAAGCTTCAGAACAACGCAGTCCCTTCTTATGAATGCTATCGAAGCAAAATTGTTTTTTTCAGCAGTGGAAGCAGAGCTCCCCATAAGAACGCTTTGTGACTTTTTCGCGAGGGAGTACGCGATGGTTTCATCGAGTTTTCATCAGCTTTTGCATTTTGCGGAGCGCGCAGTTCTTATGGCAGCGAAAGAAAATTGCGAGCCGAAACTGCTAGCTTATGCGGCATAATCTACAGGGTTTTGCGTGAGTTCATGGCTTTTGTGCGGCTATTTAGTTTTTGTCTCGAATAAAACGTCGGTAATTGGGCTAAAAAAAACTGCTTGGCACGCGGGTTTGAGCGATAGCGCCAATGAATCAGAGCTTCCCTAGTTAAAGTGGCGCAAGATTAGTTCGTACAATTCCTCAGCTTTTTTATTGGCGTCGTCTACCTTATCGAAGGTAAGTTCATCAATGCTTGCCTCGAGTTTGTCGATAGCGTCAAGGCTGAGGTTTTTTGTTTTTTTATCTTTTTTTAGTACACGCTCTTTAAGTGCAGCGCAGAGTTCACGCGCAGTCTTTAGACCCCATATACTTTGGAAGGGGTAGTAGTATTCTGCAATCTGGCTAAAACTACGAATGGCGTAGTCTCGCGCTGATTGCAATTCAACGCTAAAACAGTAGGGAGGGCGAATATTCTTTGGCGGAAAGTCCAATTCAGCGCTTAAGTAAGCGGGATGTTCAATCTTTAAGCGATATGTCGTGTTTTCCTCCAATAGGGGGAGTTTTGCGTATCCTTGGGGGTCGCACTGTAGACTAAGGGTTTCCGTAGCGACGTCGCCTGTTTTTCGCAGTTGAACAGTTGCCGCTATGGCTGAGTTTTTATCGCAGCAATAAAGTAAAAACTGTGTATTATTGATGTTCTCGTAATCTTTAGGAATACGTTTTTTGGCGATGTATCCAGTTTGCTTTGGGTTAATCATTGTGATGCGCGATTTGTATCGCGCCTTGGCGAATCGAGCTAAAAGCAAGAAACTAGCGAGGGCAAAGATCGACAACAGTGAAAACCAAAACCAGTGAGGTATGCGAGGGGCTTGGTGTGTAATGCGTATGGAGTCAAAGAACTTGGGGCTGTAGTTGCTCTTAAGGCTAATTTTTACTTCGTAGTTAGCGCTGGGTAAACTGTAGATTGATGTAGAAAAAACAAAGAATCCATCATTTTGACTCATGAATTCTTCTTCATATAATATTTGTCCGAATTTTGTGATAAACTGAATTTTTAGCGGCAGCGGTGGTAGCTGCTCAATAGCGTTTGAGCGTAAATTCCCCGCGATCTTAAATTTCGATGAGCTTTGCTCAAGAGCTTTTAAGTTAAAGTCGAGTTTGTCCAGTATGAGTATGGTAGACTGTAACGATTTTTTAGCAAAAACGGGGTTCTCCGCTATGCTAGCGCTTAAAGTGTAGCGTCCCGCGTCGAGTTTTTGGCTCTGTAGAGTTTGTTGTTTTTTAAGAAACTCGCTGTTGAGTTCGTAGCTCTTAGGCGCAAGCGGTGGAAAACTAAGATGGAGTTCAGGGCTATAGTCGTGGGTTGTAGGACTTGCAGAAAAATGGAGGCGCAGATTCTGTCCCCATTCCAAAATTTCGAGTTCCCCTAGATTCCAGTCCAGCTCGGAGTCGAGCATAGCAATGTGGCAGCTAATGACGCTTTCAGTTTCGTATATTCCTTCCGCCCCTGCATACTGCATGTGTACGTGGTATTGTCCTTCGGGATAATCAAGTGCAAGCTCACACTGTCCAAAGCGATTCGTTTGGATGCTTCCCGAGAAGACGAGTTTGGCGCTATTGAGATCAATAACGCGCAAATCAATCGTAGCGAGTGCAATCCCCATATTCAGGTCATCGCTAAGTCTAGCCCTTAAAATGCTATGCTTCCCCGCGATGTGGCACTGGGCTTGGATTTGGGACTTGCTAACGATGAGAATAGGCGCAGCGACAGCGAGCCAAGAGCAAAACAAAGTGCTCACAAGCACAAGCAGCAGCAAAGTTATGGCACTGGCTCTCATCGCTGAATTCGTTAGATCTAAAGTTTACGAAAATCTTACGTTTTCGAGAATTTGAGTTACTGCGCGCTTTTGGCGTTCAACGTCGTCGAAATCGACGTCAAAGTGCAGTCGGTGGTTAAACACATAGGGTAGCGCCCAGCGGACGTCATCGGGAAGAACGAAGTTGCGGTTATCAAGTAGAGCTTTAACCCTTGCAGCACGCAAAAGCCCTATGCTGCCACGCGGGCTAACGCCGCGCAGAATTTGGGGCAAGCTTCGCGAGAACTGGCTAAGCTTAGCGATATAGCGGTAGATCTCTTCGTGGACCTGCACATTTTGCGCTTCGGTGCTAAGGGCGGCGATCTCGTCCTTATCGAGTATCTGCTCAAGCGTTGGTGGTTCTAAGCGATCCTGTTTTAGCATCGTGATCTCTTCGCTTTGGCTGGGGTAGTCCAAAATAACGCGGAATAAAAAGCGATCGAGTTCGCCATCGGGTAGTGCGTAAACGCCGTGTTCCTCGAGGGGGTTTTGTGTGGCAAGCACGAGGAAGGGCGCTTGTAGCGCTAGGGATTTGCCATCTACGGTAACTTGGCGCTCTTGCATCGCTTCGAGCAGGGCGCTTTGCGTTTTGGCGGGTGCGCGGTTGATCTCGTCGGCTAAGAGGATGTTCGAGAACAGGGGCCCAGGCATAAATACGAAGTCCTCGCTTTGACGTCGAAAAATACTTGTGCCTGTGATGTCGCTTGGTAGTAAATCCATAGTAAACTGAACTCTACCGAATTTTATGCCTAAACATTGGGCAAAAGCGCGTGCAATAGTTGTTTTTGCGAGCCCTGGCGCGCCTTCCAAAAGTATGTGCCCACCGCACAATAGTGCAACGAGCAAGAGTTCAATGACATCTTCTTTACCAACAACAAGGGTTTTCATCTGCGAGAGCAAAGTTTCTTTTACCTGAGCAGCGTCCAGCATCTATCCGAGTTCTCCTGCCACGTTCCAGCGTAAATACGCGTGTCTCTCCTCGCGATCTTTAAATATTGCGCAAGCATGCATCAGTTTTACCAAAGCTGCCTGCATGCAAATTTCGCCTCCACTGATAGCGCCAGCGTCAAGGAGTACTTTACTGTTTTCGTAGAGCTCAAGTTCGAGTTTTCCCGTCGCTGCGTTTGCCAAAAACACGTCGATACCTAGGTCTGTTGCGCGCTGTACCACAGGGGCTAAAGCGCGTGTTCTGGTGGGAACGGTTCCCACTCCAAAGGGCACCAAAACGATACCGTTTAAGGGCTCGTGCGCACTGTCGATAAAGGATCGTAAAATATCGGGGCTTAAACCTGGGGTAACGTGCAATACGACGACGTTGGCGTCAAATTTCGCTTGGCAGCGAAAGGGCGCGATTGGTTTACGAATATGGCCACCAAGGACAATATCGACGCCGACTTTCGCTAATGGCTCGCAACCAGGTGAATCGAAGGCGTGGTAGGCTTGTGAGTTGTGTTTTATGCTTCGACAGCCGCGCAGGAGTACTCCATCGAAGCAGATCCCAACTTCTGTAATGGGCATGGTCGCCAGTTCGATGGAATCAGCAATGTTGCGGCGCGCATCGTTGCGAAGAGCGCCAAGCGGACGCTGGGCGCCAGTCAAAATAACGGGTCTATCCAGCCCCTCCAAAGCAAAGGCCAAAGCTGACGCGGTGTAGGGCATGGTGTCTGTACCGTGTATAACGATAAAACCATCGTAATCATTGCGATTTATCGCGATGCAGCGCGCGATCTCCTCCCACTCCTCGGGGCCAAGATCGGAAGAATCGAGATTATACAGGATCTTCGATGTTATTTGCGCAAAGCCTACAAACTCAGGTAGGCTCTCGAGCAAAGCAGCAGCGTAATCGGCTGGTTCAAGGTGTTTTTCTCCTGCCATGGAGAGAGTGCCGCCAGTATGTATTAATAATATTTTTGCCATCAATAATATTTAAATTTTGTTTAAAATTAACTTTTGTTATGCAAGCTCTACTGAATATAAAAACGGTCTACAAAAAATAGCTGCGAAAATGAGGTGAAATATGGCGAGTGTTCAAAGTAAATCCATAAAATCATAGCTTTACGCGTAAGACCGATGTCCAAGGAGCGTTTCCCATGGACGGGTTTGGTAGCCTTAGCCCCAATAGTACAGAGCTTCCCTAGTGGTAAACAAATTACGGCTCAGATATCGCTTTTCGTCCAGGTTGTGCGCCGATGGGGCGTTCCCTGCGAATTCCCCTAGATTCACGCGCTTTTTCAGCTTCCATGTGCGTATTGATAACGGCTTGTCGTAGTTCGGGGGAACCCTCCAACATGCGCCTTTCTATATCGTTTAGGGGGACTTCGCTGGGAAGTTCGTTTCTTTCGCCACGTCGTTCGATCGCCCGACCTTTAGGGGGGGGGCGTCTAACGCCTTGGCGAACTTCGTTTTTAGCAGTGTTTTGGGGAGCTTTGGGCGCGGGCGCTACAAGGTCATCTTGAGGTTCAGGGGCGCTGTTTTCGCTATCTTCTGTGGAATTGTCTGTTTTTGCCATAGCTGGTGCAGCTTCGATAATAGGCGTACCGCAGTCTTTGCGAATAGCCTTTCCTGCACCACTTAAGTGCAGTTCGATAGAACCATCAGCTTGTTTGCGGCAAACCCTATAAATAATCTCCATAGAGTTTTCCTCCATCCACTCATCGCCGGGATGTATAACCATATTGAGATCAACGCGTGTTTCCGCGTTTGGCTTGGATTTGGGCCATAGCTTTCCTGTAACGCTTATGCTTAGATCGGGGCCATCCGTTTTAAACTTTTCAACGATGATCGCTTGGTCGTCGCCTAAACTTAGTTGGGCTTCAATATTGCCAAAACGTGTAAAGGGTAGTTCTATAAAGGGTACACCACCCATGTTGAGTTTTAGGCGTTTTGGACACATCACCGTGTTTGTCGAGTTCATCTCAAAGTTAAGATCCAGAAGTCGACCGCTTTTGTCAGTAATGACGTGAGTACTTAAGTCAAGTGCGCCGTGTAGCTGCACTTTGATGAAATTACTGAGAAGGGTCAACTCGTTGAGCGATAATTCATGGGCACTCAGATCGACTTTATACAAGCCCGATTTGGAATCCAATACGCCTTGGATGCTCCCCAGTTCCTCACCGTCATTACGGCGCAGCGCAAGATCAAACTTTGCGCGCGGACTTTTCTTGAGAAAGGATAATATCGATGGCATCACATGAAGTTCCGCAACAGCGAACGGATCCTCTCCGACCATGGGGGCGCAGAAAAACCCATCGAATACACCGCCTTCAACGGCTAAGTTCGGGTCTGGCTTTTCGTGAACGCGTGGTACCACAAGTACGTCGCGTGCGCGCAAGTTTCCCAGAGGGCTTAGTCTGATGTCGCCAATCTTAACACTTTGGCTATACTTTAGCTGTTTTTCGACGGACTTCTCAATGAGATGTTTAAGACTAACATTCGGGAAAACGAAGATAATAAGCAATATCGTTAGGAGGAAAAAGCCGATCGTCGATAGTGCAACAATGAGGATTCTTTTACTGCGCATTTTCTTCCTTTAGACGATACGAGATTAGCGTGATCTCTGCAGCCATTTGTGTATCAGAAGTCGCGTTGTTGCCTGTTCTGGTGAATAGAATTTTACGCAAAAAAATAGGAGTGTGGAGTTTGTCTATTTCGATGAGGTACTCCAGCAGTTTTGTATACTCGACGTTTCGCACTGTAATGCTAATTTCTTGCGATTCAGCGCCAGAGTCGTCGGCGGTTTTAAGTGGGTCTTTTGGCGTAACCGAAACGTCAAAGCCCAAGCCACTGGCGAGGCTAGTGAGCTTGCTTACAATCTTTGTATCGGCGTTGAGCAAGCGCTCTCGCATGGATTCTTTTGCAGCCTTGTTCCTGACGTAATCCGCTTGATTGTTTTCGAGGTACTCCAGTGCATCGCGGTACTCATCGATCTGTCGTTTTTTGTCGCTGATGCTGCTGGTATAGCTGCGAACTCCCGTAAAGATAAGAGCAAGGACGAATACGACAATAGCGAGTAGCACAACCCACGATTGGCCTATGCGGGATTCCTTTATCCAGTTTTGTAGTTTTTCCATATCCATCGTTTTACTCGCTCTCGCCTCCCGTTAAACAGTGGTTAGCATCAATTCGCAGGGTGAAGGAAACCTGATCTTTGACCTTTTGGGTTCTAGGCTCCTGGATTTCGTCGGGGAAGCATTCGTAGCTTTCGAGAAGTTTCATTATTTTAGGTAAACCCTCATCGCCTACGACCTCGCCGCGTAAAACAACTTTCTTTTGGTAGGAGTCTATTTCTAGCGCGGTGAGCTCAAATTCGACATCCGACAAATTATCGTGAATATGTGTAGAGAGCCACTCGAAATGCTTAAACGCCGTCACTTTTGGTATAAAGGCATAAGTCGCGCCTTTGTCCATTTCGTCGATGATCGCGTTTTTGCTCAGTATACGCCGTCCTAGAATTTCTTCACTTGCGTTTTCAAGGGCTGCGCGAAGTTTTGTGCTCTCGGTGTTTACCGCTTTAAACTGCATTACCGCCATAAAAACCATGCAAACGATTAAAAACGTAAACAGTGCAACGAGCTTCCATTTATGATCGTTGATAAACTCCAAGCTCCCCTTGTAGGCGAACTGTCCTTGACGCAGGTTAAGCGGACATTGCTCTTGGCTGTACAAGTGCGCGTTTGCCGCCATAACGGTAGCAGCCCACGAAAATTCGGCGCTATTCTCAATTTCCCAAGGAAGAACTTGTTCGATGCGGCTAGTTTGTGTAGCGAGCTGCGAGGCGAGTAGATGATCTAGCCCTGGTAGGAGGGAACCAGCGCCGGTGATAAGTAAAAGTTCGAGTTCAGCGCCTTCTTTAACGCGGATTGATGCTAAACTTTGGTTGAGGACGCTTAATAATCTACCCAGCGCCCGGCTACTCAGTTGCGAAATTGCACTAAATTCGTATTCGCTTTGAACGATATTTCCCGCTGCCACGAAATGCGCGCCCCAGTCGTCTTCAAATTGTGGCGGGGAGACGAAAGCAGAGCGCTCTTTGAGCGTTTTTGCTTCTTTTAGCGTGAGCTCGAACTCCTCGGCGAAAGTTTCGTCGATGATGGCGCTGCCCAGCTTAATACTACGTGAAAGTAGCATAGTATTTTCAGAAAATACCGTAAACACCGATTGTGTAGCGCCTATATCAAGTATGGCCCAAACCTTAGCGGGTGGGGAAAAGAGTAGAGAAATTGCGCTTGGGCTAGCGTTTTGCTCGGGTAGCAAAACCTGCGGGTCGACGCCTGCTTCCTTGTATTTGGCTATCTCCGCGCTTAGGGCCTCACGCGGGTAGGAGAGTACGAATATTTCGTAATTTTTGCCTTCTTCTTCGTTTTGGGACTCAATTTCGCCTACAACTTCAAAGGAAAGTTGCATTTCGTCGCTTTTGCTCCAAAGGTCGCTGACATTTTGGGCTAATATTTGTTCTATAACGCGCGGCGCATTGAAGGGGAGAGTTCGTTTGGTTGTTAACACGTTAGATGCATCGACGTTGGCGCCTATGGCGATAACTTCTTTGCTTCGCTCGCGCTTGAGCAAAGCCGATAAGGCATGGTGCAAATCCACCGATTTATGGCCTTCACCAAACTCTTCTCGCCCGCACCAAAGTAGCGATAGCCTCTTGTCGCTTTCTTCCAAGACCGCTACGCTCACCCTGTTTTCGCCTGCATCTATGCCAATATATTGTCGTGCCATCTTTTAGTACTCTCGCCAATACAAGAATTTTCCCCCGACTTCATTAAAATCAACGACGGCTGAAAGCGTCTTACGCGTCCCGCCGTATTCCCCCACCGCAACCACGCGGAAAACCCGAGGGTTATCCGTGGTTATTTTGTCATTCAATCGCTTACTATCAAATGATAGCCCCGACAAGCTCATAGCCTCTACAGGTAGCTGCATCAGGTTTTGGCCAAGCATGATGTAGGCCGTCGGGGAATACATAACGAATTTTTTAATCAACAAGGGATCGGTTTTCATCGCATCTAAGACGTTGGTAAATTCGTAGCGGCTGCGAAAAGGAACGATCGTTCCGTTGGGAACCACCCCAGGAATAACCGAGGTTTGCTTCTCAACCGTATATAAATACAGCAAGTTCATCGGATTGAGTACAAATTGCTGATAGCCCTCGATCGCCATGGCAAGTATCATGAGTTTATCGCCTATGATGGGTTCGCGGCATGCCCAAAGTCTGTCGTCTTTAGGATCCATGCCATCTAGCGATGCAGAGCTACAAAGCGCGGAGTACAAAACCTTCGCATTGGCTAAGTTCACGTTGACTTTTTCTACGGGATAAACCGTGAGTGTTTCGCTAAAAGCGTTCATAAAATCATCGCCAATTCCAGCCACTTCGTAAAGCTCATCTAAAGTCGTCAGTTTTGCATTTTTAACGTCAAATTTGCGACGAGTTTCGGAGTATAGTGAAGATTCGTCGCCCGATGGCTCTTCTAACACACAATCGTTCGTTAAGTTCGTTCGCTCGCTGTCGCTGTCGACCCAGTCGATAATGGCAGCAACCGTTTCGCTGCGCGTAAGTTTGTTGCGATCGCGCCCTCGCGTATTAAAAATTTCATCGTACTCGGGGGAAGCGAACAACATGCATAATTCGTAGACAGTATCTTGCTTTGCGCCACCCGCGAAGCGGTTAAGATTGACGCGCCCAGCCTCTGGAAAAACGTGCACGTTGTAATCGCCGGATTCGTCGCCCATCGCGTCGACGCCCGCTTCCCGCAGGTTGTAGCTCGCTATAGCCTCGGCGCCCGGCGCGCCAACGGTGACTATGCCAGTTTTAAACGGCGTCATGAGTAAATCGAGTATTTGGTATATCTGGAAGTTGGAGCGTCGGATACGTTCGCCAAAAAAATCGTCGGCCTCTAGTTCGTATTGGTAGGTAAGCATGAGTCGCCCTAAATTTAAGGCGGTGCGTGCTTTGTAGTAAGCTTTTAAGTCGTCGCGGATATTAGCGGCAATCGAGTAGCTGACTTGGCTGTTCATAAAACTCGACAAAATCGTTGCACTCATGACAGCGATGTAGGTGAGTACTAGGAGTAGCGCTACCCCGCGCCGCGCGCCGCGCTTGGGCTTTTGTTTGGGCGTAACACGCAGGGCGAGTAGCTCCCAAAACTGAAAGCAGGCGAAGGCTATGTTGTGGTAGATTTTCTGAAATATGGGCATCTTGGTTTTGGCTACTTTGGGTTTTTCTGCAGTCATACAGAGGGGGTAGCGCAAGATCACCGAAAAATTTAAGCAATGAGCACATTTTGTGCGTTGGTTTGGCGAATAGCCAAAACAACGCACGAAATAGTGCGAATTGTCTTGAATTTTGAGGAAGCTTGCGCGTAGGGGGAGACGTCCCCCCCAAGAGAAAAAAAATTAAAATTCAAGCGCCTTTTGGAGTTGGATTTGCGCTTGGGTAGTGACGATCATGGGTTCGCGGCTGCCGAGTGGGTCGTCGATTTCGATTTCGATTCGTACGCGGCTAGGGAGGCGGTTTTTGTAGTCGGAGTGTTCGGTGTCCCAGGCGTCGAGCCAGCCGTCGGAACCAACGCTTTGCTCGGCTTTGGCGTCGTCCCAATAGGCGAGTTGGAAGCGTCGGACGTCCTCGAGCAGGGGGAGAATGGTGCCACCGCGCGTGAAATCGTCGTTGATGGGGGCTTGTTCGCGGCGAACGAGCGTGGGGACTAAGCGCCCTTCACCGTTGCGAACGCTTTTGACGTAATAGGAAATTTCGCTTTGATCGCCAACCTTTTCGTTACGAAACATGCGTACATAGCCCATGCTGGTAAAATCGACGCGCTCGCGCTCGCCTAAAAAACCTGTGTCGTAACGTTTTTTGACTTGTGAATCGTCTTTTCCGTGCATGCTCATAAACGCCATAGACATATCGCGAACCATTCGGTTAACGGCTTGTTCAACGCCGTGTAATCGCTCGTTAATGTCTTGCATCCGCTGCTGATGGCGCGTGGCTACAGCGTATGAGCCCCAGCCCACTGCCATGACCAAGGTCAGCAGCGCGACGCTGATCATGACTTCGATGAGCGTCATTCCGCGATCATTGCGTAGCTTATTCATCGCTATCCTTGCTTTTGCTGACCGAGGCGCCGCTGAGGCTGCTGTCGACCTCTAAAACGACGACAAACTGAGATATAGTAAGGGATTGCTCCATGCCTAGGTAGTCCCATGTGGTGTTTAGTGTGATTTTTCGGATACGCCGTCCGAGTTGGTTAAGAATCTGTGGCATTAGCGAGACCATGATGGGTAAAAACTGCGTGATGGCTAGGTTTCCGCTCAAGCTCCCCGACTCGTCGCCACCTCCACCATAAAGTTGGGCGCTAACGTCTTCAACGAAATTGTTCGACGCGTCATCGTCGATTTCTATGGATTGAATTTGGCTTTCCCAGCGAATATCTGGATATCCTTCGTCTCGGTAGTCGCCCGAATCAGTGAGTAACAAGTCCTCTTTAGGCCCGTTTTTCGCGATGTCTTGCTGCAATTCGTACTCGATGTCCTGCATCTTCGCGCGCGTTAAAAGATTTACAACGGATAAATTGTTGGAGTAGCCCATCAAACGCATCGATGTGGACTCTGTGCCTAGCAAAATGGCCACACCCATGGCTAAAATGAAGATCGCAATCATCAATTCCAAAAGCGTGAAACCCTTAGTTTTTTGTGATTTTACGCTCAATTATCTTCTTCCTCCTCAAAAAACTTCTCGCCCAAATCAAGTTTACCCGGCGTAATGACCGACTGGCCCGTAAGCGGATTAATCGCAATACTATAAATAACGCCCCCCTCCTCTCCATTTTTCGCGGCTTCGTCGCCCAAAAAAATCACACTCCTCTCGACAAATCCGCTGGCAAAAAAATTAATCGTCCCCATCCCCTCGACCTGCTCCTCGCTGTGGTGGCTTGTCATCAAGCCCAAAAAATACACGCCATCCCCCAGCTTCGCATCCTCCCCACTTATAAACATACCATCAAGCGCCTCGCGCTGCACCGTCCCAAAGCGCGCATCCTCATCATCCATCATTTTTTCGCGCCCTAAACTCTGCGACGCCTCGTTGCGCATCGTCGTACCGCTCAAAACCTCCTCGCTTAAGCCCCCCTCGACATCCAGCTTGTCGACCTCAAAAGTCTGCTCGTCGAAATCTATCTTCATTTGCAGCGTCATATTCGATGTCGCCGCCATATTAAACGTGTATCTCACCGCCGCACTCATACGCAGCGACTCGCCGGCAACGTCCGTTTGCCCGATCACGCCAAAACCCACAGCAGCTATCACCATAAGCCCCGCCAAAAGCGCAACAACTATCATGATTTCAATGAGCGTCATGCCCGCGCGGGCAAAGTTTTGTCTTGCTCTTGCCTTTCGCATATTGTGTTAAATCCTTGAAATTATTCTCTTTTTTGAAGGGGGGCTCAAGCCCCCCTACGCGCAAGCTTCCCGCAAAATGCGCCAATTGCCGCAATATTTTGTGCGGCGTACTCGCTATACGCTCGTTCACCGCACAAAATGCGGCAATAAGCGCATTTTTTGGGTGATCTTGCGCTACCCCCCCAAAAAGACATTTTTTGATGCAAATTTCACTTGGAGCGCCACAAACTGCAGCGACCTACACCTTGCCCCCACGTTAGGGAACAATAGCGCAAATAGCTTTCATTTCCACTTTTCATGCTTCGAGGGCGAAGTTTCTGAGCCTTTAGCAGCGAAGCGTAAAATAAATGCAACATAAGATTTAATTTTACCATAAAGGTGATTGGACGGGGCGCTTTGGGCGCAAAATGAGGAGTATGCAATGGGTGCAAATTTTTTGATGCTGCTACGGGATTTTGTTTTTTTGCTTTGGCATGAGTCGTGGGTGGGGTCTGCTGCTTTGCAGCATCTGCTGCGAACGGCAAAAACGGAGGAAGATATAGAGCGATTTTGGATGACTAATGCGAATAAAATGCGGCTAAAGAGTATAGACGCCGTGTTATTGGCGGCGCAAGAAGTTCGAGAGCGCTATCATTATTATCATGCGCATGTCATCTTTGAGGGTGAAGCAAGGTATCCGCCGCAACTTATGGAGTCGAGGCGTCCGCCGCTTGCCATCGTGTTAAGAGGCAACGCGGATTTGCTTTCGCAGGCACAGATAGCGATAGTGGGGAGTCGCGATATTGCGCCAGCGGCTATTGAAGCGACACAGCTTATTTGCAGTGCTGCACTTTGTTTGGGCTATATTCCATGTTCGGGTGGCGCTTTGGGGGTTGATGCGGTGGCACATCGGCAAGCGATGCAATATGGGGCGCCAACGGTTTTGGTGACAGCGACGGGCGTTGATTCACAGTATCCTAAGGAAAACGCCGATATTTATGAGTATTGCTACGAGCGCGGTGCAGTGTTGAGCCTGTTTCCGCTTGGCGCAAAGGCGCAGAGGGAGTGCTTCCCAACGCGTAATACGCTAATCGCGAGCTTGTCGCGAGCCTGTGTGATTACGCAGTGCAGAGAGGGGAGTGGCGCATTGTATACGGCGCGAGCGTCGTTACAGCTCAATCGTCCTGTGTACGTAGCTTCGGGGCTTCCCTTTCATGCGCAATACGCTGGGGGCTTAGCGCTTTTGAGCAATAAGCAGGCGAACATTCTTTGTTCATCACGCGATTTGCCGCGGCTATGCCCAAAGTTTTATCCGCCGCTTTGGTTTAAGACCCATAGCCCCAAGCTCGCGCAGCTCTCGGAAAGACTCGGACTTGGCGATGAACAGGAGAGCCCAAAACCTAAAAAGCAGACAAAGACGCGTCAAAATAGCATTCCACGATTAGCCAAAACTAAAAATGAGGCGCCAGAGCAGCTTAGCTTCTCGAGTATGGTAAAATCCCCACCCTTAGCTCGCGCTTTCACCGCTCTTGAGCGTGAAATTGTTTTACGCCTAAAAGAAGGAACAGCGAATTTAGAAACACTACTCGCCTTGAGCCATAGCCACGATGAGAATTCTGCTACACTTTTGGCGCTCGAATTAGATGGCATTATTGAACTTGGCATGGATCGGCGCTATAGCTTAGTTCGTCATGTCACGGATTTGGACTTGGCAATGGAGGCGAACTAATGCGTTTTAAGGCTTAAACATCGGGTTAAGCGGGAGAAAAATAAATATTGATGAATGATGAATTCGGCGATCTACTCAATAGGGCGCATAAAATTTCAACAATTGCCTCAAATATGGGCTTTGATTGGGCTGAAGCTAGCGATGTTTATGCTAAAATGCAGGAAGAGATGCAAGAGCTAGCGCAAGCGTTGGCTGAGCAAGATTTAGCACAGATTGAAGCCGAGAGCGGTGATTTATTTTTTGCTATGCTTAATTTTCATCGTTTGCTAGGCATTTCATCGTTGCAAGCTTTCGCGAAGGGTGTAAGTAAGTTTGAGAGGCGGTTTTTGGCCTTAGAGGAAGCGATTAGATCGCGGGGACAAAAAGTTGAAGAGCTAAGCGCAAGCGAGCTGGATGAAGTTTGGGAAAACTTGAAGTTGAGTGAAAACAGATGAGTGTTGATAAGCAAGAAGCTATAATTTCTGCGATATTGCGTGGTGGTGCTGGCGACATGCACAGCATGCTGGAGATGTTTTTTGCCATACAAAATCAGCTTAGCGATATACAAGTAAATCAGCGTAAAATCATGAAAACGCTTAGGGATATGCGCATAGAGGAGCGCAACCGGATTACGGATCTGAAGTCGACTACGCTGTTGTTGCAAGAGGCTTTATACCGTTCTTTGAGCGAACAGCTAACGGAGCTACAGGATAGCGTTGATGAGCAGGCTGACGACGATGATGAGCTAGATCTCAATGATGGTTATGGTGACTTTTTTAAAAAAAGAGAATAGCGACTAAGCATTGCCTAGACTGCGGGCTTGCGCCTTAACTTGGAACTCCATAGCCTATGCTAGCCAAATAGAGAGTGCGTGCCCCTACAGGTTCCAAAACCGTGTTTTGTTCATAAACGAACTTTTTATAGACTTGCCACTAGTTCGGCTACAGCTTGGCGTAGCTCTTTTGCACCAACTTTTTGTAAGGCTGAGCTGAGGATGAAATGGCGCGGGTTCATGTCGAGGGTTTTGGCGAGCTTGGTGGAGCGATTGAGCACGTCGTTGCGTCCGAGTTTGTCGATTTTTGTCAACACGATGAGTACAGGAAGGGCGCGCACCCCTAGCCATTCGAGCATTTGGAGATCTTCAGGGGAGGGTTCTCGGCGGATATCAAGCAAAAGAATTAAGCCGCGTAGGTACTCACGTTCGGTGAGGTAGTCGTGCATCAGTTTTTGCCAGTGGCGTTTAATAGACGCAGGTACATCTGCGTAGCCGTATCCAGGCAGATCCACTAAATAGGCTTTATCGTCGATGGCGAAGAAGTTGACGAGTTGTGTTCTACCAGGTGTTTTACTAACCTTTGCCAATCCGCGGTGATCGGCTAAAAGGTTCAACAGTGATGACTTGCCGACGTTGGAGCGACCCACAAAAGCGATCTCGGGCAGGGCGTCGCAAGGAAAGTGCTCTAGAGCCGAAGCGCTGAGTTTAAAGGTGATTTTACTAAAGTCCATGGCTTAAAATCGTTGTGTGAAAGAAGTGTAAAACTGTGAATTTTTTTGTAAACGAGGATTAATTGATACAGTAAATCGCGAAACAGGACGTTTTTTGTGAAAAAAAAGGACAACGCACGCGGGTACGCTGTGGAGAGAAAAGCTAGGTTCCTTTTCGCGTCTAGTCTAGCGTTTTAGTTTTCTCCTTGCGATATTTGCACAAAAGTCATGATAAACCCTTACTTTGGCTTGCAGCACTGATGAATGATAGGCTAATATCGCGAGTTGAAAAGCTGAGTGTTTAGCAGCTCAACTCCCAAGTTTGGAGCTTTTAAGTAAATAATCTTGAAAATAGAACAAATATTTAGATGTTGGCACGCATCTTGAATAATAAACAAAGCAGAAGGGCGTTAAGCCCCGTCCCTAAGATAAGTTAAAACGAGTTGCACTCGCCTTAATAGGAGGAAGCCATGATGAAAAAATTATTAACTACAGCGGTGATATTGGCTGCGACGCTCAGCCTAACTGGTTGTTTTGCCACTTACTCGGGAAGTAGCGGTTATAGCAACTATGCTACAACATCGGGCTCCCTTACCTATTACCGAGGTCCGCACCCTGTGTACGATACACATGGTCACCAAGATTGGTGTAATATCCAAGGGCCACACTCCCATCGCTACACCCCCAATTCTTACGACTTTTACGTACGTGACAATGGTTACTTAATCTTCGTGGGTGATCCTAGCTACTACGTTTCAGATATTAACTTCAACACTTACTACTACATGGGTGTTCACCCGCTACCCTTCGGAAATCAGTGGTGCTACATCGACGGACCACACCGTCATACTTGGTCTGCTTCGGGCTACTACAACATGACTCGCTATGGTAACTATAACTACTACACCTACTACGGACCGCGTAACAGCTACTATAACAATTCACAGCAGCTCTACAACCTCAACGACTATTATCGTCGCAATCCACCCCCGCGCTACAGCAATAACTACACGACCACTGTTGGCTACTCGACGAACTACTCCTACTACAACAATAATTACAACTACAACAGTAGCAACCCCAACACAGGCGTTTACGTAGCCCCATCATCTGGAGGCACATATAGGCCACAACCTAATTATAATAACAATAGGCCACAACCAAATAACAACTACAACAATAACAACTACAACAATAACAACGTCGTTCGCCCGAATCCTAACCCCGTCGTTCGCCCGAATCCTAACCCCGTCGTTAGCCCCAACCCCGTTGTTCGTGAACCTAACCCTGTCGTTCGCCCCAATCCCGTCGTTCGTGAACCTAACCCCGTCGTTCGCCCCAATCCCGTTGTTCGTGAACCTAACCCCGTTGTTCGCCCCAATCCCGTCGTTCGTGAACCTAAC
>Ga0265293_10003693_pt1 | contig 28116 bp, 29 predicted proteins | sample Munlanlewell138R_FD_192505 | JGI IMG/M metagenome (GOLD analysis project Ga0265293, IMG submission 192505) | Leachate microbial communities from a municipal landfill in Southern Ontario, Canada - Leachate well 138R | ecosystem: Engineered > Solid waste > Landfill > Unclassified | place: Canada...
CTCGACTACGTCGCCGCCGAACTCAACGGACGACCCCGCGACACCCTTAACTGGAGAACCCCGGCCGAATCCCTCAACGAACTACTCTCAAAACCACCAGCTGTTGCATAGACCGCTTGAAACCGCCTGCGTGGGAACGACCCTGGAGGCGATCTCGGCGGCGCTGGTGGCGAGCGTGCGCAAACTACGAAAAACCATCGGCGTGGCGGCCGCGGACACGCACGCTCGCGCTAAAGGGGTAGCACGCAAGCTAGCGCTGGCGGGCGAAGAACGCCTCCAGGGGCGCCGCGCACTCCTCGGCCAGGACGCCGCCGCGGACCTGCGGGCGATGCGTGAGCCGACGATCCCGCACCACATCCCACAGCGAGCCCACCGCCCCGGTCTTCGGCTCCCACGCCCCGAACACCACCCGCGCGACGCGGGCCATGACCAGCGCGCCGGCGCACATCGTGCAGGGCTCGACGGTCACCGCCAGGGTCGCGCCCTCCAGCCGCCAGCCGTCGCCGAGCACCCCGGCGGCCGCGCGCAGCGCCAGGATCTCGGCGTGCGCGGTCGGGTCGCCCAGGGCCTCGCGGGCGTTGGCGGCGCGGGCCAGCTCCACCCCCTCGGCGGAGACGACGACGGCACCGATCGGGACGTCACGCGGGCCGACCGCTTCGGCGGCCGCCAGCGCCGCGCGGATCAGCGACTCGTCGTCGGGAACGCGGCTCACCGGCCGAGTTTGTCCAGCACCGCCGAGAGCTCGTCAGCGAATCCCATCTCGCGGGCGATGCTGCTGATCTGCTCGTCGGCGTACATGTCGGTCTCGGCCAGGATCGCGTTGAGCACGTCCTCGTGCAGCCCGAGGTCCGACAGCACCGCGAGGTCACCCTCGGCGAACGGGTCGGAATCCTCGAGGTCGTCGTCGTCGATCTCGGCGTCCAGGTTGTCCAGCGCGTCGGAGGCGATGTCGTAGTCCAGGGCCGCGGTCGCATCCGACAGCAGCATCCGGGTGCCGCCGGGCGCGGGCCGCATCACGATGAAGAACTCGTCGTCGACGTTGAGCAGCCCGAACACCGCACCGGCGCTGCGCAGTTCACACAGCTCCGTCTCGGCCGCGGTCAGGCTGCTCAGGACCTTGCCGCGCAGCGCCGTGCAGCGCCACCGCCCGTCCTCGCGCACCACCGCGACCCCGAAGCCGTCGGTGCTGCCGGCGTCGGTGGATACGTCCTGCTTCGACCTCTGGGGGCCCATGCGCGCTAACGGTAGTCCGAGACCTACCGGTTGACCAGGCGATCGATACCCGGGCCGCCGGTGTGCCAATCTGGACAGCGTGACAGCCACCCCCGTCTGCGTCCTGGGCCTCGGTCTCATCGGCGGCTCGCTGCTGCGCGCCGCGGTCGCTGCGGGCCGCCCGGTCTTCGGCTACAACCGGTCGATCGACGGCGTCCAGGCCGCCACGGCTGACGGTTTCGACGCGTCGGCCGACATCGACGCCACGCTGACCCGCGCGGCCGAGACCGGGGCACTCATCGTCATCGCGGTCCCCGTGCCGGCGCTGCCCACGATGCTGGCGCACATCGCCGAGAGGGCCCCGGGCAATCCGCTGACCGACGTCATCAGCGTCAAGGCCGCGGTCCTCGATGCGGTGGCCGACGCCGGCCTGCTGGCGCGCTACGTCGGCGGGCACCCGATGGCCGGCACCGCCTTCTCCGGCTGGGCGGCCGGCGACGGGCGGCTGTTCGTCGACGCGCCGTGGGTGGTGTCGGTCGACGACCACGTCGACCCGCACGCGTGGGCCCAGGTGATGCAGTTGGCGCTGGACTGCGGATCGTTCGTGGTCCCGGCGCGCTCCGATGAACACGACGCCGCCGCGGCCGCCATCTCGCACCTGCCGCATCTGACCGCCGAGGCCATGGCGATCACCGCCTCCGACGTGCCGCTGGCCTTCGCGCTGGCCGCCGGCTCGTTCCGCGACGGCACCCGGGTCGCGGCCACCGCCCCGGACCTGGTGCGGGCGATGTGCGAAACCAACAGCGCCGAACTGGTGCCGCTGCTCGACCGCGCCATCGAGTTGCTGACCGCGGCCCGGCACAGCCTGGCCGACGGGGGTTCGGTGGGCGAACTGGTGGAACACGGGCACGCCGCGCGCACCCGCTACGACAGCTTCACCCGACCCGACATCGTCGGCATCGCGATCGGCGAGGAGAACTGGCGCGACGAACTCGCCGCGGCCGGCCGGGCCGGCTGGGTGATCAGAGCCGCGTTGCCAGGCCCGGATAGTCGATAGGGAAGCCCTCGTCGTCGACGGTGATGGTGGTCTGCGAGACCGGGGATTGCAGCTTGATACCGCTGGCGGTCCGGGCGTAGCCGATGGTCACGGGCTCGACGGTCAGGTCGGGCAACCACACGTAGACCACGGGCAACGTCACCGAATCCTTGCGCCGGTTGAGCCCGGTGCGGCGGATCGGCAACGCGTTGAAGAACGGGCTGAAGACCACGTCGACGTCCAGCGCGCCGTCGAACGCGGCCCGGGAGGTCTGGCCGGTGTGGTCCTGCACCAGCCACATGTTTTCCTCGTCGCGGGCGATCGACAGTTGCCGCTCGCGCTCGGCGAGCGTCACCGACAGCGACAGCCGCTTGGTGGCCCCGGACTCGTCGGTCACCAGGTCGTAGGAGGCGCCGAAGGCCGGCGTCTGCGGGGTGGCCGCCGACACGATGCGGCCGTTGGCCTTGATTCGGTTGCCGGACAGCTGAATCCGCACCGACTCCATCCGAGGCAGATCATGGGCGCGCCAGGTCAGCATCGCCGGCCAGGCGCTGTCCTTCGCGTTGTCGGGAGCACTCACCCGTCTACCGTAAGCGACGGGGTCGTCGGCGCGTAGTCCGGTCAGCGACTGAACCTGTCCCGGTACGGGCCTCGAGTGCCACCTCGTCGCTCAGCAGGGGCTGCGGCAGCCGGCCGCCCCACCGTCCCAGCCGCCCGGATCCGGGCACGGACAACCACACCGCGAACGCGCACGCGGCGTCCAGGATCAGCGCCAGCGCCGTCCAGCAGGGCGCCCACCAGCGCGATGTGGAACTGCCGCACCTTGATGCCGTCGATCAGGTAGCGGCCCAGGCCGCCCAGGCTGGCGTAGGCGGCCACCGTCGCGGTCGCCACAATCTGCAGGGTCGCGGTGCGTAGCCCGCCCAGGATCAGCGGCATCGCGATCGGGGTCTCCACCCGCAGCAGGACCCGCGACTCGGTCATCCCCATCGCGCGGGCCGCATCGACGACGGTCGGGTCGACGTTGGCGATCCCGGCGTAGGTGCCCGCCAGCAGCGGCGGGATGCCCAGCAGCATCAGCGCCACCGTCGGCGGCACCAACCCCAGCCCCCACAGCAGCACGCCGAGCAGCAGCACCCCCAGGGTCGGCAGCGCCCGCAGCGCGTTGACGCCGGTGACCACCAGGAAGGTGCCGCGGCCGGTGTGCCCGACGAGCATGCCCAGCGGGACGGCGATCAGCACCGAGAACAGCAGCGCGATCAGGGTGTACTGCAGATGCTCGACGGTGCGGGCGGTCATGCCCGCCGGCCCGGCCCAGTTGGCGGCGGTGAAGATGAACGACAGCGCCTCGGAGAGGAAGTTCATGTGGCCGCCCCGCTGCGGACGCGGGTGGCCCGCACCCACGGAGTGATGGCCCGGCCGGCCAGCATGATCAGCGCGTCGATGACGACGGCCAGCACGAAGATCGCGATGATGCCGGCGATGATCTGATCGCTCTTGTCGGCCTGATAGCCCTCGGTGAACCAGGTGCCCAGGCCGCCGATGCCGATCACCGAACCGACCGACACCATCGAGATGTTGGTGACCGCCACCACCCGCAGGCTGGCGACCAGCACCGGAATCGCCAGCGGTAGTTCGACTTTGAGCAGCTGGGTGACCCGGGTGTAGCCGACGGCGGTGGCCGCGTCGCGCACGTGCTCGGGCACCGCATCGAGCGCCTCGGGGACCGCGCGCACCAGCAGCGCCGCGGTGTAGAGCGTGAGCGCGACGATGACGTTGGCCTCGTCGAGGATCCGGGTCGGGATGATCAGCGGCAGCACCACGAACAGCGCGAGCGACGGGATGGTGAAGATGATGCTGGCGGTCACCGTCGTCAGCCGCCGCCACGCGGTGCTGCGCTGCACGGCTGCGCCCAGCGGCACCGCGATCAGCAGGCCCAGCACGATCGGGATCAGCGACAGCCGCAGATGCACGACCGTCAGCGCCCAGGCGGTGTCGAGGTGCGTCAGCAGGTAGCGCACTGCTTACCCCTGCCGGGGCGCGCGTTGTTCGCGCTGGTCGCTCAGCGCCGCCAGCACGTCCTCGGCGCGCACCCCGCCGCTGACCCGGCCGTCGGCCCCGACGGCCACGCCCAGTCCCGACGGCGACGACAGCGCCGCGTCCAGCGCCTGCCGCAGGGTGTCGTCCGGACCGAACAGCGACCCGCCCGCGACGGTGCTGTCGTACAACGACTTTCCGGAGCGACGCAGGGCCACCCCTTCGGCGTCGATCCAGGCGTACGGGCTGCCGTCGGCCTTGGTGACCAGTGCCCACTGCCCGGCGGCCAGCGCCAGGGCGGCGATGCCGTCCTCCCCGACGCTGCGCAGCTCGTGCAGCGGCAGCCCGGTCGCGTGGAAGAACTGCAGCCCGCGGTAGCCGCGGTCGGCGCCGACGAAGCCCGCGACGAAGTCGTTGGCCGGGTTCGACAGCAGCCGCGCCGGCGGGTCGTACTGCTGCAGCACCCCGCCGCGGCCGAACACCGCGACCTGATCGCCGAGCTTGAGCGCCTCGTCGATGTCGTGGGTGACGAACACGACGGTCTTGTGCAACTCGTCCTGCAGGCGGCGGATCTCGGCCTGCAACTCGTCGCGGACCACCGGGTCGACGGCGCTGAACGGCTCGTCCATCAGCAGGATCGGCGGGTCGGCGGCCAGCGCCCGGGCCACCCCGACGCGCTGCTGCTGACCGCCGGACAGTTGCGCGGGATACCGCTTGGCCAGCTTGGGGTCCAGGCCGACGCGTTCGAGCACGCCGTAGGCCTGCTGCCGGGCCTTGCGCCGGGACTCCCCGCGCAGCACCGGTACCGTGGCGACGTTGTCGATGACCCGCTGATGGGGCATCAGCCCGGCGCTCTGGATGACGTAGCCGATGCCCAGGCGCAGCTTGACCGGGTCCACGGTGGAGACGTCGCGACCGTCGACGGTCAGCGTGCCCGAGGTGGGCTCGATCATCCGGTTGATCATCCGCATGGAGGTCGTCTTGCCGCAGCCGGACGGCCCGACGAACGCGGCCAGCGTCCCGGTGGGGACCTCCAAGGTCAGCCGGTCGACGGCGACGGTGCCGTCGGGATACGTCTTGGTGACGTCCTGGAAATGGATCACTTGTCCGCCAGGGGCTGGTCGAACCCGTTGTCCCGCACCCAGTTCCGCGCGGCCTCGTCCGGGTCGATGCCGGCGTTGCCGGACACCGAGGTGTTCAGCTCGATCAGCGCCTCGGTGGTCAGCGCGGCCGATACGGCGTCGAGGATGCGCTTGAGGTCGTCGGACATCTTCTGGGAGTTGACCACCGGCACCACGTTGGCCGCGGGGAAGTTGTTCTCCGGGTCGGCCAGCACCACCAGGTCGTTCTGCGCGATCGCCGGCGAGGTGGAGAAGATGTTGGCCGCCGTCACGGTGCCGTCGACCAGCGCGCGCACGGTGGCCGGGCCGCCGCCGTCGCTGATCGCGACGAAGTTGTGCGGGGCGATGTCCAGGCCGTAGATCTCCTTGAGCCCCGGCAGGCCCTCGCGGCGGCTCAGGAACTCCGAGGGCGCACCGAACTTCACCTCCGCGGAATGCTGCGCGAGGTCGCCGATGCTCGTCAGGTTCCAGCGTTCGGCGGTCTGCGCGGTGACCGCGACGGTGTCGACGTCGGCGGCCGGCGACGGGGTCAGCATGGCCAGCCCGCCCGGCAGCGCGCGGTGCAGCGCCAACTCGACGGCCTCCGGGGTGGCGGCGGTGGCCTCCGGATCGAAATAGTTCAGCAGGTTGCCGGTGTACTCCGGCACCAGGTCGATCGAATAGTCCTGCAGCGCCGGGATGTAGGTCTCGCGGCTGCCGATGCCGAACTGGCGGCCCACCGTGAAGCCGTTGGCCTCGAGGGCCTGGGCGTAGATCTCGCCGAGGATCTTCGACTCGGGGAAATCGGCCGAGCCGACCACCACCGTCTTGAGATCCCCGGAGGCGGCGCCCCCGCCCAACGGATTGGAACTGCCGCACGCCGAGGCCGACACGGCCAGGACGAGAGCCAGCAGCGCAGCAGCCCAACGTGGCGCCCGCGTGGTCATTCGGGCGACACTAGTGGGCGAGCCCGCGATCTGGGGCGGTTTGACGCGGCGTGAACACGCCGCGAAGCTGTTTGATTCTTTGCCGGAAAGGGCAAAGATGGCGGTATGAGCAGTGATCCGAGTGTGCCACCGACTCCCGACGGCCCGTCCCCCACCGCGGCGCAGGAACCGGGTGCCGAAACGAAGTTCACCAAGGCCGCGGCGCTGTGGACCGCGCTGATCCTGGGTTTCCTGATTCTGATCGTGTTGCTGATCTTCATCGCGCAGAACACGGCGTCGACGGCGTTCGCCTTCCTGGGCTGGCATTGGACGCTCCCGCTGGGGGTCGCCATCCTGTTCGCCGCGGTCGCCGGCGGGCTGATCACCGTCGCGGTGGGCGCGGTGCGGATGTTCCAGCTTCGCCGCGCGGCCAAACTCAACCGGAAGTTCGGGACCGGCTACTGAGTCGGGCGGCGGCGCTGATTGCGCGGCAGCAGGTCCCAGACGTGCTCGGTGCCGTTGACGGCGGCCACGCTGGCCTGACCGGTGCGGGAGAACAGCAGACGCGTCACCGAGACGTAGTCGATGGGAAACGACAGCAACCGCCGGGTGCCCAGGATCTCGTGCAGCAGGACGTTGATGACGCCGCCGTGACTGAACACCGCGACCGTGTCGTCGTGGTCGGCGGCGGCGACGATGTCGGCGACCGCGCCGCTGATCCGGGCCTTGAACTCGCCCTCGTCGACGCCGTCGGGCAGCCGACCCTCGGCCATCCGGGCCCAGTCCTCGGGCCGTTCGCTGCGCAACTGCTCGATGGGCACGTAGCCGGCCATGTCGCGGTCGTACTCGGCCAGCCGCGGCTCGAGCTCGATCTCGAGCCCGCGCGCCGTCCCCAGCGGTTCAGCGGTCTGCCTGGCCCGCCGCTGCGGGCTGCTGAGCAGCCGCGCCAGCGGATACCGCTCCAGCGCCGCCGGCAACCGTCGGGCCTGCTCCCAGCCGGCATCGGCCAGTTCGGGATCCGAACCGTTGCCGTGCTCGCTGCGATGCGGCAGGGCGTGCCGTATCAACAGCAGTTGCATCCCGATCATCCTCCGCTGGGTCCCAATGGATTGACGTGCCCGTGCAACGATAAGGCCCATGCGCGGACGCGGACGCAGGGGTGGTGAGCAGGGATGACGACGCACAGCAGTACCGACGAGGGCACCGACGGCGCCGTCGACGAGGTCGAGCGCATCCTCGGCGCCGCCGTCGAGGTGATGCAGCGGGTGGCCCCCGCCACGCCCAGGGTCAGCGACATCGTGGCCGCGGCCAACTCGTCGAACAAGGCGTTCTACCGCTACTTCGCCAGCAAGGACGAGTTGTTCGTGGCGGTGATGGAGCGCGGGGTGGCGCGCACGGTGGCCTCGCTGGAACGGCAGATGGCCAAGGAGACCGACCCGGCGCAGAAGATCGCCCGCTGGGTCGAGGGCGTCCTCGAGCAGGTGGCCGACCCGGACCTGCTGAGCACCAGCCGCGCGACCACCGCGCAGATGTCGGCCTCGGCCAACCGCAGCGTCGCCCACAGCGAGATGATGGCGCCGATGCGGGATCTGCTCGCCGAACCCATTGCCGCCCTCGGCCGTTCGCCCCGGGACGCCGAACTGGTGTTCCAGTGCACCACGGGCACCATGCGGCGCTACTTCGGGGCCGGGCGGCGCCCCGAGCCCCGCGACATCGAACACGTGGTGAACTTCTGCCTGCGCGGGATCGGCGCCCGCTGACTCAGGGCGTGACGATGTTGAACGCCGGGTCCGGGGCATCCAGCACCGCGGTGAACTCCTGCAGCGCCGCGGCGTCGCCGCGGATCTCGAGCCCCGCTGAGCACTGATCCCCCAGCGCCAGGCTCAGCAACCGGGTCTTGGCCGCCAGCTTCAGCGTGGCGGTCGCACTCGACGGATCGGCCGGCACCTTGCGGTGCACCAGCACGCCGTTGCGCAGGGTCAGCCGGTAGTTGACGTCGAGGTCGTCGAAGGTGACGTCGAAGGCGAGGTCCAGATGCCAGGACCGGGGGCCGTTGACGCTGATGGCCAGCGCGTCGAAGATCTGCTCGGGGCTCAGCTGGGCCATCATCGTCGGCGACCCGGACTGCGTCGGGGTGCCGAAGTTGCCGTCGATCAGTTCGGTGGCCCCGGCCAGGAAGAAGTTGCGCCACGGCCCGTTCTCCGCGCCGTAGGCCAGCTGCCGCAGGGTGGCGGCGTAGAGCTTGCGGGCCTCGGCGTGTTCGGCGTCGGTGAACATGATGTGATCCAACAGCGTTGCCGCCCAGCGGTAGTCGCCGTCCTCGAAGGCCTGCGCGGCGATCTCGAGGACGCGGTCCGCGCCGCCCATGGCCGCCACGTAGCGCGGGCCGATCGCCTCCGGCGGATGTGCCCACAATCGGCCCGGGTTCCCGTCGAACCAGCCCATGTAGCGCTGGTAGACCGCCTTGACGTTGTGGCTCACCGAGCCGTAGTAACCGCGGGTATGCCAGGCCTCCTGCAGCGCGGGCGGCATCTGGAAGTCCTCGGCGATCTCGATCCCGGTGTAGCCCCGGTTGAGCTGACGCAAGGTCTGGTCGTGCAGGTAGGCGTACAGATCCCGTTGCAGCGAAAGGTATTCCACGATCCGCTCGCGGCCCCAGGTCGGCCAGTGATGCGAGGCGAACACCACGTCGGTGCGGTCGGCGAAGGTGTCCAGCGCCTCGGTGAGGTAGCCGGCCCAGCCGTGCGGGTCGCGCACCAGTGCCCCGCGCAGCGTCAACAGGTTGTGCAGGTTGTGGGTGGCGTTCTCCGCCATGCACAGCGCGCGGAACTGCGGGAAGTAGAAGTGCATTTCGGCCGGCGCCTCGGTGCCCGGGGCCATCTGGAACTCGATCTCGACGCCGTCGATGCTGTGCGTCTCACCGGTGGTGGTGATGTCGAGGGTCGGCACGATGATCGCGACCTCGCCCACCGACGGCGTCTGCCCCAGCCCGCAGCCCACCTGCCCCTGCGGACCGCGCGGCAGGGCCGCGCCGTACATGTAGCCGGCCCGACGCGCCATCGCGGTCCCGGCGTAGATGTTCTCCTGCACCGCGTGTTCGGTGAAACCGGCGGGAGCGATCACCGCGACCTTGCCGGCGTCCACCTCGGCCTGGCTGGTCACACCGAGCACGCCGCCGAAATGATCCACATGGCTGTGGGTGTAGATGACGGCGATCACCCGACGATCGCCGCGGTGCTCGCGGTACAGCGCCAACGCCGCGGCCGCCGTCTCGGTGCACACCAGCGGATCGATGACGATGATGCCGGTGTCCGATTCGATGAAGCTGATGTTGGACAGGTCGAGGCCGCGCACCTGGTAGATGCCCTCGACCACCTCGTAGAGGCCCTGCTTGGCGCACAACTGGCTTTGCCGCCACAGACTCGGATGCACCGTCGTCGGGGCCTCGCCGTCGAGGAATGCGTAGCTGTCGTTGTCCCACACCACCCGCCCGTCGGCCGCGCGGATGACGCAGGGCTCGAGCGCGCCGAGGAATCCGCGGTCGGCGTCCTCGAAATCCCGGGCGTCCCCGAACGGCAGCGTGTTGCGGTGCTCGCGATGAGCGGCCTCGATATTCGGTGCGGGTGGCTGAGGTTCCATGGCCCCAGTCTGTCCTGCGCGCGCCGTGGATTGGGCTAAACGACGATTCGTCGATCAGGTTTCGGGGTGCGCGGCAGCCGCACCGTGAACACCGTGTCCCCGGGGACGCTGCGCAGTTCGATACTGCCGCGGTGGGCCTTGACGACGGCAGCCACGATCGCCAGGCCCAGTCCGGTGCTGCCGCCCTTGCGGGAGCGCGACGAGTCGCCGCGCGCGAACCGCTCGAACACCTCGGGCTGCAGCTCCGGCGGGATGCCGGGCCCGTTATCGCGCACGGCCACAACGGTTTCCGTGGCGGTGTCGGACAGCGCGACGGTGACCGTGGTGCCCGCCGCGGTGTGCACGCGCGCGTTGGTCAGCAGGTTGGCCAGCACCTGATGCAGCCGGGCGCCGTCGCCGACGATCACCACGGGCTCGTCGGGCAGATCCAGATTCCACCCGTGGTCGGGCCCACCGACGTGGGCGTCGGCCACCGCGTCGACGGCCAACTGCGACACGTCGACCTGCTCGCGGTCCAGCGGCCGCCCGGAATCCAGCCGCGCCAGCAGCAGCAGGTCCTCGACCAGGTTGGTCATCCGCTCGGACTCCGAGGACACCCGGCCCATCGCGTGGGCCACCTCCTCGGGCAGGTCGCCGCGATGTCGTTGGGCCAGTTCGGCGTAACCACGGATGGCGGTCAACGGCGTGCGCAACTCGTGGCTGGCGTCGGCGACGAACTGACGCACCCGGGTCTCACTGGCCTGGCGGGTGGACAGCGCCGCGGAGATGTGGTCGAGCATCCGGTTGAGCGCCGACCCCATCTGCCCGACCTCGGTGGCGGGATGGATGTCGCGATCGGGCACCCGCACCGGCATCGTCACCTCGCCGCGGTCCAGCGGCAGGTTGGCCACCTCGCGCGCGGTGGCCGCGACCCGGTTCAGCGGCGTCAGCGCGCGCCGGGTGATGGCGATCCCCAGGATCGACGCGACGAACAGCACCACCGCGGCCACCGTCGCGAAGATCACCGCCACCCGGATCATGGTGTCGTTGATCTCGGCCTTGGGCAGGCCGGTGACCACGACGTTGCCGCGACGGTCGGGGATGGCCAGCACGCGGTAACGACCCACGTCGTCGACCACCAGCGTCTCCGGGAAGCGTCGCGGCGGCACCGCGCTGAGTTGGGCGAGGGCCTCGTCGTCGAGTTCGCCGCGCTCACCGGAGCTGGTCAGCACGCCGGCGTTGATCGTGCCGTCGGCGTGGATCACCGCGGAGACCAGCCCGACGGGCTGGCCGGGCGCGTCCAGGAACGACGGCCCGGGGCCGGCGGCGCGCGGGAAGTCCGGCGGCGGCGGGAATCCCGACATCATCACCGACCGGTGCGCCGTGTCCCGCAGCGCGGAGTCCAGCTGGTTCATCAGGTACTGCCGCAACGCCAATTCGGTGGCGACGCCGACGACGACAAAGGCCAGCGTCAGCAGGAGGACCTGCCCGACGACCAGCCTGGAGCGCAGCGACCACGTGCTGGGTGAACGCCAGCTGGGGGGCTCGGATACTCGGGATTCCCGCTCAGACCGCGGGCTTGAGGACATACCCCGCTCCCCGCAGGGTGTGGATCATGGGCTCGCGGCCGTTGTCGATCTTCTTGCGCAGGTAGGAGATGTAGAGCTCGACGATGTTGGACCGGCCGCCGAAGTCGTAGCTCCAGACCCGGTCCAGGATCTGCGCCTTGGACAGGACCCGCTTCGAGTTGCGCATCATGAAGCGCAGCAGTTCGAACTCGGTGGAGGTCAGCGAGATGGGCTCGCCGGCGCGCGTCACGTCGTGGCTGTCCTCGTCGAGCACCAGGTCGCCGACGACGATCTGGGCGCCGCTGTCCTCGGTGGTCACCCCGGTGCGACGCAGCAGCGCGCGCAGCCGCAACACCACCTCTTCGATGCTGAACGGCTTGGTCACGTAGTCGTCGCCGCCGGCGGTCAGCCCGGCGATGCGGTCCTCGACGGCGTCCTTGGCGGTCAGCAGCAGCACCGGCAGGCCCGGGTTCTGCTCGCGCAGCCGGCGCAGCACGTCCAGTCCGCTCATGTCCGGCAGCATCACGTCGAGCACCACCACGTCGGGGCGGGTGGTGCGGGCCGCGGCGATGGCCCCGGCGCCGTCGCCGGCGGTGCTGATGGACCAGCCCTCGTAGCGCAGCGCCATCGACACCATTTCGGCCAGCACGGTCTCGTCGTCGACCACCAGAACGTTGATCGGGCTGCCGTCCGGGCGGCGCATCACGACACGTTCAGCTGTTATGGAAGACATGACCGTCAAGTGTTTCTCTGTTCAATGGGTTGACCCTGTGCCCATCCTATGAGCGAGCTGTGAAAGCGCTGTTCCGGGTCGGTGTGAACCCTGCCGAGGCGGCCCCGTCCTGTGCCAGGATTCGGCCCACCCCGATAGCCTGCCTGACATGGGATTCTATGAGGCCATCGAGACCGTCGGCAAAGTCATCGACGGCGTCGGGGTGGCGGTCATCGCCCTGGGCGCCGTGCTGGCGGCGGGCGTGGCCATCGGCCGGTTGCTGAACCGGACCCCGAACACCTACCGGCTGTTCCGCAGTCAGCTGGGCCGGGCGATCCTGCTGGGCCTCGAATTGCTGGTGGCCGCGGACATCATCCGCACCGTGGCCATCACCCCGACCATGGAGAGCATCGGCGTGCTGGCCGGCATCGTGCTCATCCGGACCTTCCTGAGCTGGTCACTGGAACTGGAGATCACCGGCCGCTGGCCGTGGCAGAAGCGGCGCGACGAACCCGTCGCCGAACCCGCTCCCGCCGAGCCCGCCGCGCAGTGAGTTCCACGGCCTCCGGTCAGGGCAAGTCAACCAACCGGTAGGTTTGAGCACCGTGGACGACCAGGACAAAATCACCGCGTGGATGGACGCTCAGGGCCTCGGTGAAGGGCCGCTGGAGAACATCGCCGAGATCGGCGGCGGCACGCAGAACATCATGCTCCGCTTCGAACGCTCGGGCCGCCCGTACGTCTTCCGACGCGGCCCGCAGCACCTGCGCCCGATCAGCAACAAGGTCATCCTGCGCGAGACCAAGGTGTTGGCCGGGCTGGCTCAAACGGACGTCCCGCACCCCCGCCTGATCGCCGTATGCGAGGACACGTCGGTGCTCGGCGACGCGGTGTTCTACCTGATGGAGCCCATCGACGGGTTCAACGCCGGCGAGAGCCTGCCCGAGCCGCACGCCTCGGACCCGGCCATCCAACACGCGATGGGGCTGTCGGTGGCCGACGCGCTGGCGCGCCTGGGTGCCGTCGACCACGTCGCGGTGGGCCTGGCCGACTACGGCAAGCCCGACGGCTTCCTGGAACGTCAGGTGCCGCGCTGGCTGTCGGAGCTCGAGTCCTACTCCGCGCTGGAGAACTATCCGGGCCCGGAGATCGGTGACGTCGACGGCGTCGCCCGCTGGCTCGAGGAGCGCCGGCCGACGCAGTGGCAGCCGGGCATCATGCACGGCGACTACCACGGCGCCAACGTGATGTTCTCGCGCACCGGGCCCGAGCTGGTGGCCATCGTCGACTGGGAGATGAGCACCATCGGCGATCCGCTGCTGGATCTGGGCTGGATGCTGGCGACCTGGCGCTACCCCGGCCAGGACACCGTGCTGGGCCAGGCGCTGATGGACGCCCCCGGACTGTGCACGCCCGACGAACTCGTCGAGCAGTACGCCCGCAACACCACCCGCGACCTGACCCACATCAACTGGTACGCCGTGCTGGCCTGCTTCAAGCTCGGCATCATCCTGGAGGGCAGCAACGCCCGCGCGGCAGCGGGCCTGGCGCCCAAGGAAATTGGCGACCACCTGCACACCGCCACGTTGCGGTTGTTCGAACGCGCACAGCAACTGATCGAGGGAGAACGATGATCGATTTCACCATTTCCGACGAGCTGGCCGCGCTGCGCGACGAGATCCGCTCGTTCGTCACCGAGAAGGTGATCCCCTACGAGACCGATCCCCGCCTGACCCGCCACGGCCCCAACGAGGAGATGCGTACCGAACTCGTCGAGTTGGCGCGGGAAGCCGGGCTGCTGACCTTCCAGGCGCCCAACCGGTTCGGCGGCCGCGAGCCCTCGCACGTCGAGCAGGCGGTGCTGTTCGAGGCCGCGGGCTGGTCGACGTTGGGTCCCGTCGCGCTGAACTGCGCCGCACCCGACGAGGGCAACATGTTCCTGCTGTCCAAGATCGCCAACGAGGCCCAGGTCGAGGAGTTCCTGGTCCCGGTGATCGACGGCCGGCAGCGCTCGGTGTTCGCGATGACCGAGCCCGGTGGCGCGGGGTCGGACCCCAACCAGCTCAGCACCGAGGCCGTGTTCGACGGCACCGACTACGTGATCAACGGCCGCAAGTGGCTGATCACCGGCGCCAACGGCGCGCGTACCTGGATCATCATGGCCCGGCTGGCGCCCAACGAGCACGGTCCGGACGGCCCCACGCTGTTCCTGTGTGACGGCCAGACCCCGGGCATCGAGATCGAACGCGTGATGAACACGATGGACCGCAACTACGTCGAGGGCCACGGCGTCGTGGTGTTCAACAACCTGCGGTTGCCGGCCTCCGCGCTGCTCGGTGAGCCCGGGCAGGCGCTGCGCTACGCCCAGCTGCGGTTGGCGCCGGCGCGGCTGACGCACTGCATGCGCTGGCTTGGTGCCGCCTCCCGCGCGCAGTCCATCGCGATCGAATACGCCCGCGCCCGAACGGCTTTCGGCAAGCCGCTGGGCGAACACCAGGGTGTGAGCTTCATGATCGCCGACAACGAGATCGCGCTGCAGCAGTGCCGGTTGGCCATCTGGTGGGCCTGCTGGACGCTCGACGGCGGCGCCAGGGGCCGGCACGAGAGCTCGATGGTGAAGGCCTATGTGTCCGAGGAGCTGTTCAAGGTCGCCGACCGTTGCGTGCAGATCCTCGGCGGGATGGGCATCTCCGATGAGACCCCGGTTGGGATGATCTTCTCCGACATGCGTGCCTTCCGGCTCTACGACGGGCCGACCGAGGTGCACAAGTACGCCATTGCCCGCCAAGTATTGAGGGATCCGAAATGAGTGTTCTCGATTCGTTCAAGCTCGACGACAAGGTCGTCATCGTCACCGGCGCCTCGTCGGGCCTCGGGGTGTCCTTCGCCCGGGCCTTCGCCGAGGCCGGCGCCGACGTGGTGCTCGGCGCCCGGCGGGTGGAGAAGCTGGCCGACACCGCCGCACTCGTCGAGGCGACGGGCCGGCGCGCGCTGTCGGTGGCCACCGACGTCTCCGACCCCGCGCAGTGCCAGGCCCTCGTGGACGCCGCGGTGGAGAAGTTCGGCCGCGTGGACGTGCTGATCAACAACGCCGGAGTGGGCACCGCGGTGCCCGCGACCCGCGAGACCCCCGAGGAGTTCCGCAACGTCATCGACGTCAACCTCAACGGGTCGTACTGGATGGCGCAGGCCTGCGGGCGCGTGATGGGCCCGGGCAGCTCGATCATCAACATCTCGAGCATCCTCGGCATCACCACCGCCCAGTTGCCGCAGGCGGCGTATGCGGCCTCCAAGGCCGGTGTCATCGGCCTGACCCGCGACCTGGCTCAGCAATGGGGCGGGCGCAAGGGAATTCGCGTCAACGCGCTGGCGCCGGGCTTCTTCCTCTCGGAGATGACCGACGAATACAAGCCGGGTTACCTGGACTCGCAGATGCCGCGGGTGGTGCTGGGCCGCACGGGTGATCCCGCCGAACTGGCCGCGACCGCGGTGTGGCTGGCCTCCCCCGCCGGGGGGTACGTGGTGGGGCAGACCATCGCCGTCGACGGCGGCATCACCATCACCTGAGGTTCGCACCGCACCCACTTGCATGAGGCTGCCGGTCAACGCAGAACGAAGGTCCCGCACAACAAGCTGTGTGCGGGACCTTCCCCTTCGACTGTTCTACGCGGCTCCGTCGGGAGCCGACATTGTCCGACCTATCAGGCCGGTGTTCCGGCCGCGCCGTCGACGCCAGAGGTGCCGTCCTCCTGACCGGCAGTGCCGTTGCCGCCGTCACCGCCGGTGCCGCCGACGTTGTCTGAAGCACCGCCCGCACCGCCGTCACCGCCCGCACCGGTCAGATCGGTGTCGTTGACCTTGGTGCTGCCCGCACCGCCATCCCCACCATTGCCACCGATTCCGGTAAGGCCATGACCGTGCTTCACACTCCCTAGAGCGCCGGCACCGCCGTCACCCCCCGCGGCTCCATTGACGCCGTTGACGCCGCCATCGCCGCCATCGCCGCCGGTGGCCACACCGTTAGTGAGTTTGCCGTCGCCAAAGGCTTGGACGAGGCCCCATCCCCCTTCACCGCCGGTGCCGCCATAACCTGCGCCGCCGTCACCGCCGGTGCCAGTGCCGGACGCGGTGCTCGACCCGCTGGTGGCCTGGATCCAGCCCTCGCCACCGGCTCCGCCCACGCCACCGATGCCAGCTCCGCCGTCACCGCCGATTGCTGTACCGGACGCCTTGGAAGTAGCGGTCTCGGCCGTGAGATGACCCATACCCCCCTTGCCGCCGGTGCCGCCGGCGGTGGCGTCACCGCCCCGACCCCCGGTGGAGGTACCGATGGCAAAGCCGTTGCCGGTGTTATTGGTGTACGTTCCCAAATTCCCGCGGCCACCGTCACCGCCCTCGCTGTCAACGCCGGTGGCGTCACCACCGGCGCCGCCGGTCACTGTGCCGCTGGCAACGGTGCCCCGAGCGCGGGCCAGGAGTGCTCCCTCTCCACCTGCACCGCCACTACCACCGTTGACTCCCTTGCCACCGGCGCCGCCCTGAACCGTACCCTCGGCCCTGCTGATCGGACCCGTGCCACTGCCCGGCAGAGCACCCAGCCAGGCTTGTCCACCGGCACCGCCCCAACCCGCGTCGCCCAAGCCACCGGTGCCGCCAATCGCAGTCGCCACGGCGCCAGTCACCTCGGCTCCAGCACCTCTAGCGGTGACCCGGGCCAGCCCGCCGGCGCCACCCGTGCCTCCATCGTTGCCGACGCCGCCCTCGCCGCCGTCGGCCTTGGCCGCCGTGACGACACCGCCACCGTTGGCTTCGATATCAGCAGCACCGCCAGCGCCGCCCGTGCCGGTACCAACGGCGTCACCACCATCACCACCGGTCGCCGCGCCGTTGGCATTGCTGCCCGCACCAGCGGCAGTCACGGTGCCGTCGCCACCGACCCCACCGTTGCCGCCGTGGTTGCCGTCGACGCCGCCGTTGCCACCGTCGCCACCATCTCCACCGATGGCAGTGCCGGAGGTCGTGCCACCGCCGCTGGCACTGAATGAACCAGTACCGCCGTTGCCACCGCTGCCGCCGGAGCCAGTGGCGCCTCCGTTCCGGTAGGTGCCGCCGTCGCCACCATCGCCACCGTCACCACCGAAGGCAGTGCCCGCGCCGGTGCCACCGACACCGTCGCCACCCTGGCCGCCATCTCCGCCGACCGCGCCGAGACCACCGGCACCACCGTCCCCGCCATCGCCCCCGGCGCCGGCGCTGTTGGCCGAATCGCCGCCGTCGCCACCGTTGCCGCCGGAGCCGGTGGCACCTTCGTTCCGGTAGGTGCCGCCGTCGCCACCATCGCCACCGTGGCCACCAGTTCCGGTCAATCCGACGCCGTGCTTGATGCTCCCCAGGCCGCCCTCGCCGCCTTCTCCGCCGGTGGCACCATGGATTCCGCCAACGCCGCCCTTACCGCCGTCACCACCGGTGGCGGTGCCGTTGACCGTCGTCCCGTTGTAGCCCTGCACCAAGCCCATGCCGCCCGTGCCCCCAACGCCGCCGAGGCTGCCGTCCGCGCCGTTCGTGCCGCCGTCGCCGCCCTTGCCGCCGGTGCCCGTGCCGGTGGCGGTCCCACCGTTAGCCCCAGTGGCCTGGACCCAGCCCATGCCGCCCGTGCCACCGTCGGCACCATGACCAGCACCGCCGGCGCCGCCGATTCCTTCGCCAAGGGCAAACGAGCCTGCGTTCTCAGCTGACACAAGGCCTTCCCCACCGGTGCCACCCGTACCGCCGTTGCCAGCACCTCCAACGCCGCCGCGGGAGGTGCCCGCGGCTGTGGCGGCGCCGGTCCCGTAGGTTCCGATTTTCCCGCGACCACCGGTGCCACCGGTGCCGCCACCGCTGCCGACACCGCCGTCGCCGCCAATGGCGACACTGTCGGCGCTGCCCACCTGACTGCCGACCGCAAGCGAGTGAGCCCAGATCTGGCCTTCACCACCGATGCCACCCGTGCCACCGGCACCGATCCCGACACCGCCGTCGCCGCCAGTGGCGGCGCCGCTAGCGGAACTACCGGCAGCCGTGGCGGTAACGATGCCCCTGCCGCCGTCTCCACCGGTTCCATCGTCGATGCTGGCACCGCCCGCGCCACCAGTCGCGTGTCCGCCGCTCACACTGCCAGCGCCACTGGCCCTCACCTCGGCCATGCCACCAGTGCCGCCAGTACCACCGACCCACGTGGTGGAGCCAGCGCCACCAGCCCCGCCGGCACCACCTCGAGCTGTGCTGTCAGTTACATCGCCTTCGACGATGGCGCCGCCACCACCGCCGCCGCCGCCACCACCGCGACCCGGTCCGCTGCCCGTACCCACGCCGCCGGCCCCACCGACACCGCCAGCACCGCCGGTTGCACCAACGCCGACACTGCCGCCAACGCCGCCGCTACCACCGACACCGCCGTCGCCGAAGGCGCCGTTGCTATCGAACAGGAACAAGAACTGCCCCTGTCCCGCCTCGCCGCCATCTCCACCTTGGCCGCCGTGGGCGCCATGGGCGCCGTCATGTCCGGCACCGCCGACACCGCCGATACCGCCGACACCACCGGCACCGCCGCTGCCGAAGATCCGACTGCCGGATCCACCCGCACCACCGACGCCGCCGGTACCGCCCGCAACTGCGGCGTCGGTCCCGGCACCGTCCGCGCCGGCAGCCCCGGCGCCACCCGCACCACCTCGGCCGCCGTTGCCGAACAACGACAGTCGACCCACGTTGCCGCCGTTACCGCCGGCATAGCCTGCGCCGCCCAAGATTCCGGCGGCGCCGGCACCGCCATTGCCGCCGCTACCGATCAGCAGACCGCCAGATCCACCGCTACCGCCAACCCCGTTATTGACCGTGGTCACCCCGGCACCGCCATTGCCGCCGTTACCGAACCACCCGGCCGAACCACCCGCACCGCCGTTGAAGCCGGCACCGCCGCTGCCCAGCAAGCCACCGTTGCCGCCCTTGCAAGATGTGCCGGCGTCGCAAGTTGCCGCGGTCCAGCTGTAGCCGTTGCCAATCAGGATGCCGCCGTTGGGATTCTCGGCCGTGCCGTTACCGAAAAGCCCAAGGGGACCAACGGTGAACAAGCCGAACGCTGCCAGCGGATTCACGCGGGCCGCCGGGCCCGACTGTCCCGTGGTGTAGGTCGCAAGACTGCCGGCGATCGATTGTGCCTGGGGGTTGGCCTGCACGGCCTCGAGGCGACGGTAGGCCGCCCAGATCAACGCGAGCGTCGGGTTCGGAACTTCCTGGTCGTCTGCCCCTGATGCAGAGGGGCTGTAGCCGAACGCGTTCAGCAGCCCGCTCAAGACGACGTTGTTCGAAGGAGCGGCAGGAGCGTCGGGTTCATCGGAGGCCGGGGTCAAGACCACGTCCGGCTCGACCGGGGGCTGATCTTCGACGATCGAGGCGATCGCCGCTGCTTCGGGAACCGTGGTGACGGCGACGGCGAAAACATCCAGCCCCCGCTTCAAGCCTTCCGGGATCTCGTCAATCGACGCGCCACCGGCGGAGCTGAACAATCCCGTCGCCGCGGGGCGCACCAACGGCTCGTCGTTGTCAGCGTTCCCGCCCTTCTCGGGACCGGAATCGGCCGGAGGCAGGACTTCTTCGATCGGTGCACCGGAGTCGCTGGACGCACCCGGCTCGACCGGCTCGACCGGCACACCCGAGTCCACCGGGGGGGTGGTGTCGACCGGATCAGGGTCCGTTGCCGCCTCAGCGAGGCTGCCATCCAGCTCAGGCACCTCGACTCCGGGGTTGGCGGCGCTCCCGCTGCCGCTCGGGCGCAGCGAAGGCGCCAGCCGCTCAGCAAAGTCCTTGGCGCGCTCTTCGAATGCCTCGGCGCGCTCCTTGGCGCGCTTCTCGGCATCCTTCGCACGCTGCTCAAGTTTTTTGGAGATCGCATCGACGCGGTCCTTGAGCTTGGTCTCGAGACCAGTCTGCTTCGGCTTGTTGGTGCCGCTACCGGTAGAGCCGGCCGAGTCCGAATCGGCGGAAGCGAATGTTCCGCCAGTGCTCGCGCTGCCCTCCGAGGACCCCGTGCCTGAACTCTGAGAAGTTTCGTTCTTATCGTTGTCGGGCGCCGCCCAGGCGACGCCCGCTGGACTCCCGATTGCTGTACCGATACCAAGCGCCACGGCCAGCGCACCAACCCGGCCTACGTAATTGGCATAGCCCATCGAAACAACCCCCGTAACTTGAGATTTGAGTCAGCTCCACAGAACGCGCTGTGAGATCGATGGCAGCGTAGCTGAGAACTTCCTGAATTTGCCATGTAACGAAGCGATGTACCTTCGGATTTATTGCAACTGCAAATGCATTTAATTGCAGAGGCAAAAGCTCGGCTACCGGTGCGCGGCGCCACACCACTGGCGACATCTCACCGGAGCCAGCAAGCCTCCGTGAGGGCGGCTGGATCCCGAGAGCACCAAGTCATCCAAACTGAGACGTTTGTGCTATTCTGGTATCGAATCTTCGCACAGTCCCGCGCGGCTTGTTCCACCCGAACGCGCACGAAGACAAGTTGCCTATGCTCGTTTACAGCAAATATTTCTCCGGCGGAGATCGCGGTCGGACCCAGCCTTCGGAGGCAAAGCCGTACGGACCAGATTCATACTCACGGACTCCGTCGAGTTCCTGACAAAAAGCTGAGAACGGCGGCGCGACATTCGTCCTACTGGGCGGGAATCACGCTCATCCGGCCTGCCGTTGGCAGGGCCGACGTTGGTCGCTCGCGCCGGAAATCCCGGCGCTTTTGCGGGCGTCGTCCACGGACTACCGGCACAACTCCGTGATCTGCGGGCGGGCCGCTTCCAGGTATGCCGTCCGATGCGTCTGCTCCGCATCGGTGCTCGGCACTCCCGCGAGCTGAGCCATGCCGACGTCGATGAGGTCGTTCGCGAAACTGCGGATGGCCTCGCCGAGTTCCGGCGGCGCCGCCCGATCCAGGTGGTGCAACAGGTACTGGCCGCCGCCGATCGCGGCGAGCCGCGCGTTCGCCGCCACCGCTTCGCGAGCCACCGGTTCCGGCCCCAGGTCAGCGTTCGTCTGCGCCCGGACCGCCTGCTGCACGAGATCGAACGCCGAACAGACCTTCGTCCTGGCCTCCTCGGAACTCAACGCCTCTGTTGCGGCCGACGATCCGCCGTCCGGCGACTGCACGGCGGACCAGATCGAGATCCCCGCCGCGACCAGGGCCACCACCAGCGCCGTCGGGGCCAGCCACCCGCGATTGGCCACCCTCCCGAATTGGTCTCCACGTGAATCCATTTGGAAGTTGCCCACCTGCCCCGACATGGAGTGATCCTAACCATCTCGACGACGACAACACGGCGGAGACGCAAGCCTTCGTCCAAACCCGACAAAATATGTGCAGCATCAAGGACTTTCGACCTCCACATCATTTCAGTTGTATGTTGAGCCGGTGATAGTCACTGGCGCACTGCTCGCCGAATCCGCCTCCGTCGTCGACAACAAGCTCAACATCACCGGCGGCGTGATCAGCGCCTGTCGGGTAGGGCCGGAGCGCACAGCGCAAGCCACCCTGGTGGTGTTGATGCAACCCGAGTCCACCGACCGCGACCCGAAGATCGCCCTCGAGGTCACCGACCCGTCCGGCAACACCGAGACCGTGCAACTCGATGTCCCGCCCTCCAGCCTGGGCGGCGAGGTGGGCTTCGTCTTCTACCCGATACAAATGCCCCTGCCCGCCGATGGCCGCTACGTACTGGCGGTCAGCAGCAACAACGGCTTCGTCGCACTGCCGCTCAACGTCAGCAGCTGACGTTCGCTGGGCTGAATTGCCCTGTCGCCCAGACTTACTCAGCACGGTCACGGCATGAACAGCGGCCAGCGCATGCTCGACGGCTGGCCCGAAGGGAAACCTTGCTGCGGGATCACCCGCGCCGTCCGGCCCGCTCGGCGAAATCGTCCAGCGCATCCAGGATTTCAGGTGCACGCCAAGCAACGGTTACGCGCCCGGTCGGTGAACTCGACGACAATGCCTGGCCTCGGCGAGCGGACCGATATGACGGCGGGGGTGATCAGTGGAGATGCCCAACTCGTCACGCAGGAGCACACCGTTGACGACCGGCCGCCGGGTCAACAGGTCGGCAACTCTCCACACAGCCGAGTCCGACCGCGCGGTGACCCGGTCATTCCAGCTCGCGCGGATCTCGCGCAGCTCGGCGATCAGCCGGCGGCCGTTGACAATCGCGCGCTCGCTGGCGTGGGCGAACCTCTCGACGATCGGCGCGAGATCGCCGTCGCGGTAGGCGGTGAGCGCGGCGAAGTAGCCGTCCGTATCCGACAGCAACCCGGCGGACACGGGGACCGTCACCTGGCGGGTCATGCCCTTGTTGCGCAGCATCGACTGCACCAGAGCCCGCCCCGTGCGACCGTTGCCGTCGTTGAACGGGTGGATGGTCTCGAATTGGGCGTGGGCCACCGCGACCTGCGCGAGCAGCGCAACGTCAGCGCGGGCGGCGAAGGCGATCAAGTCGTCGACCGCGGCCGGGACTCGCTCGTTGCGGGGCGGGACGAACTCCGCGTTGAGCGGGCTGCTCCCGCCTCCGATCCACACCTGCTCGGTACGCCACCGTCCCGGAGTGTGACGCGCCTGGCCGACCATCAGCGCGGCGTTGGTCCTTCCCGTTACCGCCTGGCAGTTCCGCCTCCGCGATGGCGCGTGCGGATGCGGTGAGGTTCTCGATCGGGAACTCGCCGGGGTGTTCAACTCCTGAACACCCCGGCCCACTCGCTGCACAGGACCTGGGCTGAGAACGGGGCGATCTCGCCTCCGAGTTCGGCGTCGAATCTCGGGCCCTCGGCGGCCGCGTGCACATCGGTCGGCAGCGTCACTTGTACGTCGGCGATGGCCGGCGGGATCGCAACCTGGTACGGCCCACCCCGACGAGAAGACCGGGAGTAGCTGCCGTCGCGGCTCCGCGTCCAGTGCATCGTCTCGTAGCTGAGCGCTGAAAGTGTCGCTATCCTGGCCGGGCAACAAAACTTGCGCTGGCCGAATGTACGTCACGGTATGCCCCCGCACAGAGCCCGGGTTACACCTCGACTGCGCTTGCGTTACTCGACTACTACACGAGAGTCAAACAACCATCTGCGACTGTTCATCGAACTAGTTGTTTGACTTTTCCATCTTGCTAGAGTACTAGCATGCAATCAGTGTCGGTGCCCGCGAGTCTGGTCGATGCCGGGGTCCAGGTGATATCCGGTGATGCCCACAGCCTCACTTACCGCCAGGGTGACCGTGCAGTCACTGCTGATCTCGTTTTCGCCGACCGGGTATCGTCGCCGGGGTCCGTGCTGGACCGCATTCGAGGCCGCCCCGGCCACCGAGTTCTTGTCATCTGCGAGGCAATATCCAGCGAAGCACGCTCCGCGCTGCTGGCCGAAGCCTGCGTGGACCTCAGCGTCACCAGCACAGGGGAACTGGTGCTCTCCGGGAGGACCTACCGGGCCCCCGCGGTAGGTGGCCCCCACCCTTGGACACGCGAACGTAGCTGGCGCCGTCGTGCAGCCGAACGCGTCTGCGTGCTCACCGACGTGCACCTACGTCAAACCGACCTAGCTGCAGCACTCGCAGTGACCCAGCAAGCCGTGTCCAAGATGGTCGAGAAGGAACCGCTGTCCCCGACGCCTATGGGCGTGGACGAACGCCGGAAGCTCCTGGCCGAACTGGCGGTGTTGCCGGCAGACGGTGGACTAGTCGAAACCTACTGGTACGGCACCGACCCGGTGACCGTACAGGTCCGAAACGCGATCAGGCTCGGAGAAGAGCTGACTGTGCAGGTTCTCGGCGGCGGTGAAGTCGCTGCTGATGTGCTGTCCCCGTGGCGGGTGCCGAGAACCGGCCTGGTCTACGCCGAGGAGCTGGTTGACCTCACGGCTTTCGACCTGGTGGAATCCACACCCGAGGAGGCAACTTTGACCGTGCGCGTGCCGGCTGACCCGACGGTCTGGACCACGGCTGCCTGGTGGCAGCAGATCGATGACGCGCGCCACCGAGACATCCCCACCGTGGATCCGGTCGTGGTGCTGCAGGACATGAGCGCGGGCGCTGATACCGGTGACGGTGCGCCGCAGCGACTTGGTGAATGGATCGTGCATCGATGAGTGGCCCGGTGCCAGTCGTGGTGGCGTGCACCGCGGCCGCCGACGACAACGGGATGCGCGCTTTACGACGTTTCGACAGGCGCAACTGGTAGCAAATACCTCGTCATCGGGGGCAATATGGTGCGGTTGCTGCGCGACATTTACGACGTGCCAGGAGTTCCGCGAGTGACCTCTGACGCCGACGCCGGGATCGACGAGCAAGTGGCTGTCGCCGGGGAGTTTCACGACCAACTCACCGCTCTCGGATACACGGACACCAGCGGAAACCGTTACGTCCGGGGTGAGCAAGCGGTCGACCTACTGGTGCCCACCGAAGCCAAGCCCGGCAAGCGTTACTTCGGCGAACGAGCCTTCGACGGAGCTCCCGGACTGCGCTTGGCGCTCGCTTCGGCGCCAATCCCGGTGGCGGTCACTGCGCGGCTCACCGACGGATCCTCCCTGGAATTCGAGGTTCCGGTCCCGGATGTTGAAGCTGCGTTCGTGATGAAGATGCTGGCGTGGACTGTGCGGGAATCCGAGCGTGACGTGCAAGATCTCCAGACGCTGCTGGACATCGTTGCGTCGGAGCCCAACTACCGTGCATCCCCCTGGCGGATGGACGAGCCCTTGGCTACCAGCCGCGGTGAGCGGAAAGACGCCGCTCGCGCAGCGCAGCGGATGCTCGCCAGCCCACCGAGACGGGTTCCGGCCAGAGTCCGTCTACTGCTTCGGAAGCATGTCAGCCGTAGCCCCTGACAACGTCGCACGCAAAGTGGATTGCACGTCTGGCGGCCTGCCATAGGGAGCGCGGCCAACACAGACGCCAAGCGCTATCTGCAACGTCACACCCATGACCCAGAGGTGCGCCAGATGCTGGACGAATACGCTGGCGTCCCGGCTTGAATACGACAAGAGAGTAGCGTCTCCCGGGCGTGTTGCTCGTGCCGTGGGAGCCGTCGTACCTACTAGATGGTGCGCCCGAAGGGATTCGAACCCCTAACCTTCTGATCCGTAGTCAGATGCTCTATCCGTTGAGCTACGGGCGCGGGTATGTAGTTGTGTGGCGGAGGCGAGAGGATTTGAACCTCCGGTCCCCTGTAAGGGGGACAACTCATTAGCAGTGAGTCCCATTCGGCCGCTCTGGCACGCCTCCTTTGAACTTCGTAGAGGTTACCGGACCCGATCTCCGGTACCGGAACCGCCGAGGGCACAGCGTACACAGCCTCACTTATGCTGGCCAAATGACCGCCCGTTTACGCACCTTGATGGCCGACCTACCTGCCTATACGCCGGGCAAGACGGTCCCCGGTGCCATCAAGCTGGCCAGCAACGAAACGGTGGACGGTCCGCTGCCCAGCGTCCGCGCGGCGATCAACCAGGCCGCCGACACATTGAACCGCTACCCGGACAACGGCTACGTCGAACTCAAGGAAAACCTGGCAAAACACGTCGGCTTTGCGCCCGAGCACATCGCCGCCGGCTGCGGGTCGGTCAGCCTGTGCCAGCAGCTGATCCAGATCACCGCGACCATCGGCGACGAGGTGATGTTCGGCTGGCGCGCCTTCGAGGTCTATCCGCTGCAGGTGCGGGTAGCCGGCGCCACCCCGGTGCAGGTCCCGCTGAAGGACCACACCCACGACCTGGGCGCGATGCTGGCCGCGGTCACCGACAAGACCCGGTTGATCTTCATCTGCAACCCGAACAATCCGACGTCGACGGTGGTCCCGCCGGCGGATCTGCGCAGGTTCGTGGAGGCCGTGCGCAGCGACATTCTGGTCTGCATCGACGAGGCCTACGTGGAGTACATCCGCGACGGCCTGGTGCCGGACAGCCTGGGCCTGGTGCGCGACCATCCCAACGTCATCGTGTTGCGGACCTTCTCCAAGGCCTACGGGCTGGCCGGGGCCCGCGTCGGCTACGCCGTCGGCGATCCGGACATCATCACCGCGCTGGGCAAGGTCTACGTGCCCTTCACGGCGAGCACGCTGGCCCAGGCCGCGGCCATCGCCTCGCTGGACGCCGCCGACGAGCTGCTGGCCCGCACCGACGCGGTGGTCGCCGAGCGCGCGCGGGTCAGCGCGGCGCTGCGGGCGGCCGGCTATGAGTTCCCGGATTCGCAGGCCAACTTCGTCTGGCTACCGTTGGGCCCCGAACGCACGGCCGACTTCGTCGAGCAGGCCGCCGACGCGCGCCTCCTGCTGCGGCCCTACGGCACCGACGGCGTGCGGGTGACCATCGGGGCGCCACATGAGAACGACGCCTTCCTGGCGTTCGCAACCGATTGGATCTGAGAGATGCCACGCCTGACCCGAGCCTGCGGGATCGCCCTGATCACCGCGACGCTGCTGGCCGGCTGCTCGCAGACCACCCCGGGTCAGCTGGCCCGGACCACCGAACCGGTGTCCCCGGACCTGACCTGCTCGGAGTTCGAGATCCTCAACCCCGGCGACAAGGTGAAGGTGGTCAACGAGATCGTCAAGGCCTCGCCGGGTGACCCGTCGCTGTTCCTGGTGATGCTGGCCAGCGTGCTGTGCGAACGCGCCCCGGAAAAGCCCGTCAAAGAGGTGCTGCTGCGGCTGCGCTGACGGTGCCGCATTAGCCTCGACAGGTATGGCTGACAGCTACGAATCCCTCTCGGTCGAGATCGACGGTCACATCGCGCAGGTGACGCTGCTCGGTCCGGGCAAGGGCAACACGATGGGCCCGGCGTTCTGGGCCGAACTGCCGGTGGCGTTCGAGGCCCTCGATGCCGACCCGCAGGTGCGGGCGATCGTGCTGACGGGCTCGGGCAAGCACTTCAGCTACGGCCTGGATCTGGCCGCCTCCAGTGACTTCCTCGGGCCGCTGATGGCCGAGGGCGCCATGGCCGGCCCGCGCGCGGCGTTCCACCGCCACCTGAAGGGCATGCAGCAGTCCATCACCGCGGTCGCCGATTGCCGCACCCCGATCATCGCCGCGGTGCAGGGCTGGTGCATCGGCGGTGGCGTCGACCTGATCAGCGCCGTCGACATCCGCTACGCCAGCGCCGACGCGAAGTTCTCGGTGCGCGAGGTCAAGCTGGCCATCGTCGCCGACGTCGGCAGCCTCGCGCGCCTGCCGCTGATCCTCAACGACGGACACCTGCGCGAACTGGCGCTGACGGGCAAGGACATCGACGCCAAGCGGGCCGAGAAGATCGGTCTGGTCAATGACGTCTTCGACGACGCCGAGGCCACGCTGGCCGCCGCGCGGGCCACCGCGGCCGAGATCGCCGCCAATCCGCCCCTGACCGTGCAGGGCATCAAGGATGTGCTCGACGAGCAGCGCACCGCCCAGGTCGCGGCCAGCCTGCGTTACGTGGCGGCCTGGAACTCGGCGTTCCTGCCGTCGAAGGATCTGACCGAGGGCGTCACCGCGATGTTCCAGAAGCGCCCGCCGGAGTTCAAGGGCGAATAGCAGCGACGAGATTGACCGCAGGGTCGTGGCGGTGCGCCGCGCACAGCCCACGGCGCAATTTCGACGCCCGCCGCCCCGTACGCTGATCGAGATGACCGCCGACGGCAGAATTCGTGTGCCCGCCGACCTGGAGGCCGTGACCAGCGTCGCCCCCGAGGACCACTCGGACGTCGACCCGGCAAGCATCGAGCGGATCTGGCAGGCCACCCGGCACTGGTACACCGCGGGCATGCACCCCGCCATCCAGGTGTGCCTGCGCCACCACGGGAAGGTCGTGCTCAACCGCGCGATCGGGCACGGCTGGGGCAACGCGCCCGACGATCCGCCCGACGCCGAG
>Ga0265293_10003695_pt1 | contig 28114 bp, 20 predicted proteins | sample Munlanlewell138R_FD_192505 | JGI IMG/M metagenome (GOLD analysis project Ga0265293, IMG submission 192505) | Leachate microbial communities from a municipal landfill in Southern Ontario, Canada - Leachate well 138R | ecosystem: Engineered > Solid waste > Landfill > Unclassified | place: Canada...
TCGATTTTAAAAAAAACGATAATATCAATAAAAATATTTTGGCTAAAGCCGATATAGTGTGAGATTTATATGTCCGCCAGATAAATCTGGCGGGAATTGATATTCGATTTTATAAAAAACGATAATATCAATAAAAATATTTTGGCTAAAGCCGTTGATAGTGTGAGATTTATATATCCGCCAGATAAATCTGGCGAGAATTGATATTTCGATTTTATAAAAAACGATAATATCAATAAAAATATTTTGGCTAAAGCCGGGGATAGAGTGAGATTTATATGTCCGCCAGATAAATCTGGCGGGAATTGATATTCGATTTTAAAAAAAACGATAATATCAATAAAAATATTTTGGCTAAAGCCGATGGTAGTGTGAGATTTATATGTCCGCCAGATAAATCTGGCGGGAATTGATATTCGATTTTTAAAAAAAAACAAATAATATCAATAAAAATATTTTGGCTAAAGCCGTTGATAGTGTGAGATTTATATGTCCGCCAGATAAATCTGGCGGGAATTGATATTTCGATTTATTACAAAACGATAATATCAATAAAAATATTTTGGCTAAAGCCGATATAGAGTGAGATTTATATGTCCGCCAGATAAATCTGGCGGGAATTGATATTTCGATTTATTACAAAACGATAATATCAATAAAAATAATTTGGCTAAAGCCGTTGGTAGTGTGAGATTTATATGTCCGCCAGATAAATCTGGCGGGAATTGATATTCGATTTTAAAAAAAACGATAATATCAATAAAAATAATTTGGCTAAAGCCGGGGATAGTGTGAGATTTATATATCCGCCAGATAAATCTGGCGGGAATTTGACAAATGATTTTAAAATTATAAATATTTCAATAAAAGACATATTAAATAGCCAAAAATCTTTAAAAAACTATTGTTCATTTGTTTTTTTTAAATAATTGTAATAATTCTTGCATTAAAATTCTTAATTATTTACATTTGCAAATCGAAAAATAACAAACAAATTATTTATTTAAATATTTAAAAAATGCAAAACAAACGAATAGTTGTAATTGGCGGTTCTGCAGCAGGACCTAAAGTAGCGTCAAGAGCCAGACGTTTAGACGAAAACGCTGAAATTACTATGATTCAAAAAGCTGCTGATTTATCAATGGCTTCTTGCGGTTATCCTTACTATGTAGGTGGATTTTTTGATGATAGAAATCAACTTTTATGTTCTCCTTCCGGAGTTGTAAGAGATTCTAATTTCTTTTTAAATGCAAAAAATATTATTGCTAAAGTAAGTACAGAAGTTACTAAAATTGATAGAAAAGCAAAAACTATTGATTATCAAAACTTAATTACCGGCGAAAAATCAAGTATGGAATATGATAAACTTGTAATTGCTACCGGGGCAGTAGCACGCAAGCCTCCAATTCCAGGCGTTGATTTAGACGGTATTTCTACCTTACTTTCTATGCCTGATGCAGATTATTTACGCAAAGTAAGTGATGAAGGAAAAATTAAAAAAGCTGTTGTTATTGGCGGCGGTTTAATAGGTATTGAAACTGTAGAAGCGCTTCATCTTGCAGGAATTGAAGTTACTCTAATAGAGCTTTTGCCTCAACTTTTAACTTTTCTTGATAAACATTTAGCTCGCTTAGTTGAAAAATATGTTCAGACTAAAGCAAATGTGATTTTACAAAATGGTGTTTCTGCTTTTCTTGGAGAAAATGGAAAATTAACAGCTGTAAAATTAAATGATGGCACCGAATTACCTTGCGATTTAGCAGTTTTAGCTATAGGCGTTACTCCAAATTCTAAACTTGCAAAAGATGCAGGCCTAGAAGTAAGTCAAACTGGCGGTATTATAGTTGATGAATATATGCAAACTTCTGATGCTGATATCTATGCTTTGGGTGACTGTGTTGAAGTACCTAATTTAATTACAAATAATAAAGTTCATGCTCCTTTTGGTGATTTAGCAAATTTACAAGGTCGTGTGGTTGGCGAAAATTTAATCAAAGGTAATATTGTTAAGTTTAAAGGTACAATACAAACAGGTGTGTGTAAAGTTTTTGAATATAATGCAGGAACAACAGGTTTAAATGAACAAAATGCAAGAAAAAATGGATTTGACGATATAGAAACTGTAATTAATGCAAGTTTAGATAAACCTGGATTTATGAATGGTAACTTGTTGATTACTAAGTTGGTGGCAAATAAATCTGACGGAAAAATTTTAGGAGCTCAAGTAATTGGTCCTGGCGATGTGGCTAAACAATTAGCAATTTGGGCAATGGCAATTCAAGGAAAACTAACAGTTGACGATATGGTTAATGCTGATTTACCTTATGCTCCACCATTTTCTTTAGCTATTGACCACAGTATTGCTACTGCTCATATTATGCAAAATAAATTAAGAGGAATTTTTACTGGTATTTCTGCTGAACAAGTTAAGGAAAAAGTGAAAAATAAGGAAAATGTAATTTATTTAGATGTTAGAAATCCTGATGAATACGAACAAATGCGTGTTGGTATTGGTGAAAGATTAATTCCTCTTGGTCAGTTGAGAAAAAGAATTTCTGAATTGCCTAAAGATAAAAATACTGAAATCATAACTTGGTGTAAAATTTCACTTAGAGGCTACGAAGCTGCTCTTATTTTACAAGCAAATGGATATAATAATGTGAAAGTTATGGAAGGCGGTATTATGGCTTGGCCTTGGAATAGAGAAAAATAAAATTTATATAGAAGTCGAAAGATAAAAGTTGAAAGTTAAAGTATGAAAGTCTAAAGTCTTATTTTTCTTATGCTTTAGCCCTTTTAACTTTCGACTTTATAAACTTTCAACTTTACAGACTTTTGACTTTTATCTGATTTAAGCTATCCAAGTAATAATATATTCTAAATCTCCAATATTTGGGTCGGCTATATGCCATTTGCCTTGAATATTTAATTCTTCGAGTGCAAGTTTAAAGTTTGCTAAAGCTATTCCCATATCAACTTTTTGTAAATCGCTTGTTTTTGTTTTCCCAACAACTGAATCTCTTTTTAAGTAAAAATGGTATTTGTTTTCAATTTTTAAAACTCGCCATGGTTGTTTGTTTACTGCCGAAGGAGCTTTTCTAACAGCTTCTAATGCAAGATGGTAGCTTTCATTGGGATTAAAAATTATTGGACTTTCAAAATCATTTTCAAAAAATAATGTATTAAAATCTTTTCTTAAACTTCCGTCTGTTAAAACTAAACCTAACCTTTCTCTTAAAGATTTTTTTGAAGCTTTATAGCCTAAAGGTGTAATGCAGGGTATTACTTCGTTTTCTTGAGTTTTTAATAATTTTTGATAATCTTTTCTATTAAAACTACCTCCAATCCAGCAAGTTCCTAAATTTAATCTTGTTAATTCAATTATTATTCTTTGAAGTGAATAAGCATAATCAACTTCTGAAAATTCAAATTTTTCTATGCAACCTCCAATAAAATAAGCCGCATTATCAATAAAGCCGTAAGTTCCTAATCTAACTTTTTCTTGTTTTCTTGCTTCTGGTTTTTCGATTAAAATAAATCTTGGCTTATTACCAAAAGGACCTATATTTGGTGCTTTTAAAAAACTATTTATTTTTTCAATTAGTTTACTGTCTAATTGTTTTTTTGAATAATTTCTTATTGATCTTCTTAAATTTATTGCTTCAATATATCCTAACATCACAATATCGTAAAAATTTATTTATTATTAAAAACAGAATTTAAAACTTCTCCAGTAGAAGCAGGTGGGGCAGGTGTATTAAGTATTTTGCTAATAGTAGGAGCTATGCTGGTAATATTTACGTAGTTATAAATATTTTGTTTTTTCACTTTCCAACCATACCAAATTAGTGGCACATTTGTATCATATTTATACCCTGAATTATGGTCGCAAACAAAAGGGATGTCTTCTATCCAACCTGCTTTAAGCGAAATCATTATGTCTCCTGAGCGTTTTTGATTGTATGAATTTTGCATTCTTTTTGGCATTCCTTGTGAAAAAATTATATTTTGAAATTGGTTTGAGCTAATTGCATTTGAAATTCCCGAAGAGTTAATTATAAATGCAATAACTTTTTCTTGAAATTCTTTTAATGAAATTTGTGAATCTTCTATTAATGTTTTGTTTAAATAAATTTGATTATTCTTGTAATCAAGCACCCAATCGCCTTCGCCATACAAAGCTTTTAAATAGGAGCGAAGTAAACTTAAAATATAATGTTGTTTAAAAATTCCGGCTGGCATTTTATTATCAACCAAATAATCAGGATTTTCAGAAACGCCATGGTTGGAACTTAAATAAATTAAAATATTATTTTTACCAACAACTTCCTCAAGCACATCTATTAAATGCCCTAAATCTTTATCTAATCTTAAAAATAAATCTTCAACTTCTATGGATTGTGGTCCAAATAGTTTGCCAATATTTTCACTTACAGAATAATTTATAAATAAAAAATCTGTGGATTTATTTTTCCCTAAATCTTCGTTGTAAAGAGCTGCAACAGCTAAATCAGTTAAGTGAGTTTGACCTTCAGGAATCATTTTTAGCAATTCGTAATCTTTTATAGATTTTGTAATTTCTTGATATTTATAAGGAAAAGTTTTATAAACCATATCCAAGCCATATTCATAAATACTTGAATCGGCTTGTGAAGTATTATAATTTTCAATTTCTAAAAGTGGTATCCATTCTCTTTGCAAATATTCATCTGGCATTTCTCTCTCATTTTGCTCAATTACCCAGTCTGGCAGTTTATCTATATAATAATTTGAGCTAACCCAATTTCCGGTTTTTTCGTCTAACCAATATGCGGCATCAGCAGTATAACCTCCAGAAATAACAGCTCCTATTGGGTCTAAAGAAATGCTTATTACTTTGGATTTTCCTTGAGCAAAAAGTTTGGCTTCATCGCTAAAAGTTGTTGTTAAAATATTTTTTGGAGAATATGAAATATTATTTGAATTTCCACCAATAATTTTATAAGATTTTGTTTCAATACAATGTTCTTTATTTCCTGTTAGGGCATTAAACCAATAATTTGAAACAATTCCATGTTCTGCAGGTTCGCAACCTGTAACAATTGTGGCATAACCAGGAGCTGTTTGAGTTAAGCTATATTCATAATTAGCATTTTGACAATAACTACCATTTATTGCTAATTTTTTAAACCCTTTGTTTCCAAAATTATTCCAAAACTTGTCTAAATAATCTTGACGCATTTGCTCTACAACAATTCCAACAACAAGCTTTGGCTTATCCGAAGGAATTATACTCTCGATTTGCGAGTTCAAATTTGAACAAAAGGCTATCAGGCTTATGACCAATAAAATTGTGTTTTTCATTTTTTATAAAATAATTGACAAATTTAAATTTGTTTTAGACTTTATTTTTAAATCTCAAGTTTATTTATGAATATAAAAATGTTAATAGATTATTGTAGCATTAAAATTGCTTTATTTAAACTTGTGATAAAATAGTCAATTTCTTCAAGTGTATTATAAAACGCAAATGAAATTCTAACTGTTCCACTAATTCCAAAATGTTGCATAACTGGCTCGGCACAATGAGTTCCGCTTCTTACTGCTATTCCCATTTGGTCTAAAAGAATTGCAATATCGTTGTGATGAATATTTTTTATAATAAATGAAATTACTCCAGATTTTTCCTTTGCTTCACCTATTATTTTGATGTTTTCTATAGTTTTTAATTTTTTTGTGCAGTATTCTAATAATTGGTTTTCGTATTTTTCAATATTTTCAAGCCCTATTTCAGAAATATATTCTAAAGCCTTAGCAAAAGCAATATTATCAATATAATTTGGTGTTCCTGCTTCAAACTTAAAAGGAAGTTCGTTATAAATTGTTTTTTCAAAGCTTACACTTGAAATCATCTCGCCACCACCTTGATAAGGATGCATTTTATTTAAAACTTCTTCTTTACCGTATAAAATTCCTACTCCTGTTGGTCCATAAGCTTTATGAGATGAAAAAGCATAAAAGTCGCAATCTAATTCTTGAACATCAAGCTTTAAATGTTGAATAGCCTGAGCTCCGTCAACTAAAACTTTAACATTATTTTTATGAGCAATTTCTATTATTTTTTTTATTGGATTTACTGTTCCGAGTGCATTTGATACCTGAGAAACAGAAATTAATTTTGTTTTATTTGTTATCAATTCATTTAGTTCTTCTATTTTAAGTTCTCCTAATTCGTTAAATTTTAAAATTTTTAGTTTTGCATTTTTTCGTTCACATAGCATTTGCCAAGGCACAATATTAGAATGATGTTCCATTTCTGATATAATAATTTCGTCTCCTTCATTTATAAAAGCCTCGCCAAAAGAAAATGCGACTAAATTTATTGAATCTGTTGTGCCTTTTGTAAAAATTATTTCTTTTTCAGATTTTGCATTAATAAAATTTTGAATTGTTTTTCTTGAATTTTCGTTAGCTTCTGTAGTGAAATTGCTTAAAAAATGTACCCCACGGTGAATATTTGCATTATATTTTGAATAATATTCGCTAATTGTGTCAATTACTTGTTTTGGCTTTTGTGTAGTAGCTCCATTATCAAAATATACAAGATTTTTGTTATAAACTTTTTCCTTTAAAATTGGAAAATCTGCTCTTATTTTATTTATATCTAGAATCATATTTTTTTTTGCAAAATTACAAAGTTTAGGAATAAAAAAAAAATGCTCATAAAAATATGAGCATTTTTTTAATATAGATGTTTTTCTTATTCAATAATAAGTTTTTGTGTACTTATGCTATTTTCAGTATAAATTTTTACAAAATAAACTCCTGAGCTTAAATTATTAATATTAATTTCAGCTTTATTTGAAGATATATTTTCATAATTCACAACTTGTCCTGAGATATTTAAAATTTCAATTGACTGAATTTGATTTTCAGAATTTATGTTAATAATATCGTTTGCAGGATTAGGATAAATTGTAATATCTTTTACTGTATTATTTTGAATATTTGTTGATAAAGGTAAATCAATTTTATTTGCTTGCTGTATCTCGCCAGTGCTTCTTCTTTGAATAAAAGCAATAATTTCACAATTATCGATTACATAATTCGAAGGAAGGGAAATTTCAAACTCATTATTATAAGTTGTTCCTGAGTCGAAAATAATAGTTCCGTTTGCATTTGGATATACATTTCTAACAGCATTATTTACTTTGGATTGCCCTTGCCATGAGTAGGAGATGTCTGATTCAGTAAGCACAAGCATCAATCTCATTTCATCGTCAAAATATCCTAAAGTTTCTTCAGCATTAACTATTAGCTTAGCTTTATATGGTTCATTAGAAATCAGTTCGGTTTCAAGTTCTAAAGTATATACTGCAGGAATATCAATAAATTCATCATAGTAATATTCAAAATATTCTTTATGAGCTGCTACTGTTTGAGCTGCTCCAGATAGATATTGTGTTCCATTAATTACGCTTGCTGGATAGCTTGTTATTGGTTCAATTATGCTTCCGTAATAGTTTTCTCTAATTGCCGTTGCAGGGGTTTCGAAAATATCTTCTGATATGCCACTGCCATGATATTTCATAACAGCAACTTTTTTACCAGAGGCTTCGATTTGGGCAATTGCTTGTGCAGGTATAGGACAATAACCACACCAAGTGCCAGTGAACATTTCATAAACAACAAAATTTCTTTCATTTCCTCCCTCAATGTTAACCTCAAGGTTTAAAGCTGCTGAGTAACCACTGCTTTCACCATAAAAAGCTAAAAGAGAATAATTATTTGTACCAGGATAAACATTCAAATCAGTTAAAGTAGTTTCTGTTGTAGTTCCAATAATACTGCCGTTTCTAGCAATACTATAATTTATAGGGTTCCCTTCTGTTGGAGCGTCCCAAGTTAAAACAACATCATTAGAGTTTTCTAAAGTATAAGAAAAGTTTGTAGGGGGATATGGTGTTTCAACTTCTTCGATTAAGAAGTTGTCCATATAATATTCACAAGTACCTCCTTCGTCCCAGCCGTAAAAGTCAAAGGCATCAAGTTTATTAACTCCATTGGTTCCAAAAGTTCCTTTACTCCATTGGTAGGCATGAACTAATTCGCCATTTATGTAAAAATCAACCCAGTCGCTATTCAAATCAATAAAATGTTGAATTTTCATCCATTCACCTGGCGTGTAAGGGTAAGTTACCGCAGCTTCACCGTTGCCGTCAATACTTATATTTCCATTTTTTAAGAATACTTGCAAACCCCAAATAAGTCCACTACCTGAAGGGTTAAAATTTTGCATAATATTCCAGTAAGCCTGACGACCCGAAGGAACATAAAGATAAAATTCTACTCTATAACGTCCTTCAGTAATTCCATCAAAATCAATAACTCCATCATTTCCATTAATAACTTTAATGGATTTTGTTCCTGAGAATGCTTGTGCATCAGAAACTTTAGGGTCTTCTGAAGATCCAGGAGTTCCACTCCAAGTATTCCACCAGTTGTTTTCTTCGGCTGCTATACCATTACCTACTGTATAGGTTTCAAAATCATCTGAATACAAGACTTGTGCATTCAAATATGTTAGACTTAAAACTAAGCCTGTTAAAATAAGTAGTACTTTTTTCATATTAATAATATTTATAGTTTATCATACAAAAATAATACAATTTTTAATATAAATTATTTTTCTTGTTAAATTTTATTCTTCGTGCGAGAATTTTTTTAACATTTGGCGATAAGTGGTAAAAACTTTAGCTCTGGACACAAAACCTATATACTTTCCTTCATCAACAACAGGTAGATTAAAGTAATTTGAATTTTCAAATAATTCAGCAATTTCTTTAACCTTCATATTTGTATTTACCGTGTGTTTTGGAATATCCATTAGGTCTCTAACATTAACACTTTCATATAATTCAGTTTTAAACATTAGATGTTTTACATGGTCTAGCCAAATTAGTCCTTTAAAATAATTTTCGGAGTCCACAACTACATATACAGCTCTACTCGATCTTGAAATAACTTTAGTTAAATCTTGCAGTTTTGCGTCTTCATTTATAGTTAAAAAGTTTGTTTCAATTAATGATTCAGTTTTCATTAGGGTAAGCATATTGCTATCAGCGTTGTGAGTTAATAATTGTCCGCGTTCGGCAAGCAAAATTGTATAAACAGATTTGTGCATAAACAATTTAGCAACAAAATATGAAATTGTTGCAACTATCATAAGAGGGATAAAAAGCTTATATCCGCCAGTTATTTCGGCAATTAAGAAAATAGCAGTTAATGGAGCATGAATAATTCCTGCAATAAGTCCTGCCATACCTACTAAGGCAAAATTTTCGTATGAAATTTTTAATTTTATGGAATTTGCTATATGGGCAAAAAGAAAGCCTAAATTTGCACCTATAAATAAAGAAGGTGCAAAAATTCCTCCGGTACCACCTGCACCAAATGTTGCTCCTGTTGCAAAAATTTTCGTAAATAATATTAAAGTAACAATTAAAGTTATACCTATAAAGCTTTGCCATTCTGAATAAAATGTTCCTTCAAATATATATGAAATATCGCCATGTAGGGCTTGGTTGACAGCTTCATATCCTTCTCCATACAATGAAGGGAATAAAAAAACTAAGACACCTAAAATTATTGCACCGACAATAAATTTTGAACGTTTTCTTTTAAGTTTATCATATTTTTTTGCCTGCCATAAATAAAGTTTAGAAAAATAAGTGGAAAGTAAGCCTGCAACAATTCCTAATAATATATATAGTGGTACGTCTTTCAAAATAAAAGGATCTATTTTTGCAAGATGATAAACATAGTTTTGTCCTAGAAATAAATATGAAGTTAAAGCAGCAGAGATTGAAGACAAAAGCAATGGCATTAATGAACCCATTGTTAAATCAAGCATAATAACTTCTAAAGTAAATACAATTGCAGCAATTGGGGCTTTAAAAATTGCTGCTATAGCACCAGTACTTCCACAACCTATTAGCAAAATTAAATGTCTGTAATTTAATCTGAAAAATTGTCCAATATTGCTTCCTATTGCCGAGCCTGTAGCAACAATAGGACCTTCTAATCCAACCGAACCACCAAAACCAACAGTTAAGGAGCTTGCAATAATTCTGGAAAACATATTGTGTTTTTCTATTTTTCCGCCTTTTTTAGACATATAATATAATACCATAGGAATTCCATGTCCGAGCTTTTTCTTTATAAATAAATTTACAAATAATATCGTTAAAGCAATTCCAATAGCGGGGAAAAATATATAAATATAACTAAAAGAGTATCTATTAATGATAAATATTGCAACTTGTCTAACAAAGTGAACTGAATTCTTCATGATAACAGCAGCTAAGCCTACAGCAATACCAACAACAATAGCCATTATTAGCATGAAGTTCTTATCTGAAATTTTTTTAGCCCTCCAGATAAATAATTTTTTAGCAAGAGTATTAAAATTCATATTTTTGCAAATATGTTAAATTACTTGTGATTTTGGAAATATTTTTTTAAATAATTACGTATATTTATTCACAATTTATAGTTAATTTTGTATTAGTAATATTAAAACATGAAAAAGTTTAAAATTGGAATTGCTTTAAGTGGTGGTGGTGCTAGAGGTTTTGCTCATTTAGGAGTTTTGCAGGCCTTAAACGAAAGAGGAATTTTTCCAGAAATATTTTCGGGTACAAGCGCAGGTGCTATAGTTTCAGCTTTTTATTGTGCTGGTTATTCGCCATATGATATTTTTAAAGTTTTACAATCTAAAAAATTTTCTGATTTTACAAAAATACATATTCCTAAAGATGGGCTTTTTGGACTAGAAAACCTTAAATCTATACTTGAAAAAAATATAAAACAAGTTAAGTTTGAAGACTTAATAATACCTTTATATGTTTGTGTCTCTAACTTAAATACTGGAAAAGCAGAATATATAAGTAAAGGTCATTTACATGATGTAGTTTTAGCATCTTCTGCAATACCTGTTATGTTTTCTCCGGTAAAAATAGAAAAAACTTATTATGTAGATGGTGGCTTAATTGATAATTTACCCGTAAAACCTTTAGTTAGATTATGTGATAATATTATTGCAGTTAATGTTTTTCCTAATTCTAATAATGCGAAATTTGAAAATCTTATCCAAGTTGCTATGCGTTCATTTGAAATCAATATGAATAATAATATGAAATATGTGAGAGCTAAAAGTTCTGTACTGATTGAGCCTAAAGCTTTATCAAAATATCATATAACAGATACCAAACATAAAGATGAGATTTTTGAAATTGGTTATAAATGTGGTAAAAGAGTAAAATTGAACTTCTAATATTTTAAAATTTCAATATTTGTTCATATTCAAAATCGCAATTGCTCCAACCAGCATCAACTGTTGCGCCAAGTTTTTTGTATAGTTTTATAGCTGCTATATTCCAATTTAAAACTTGCCAACGCAATCTTCTACAATTTTCTTTTTTTGCAGTTTCAAAAATTAAATTTAAAAGCTCTGTTCCAATTCCTTTGTTTCTATACTTAGGTCTTACAAATAAATCGTCTAAATACAATGATTTACCAACCCAAGTAAAATATGCTATAAAGTACAAAGCCATTCCAATTATTTCTTTATTTTCATTTTCTGCAACAAAGCATTTGAACAAATTTTGTTCTTGTGCCATTATTTCTGTGGTATTAATAACTTTTTCTGCCGCATTCTCAAATATAGCTAGTTCTTTAATCATTTCTATAATTGCAGAAAAATCATTTTCTTTTGCTAAGCGGTATGTAATTTTTGACATTCTAAAATAAATTTTTGCAAAAATAATATTTAATATATCATCGAAAAAATTAAAAATTAATAAATTTTGTAGTATTTAAAAATTGTATTACTTTTGCAGTCCAAATTGTCAAATGTGTGATGGGGCTTTGCAGTGGCAAAAGCTTAGTAGCACGGAAAATTATTAAAATGAAACATTTTGAAATTCAAGCTAGTATTCGTACCGAACTTGGAAAAAAAGCAACAAAAACAATTAGAAAAGGGGAAAATATTCCTTGCGTTATTTATGGTGGTGAAAAAAATATAAATTTTTACACTCCATTTTCTGCAGTTAGAAAACTTGTTTATACGCCAGAAGTAATGCTGGTTGATATAAAAATTGATGGAAAAGAATATAATTGTATGATTAAAGAAATACAATTTCATCCAGTTACTGACAGTATTCTTCATATTGATTTTTACCAAATTACTCCAGACAAAGCAATAGTTATTCAAATTCCTTTAAAAACTGTTGGAAACTCTGCAGGTGTTAAAGCTGGTGGAAAAATAAAACAAAATTATAGGAAAATTACTGTAAAAGGTTTAATGGAAGATATTCCTGATTATTTTGAAGTGGATATTACGCCTTTGCACATAGGAGAGTCAATTAGAGTTAGAGATTTAAAATCAGACAAATTAGAGTTTATTGACCCAAAAGGAAATATTGTGGTAGCTGTAGTAACTACTCGTACAGTTTCTGATACAGGCGATGAAGAAGACGAAGAAGAAGGTGAAGGCGAAACTGAAAATAAAGAAGAAGAAAAAACTGAAAACGCCGAGTAGTTGTTTATCCTAATAAACTGTGAAATATTTAATCATAGGTTTAGGTAACCCCGGCGATGAATATAAAAATACACGTCATAATATAGGTTATACAGTGCTGGATAATCTTGTGAAGAAATCCGGCACTTCTTTTTCTGATAAAAGATATGGCTTTGTTGCAAATATTAAACATAGAGGAAAAAATCTAGTTTTAGTAAAACCAACTACTTTTATGAACCTTAGTGGTAAAGCTGTTAATTATTATATGAAAAAAGAAAAAATACCTATAGAAAAAACTATGATTATTGTTGATGATATAGCTTTGCCCTTTGGAAGTGTGAGAATTAGAAATAAAGGCGGAAGTGCTGGACATAATGGATTAGAAGATATTGAATATACTTTAGGCTCTAATGTTTATAATCGTTTGCGTTTCGGAATTGGAAATGATTTTAATAAAGGTAATCAGGTAAATTATGTGTTGGGCGAATGGACAGAAGATGAAAAACTTTTATTAGCTGAAAGAATTGAACTTGCAATAGAAGCTATACTTAGTTTTCCTGTTTTGGGAATTGAGAGAACAATGAATTTTTATAATAATAAATAATGCCAAATCCTAAAAAAAATAATAAGCAAAATTATAGAAATTTAACTTCCCGCTTTGCAGGTAAAGTTTCTAATATGAAAAAACCAAAATTCTTGGTAAAAGCTATAATTAGTGTTTATAAAAGGCGTTATAAGATAGATTTGAATGATTTTGTTCTTCCTAAAAATGGATTTGTAAGTTTCAATAGTTTTTTTACAAGAAAATTTAAGGAGAAAGCCCGACCAATTGGTGAAGGCATTATTTCTCCAATTGATGGTTTTTTATTTGATTTTGGAAAAATTCTTCCTGAAAATAAAATTTATGTGAAATATAAAAACTATTATATAGATGATTTAATAATTGATTATGATGAAAACTTAAATTCATATGTGGTTTTTTATTTGTCGCCAGCCGATTATCATAGAGTGCATGCAAGTTTTGATATGAAAATTAATTCTGCTTTGTATTTACCTGGAACTTTAAGACCAGTACGAGAAAAAACTGTTAATAAAAGAAATAGAGTATATTGTAGAAATGAAAGAATTGTTCTTTCTGGTGATTCTGAATATGGAAAGTTTTATTGTGTACTTGTAGGTGCCTTGCTTGTTGGAAAAGTAAAATTGTCTTTTGATTCCGGTTTGCAAACTAATATCAAAAGAGGTGTTATGGCTGAAAAAAAATATGAAAAGGAAATAATAATAAAAAAAGGTGAAGAAATAGGTTTTTTTGAAATGGGTTCTAGCGTAATAGTATTGTTAGAATCTGAAATTTTTACAAAAATGGAAATAGACTTAAATTCGCCTTTAAAAGTAGGACAAGAATTATTTAAAACTCATCATTTTGATTTATAAGATTAGAATTAAAGCTGTCATTTTGACTTATAAAATCAGAATTATCTTCAAAATCAGTGTTATTCATTTTTGAATTATATACTGTATTAGAATTATTTGAGTCATATCCTCCAAAGTCTGTAAATTTGGCTAGTTCTTTTCTGAAATTTAGCTTAACTGTGTCTGTTGCTCCATTACGATGTTTTGCAATAATAATTTCTGCTACGTTTAAAAGCGGTTCACCTTCACTATTAGTCAAAATTCCATAGTATTCAGGTCTATGAATAAACAAAACCATGTCTGCGTCTTGCTCTATTGCGCCCGATTCCCTTAGGTCTGAAAGTTGTGGTCTTTTGTCGCCTGAGCGTGATTCTACTGAACGGTTTAATTGGGATAATGCTATAATAGGTATGCTTAATTCTTTTGCAATAGCTTTTAAAGAACGTGAAATACTTGCAACTTCTTGTTCTCTATTTCCTTTCATATCAACTCCTGCAGTCATAAGTTGCAAATAGTCAATTATAACCCCTTTAACATTGTGTGTTCTAACTAATCTTCTGCATTTTGCTCTAAGTTCAAAAATTGAAATTGCCGGTGTGTCGTCAATATAAATTGGAACGTTTTCAAAAACTTTTACTTTATCATTAAGTTGTGTCCATTCATAATTTGCTAAATCTCCGCTTCTTAACTTATTACTTGGAATTTCACTTTCTGCTGAAATTAAGCGGCTAACTAATTGCTGAGCAGCCATTTCTAAGGAAAATATAGCAATTGCTTCTCCATGGTCAACACCCATATTTCTTGCCATTGATAATACAAAAGCAGTTTTACCCATAGATGGACGTGCAGCAATAATTATCAAATCAGATGCTTGCCAACCAGAAGTTATTCTGTCAATAGCCGAAAACCCACTTGGAAGTCCTAAAAGTTTGTTTTTGTTTTTTGCCGCTTCATCAATTGAACTTAAAGCTTTGTCTAATATAGAGCCTATTCTAACTGTTTCGCTTTTTATATTGCCTTCCGAAATATTGAAAATTTCTGATTCTGCAAAATTTATTAATTCCTCAACATCTTTGCCTTCATCGTATGAACGCTTTTGAATTTCAGAAGATACTTTAATTAATTCCCTTTGAATATATTTTTGATGAACTAATCTAGAATGATACTCTAAGTGAGAAGCTGTGGCAACTTTGTCGGTTAGGTCGGCAAGATAAAATTCTCCACCTATTATATCTAATTTGTCACGAGACTTTAATTCATGTGCAACTGTTATAATGTCAACAGGCTTGTGATTAGTGGCAAGATTTAAAATTGACTCAAAGATTTCTTTATGTATTGGGTCGTAAAAAGATTCAGGTTTTAAAATATCCATAATATTAAAAACTGCCTCACTTTGTATCAATAATGCTCCTAAAACTGCCTTTTCAATGTCTATCGCTTGTGGAGGCATTTTTCCGTAAATTGCAGTTAAGCTATCAATATTAGTTTCAGTTTTTGTCGTGGTTTTTCTTTTATTATTTGTTGCCATAAATATTATTTTAATTTTGTTCAAAAATACTATTAAGAAGTTTGCTTTAAAAATATTTTCACAAAAAGATGTTTTTATTTTATTCACACTAAAGTTAAAAAATATGTTTATATCTTTTTAATGTTTTAAAAGCTTGAAGATGACTTGATTTAGTGCAAATTTATTTATTTTTGTATTTATTTATTAAGATTGAATTTTAATTTAACTTTACAAAAATATTTTAACTATGATAAAAATTGAAAATATTTATAAATCTTATGGCAGTTTGAAAGTTTTAAAAGGTATAAATATGCAAATACAGAAATCTGAAATAGTTTCTGTTTTAGGTGATAGCGGAGCAGGAAAAACTACTCTTTTACAAATAATAGGAACATTGCTAAAACCTGATAGCGGTAGCGTGTTGATTGATAATACTAATATTATAGATTTAAAAGATAAAAAACTTGCAAATTTTAGAAATCAAGAAATAGGTTTTGTTTTTCAATTTCATCATTTATTACCCGAATTTACAGCCTTAGAAAATATTTGTATTCCAGGATTTATTGGAGGGGCTAATAAAAATGATTTGATAAAAAGAGCAAAATATTTATTAAAAGTCTTAAAAGTAGAAGAACGTGCAGAACATAAACCTAACGAACTTTCCGGTGGTGAAAAACAAAGAGTTGCCATAGCAAGAGCATTAATTAATAATCCTTCTATTATTTTAGCTGACGAACCTTCAGGTAATTTAGATTCTAAAAATGCAAAAGATTTATACGATATTATTTTTGGTTTAAGAGAAGAATTTGCTCAAACTTTTGTTATTGTTACTCATAATATTGAACATGCAAAACTGACAGATAAAATTTTCACAATTAAAGATGGACTAATAAATAATGACTAATATCTTATTCTCCAAAAATAAGGACGTTCAGTTTTTTTAGCCTGCTCAATTTGATCCGAAATTAATTTTTTATAATCATCTTCTTTAAAATATTTTATCCTCTTTTTATGTTTGGGTTTAACTAAAAATTCATCTACATTTTTTTCTTCAATTTTCTTTGCAGAAATAGTCATAGCCCCTTGATTTATGTCAACTTCCAAAATCATTCCTGGTAAGCCACCAAATCTATCCGGTCCAAATGATACAGGCATATCTAAAGCAAACCAAGCTATAATACTATTGCCTTTTATTGGATCTTTATATAATGCATCCATGCAAATATGGCCTGCAATTTCTTTTATATCGTTTAAAATTTTCCAATTTTGATTTTGAATTTCATCTTCAATTACAAAAAGCTTATTTACTTCTCTTATCAAGTCGTAAGTTGTGTTTTCTTCAATATTTCGATAAATTGTATATTCTTTACTTCGACTCGACCAAGAACCACTTCTGTTTTCTTCATCAACTTCTTCGTAAACTGAAATATTATTATTAAAGTATAAAATTGCATCTTCAGTGTATTCGTCAGTATGACCCCACATATATGCAGATTTTTCTTTTTCACTTTTACTTAAATATTCAACTGCATTAATTTTTTTTATCCAGTTATGCCTAATTTCATATTTGATAATCCCACTAAATTCTTGAGCATTAGAACTTATTGAAATTAAAACTATTATAATATTGAAAATTAAATGTCTCATTTTATAAAATTTTTAAATTATTAATTTACCACCTGCCTTGTTTTTGTTTAGTTTCAAAACCTTTAATATTATATGAAACACTAAGCATATAATATCTGGCTAAACTTGGAGAAATACTGGTCTCAATATAATTACTTCCTGGATTTTGACTAATTACTTTATTCTGATTAAATAAATCAAAAACAGCTAAGCGTAATTCAAATTTATTTTCTTTGCCAAGTACTTGCCTGATAGAAGCATTGGCTAAATGCAAGTTTTCGTTTAGCTCAAATCTATCATTGTGATAATTTGTGAAATTATAATTTGCTTCAAAAAATGATTTTTTCGCAAATTGCCATTTTATGCTTGTATTTGCACTCAAATTTAAAATGTTTTGATTTTGACTTGTTTGAATTGAATAGCTAACATCAGATAAAGAACCATATGAACCAGCAGTTATTTGTAATTTTGATGTTAATGTTAAATTAAGCCCTAAGTTTAGGCTATATGCATTTGTATTTGTGGTATTCCTTATTGTATTAATGTAAACCGGAGACTCGCTATATCTGTATGAACCACTAATATTAAAAGTTAATTTTGTTTTTATAATTGGCATACTAGACCATAAATTTGTTGAAATAGATTGACCTCCGCTAACATTTTCAGGTTTCATTATTGTTGTATATCCCAAACCCTCAACAAATTTAGTTTCTTGATTATATATAATTTGACTATCATAATAACTATGAGAAAGACTAACAGATACATTTGTAAACGAAGCTTGATTCCAATACGACCAAGAAGCAGATGATGAGTGGCTTGATTCTGGCTCTAAATTCGGATTTCCTTCGGTTTTATAAAATCTATTGCTTAAATTTGGTATTGGTTGCAAATAACTAATTGATGGAGCATTAATTCTATAGTTATAATTCAAATTTATACGCATATTATTAGGTAATTGATAATTTGCAGAAAAATTCGGAACAAAATTAGAATAAGGTTTTTTTAATTCGGGAACTAACAATGGCGAATTTTCAGTTGTTGAATATTTATTAAATAAATTAATAACTTGATAAGCTCCACCCAAAGCAATATTTAAACCTTCCCAATTATAATTGATACTTGTTCCAATACGGTTAAACATTTCTTTATTTTGATAATAAATACTCAAACTATCTACCATAGTGTTGGCAGTTAAAACATCTGTACTTAGGTTTGCTGATTGGCTAGTATTGGCTTTAAAATTGTAAAAACCCATTAAAGAAAATCTTTTTGAAATTGGTTCAACATATAAAGCACTTGATTTTACAGTATTATTATCATTATCTTTTGAATTTAAAATATTAATTTGTTCTAATTCTGTGCTAGCAAGAAAAAATTCATTTTTATTAATTAGATTTTCTTTTTTATTACTTTCATTATAATCTAAAGCACCGCTAATTGCAAATTTTCTTCCTTTCTTTTTAAAACTATGTGAATATATTGCTAAACTGTTAAGAGCTTTAGAATCAAGACTGTCAATATTATTGGTGTAGTTTTGATTAATTTTTTGGTCTAAGATTGTTGAAAATAATTGATTTCTAATATTATCTGTTTGGTTGCCTGAAAATCTTCCATTTATTCTAAAAATTAAAGAATTAGAAGAGTCAATATCATATTCAAGTCTGCTGCTTAAACTATGTGTATTTCTAAAGTCAAAACGAGCAGACTTAGTATTTAATAAATATGAAGTATCTGCTAAAAATGTTTGTCTGTCTGCAAAAGTTTCAGAGTTTAAATCTGTTTGGTTATAAAAGTAGGATGCATTCAAATTTATTTTTTTTGTAAAATAATTATAATTCAATCCACCGCCATAATTTTTAGTAAATCCTTTTCCATCAAAATAATTAAGCCCATCTCCGCTCATATACATATGCCTACCTCTGGATCCACCAAATCCAAAATCTCCATTATCTCTCCCAGAAAAAGCCGCACTACCTTTAAACTCTGAATAGTCGTCCCAATTTATGCCAGTTTGGTTAATATTATTAGCAAAACCTATTACTGAAAATTGTTGTGTTTCATCAAATTTATTAAAATTTCCTCTTGCTGCCCAAAGTAATTTTTCTCTTTCTTCATCTATTCCGCCGGCTAATGTTGCTTTACCAAAATGTCCTTTTTTAAACTCTTCTTTTAATTCAAGGTTCATAACTTTTTCTTTATCTCCGTCTCCAATTCCGGAAATTCTTTCTTGCTCTGATTTGTCGTCATATACTTGAACTCTTGAAATTGCTTGAGCATCTAAGTTTTTTGTTACACTTTTGGGGTCGTCTCCAAAAAAAGTTTTTCCATCTACATAAACACGTCTTATGTTTTCGCCTTGAGTAGAAATGTTTCCACTTGCGTCAATGTCAATACCCGGCAAACGCTTTAATAAATCTTCAACAGTAGAACCTGGAGGAACTTTAAATAGTCTTGCATCATATTCTACAGTATCGCCTTTTATAAATAATGGAGCTTGTGCCGATTTGATAACAACTTCCATCAAAATTTCCGCAATTGGTTCAAGATTTATTATTCCTAAATCAACAATAGAATTGTTGGAAATTGGAATGTCTTTCTGAACAGGCATAAAACTAACATGAGAAACTTTTAAAAGATAGCCAGAATTTTTTACGTTTTTAAAACTAAAATTACCCTTGGAATCTGAAGTTGTGTAATTTACTAAAGTCGAATCTTTACTGTTTAATAACATTACAGTGGCAGCAGGAACCATTTCATTTTCCTCATCAATTAATTGGGCTTTTATTGTAATTTGCGAAACTTGTGCATTTACAACTAAGCTAAAACATGAAAATAAACTGATAAAAATTATATTCTTAATTAAAATTTTCATAAAATGTGTTTAGGTATAAAATAAAACTGCAAGATTGATAAAATATTTTGACTAAAGATTTAAAATATTGTTAAAGTTTGAAAAAAACTATTTTTAACTGTCCATATTAATAATTCTTGAATTCTTCAATTCTCAATTAATATTTATCTTTGTAATTTAAAATTTTATTAAATGCAAATATTAGAAGCACTCAAACAAGAGATTCAAGGCGAAGTTAAACTTGATAATATTTATAAAATTCTATATTCTACTGATGCTTCTGCTTATCGCGAAATTCCTAAGGCTATAGTTTATCCAAAAAATAAAGATGATTTAATTTCGATTATAAAATTTGCAAATAAAAACAATTTAAGTTTAATCCCCCGAGCAGCAGGCACATCTTTGGCAGGTCAAGTTGTAGGAAATGGAATTATTGTGGATATATCGCGGTCTTTTAATAATATTTTAGAAATTAATAAATCCGAAAAATGGGTAAAACTTGAACCCGGAGTGGTTTTAGATGAGCTAAATAAAGTTTTGGCTAAAGAAAATCTATTTTTTGGACCTGAAACTTCCACTTCAAACCGCTGTATGATTGGTGGAATGATAGGAAATAATTCTTGTGGTGCACATTCTTTAATTTACGGTTCTACTCGCGACCATGTTTTAGAAATGGACTGTATTTTAAGTGATGGTTCTGAAGTTAAATTTGGCGAAATTTCAAAATCTGAATTTGAAGAAAAGTGTAAACTGCATAACTTAGAAGGAGAAATTTATAGACAAATACAAACTTTATTGTCTGATTCTGAATTTATTAAAGAGATTGATGAGCAGTTTCCTGCAAAAGAAATTAAAAGAAGAAATACTGGATACGCCTTGGATTTACTTGCAGATAGCGAAATTTTTGGAGATTCTAAAAATAAGTTTAATTTATGTAAACTTTTAGCAGGTTCTGAAGGTAGTTTGGCTTTTACAAGTTCTGTAAAACTGAATTTAGTCGATTTACCACCCAAAACCAAGGCTTTACTCTGTGTGCATACCCAAACTTTACAAGAAGTTTTTGAAGCTAATCTTGTAGCTCTAAAATATTCTCCTGTTTCCATAGAATTAATGGATAAGAAAGTTTTAGATTTAACAAAGAAAAATATTCAACAAAACAGGAATCGTTTTTTTGTGAAAGGAGACCCTGCTGCAATTCTTATTGTTGAGTGGTTTGCAAATGATATTGAAGCAATAAACAGCTTAGCTAAAAAATTAGAAGAAGAACTTCGGTCAAAATCTTTAGGCTATGCTTATCCAATGGTTTATGCAGAAGATATTGCAAAAGTTTGGGAATTGCGAAAAGCAGGATTAGGAGTTTTGTCAAATATGCCCGGAGACGCTAAACCTGTTCCAGTTGTTGAAGATACAGCTGTTAGACCAGAAGATTTACCTGCTTATATGCAAGATTTTGAAGCTTTGATGCAAAAATACGGCTTGGATTGTGTTTATTATGCTCATATAGCAACAGGAGAATTGCATTTGCGTCCAGTTTTAAATTTAAAAGACAAAAAACATGTAGAGCTTTTTAGAATTATTGCACTTGAAACCGCAAAATTAGTTAAAAAATATAAAGGTTCCTTAAGTGGCGAGCATGGTGATGGACGTTTGCGTGGTGAGTTTATTCCATTAATGATGGGTGAAAAACTTTATGAAGTTTTTAAGGATATAAAAAATGTTTGGGACCCAAAAAACATTTTTAATCCTAATAAAATTGTGAATACTCCACCAATGAATACTTCATTGAGATATAAACCGGGTGCTGAAACTAAAGAAATTAAAACGATTTTTGATTTTTCTGCTACTGCAGGTTTTATTAGAACTGCCGAAAAGTGCAATGGTTCAGGAGATTGTAGAAAATCACATATTATTGGCGGAACTTTATGCCCAAGTTTCCAAGCTACAAAAGACGAAAAAAATACTACCCGTGCAAGAGCAAATATGTTGAGGGAAATTTTTACAAATTCGAGTAGCAATATGGCTTTTGCTTCAAAAGAATTATACGAAGTTTTAGATTTATGTTTACTTTGTAAAGCTTGTAAATCTGAATGTCCTTCGGGAGTTGATGTAGCAAAATTAAAAATGGAGTTTTTACAGCACTATTATGATATTCATGGGATTCCTTTGCGTACTTTTGCTATTGCTTATTTGCCTGTTTTTCATAAAATGTTTTCATTTTCACCAAATTTTATGAATTTCTTTCTTGAAAATAAGTTTAGTTCTAAAGTTTTAAAATATATTATTGGTTTTAATCAAAAACGCGATTTTCCTTTAATGAATAAATCAGGGTTTAAGAAATTATATAAGGAAAAACTGATAGTTGAGAACAAAAAACCAATAAAAACTATTTATTTATTTAATGATGAGTTTACTAAATATTTAGAAACTGATTTAGGAATAAAAACTATTTTGCTTTTTGAAAAACTTGGTTACGAAGTAAAACTTGCACCAATAAGTTATAGCGGAAGGACTTGGTTAAGCAAAGGATTAATAAGGCGTGCAAAAAAACTTGCAAATAAAAATATAGAAATTTTAAAAAATATTATTTCTGAGCAAACTCCATTGATTGGAATAGAACCCTCGGCAATTTTGAGCTTTAGAGACGAATATCCTGATTTGGCAAATCCTGAAAATAAAGAAATAGCTCAAAATATTGCAAACAGTTCATTTTTATTTGATGAATTTATAGCTTCAGAGTTTGAAAAAGGAAATATTTCTTCAGATTTTTTTACTGAGGAAGAATTAAAAATTAAATTTCATGGACATTGTCAGCAAAAGTCTTTAATTACAACAAAATATACAAAAAAAATCTTATCTATTCCAAAAAATTATAAAGTTACGGAAATTCCCAGCGGTTGTTGTGGTATGGCGGGCTCTTTTGGCTATGAAAAAGAGCATTATGATTTATCAATGAAAATAGGGGAGTTGGTTTTATTTCCGGAAGTAAGAAATGCAGATGATGATACGCTTATTGTTGCAGTTGGAACAAGTTGCCGTTGCCATATTAAAGACGGAACAGGTAAAAAATCTTATCATCCTATAGAAGTGCTGTGGGAGGCTCTTTGAGAGTTAAAAGTCGAAAGTTTGTAAAGTCGAAAGTCTATAAAGTCGAAAGTCTGTAAAGTCGTAAGGGGCTTCGAGCATTTCGCTACGCTCAATGCTCGAAGAGAGACAACCACGAATTACACGAATTTACACTAATTTTGGCTTCTCGCATTTCGCTGTGCTCAATGCTCGAAGTGAAAGGTTTTTATTGGCGGTACTGTTTGCAGGGGAGATTTTTCGCGAAGCAGAGCTTCGCTCGAAATGACCGATAATTATCGGTCGGGAGCTGGGGTTGAAATTTTTTGCCTGTTTTGTCATGATTTTTGCAATAAGTGGCAAAAATCCCGCCAAAACCCCCATCCGTAATTCTTAAAAAGCAAGTTTTTTTATATTTTATTTGAAAAAATTAATAAAACTCTGAAAGATTGAGGTTCATTGAAATCAATAGACAACAATATTGTTGAAGAAAAAGTAGAGTTTAATATGATGCGAGATAGAGCTTTTCATGGTGGTGTGCGTCAGTGCAAGTTATTATGACGAAGATATAGCTTTGCTAGTTCTGATTGCTGGTTTGTCATTTCCATTGTACTTTTTATTATTCTTATTATACCGTTTTGTGAATAATTGCTGTTTTGTAAAAAAGTAGTATCTTTGTCAAAACTTTCAAAAATCAGAAGTTTTGATAAAGTGAATTGTAATCAAATAAATATAAATTAGATATGAGCTTATTCTGTTAGCATATTTATTGCATAAAGAGGTAAGTTTGTCATCCAAGTTTCTTCTCTGTAATCGGCAAGTGAAGTGCGAATTGCCTTGTCGGGTTTGTACCTTTGGCAATAATTTTTGAAACTTATCGCTTGTAAATTTTCGCCCGCTTTTACTTCTATTGGAATTAATTCACCATCTTCATTTTCAATCAAAAAATCAAGTTCATAACGACCACTGTCAAATGGATAATAATTGATGGAAAATTCTTCATTTAACTTAAGTTGTTGAAAGACAAATTGTTCTGTTAATGCACCCTTAAATTCTTCAAAAACTTGATTGCTCTCAACAAGGGTTTGAATTTTAAGCTTAGACATTGCAGCAAGTAAGCCCAAATCGTTATGATAGAGTTTGAATATAGACAATTCTTGATACGAAATTAAAGGCAATACAGGTTTTGAAACAGAATGAATTTTATGTAATAGACCTGCATCGGTAAGCCATTGTATCGCAAGCTCAAAGTCCTTTGCCCTAGAACCCTTGCGAATCACTCCGTAAATAAATTTCTTGTTTTCTTTGGAAAGTTGGGTTGGAATACTGTCCCAAACCATATTTATTCGTGGTAAAATGTCTTTAGGTGCGTGCTTTGAAAAGTCGTTACGATAATTTTTAAGTATCTTATTTTGAATTTGCCGTGATTTTTTCCAATCGCGATTTTTAGCAAAAGCTGCAACTGCTTCTGGCATTCCACCGATGTAAAAATAGTATTTCAAATATTCTTTAAATTTTTCGGCAAAAATATTCAAACTTTCAAAATGTTTCTCTCTCAAAATTCTACACAATCCATTTTCTTCGCCCATTGCAAGCAAAAATTCGTAAAACGACATTGGATAAAGCGTCAATGTATCTACTTTTCCAACAGGAAACGACTCGCCTGGGTGCATGTTTATGCCCAAAAGCGAACCTGCCGCAATTATTTGATATTCAGGCACTTCTTCTTGAAAATATTTAAGCGAACTAATCCCTTTCGGCGCTGCCTGAATTTCGTCTAAAATAATCAGAGTGTTTTCTGCTGTGATCTTGAAACCTGCGTAAAATTCAAAGTTAGTGATTATTCGTTGTGGGTCAAGGTCTTGCAAAAATAAACTTCTCATTTTCTCGACACGCTCAAAATTGATATAAACAACTTGTTTGTATTCTTGATTTCCAAATTTTTGTAGCAAATATGTTTTACCTACTTGTCTTGCACCATAAAATATAAGTGGCTTTCTGTCTTCAGTGTTTTTCCACTTTTTTAGTTCATTCATTTTTGTTCTATACATTTTTTTGCAGTTTATTTGTTTAGTTTAATACACTTTTTTGCGTTAAAATTTCTGTAAAAATACACTTTTTTGCAAGATAAAACAAATAATTCTTACATTTTTTTGCAAGTTGTTGAAAATACAAAAATAGCCAAACTTGTGAGTGGAATTTGCTATATATACCAATCCAAAACTGTCCAACTATAATTAGTTAAAAGTTGAAAGTCGAAAGTCAAAAGGGCTTCTTCGCATTTCGCTTCGCTCAATGCTCGAAGATAAACAACTACGAATTACACGAATTTACACTAATTTTGTTTCTTGCATTTCGCTACGCTCAAAACGAGAAGCACTTTCAACTTTATAGACTTTCGACTTTATAGACTTTTAACTCCTTTTTTTGAGTGAAGCGAAAAACGAAGAATAATTTCAAAAGTTCAAAACATATTTGATGTTTATTTGTTTAAAAAACAAAATTTAAGGAATGAATACTTTTAAAAAGAAACTTGTTTTTAGAATTGTGCTTACTGTTTTAGGTGGAATAGGAGGTTTTCTTTATTGGAAATATGTAGGTTGTGCTTCCGGCACTTGTCCTATCCAATCAAAATGGTATTTTAGCACATTATATGGTTTAGTAATAGCTTATTTAATTAGCGGATTATTTATTCCAAGTAAGAAAAAGAATAAAGTAAATGAAAATAATGTTGAAAAATAATAAACAAACTTTTATAATGAAAAATTTATTTAATTTAGTAATGATAATAGCACTTTTTTCTGTTGTGCTGTCATGTAATTCTTCGAATACTAAAAATAATAAAACAGAAAAAACAGAAGCTCAAAAATCTACTTTTGATCAAGCTATTGAAGGGAGTATTCCAGTAGTAGTTGATTTTTATGCCGATTGGTGCAAGCCTTGCCAAATTCAAGGACCAATTATTGATGATTTAGCAAAAGAATTAGGTGAGCAAATTAAAGTAATTAAAGTAGATGTAGATTTTGAGAAAGATTTGGCAACAAGGTTTGGAATTCAAAGTATTCCTACCGTTATGATTTTTAAGGAAAATAGAATTATTTTTAATGAAGTAGGTGTTCAAAACACTACGGTTTTAAAAAATGCTTTGGCTAATTTAGGTGTAGATATTGTTGGAAAAAATCCAGAAAAAAGTAGTAAGACTGAAAATAAAAGCTCTTTTGATATTGCTATAAGTGGCAAAATTCCTGTTGTAGTTGATTTTTATGCCGATTGGTGTAAGCCTTGTCAAATTCAAGCACCTATAATGGCTGAATTAGCTGACGAAATGGGAGATAGAATTCAAGTTATTAAAATTGATGTTGATAAAGAATTAGAACTGTCAAGTAGATATGGAATTCAAAGTATTCCAACCATAATGATTTTTAAAGAAAATCAAATAGTTTTTAAAGCTCTTGGTGTGCAATCAAAAGAAACTTTAATTCAAGCTATAAATAATTTATAGACTAGCTTTGGAGTTTAGAAAAGCTGATAAAATATTTTATAAAGTAAAAAAAGTTTTGACAATAAGATTTTAACTAATCATAAGTTTTTCTATTTTTGTAAATCTAAAAGTAAAATTATGGATTTTGATCAGATTTTAACTGATTTACGAAATAAAATTTATAAGCCTATTTATTTGCTATATGGTGATGAATCATTTTTTATTGATGAAATAACTAATTATATACAAAAAAATATTCTAACTGAATCTGAAAAATCATTTAATCAAGATGTGGTTTACGGAAAAGATGTTAGTGCAAAAAATATTATTGAACTTTCTCGTGCTTTTCCTATGATGGCAAACCATAGGCTAGTGATTTTAAAAGAGGCGCAAGATTTAAAGGATTTTAAAAATTTAGAAGTTTATGTTCAAAATCCGGTTAATTCTACAATATTGGTTTTGAGTTTTAAAAATACAGCTAAAATTGATAAAAGACTAAAAATTTTCAGTTTATTACAAAAAAACGCTTTGGTTTTTGAATCAAAACGTCTTTATGAAAAACAGGTTTATACTTGGATTGAAAAAACTTTAAGAAATCATGGTTTGAGTATTCAGCCCGAAGCTTTACGTTTATTTTATGAAAGTATAGGCGCTGATTTAACTAGGCTTTCTAATGAAATAAAAAAACTTGTAATCACCCAAGAAAAAGGCAAACAAATCTCTAAGGAAGATATTGCTTTTAATATTGGAGTAAATCGTGATTATAATATTTTTGAACTTCAAAAATCATTAGGTTTAAAGGATAAAATCAAATCTTATCAAATTTTAGACTATTTTAGTAAAGATTCTAAAAATAACCCTTTATTTGCAACTGTAAACCGCTTGTTTGATTATTTTACTAAAATTATAAAACTTCATATATTACAAGATAAATCAAAGAGTTCTATTGCCGCCACTGCCGGAGTTCATCCATATTTTGTTGATGAATATTTGGTAGCAATGAAAAATTATCCTTTATCCAAATTAGTTCAAATAGTTTCATATTTGCGAGAAACAGACATGAAGTTAAAGGGAGTAGGGGCAGTATCAATTTCTGATGCAGATTTAAGCAAAGAACTTTTATTTAAAATTTTACATTAATGCTTATAGGGAATATAAATATAGTAGTTCTAATAATAATAGTAACATCAATTTTCAGTTATTTAGCTTGGCAAAAAGAAGATATTTTTCGTAAATTTTTGTTAAGTCCTTATGAAGTTGTGCATCGTAAACGTTATTTTCAAATTTTAACTCACGGTTTTTTACATGCCGGTTGGATGCATCTCATAATAAATATGTTGGTTTTTTGGTCTTTTGGTTCTGTGGTAATCCAATATTTTGACTTATTGTGGGGAGATTTAAAAAATATAATGTTTTTATTTCTGTATTTGTCTGCAATAATAGTTTCGTCTTTGTATAGTATAATCAAACATAAAGATAATTATTATTATTCTGCTGTTGGTGCATCAGGAGCTACTTCTGCTATTGTGTTTACAAGTATGTTTTTTGACCCTTGGAATAAAATTTATTTTTTTGGTGTATTGCCAATTCCCGGAATTTTGTTTGGAGTGATTT
>Ga0265293_10003696_pt1 | contig 28111 bp, 26 predicted proteins | sample Munlanlewell138R_FD_192505 | JGI IMG/M metagenome (GOLD analysis project Ga0265293, IMG submission 192505) | Leachate microbial communities from a municipal landfill in Southern Ontario, Canada - Leachate well 138R | ecosystem: Engineered > Solid waste > Landfill > Unclassified | place: Canada...
GGCCGGCGCTGTCGGCCCCCGCTGCCAGCACCGATTCGACATAGGCGGCGACATCCTCGCTCGCCGCCCGCAACGGGAACTGGGACACCATCGCCAGGGTGTCGGCGATGCGCTTGAACACCGGCAGGGTCTGCTCCAGGGCGGCGATGTTCTCCCGCTCCGAGGCGATGAAATCCTCTACCCGCTCCTTGATGGACTCCAGCTCCTGGGTGAGGCCGCGGGCAACCGCGTCCACCAAGCCGTCATCCAGGGCGGCATCGCCCGCCGGCCCGGCCATGTCGGGGAGCGCCCTGTCGAGCTGAAAATCGTCCCGCACCGCGCTGATGCGGGGAGTCTCGGCGCGGGACAGGGCAACGTAATACAGAAGGTTGATCAGCAGCGCGCGGGGAAACACCTCCGCCAGGGCGCCCGCGCCCTGGTCGGCGCACAGCTTCACCTCGCGATCGAGTTCCCGCAGCAGCGCCTTGGTGGTGACACTCCAGGGGATGCGGTGGTGGAACAGCCCTTCGACGAAGGCGCCCGCCACCCGCCACAGCTGCTCCCGGGAGCTGCCGGCGCAGAGCTCCCGCAGGCGGGCGCAGACCTTTTCCAGCTGGCTGAAGTGGCTGTCGGACGGGTCGCGGAACAGCCCGAGCAGCGCCGCCTGGTACATCTGGCGCAGCTTCTTGACCAGCTTGCGAAACCCCGCCTCGTCCGCCACCGGCACGGGCCGCCCCTCGCCGGCGATGGCCTCGAGGGCGGGCATGAAGATCCCCGATTCGCTGAACAGTCGCTCGCCGCGCACCGCCCGCAGGTCGTTGAGGACGGCGATCAGGGCGGCGGCATGGTCCGCCCCGCCGGCGGCGAGGTGGCCGAGGTGACCCGGCAGGCAATTGATGGCCTGGACCAGCACTTCGCAGGCCTCGCCGGGATTGGCGGCGGGATTGGCCAGCAGCCCCGCCACCACCGCTTCCATCTCCACCAGCAGAAGGGTGCCGCTGTCGCACTCGGCCAGTCGCAGGCAACCCTGCACCTGATGAAAATGGTCGAGACAGGGGCGCAACCGCGCCGTGTCCTGGTGCTTGAGGAAGGCATCAATGGCATCGTAGGCAAGGGCGAGACTGGCCTCGACCTCGGCGATCAACCAGTCGAGCCCCTGCAGTGTTGAATGGCGTTTCACAGCGCTACCTTATCGTTGCCTGCCGCCGGGGCTGCCACTGGCTGGCAACCCTGATCGCGGCCCGCGGGATCTCCTGGGGAATCCTAGCCCCGGCCGAGGGCCGGGGTCGGTCCCCGTTCGTGACATCAGACGCCGCGGCGGTCGCCTTCGTTCTCGTCGATGCTGAACTCGTCGAGATCCACCGTCGCCAACTCCGCCTCCAGGGCGCTGACGCCGTGGCTGGCGCCGTTGAGTCCTTCCCGGCGGTAGGGCTCGGCATCGTCCTGATCCCGTTCGGCCTCGTCCAGGTCGAGGGTTGGCGCCTCCGCGAGGGTCGTTTCCTCCAGCTCCTCGGCACCGGCCAGGGCCTCGGGTTCGGTCGCCCCCGCACTGCTTTCCTGGGCGCGCTCCTGGGCTTCGAGGGCCGCGAGGGATTCCTCCAGGGTCGGGCCACTGGCGGCAACCGCCGCCTGGCGGGTGAGGTTGGCGGGCAGTTTGAAGCCGGTGACGAATTCCCGCAGTTCAACGGCCATCTCGGCCAGCTCACCGATGGAGGTCGCGGTGTTCTTGGTGGCGCCCGTCGTCTGGGTGGTGATGTCCTGGATGACGTTCATGGTCTTGGACACCCGGCCAGCGGAGAGGGCCTGGCGCTTGGCGGCGGCGGAGATGTCCTGAATCAGTTCCGCGAGGGTCGCGGATACCGTCTGGATCTCGCCCAGCGCCGAACCGGCGTCGTGGGCCAGCTGGGCACCCTTCACCACCTCGGCGGTGGTCTGCTCCATGGACGACACCGCTTCGTTGGTATCGGTCTGAATGGCCTTTACCAGCGATGCCACCTGCTTGGCGGCGCCGGCGGAGCGCTCCGCGAGGCGCTGTACTTCGTCGGCAACCACCGCGAAGCCGCGGCCCGCGTCGCCGGCCATGGACGCCTGGATGGCGGCGTTCAGAGCGAGGATGTTGGTCTGGTCGGCAATGTCGGAAATCAGCGACACGATGTCGCCGATCTCCTGGGAGCTCTCGCCGAGGCGCTTGATCCGTTTGGAGGTGTCCTGGATCTGCTCGCGGATGGTATCCATGCCCCGCACGTTGCTCTGTACCACGTTGGCGCCGTTGGTGGCGATGGTCACCGAGCGGGATGCCACCTGGGCGGATTCGGCGGCGTTGGACGACACCTGGTCGATGGTGACCGCCATCTCGTTGATGGCGGCGGAGGCGCCGGCGATTTCCCGGGCCTGGTGCTCGGAGGCGTCCGCCAGTTGCAGTGCCGTGGCGCGGGTTTCATTGGCGGCGGCGGAGACGTTTTCCGACGTGTCCTGAATGCGCGCCACCAGTTCCCGCAGCTGGAGAATGGCGAAGTTGATGGCGTCGGCGATGGCGCCGGTGAAATCCTCGGTCACCGTCGCCTCGGCGGTCAGATCACCGTCACCGAGGCCTTCGATTTCGTCCAGCAGACGCAGAATGGCCTGCTGGTTCTTTTCGTTCGCCTCGGCGGTCTCCCGCAGGCTGCGGCGCGTGCCGGCGTACACCTGCAGGCCGATGAGGGCCAGCAGGATCAGGGCGATCAGGCCCGCCACCAGGGCGGAACTGTTGGACAGGGCGCGGCTCTCGGGCAGTGCGGTGATGGCGTCGGCAAGGCCGGTGCCCGCCTCCAGCAGCGCCGGCGACTGGTCGAGAATCTGCTCGGTGGCCTGGCGGGCACGGAACAGCGCCGGGGTGGCGTCGAAGATTTCCTGTACCGAGTTGCTCACGAATTCGAACTGGGTGGTGATCGCCTGTAGGCTCTCCCGGGCGCGGCCATCGGTGACCCGGCTGATGCCGAGGGCGATGTCGCCGCTCTTCATGCCCTCGAGCACCCGTCCGAACAGGTTGGCGTCGCGGTTGAACTGGTCGGCGGCCGCCTCGGCGTCATCGCCACCGGCCAGCATCTTGTCCACGTTGCGGCCGATGCGCTCGGCGCGCCAGGACTGGGCCTGGGCCACCGCCACCTGGTCCGCCGGGGCGTTGCGGTCGAGGAGGGTCTCCACCACCTGGGTGTGCTCCTCCTGGAGCTGGGGGAGACGCTCGTTGAGGGTGCTCACCACGTTGTGGAGGAAGATGATGGTCTCCTTGCCGCCGATGATCACCTCGGCCTGCTGCTTGACCCCGGTGAGGGCCTTCTCGTAGGCATCGAGGGTCTCGGCGGGCAGTTCGTCGCCGCTGTCCTTGAGCTGGTCCCAGCCACCCTGCATCTGGGCAACCACTTTCTCCAGTTCGGTGAAGGCCGCCTCGTCGCCGTTGGTGGCGTCCCGGGACAGACCCGACACCCGGTAGGACAGGGCGCGCAGATCCGACACCAGGTCGAGGTTCTGGCGGTCCCGGGCGGCGTCGATGAAGACCACCACGAGGTTGATCACCACGAAGGCGACCAGCGCGATGAAGGCCGCCGAGAGCATGAAGATCGGCCTGCTGACATTGAATTTACTGGTTGCGTTTAACATGTCTCTCTCCCGGCATGGACTGCCGCTGTTGCATTTTTCTGTTTGATGAACCGGTCAGGCCGCCACGTCGAGGAAGTCGCCGTGACCGAACAACGCCTCTGGCCGGAATAGTGCCCAGTACTCCCCGTCGTTGAGAAACGTCCCGGGCACGAACCGCGCCAGGCGCGGGGGAACGACGTCTCTCCTTTCCGAGTAGGCATCCACCCGGAAATGCTTCATGCCCACCACGTCGTCGACGATGAGCCCGGCGGCAATGCCGTCGCGCTCGATCAGCAACACCCGTTGACGCTTGGGGGCGGTTTGCAGTCGCCCGCCGAGAAAGCTGGCGAAATCGATGATGGGCGTCAGTTTGCCGCGCACGTTGGCGACACCGCGCACCCAGGGCTTGACCCTCGGCAGGCGGGTGCAGTGGGGCACTTCGAACAGTTCGTTCATCTCGTCGAGGAGAATGGCCACCGGGCTGCCGAGCAGGTGGAAACACACCACGGTGCGGGTCGGTGTCACATCGATCTGGGCGGGCAGGCTGCGGGACCGCGCGCCGTAGCGGCGCGACAGTTCCACCAGTGCCCGATAGGCTTCGTTGTTATCGGTTTGTGCGCTCACGGGGCTCTCCTTGCCGCGCTCAGCCCACCACCTGTTCGATGGCGGACAGCAGCTGCTTCTCGGTCACGGGTTTGGTGAGATAGGCCTTGGCGCCCTGGCGGGCACCCCACATGCGATCGGTTTCCTGATCCTTGGTGGTGACGATGATGACCGGGATATGGCTCGTCTCCTTGGTCTTGGTGAGCTGGCGCGTCGCCTGGAAACCGTTCATCCCCGGCATCACGATATCCATCAACACCACGTCGGGCATTTCCTTGCGGGCCAGGTTGACGCCGGTCTCGCCGGAGTCGGCCACCAGCACGTTGTGGCCGTGCTTGGCGAGAATGGTCTTGAGCTTGTGAATCTCCGTGGGAGAGTCATCGACAATGAGAATCTTCGTCATGGTGTTCCCTCTATGGGCAAAGGTTTCCGTTAAGGCAAATGGGCGCTAAATGCCGGTGGCGGCGCGCCGTCAGCCGCTCGCCGGCTCGACCACCTGGCCGAGTTCGCGGGGCGCGTACTTGGCGAGGGCATCGAACAACTCGTTCTTGCTGAAGGGTTTGGTGAGGTAGTCGTCGGCGCCGACGATACGCCCCTTGGCCTTGTCGAACAGGCCGTCCTTGCTGGACAGCATGATCACCGGCGTGTGGCGAAACTGCTTGTTATTCTTGATCAGCGCGCAGGTCTGATAGCCGTCGAGGCGCGGCATCATGATGTCGACGAAAATCACATCGGGCGCGTTGTCGGCGATCTTGGCGAGCGAATCGAAGCCATCCGTCGCGGTGATGACGCTGCAACCTGCCTTGCTGAGCAGTGTCTCGGCGGTCTTGCGAATGGTGTTGCTGTCATCAATGACCATCACCTTGAGTCCATCCAGTCTCAATTCCATGGGCATTTCACCTCGGTAGTAGTTTTAATTGTCGGGTTCATGCTGTTTTCCCCCGGCGACTTTCTAGCACAAACGCTGTACAACATCCACCACCCTCCACAACTCCACCCCATTGTCCGACAAAATGCCGGATATCGATCATGAATGACGGAGTCCGGGTGGCTTGCTATGCTCTCCCTTCCAAGCCAATCCCGGCCGCGCCTTGCGATCGGCGCGCGCCCCGCCAAGGAAACCTGCAATGACCCATGCCATCGGCGTGGTGATGGATCCGATCCACGCCATCAATTTCAAAAAGGACACCACCCTCGCCCTCATGCTTGCCGCCCGGGAGCGGGGCTGGACGCTGTACTACATGGAGCAGAAGGACCTCGCCATCGTCGATGGGCGCGCCATGGGCAACATGGCGCCGGTCGAGGTGTTCGACGACCCCGCGCGCTGGTTCAGCCTGGGCGCGCGGGAAGAGCGGCCCCTGACGGATCTCGACGCCATCCTGATGCGCAAGGACCCGCCCTTCGACAGCGAATTCATCTACTCCACCTACATCCTCGAGGCCGCCGAGCGCGAGGGCGTGCTGGTGGTCAATCGCCCCCAGAGCCTCCGGGACTGCAACGAGAAGGTGTTCGCGACGCTGTTTCCGCGCTTCACGCCACCGCTGCTGGTGAGCCGAGATCCAATAAGACTTCGCAAGTTCCATGCCACCGTCGGGGAAGTCATCTTCAAGCCCCTGGACGGCATGGGCGGCGCGGCGATCTTCCTGGTCAAGCCCGGTGACGCCAATCTCAGTGTGATCATCGAGACACTCACCCACCACGGCACCCGCACTATCATGGCGCAAAAATATATCCCCGAGATTACAGCGGGGGACAAGCGCATCCTGATGGTGGACGGCGAACCGGTACCCTACTGCCTGGCGCGCATCCCCGCCAGCGGCGAGAGCCGCGGCAACCTGGCGGCCGGGGGGCGCGGTGTGGTGCAGCCCCTGTCGCCCCGGGACCGGGAGATCGCCGAGGCCATCGGCCCCGTGCTGCGGGACAAGGGCATCCTCTTCGCGGGACTCGATGTGATTGGCGACTACCTCACCGAGATCAACGTCACCAGCCCCACCTGCGCGCGGGAGATCGACGCCGCCGAAGGCACCCGCATCGGCCCGCGGCTGATGGACGCCATCGCCCGCCGCCTTGGCTGAGGACGGGCCATGGCCACCGCCACGGCACTCGCCGACCGGCCCCGGGGCGATCGTCTGGGGCCGGCCCTGCTGCTGGCCACCCTGTTCCACGGGGCGCTGATTTTCGGGGTGGGCTTCGAATCCCCCCGGGAGACCCCGGGCAGCGCCACCCTCGAGATCACCCTCGCCCAGCACCGCAGCGCCGAGCGCCCCGACGAGGCCGAGTATCTCGCCGCCCACGACCAGCTGGGCAGCGGTGACCGCGCAGAGTCGACGCCCATCACCACCGACGAGCTGGCCCCCATCGAGGCCACCGAGCTGCGGGACGTGGACCCCCTGCCCCTGGCACCGGACGCGGCGCCAATCCCGCAATCCCCCGCTGCCCCCCTGGTGGCAACCCGCGACGGCCCGCGCCGCGACCGCCCCGCACCGGACGCCGACAGCCCGGCGCCGGCGCCGGCGCCAAGCCCGACACCCACCCGGGCAGTGCGGGAGATCGCCAGCCTCAGGGCCCGCCTCGACCAGCAGAAGCAGGCCTACGGCAAGATCCCCTGCACCCTGGTGCTCACCGCCGCCAGCGCGCGCTCCTCGGAACAGGCGGACTACCTGTACCGCTGGATCGAATGGGTGGAGAAGATCGGCAACCAGAACTACCCGGAGGAGGCCCGCCGCAAGGCGCTGTTCGGCGAACTGCGGCTCGCCGTGGCCATCGGTCGCGACGGCGAGGTGGAGAACGTCGAGATCGTCAAGAGCTCCGGCCAGCGGGTGCTCGACCAGGCGGCGGTGCGCATCGTCCGCCTCGCCGCCCCGTTCGCCCCCATCCCCCGCACCGTTGCCGCCGACCGTATCGAGGTGATCCGCACCTGGCGCTTCATCCCCGGCCAGGGGCTTGCCACCGGGTCCGACTGACCCCGGGCGCCCGGGCGGCGATAATCCCCCATCGCCTTGTATTCCCCCCGCCGCGCCCCAATACTCAGGGTATCCACAGGCCCAGGAGAGGAGATCCGGTGATGACCACTCAACACTTTTCCACTCTCAAGAACCACCTGCTGCTGGCCATGCCCGGCCTTGGCGATCCCCATTTTGCCCAGGCGGTGATCTACCTCTGCGATCACGGCGAGGAGGGCGCCATGGGGCTCGTCATCAACCATCCCATCGGCGTGCCCATGAGCCGCGTGTTCGAGGAACTCGACCTCGAATACGTCGAGGACATCGGCCGCCGGCCGTTGCTGTCCGGCGGTCCTGTGCAGCGGGAGCGGGGCTTCGTGCTCCACAAGAACGCCGCCCGCCACTGGGAGTCCACCCTGGAGATCTCCCCGGACATCGCCATCACCGCGTCCCAGGACATCATCCTCGACATCGCCCGCAACCAGGGCCCCCGGGACAGCTATATCACCCTCGGCTACGCCGGCTGGGGCGCCGGCCAGTTGGAGCGGGAGCTGGCGGACAACGCCTGGCTGGTGATTCCCGCCGACCCGGCGATCATCTTCGACACCCCCTTCCCGGAACGCGCCCGGGCCGCCGCCGCCCGCATCGGCGTCGATCTCGATCGCCTGAGCCCCCGGGCGGGCCACGCCTGAGGTGGCCGAGGACCGGCCGATCATCACCGCCCTGGCCTTCGACTACGGCCTCGGCCATATCGGCTGCGCCATCGGCCAGACCCTCGGCGCCACGGCGCGGCCGCTGGCGATATTGAAGGCCAGGGACGGCCAGCCGGACTGGGACGCGGTGGCGCGACTCATCGCCGAATGGCGCCCCGACACCCTGCTGGTGGGCCTGCCCCTCAACATGGACGGCAGCGAGAGCGACTTCTGCCTGCGGGCGCGGAAGTTCGCCCGCCGCCTCCACGGCCGCTTCGGCCTCCCGGTGGCGATGATCGATGAGCGGCTGTCGTCCCGGGAGGCCAAGGCGCGGGGCGGCCACCGGGACAGCTACCGCCGGAACCCGGTGGACGACCTGGCCGCCCAGGTCATTCTCGAAAGCTGGCTGGCGGACCCAGGACAGGGGCTCGCGCCCTGAGGAATCTCAGGGCTTGTAGAAGGGCAGGTGATCGCTCGGCTCGTCGGCCATCAGCAGATCGTCGGCGGTCGCCGACAGGCTGCCGATGTCGGTCTCGTTGCGCAGCTTGATGAGCAGGCGCAGGTCGTTCTTCGAATCGGCGTGGGCCAGGGCATCCTCGTAGGTGATGACGCCCTCGGTGTACAGCCGGTAGAGGGCCTGGTCGAAGGTCTGCATCCCCTGCTCGGTGGAGCGGGTCATCAATTCCTTGAGCTTGTGCACCTCGCCCTTGCGGATCAGGTCCGACACCAGCGGGGTGTTGATGAGGATCTCGATGGCCGCGCGCCGCCCCTTGCCATCCACCGTCGGCACCAGTTGCTGGGCGATCATCGCCCGCAGGTTCATGGACAGGTCCATCCACAGCTGGGAATGGCGATCCCCCGGGAAGAAGTGGAGGATGCGGTCGAGGGCCTGGTTGGCGTTGTTGGCGTGGAGGGTGGCGAGCACCAGGTGGCCGGTCTCGGCGAAGGTGATGGCGTGCTCCATGGTCTCCCGGGTGCGGATCTCGCCGATCAGGATCACGTCCGGCGCCTGGCGCAGGGTGTTGCGCAGGGCCACCTCGAAGGACTCGGTGTCGACCCCCACCTCCCGCTGGGTGATGATGCAGCCCTCGTGCTGGTGGACGTACTCGATGGGGTCCTCGATGGAAATGATATGGCCCTTGGTGTTGCGGTTGCGGTAGCCGATCATCGCCGCGAGGGAGGTGGACTTGCCGGTGCCGGTGGCGCCCACGAAGATGATGATGCCCCGCTTGGTCATCACCAGGTCGTTGAGAATCGGCGGCAGCTGCAGCTCCTCGATGGTGGGAATCACCGTCTCGATGCGGCGCAGCACCATGCCCACGTCGTTGCGCTGGTAGAAGGCGCTGACCCGAAAGCGCGCCCCCCACTGGGAGCCGATGGCGAAGTTGAGCTCCTTGTTGCGGTTGAAATCCAGGCGCTGGCCCTCGTCCATGATGCATTCCACCAGCTCCCGGGCGGCGTCGGGGGTCAGCGGCGTCCTGCCCACCGGCAGCACCTTGCCGTTGATCTTCACCGACGGTGGCACGCCAACGGTGATGAACAGGTCGGAGGCGCTCTTGTCCACCATCAGCTTGAGAAGACTGTCAAACTCCATCCCATCTACTCCACATCAAAATGCATTGGCCGGGCCATCAGAAATCGTCCGGCACCTTGGCCTTTTCCCGGGCCACTTCCCGGGACACCACCTTCTGCTTGACCAGCTTGTGCAGGCACTGGTCCATGGTCTGCATGCCGTGGGCGGCGCCGGTCTGGATCGACGAATACATCTGCGCCACCTTGTCCTCGCGGATCAGGTTGCGGATCGCCGGGGTGCCGATCATGATCTCGTGGGCGGCGACCCGCCCGCCGCCGATCTTCTTCATCAGGGTCTGGGCGAACACCGCCTGCAGGGATTCCGACAGCATGGAGCGCACCATGTCCTTCTCCGCCGCCGGGAACACGTCGATGATGCGGTCGATGGTCTTCGCCGCCGAGGTGGTGTGCAGGGTGCCGAACACCAGGTGGCCGGTTTCCGCCGCCGTCAGCGCCAGGCGGATGGTCTCCAGGTCGCGCATCTCGCCCACCAGGATGATGTCCGGGTCCTCCCGCAGGGCCGAGCGCAGCGCCTCGTTGAAGCCGTGGGTGTCCTTATGGACCTCCCGCTGGTTGATCAGGCACTTCTTGCTCTCGTGGACGAATTCGATCGGGTCCTCGATGGTCAGCACGTGCTGGTAGCGGTTCTGGTTGATGAAATCCACCATCGCCGCCAGGGTGGTGCTCTTGCCGGAGCCGGTGGGGCCGGTCACCAGCACCAGTCCCCGGGGCAGCAGCGAGACCTCGCGGAAAATGTTGCCAAGCCCCAGGTCCTCCATGGTCAGCACCCGGGAGGGAATGGTGCGGAACACCGCCCCCGCGCCGCGGTTCTGGTTGAAGGCGTTGACGCGAAAGCGCGCCACCCCCGGGACCTCGAAGGAAAAGTCCGTCTCCAGGAACTCCTCGTAGTCCCGGCGCTGCTTGTCATTCATGATCTCGTAAATCAAACTGTGGACTTCCTTGTGCTCCATCGGCGGCAGGTTGATGCGCCGGATGTCGCCATCGATACGGATCATCGGCGGCAGTCCCGCCGACAGATGAAGGTCGGACGACCCCTGCTTGACACTGAACGCCAGTAATTCCGTGATATCCATCAGCCAGTCCCGCTTGTTGTCTTTTGTGCGTTTTCCACAGCCCCGACGGGCAAACGTCCCAAGTATATGACGAATATCACCGCCAACATCAACCGCGTCCGTGAAAGGCTGGACAATGCCGCGCGGGCCGCGGGCCGCGACCCCGCCGCCATCACCCTGCTGGCGGTGAGCAAGACCCAGCCGGCGGCGAGCATCCGCGCCGCCCACGCCGGGGGGCTGCGGGACTTCGGCGAAAACTACCTGCAGGAAGCCCTCGACAAGATCGCCCTGCTCCGGGACCTTGCCGATATCCGCTGGCATTTCATCGGCCCCATCCAGTCCAACAAGACCCGCGCCATCGCCGAGCACTTCGCCTGGGCCCACGGCGTCGACCGGCTCAAGATCGCCGAGCGGCTGAGCCAGCAGCGCCCCCCCGCCCTGCCGCCCCTGAATGTCTGCCTCCAGGTGAATATCGACGGGGAGGCCAGCAAGTCGGGGGTCGCCCCGGAGGCCCTCCCGGCCCTCGCGGACGCGGTGGCGGCGCTGCCCGGACTGCGCCTCAGGGGGCTGATGGCGATCCCCGCCCCCAGTGACGATGCCGCCGCCCAGCGGGCGCCGTTCTTTCGCCTGGCGCAACAGCTTGCTACCCTACGCGCCCGGCTGCCCGGTCTCGACACCCTCTCCATGGGCATGTCCGACGACCTCGAAGCCGCCATTGCCGAAGGCAGCACCCTGGTGCGGGTCGGCACCGCGATCTTTGGCCCCCGGCGGCAAAACCCCTTGGAGAACAGCGTTTGAACACAGCAACCCTGGCATTCATCGGCGGCGGCAACATGGCCCGCAGCCTTATCGGCGGACTGGTGGAGCGGGGCTTTCCCGCCGCCGCCATCCGCGTCAGCGAGCCCCTCGACGCCGCCCGCGAGGCCCTGGCGGCGGATTTCGCCGTGGCGGTGTTCAGCGATAACGGCGCCGCCTGCGCCGGCGCCGACCTGGTGGTGCTGGCGGTCAAGCCCCAGGTGATGAAGACGGTGGCAAGGGATCTCGCCGCCGCCCTCGGCCACCGGCCCCTGGTGGTGTCCATCGCCGCCGGCATCCCGGTCGACGCCCTGCAGAGCTGGCTGGGGGCCGCGGTGCCCATCGTGCGCTGCATGCCCAACACCCCGGCCCTGGTGCACCAGGGGGCCAGCGGCCTCTACCCCTCGCCCCTGGTGAGCGAGGCACAGCGCGCCCTGGCGGAGCAGCTGTTCAGCGCCGTGGGCATCGTCGCCTGGCTCGACCGGGAGGCGGATATCGACGCCGTCACCGCCCTCTCCGGCAGCGGCCCCGCGTACTTCTTCCTGCTCATGGAGGCCATGCAGCAGGCCGGCGAGGCCCTGGGCCTCACCCCCGACACCGCCCGCCGGCTCACCCTGCAAACCGCCCTCGGCGCCGCAACCATGGCCGCCGGCAGCGACGTGGAGGCCGCCGAGCTGCGCCGTCGCGTCACCTCCCCGGCGGGCACCACCGAGCGCGCCATCAACACCTTCCTGGCGGGAGACCTGCCCCGCCTGGTGGCCGATGCCATGGCCGCGGCCGAAACCCGCGCCCGGGAAATGGCCGCTGAATTCACCGGATGACAGACCCCACCATGAATGCCTTTACCGACGTCGGCACCTTTCTGATCCAGTCCCTTGCCACTCTCTACCTGGTGATCATCCTGCTGCGCTTTTTGCTGCAGCTGTGCGGGGCGGATTTCTTCAATCCGGTATCCCAGTTCGCCCACCGGGCCACCGCGCCGCTGCTGCTGCCCCTGCGCCGGCTGTTTCCCGCCTGGCGGAATTTCGATCTGGCGAGCCTGATCCTCGCCCTGCTGTTGCAGTGGATCGCCATCCAGGTCACCGCCTCCCTCAACGGCAACGCCCTGATCAACGTCTTCTACGTGCTCTGGTGGGGGCTGCTCGGCATCCTCTCGATGCTGATCAACATCTACATCTACGGCTTGCTGGCGGCGATCATCCTCAGCTGGGTGGCGCCCCACAACCCGCACCCGGCGGTATCCCTGCTGTGGCAGCTGATGGAGCCGGTGATGGCCCCGTTCCGCAAGATCGTGCCCAACCTCGGCGGCCTCGACCTGTCGCCGATCCTGGTGTTCCTGGTGCTCAACATGTTCCGCATCTTCGTCACCCACGCCGCCAACGCCGCCCAGCTGCCCGGCTGGGCCGTGCCGGGGTTCTGAACCGCCCCGCCGTGGCGTTTGTCGAGGTGAGCGGCGGCGGGCTGCTGCTGCACTGCCACATCCAGCCCCGGGCCGCCCGGGATGCCATCGTCGGGCTGCACGACGGCAGGCTGAAGATCCAGGTGGCGTCGCCGCCGGTGGACGGCAAGGCCAATGACCAGCTGATCCGCTTCGTGGCGAAGCTCCTCGGGGTTGCCAAAAGCCGGGTGAGTCTGGTGCGCGGCGAGACCAGCCGCCACAAGACCCTGCGGATCGACGGCCTCGCCGCCCTGCCAGACGATTTCCCCTGCCGCCCCTGAGTGGGCGGCCAACCTTTCACCACAAGGCTCGACAGGATGCAAAAACGCACCAAGATCATCGCCACCCTCGGCCCCGCCAGCTCCGACCGGGCCACCATCGACGCGCTGATCAACGCCGGCGCCAACGTGTTCCGACTCAATTTTTCCCACGGCACGGCGGACGATCACCGGGAGCGCTGCCGGCAGATCCGCGCCGCGGCAACGGCGCTGGACGCCCAGGTGGCGATTCTCGGCGACCTCCAGGGCCCCAAGATCCGCATCGCCGGCTTTGCCGATGGCCCGGTCACCCTGCGCGCCGGCGAACCCTTCACCCTGGATGCCGGCCTCGGCAAGCTCGCCGGCGACGCCCGCCGGGTGGGGGTCACCTACCCGGCGCTGGTGGACGACTGCCGGCCGGGCCAGGTGCTGCTGCTCGACGACGGCCGCCTCGAACTGGTGATCGAGGAGATCGCCGACGGCCGCATCCTCACCCGGGTGCGCACCGGCGGGGTGCTGTCCGCCAACAAGGGCATCAACCTGCTGGGGGGCGGGCTGTCCGCCCCGGCCCTCACCGACAAGGACTACGCCGACATCCGCCTCGCCGCCGAGCTCGACGTCGACTACCTGGCGGTGTCGTTCCCGCGCTCCGGGGACGATATCCGTTTCGCCCGGCAAGCCGCCCAGGCCGCCGGCTGCCGGGCGCGCATCGTCGCCAAGGTGGAGCGCGCCGAGGCGGTGGCGAGCGATGCCGCCCTCGACGACATCATCAGCGCCGCCGACGCGGTGATGGTGGCGCGGGGGGATCTGGGGGTAGAGATCGGCGACGCCGAGCTGATCGGCATCCAGAAGAAGATGATCCTCCGGGCGCGCCAGCTCAACCGGGTGGTGATCACCGCCACCCAGATGATGGAAACCATGATCGAGAGCCCCCTGCCCACCCGCGCCGAGGTGTTCGACGTGGCCAACGCCGTGCTCGACGGCACCGACGCGGTGATGCTGTCCGCCGAGACCGCGAGCGGCAAGCACCCGGTAAAGGTGGTGGAGGCCATGGCGCGGATCATCGTCGGCGCCGAGAAGCAGCCCGCCAACCGCACCTCCGGGCACCGCATGGATATCGCCTTCCAGCGCACCGACGAGGCCATCGCCATGGCGGCCATGTACACCGCCAACCATCTCGGCTCGGTGAAGGCGATCCTGTGCCTCACCGAGAGCGGCAGCACCCCCCTGTGGATGTCCCGCATTCGCTCCGGCATCAGCATCTACGGCATCTCCCGCCACCCCGAGGCGCTGCGCGCCATGTGTCTGTACCGGGGCGTCATCCCCATGGCCGCCAACCCCGGCTGCAAATCCATCAAGGCCACCCTGGCGGACGTCATCGACCGCCTCAAGGCCCGGGGCGAGCTGGTGCCGGGGGACCAGGCGCTGTGCACCTACGGCAACATGCTGGGGCGGGAGGGGGCGACCAATACCCTCAAGATCATTACGGTGGAGTGACGGGGTTGTCTGACGCTGGACGTCCGACGTCTGACGCCTGGTCCGGCGGGACGGCAACGCTGTGCCCGATGGGGCGATCAACGGGCTGCCAGAGTGCCGCCGTCGACGCCGGCGCGCCGCTTTTGCGTCGGACGTCAGACGTCCGACGTCAGACCCAAACCTTTCCATGTAAACTACCACCCCTATGACAACCCCCTTCCCCGCCAACTCCGTGGGCCTGGTCAAGCCCCGCGCCATCCACTTCGAGGAGCCCCTCGAGCTGGCCTGCGGCCGCGTGCTGCCCAGCTACCAGCTGATGGTGGAGACCTACGGCGAGCTCAACCGCGCGGCGAGCAACGCGGTGCTGATCTGCCACGCCCTATCCGGCCACCACCACGCGGCGGGCTACCACAGCCCCGAGGACAGGAAGCCCGGCTGGTGGGATGCCTACATCGGCCCCGGCAAGCCCATCGACACCGACAAATTCCATGTGGTGGCCGTCAACAACATCGGCGGCTGCCACGGCAGCACCGGGCCGCGGGCCATCAACCCCGCCACCGGCAAGCCCTGGGGCCGGGATTTCCCGCCGCTGCGGGCCCGGGACTGGGTTCACAGCCAGGCGCGCCTCGCCGCCAAGCTCGGCATCACCCAGTGGGCGGCGGTGATCGGCGGCAGCCTCGGCGGCATGAACGCCATGCGCTGGGCCCTGGAATACCCCGACCGCCTGCGCCACTGCGTGGTGATCGCCTCGGCCATGAAGCTGTCGGCCCAGAACATCGCCTTCAACGAGATCGCCCGCCGCGCCATCAAGTCGGACCCCCACTTCCACGATGGCGACTACCTCGGTCACGACACCCTGCCCCGCAACGGCCTCGCCCTGGCGCGGATGATCGGCCACGTCACCTACCTGTCGGACGAACTGATGGGCACCCGCTTCGGCCGCGAGCTGCGCCGCGGCTCCTTCGCCCGGGGCATGGAGACACCGGTGGAATTCCAGGTGGAGAGCTACCTGCACCACCAGGGGGATTCGTTCTCCGAGGTGTTCGACGCCAACAGCTACCTGCTGATCACCAAGATCCTCGACTACTTCGACCTCGCCCGGGAGTACGGCGACGACCCGGTGGCGGCGTTCCGCCACGCCCTGTGCAAGTTCCTGGTGATCTCCTTCACCTCCGACTGGCGCTTCTCCCCGGAGCGCTCCCGGGAGATCGTCAACGCCCTGATCGGCGCCAACCGCGACGTGGTGTACGCCGACATCGAATCGGACATGGGCCACGACGCCTTCCTGCTGCCCAACCCCCGCTACGAGGCGGTGTTCAAGAGCTACATGGACAACGTGGCGGCGGAATCCCTCGCCATTCTGAGGAACGCCTGATGCTGCGGGTCGAACTGGATATCCTGCAACAGTGGATCGCCCCCGGCAGCCGGGTGCTGGACCTCGGCTGCGGCGACGGCACCCTGCTTGACAGCCTCACCCACAGCCACGGCATCGAGGGCTATGGCCTGGAGATCGACCCGGAGCGGATCACCGCCTGCATCCGGCGCGGTGTCAACGTGATCGAGACCGATATCAACAAGGGCCTCGCCCATTTCCCCGACGACAGCTTCGACACCGTGGTGATGACCAACTCCCTGCAGGCGCTGCTGCGCCCCGACCGCACCATCGACGAGATGCTGCGCATCGGCAAGGAGTGCGTGGTGACCTTCCCCAATTTCGGCAACATCAAGGCCCGCGCCTACCTGTGCCTGCGGGGCCGGATGCCCGTCACCCGCCAGCTCAGCTACCAGTGGTACGACACCCCCAACATCCATTTCTGCACCGTGAAGGATTTCGAGGCCCTGTGCCGCGACAAGGGCATCCGCATCCTCCGCCGCGCCACCGTGGCGTCCAACGCCATCGGCAGGCAACTGAAGGGAATCTGGCCTAATCTATTCGCGGAGACCGCCATTTATCACCTGAGCAAGTGACCGCCCGAGGAGTCCCGCCATGACCACCCAGCCCGCCACCGCCCTGCGCGCCCTCGGCCTCGCCGCCCTGCTGCTGGTGGCCGTCGCCGCCAGCGCCAGCGACAAGCCCTACAAGCAGTACGGCAATACCAAGGTGTATTTCAGCGCCTTCAACAGCAGCTTCATCAAGCCCGAGATCGCGAGCCTGTACAACATCGCCCGGGGCCGGGACAAGGGCCTCGTCAACATCTCGGTGATCGTCGACGACCTCCCCGCCGGCAGGACCGCCGAGGTCAGCGGCACGGTGTCCAACATCTTCGCCCAGCAGCAGAGCCTGGATTTCTTCGAGGTGAGGGAAGGAGACTCGGTGTACTACCTGGCGCCCTTCGACTTCGAGAACGAGGACTCCATGACCTTCAACATCCAGGTCAAGGCCGCCGACAAGCCGCCCCACAACCTCAGCTTCCAGCGGAAGTTCTACCGTGACCAATAGCCGGGTGGTGGCCGTCGAGAAGGTGGTGCTGGCCAGCGGCAACGCCGGCAAGCTGCGGGAATTCCAGTACCTGCTGGCGGACCGGGGCATCGACGTGGTGGCCCAGTCCGAGTTCAGTGTTCCCGACGCCGACGAGACAGGCCTCAGCTTCGTCGAGAACGCCATCCTCAAGGCCCGCCACGCCGCGCGCCTCACCGGGCTGCCCGCCATCGCCGACGACTCCGGCCTCGAGGTGGACGTCCTCGACGGCGCACCGGGCATCTATTCCGCCCGCTTCGCCGGCCCCAACGCCTCCGATGGGGACAACAACGCGCGCCTTCTGGAACTGCTCAAGGGGGTGCCCGCCGAGCGGCGCACCGCCCGCTACCAGTGCAGCCTGGTGTACATGCGCCACGCCGCCGACCCCACGCCGCTGATCTGCCAGGGCAGCTGGGAGGGTGTGATCGGCACCAAGCCCAAGGGCAGCCACGGCTTTGGCTACGACCCGCTGTTTTTCGTGCGGGAGCAGGGATGCACCGCCGCCGAACTGCCCCGGGAAGTGAAAAACACCCTGAGCCACCGCGCCCGCGCCATGCGCCAACTGCTGGACAAGCTCGCCCGGCCCCAGGCCCTGTAGCCCGCCGTGCTGGAACTGCCGCCGCTGACCCTGTACGTGCACATCCCCTGGTGCGTGCGCAAATGCCCCTACTGCGATTTCAACTCCCATGAACCCGGCGGCGAGGTTCCCGAGGAGGCCTATCTGGGGGCGCTGCTGGCGGACCTCACCACCGAGCTCGACGACGTCCAGGGCCGGCGCCTCGCCGCCATTTTCATCGGCGGCGGCACCCCCAGCCTGTTCTCCCCCCGGGGCATCGCCGCCATCCTCGACGGCGCGGAGCGGCTGATCGGCTTTGACCCGGACATCGAGATCACCCTCGAGGCCAACCCCGGCACCCTGGAGCAGGGGCGTTTCGCCGGCTACCGCGCCGCCGGGATCAACCGCCTGTCCATCGGCGTGCAGAGTTTCGACAACCGCCAGCTGCACCAACTGGGCCGCATACACGACCGCGCCGCCGCCATCGCCGCCATCCACGCCGCCCGCGCCGCCGGCTTCGCCAACCTCAACCTCGACCTGATGCACGGCCTGCCGGGGCAGACCCCCGACGAGGCCCTGGCGGACCTGCGCCTCGCCTGCGATCTCGACCCCACCCACCTGTCCTGGTACCAGCTCACCATCGAGCCCAATACCGTCTTCCACAAACGCCCCCCGACCCTGCCGGACGAGGAGGTGCTGGGGGCCATCCAGGATGCCGGGGAGGAACACCTGACCGCCGCCGGCCTTCGCCCCTACGAGGTGTCCGCCTGGACCCGGCCGGGGCACGAGTCCCGCCACAACCTCAACTACTGGCGCTTTGGCGACTACCTCGGCATCGGCGCCGGCGCCCACGGCAAGGTCACCCGCCCCGGGGAGGGCCGCATCCTGCGCACCAGCAAGACCCGCGCCCCCGCCGATTACCTGGCCCGGGACGGGGACTGGCGCGCCAGCCGGCAAGCGGTGGCGGCGGACGAGCTGCCCTTCGAATTCATGATGAACGCCCTGCGGCTGGTGGAGGGGGTGGAGCCGGCCCTGTACCTGGCGCGCACCGGCCTCGACTTCGCCCCCCTCGCCCCCCGCTGGCGGACGCTCCGGGACCGAGGCCTCGTCAGCGATCCCGCCGAACGCCTCGCCACCACGGCCCTGGGCCTTCGCTACCTGAACTCGGTGCTGGCAGCCCTCGACGACTGAGCCCGCAACCCCACCGCCGCCCGAGGACCCACCATGCGCGACACGCCCCCCTCCGCCCCGCGAAAAGACACCAAACCCCGGCGCAAGCTGCTCCTCGGCCTGCTGCTGGCGGTGCTGGGCGCCGTCGCCATCCACCACCAGATCAAACCCCTGCCGGAGGGCCTCGCCCTGGCGGGGCCCGAGCGGCCCCTGCTGGCGCCGCTGCTGCTGATCGATCGCACCTGGGTGGACGGCCAGGGTGTGAGCCAGAACGACCACGTCATTTTTGACGAGGTGCTGCGCCTCATCGGCCGGGCCCGGCAGCTGGTGGTGGTGGATATGTTCCTGTTCAACGACAGCGGTGGCGGCGAGGGCTTCCGCCCCCTCGCCCGGGAGCTCACCGACGCCCTGCTGGCGCGCCAGCAGGCGGTGCCCGGCATCCGCCTGCTGGTGATCAGCGACCCCTTCAACAGCCTCTACGGCGGCACCCGTTCACCGTATTTCGAGGAACTGCGGGCAGCGGGCATCCCGGTGGTGGAGACGCCCCTCGGGCCCCTTCGGGACTCCAACCCCCTGTGGTCGGCCCCCTGGCGCCTGTGCTGCCAGTGGTTCGGCAACGACCCGGATGGCGGCTGGCTGCCGAGCCCGGTGAGCGGGGATAGGGTGACCCTGCGCAGCTACCTGGCGCTCCTCAACTTCAAGGCCAACCACCGCAAGACCCTGGTGGTGGACACCCCCGCCGGGCTCAGGGGCCTGGTGAGCTCCGCCAACCCCCACGACGGGTCGAGCCGCCACAGCAACATCGCCCTCGCTTTCGACGGCCCCGCCGCCCTCGACCTGCTGCGCAGCGAGCTGGCGGTGGCGGCCCTCGCCGGGGTCCACCTGCCCCTGCCGCCCCTGGCCATCACCAGCCTGGTGACCCTCGACCCGGCGACCCGGGGCGGCGCGGAGGCCAGCACCCAGGGCGCCCTCCCGGCCCACGGGGGCGAGCGGGTGCGCATTCTCACCGAAGGCGCCATCGGCGACGCCGCCCTGGCCCTGATCGACGGCGCCGGCCCCGGCAGCCGGGTGGACCTGGCCATGTTCTATCTCTCCCACCGGGGCGTGGTCGAGGCCCTGATCCGGGCGCGGGATCGGGGCGCCCGGGTGCGGGTGTTGCTGGATGCCAACAAGGACGCCTTCGGCCGCGAGAAGGACGGGGTGCCGAACCGCCCGGTGGCCGCCGAACTGCACCGGGCCGGCATTCCCGTGCGCTTTGCCAACACCCACGGCGAGCAGTTCCACAGCAAGGTGCTGATGCGCCGGGACGGCGACGGCGCCTGGCGGTTTCTGCTGGGGTCGGCCAACTTCACCCGCCGCAATCTCGACAACTTCAACCTCGAAACCAATGTGCTGGTGAGCGGCCCGCGCCCCACCGCGCTGATTCGCGCCCTCGCCGGGCAGTTCGACCAGATCTGGCGCCTCGGCCCCGACACCGCCATCACCCTCAGCCTGCCCTACCACGCCTACCGGGATGAATCGCCCCTCACCTACTGGCGCTACCGGCTGATGGAGGCGACCGGCATGTCCACCTTCTGACCCGGCCCGGAGCCCCGCCCATGACCCTCGCCCGCGTCAACGCCCTGTTCCCCCTCTGGGCCATCCTCCTCGCCGCCCTCGCCTGCCTGGCGCCCGAGCCCTTCACCGCGCCACTCATCCCGCGCTGGCAGCTGGGCCTGCCCCAGCTGGTGGCGCCCCTCCTGATGGTGATCATGTTCTGCATGGGCCTGACCCTCACCCCGGCGGACTTCGCCCGGGTGGCCCGGGAGCCCCACAAGGTGCTGCTGGGGGTGGGCCTGCAATTCGGATTGATGCCCCTGGCGGCCTGGGCCGTGGCGAGACTGCTGGCCCTGCCCGCCGATCTCGCCACCGGCCTCATGGTGGTGGGCGCCGCCGCCGGGGGCACTGCCTCCAACGTCATCACCTGGCTGGCGGGGGGCCGGGTGGCCCTGTCCATCACCATGACCCTCACCTCCACCCTGGTGTCGGTGGTGGCGACGCCCTTGCTCACCGAGCTCTACGCCGGGCGCGCCCTGGATGTGCCGGTGGCGGCGATGATGCAATCCATCGCCCAGATCGTGGTGGCCCCGGTGCTCCTCGGGGTGGTACTGAACCGCCTGGCCCAGGACCGGCTCGCCGGCCGGGAGGCGTGGCTGGCGACCATCTCCATGGCCTGCATCATCGCCGTGATCGCCACCATCGTCGCCCAGAACCGCGCCCAGCTGTTCACCACCGGGCCGCTGGTGGCCCTCGCGGTGATGCTCCACAACCTCGCGGGCCTCGCCGCCGGCTACGGCGGGGCGCGCCTGCTGGGCTGCGACCGCCGCGACGCCCGCACCATCGCCATCGAGGTGGGGATGCAGAACTCCGGCCTCGCCGCGGTGCTCGCCGCCAAGTACTTCGGCCCCGCCGCCGGCCTGCCGGGGGCCATTTTCAGCGTTTGGCACAATATCTCCGGCTCGCTCCTGGCGGGGTATTGGGCGCGGCGCGGGGGAGAGCCGGAGGGCGATCGCGGCCGATGACGCCTGCGGCTCTTCGGCCCTACGGGGAGTCTATTGTAGGGCCGAAAAGCGCAGCGTCATCGGCCAGGATCCCACCGTAGGGCCGAAGAGCGCAGCGTCATCGGCCACGGCCACGGCCACCCAAAGCCCCGCAACTCAGGGGCGCTCCCCCGCCCGCGCCACACCCCCTTCCACCCCGCCGGCCCAATCCCGGGGATACAGCCCCGCCGCTAGGTAGCGGTGAAAGGTGGACCAGGGCCACTCCACCACCGCATTCACCCAGCCGTGCTTGAGGGGGTTGATGTGGACGTAATCGATATGGGCGGCATAGTCCTCGGGGGAGCACAGGGTATGTTCCCAATACCCCCGCTGCCAGATGCCAGCGCCGCCGGCGGCCTTGGCGAACAGGGTCTTGATGGCCCGCCAGCGGCCGGGGTAGTCGGCGTCGCCCTCGGGCAGGGTCCACACCGCGTGGAGGTGGTCGGGGAGGATCACCAGGGCATCGAGGCGGAAGGGCCGCGCCCGCTTCACCCTGTTGAAAGCATCCCGCAGGTCGGGCAGGCGATCGGTGAGCAGGCGGGAGCGGCGATTGCGCAGGTTGAGGGTGAAGAAATAAGCACCCCCGGGGACGAAGTTGCGACGGTAGTTGGGCATGGGCTCAGTCCTTTGAGCGGTGGGGTCGCCCTCAGGATAGCGGATCGAGTGGAGATCGTGGGGTTGTGGCCGATGACGCTGCGCTTTTCGGCCCTACGGTGACATTCATGCCGGGGTGTCGGGCGCGGCGGGGGGAGGCTGCGGCCAAAACCCAGCCACGGGATCCACCGTAGGGCCGAAAAGCGCAGCGTCATCGGCCATCGTGCTCATCCCCCTCCAACGGCACCACCCCGTGGAGGCGCAGGAACGCCGCCACCACGTAGTCCGCGTGCTCGGCGATAGCCGCCCCCCGCCGGGCGCAGGGCAGGCCGAACAGGGCCCGGGCGAGATCGATGCCGCTCAGCATCCCCATCAGCAGCTCGGCGCTGCGGCTCGGTTGCGGGCACTGGAGCAGGCCCGCGGCAGCGGCGCCGGCGAGCCACTGGGCCAGTTGCGCGAGGGTCAGGGCCGGGCCGTTGTCGAAGATCTCCCGCACGCTGTCCGACGCCAGGGACCGCGCCGCCCCCACCGCCCGCACCAGCTGGGTGTGCTCGTCGCTGGACAGAAACACCAGCAACTCCCGGGCGAAGTCGCCGAGGCTTTCCCGCAGGTGGGTGACCGACCCGGGGGCCACCGCGAAGTGGCCGACGATGGCCTCCCCGTGGCGGCGCACCACGGCGCGGATCAGCTCGGCGCGGTTGGCATGGCGGGAGTAGACCGTGGCCTTCGACACCCCGGCGCGGGCCGCCACCGCCTCCATGGTCACCCCCTGGGGGCCAACCTGAAACAGGAGTTCCGCCGCCGCGTCGAGGATGGCGGCATCCTTGTCCGGGTCCGGGGGACGGCCGGGAGACGCGGCGGGCTTTTGGCGGGTTTTTGGCACCGGGGGCTCGAATTAACAGACGTATTCGTTCAATAATAGCCGGAAACCACCGCCACTGTCCGCCATGAAAATAACAGCCCCCCGCTTCGCCCTGCTCTGCCTCGCCCTCGCCGCCTGCTCCGGGGGTGATGACCCCGCGCCATCCAGCGACACCCCACCCTGGGTAAGGACGCAGGAGGTAAGGGGCGACGCCGGGGCCACCCTCAGCCTCTCCGGCACGGTCCGCGCCCGCTACGAGATCCCCATTGCCTTCGAAGTGTCCGGTCGTATCACCGCCCGGGCGGTGGACGCCGGGCAGCGGGTGGACGCCGGGCAGTTGCTGTTCCAGCTCGACCCCCGGGACCTGGACGCGGACCTGCGGGCCGCCCTTGCCGAGCAGGCGGCGGCGGATACCGCCCTCGAGATCGCCAGCGAGGACCACCGGCGCAACGGCGAGCTGCTGGCCAGGAAGTTCATCAGCGAACAGGTCCTCGAGCGCTCGGCGTTGGCCCTGCGGGAGGCCCGCACCCGCCTCGACGCCGCCCGGGCCCGCACCCACCAGGCGCAAAACCGCCTGGGCTACGCCACCCTCAAGGCCGCCGAGGCCGGGGTATTGATGGAGGTGAGCGGCGACCCCGGCCAGGTGGTGGCCGCCGGCCAGCCCCTGGCGGTACTGGCCCGGGACGGGGAGCGGGAGATCGAGGTCTACCTGCCCGAAGGTGCCCCGCCCGCCCGCGAGGGCAAGGCGCGCCTCGACGACGGCACGGAGGTGGGCATCCACCTGCGGGAGACCGCCGGCGCGGCGGACCCGGCGAGCCGCACCTGGCGGGCCCGCTACCGGGTGGCGGACAACAACCCGCCGGCCCTGCCCCTGGGCTCGGTGGTGCGGGTCGATCTGGACGGGGCCGGGGCGGCGGAGAGCCTCGTCATTCCCATCGCCGCCCTCGACGAGCGGGGTGACGGGCCCCGGGTGTGGCGGGTGGTGGCGGGCCGCGCCCAGCCCCTGCCGGTGACGGTGCTGGCCATGGATACGGAGACCGTGCGCATCCGCGCCGAGCTGGCGGAGGGCAGTCCCATCATCGCCCTCGGCACCCACCTGCTCAAGCCCGGCATGAGGGTGCGGGAGCTGGCGCCATGAGCTTTCCCAACCTGTCGGCCCTGGCGGTCCGGGAGAGCGCCCTCACCCTGTTCTTCCTGATCCTGTCGGTGGCCATGGGTGTCTACGCGTTCCTGTCCCTGGGGCGCGCCGAGGATCCGGCCTTCACCGTGCGGGTGATGATGGTGTCCGCGGTCTGGCCGGGGGCCACCACCCAGGAGCTGGAGGAGCAGGTGGTGGACCGCCTCGAAAAGCGCATCCAGGAGGTGGACTACCTGCGCAACATCGAAACCACCATCCGCCCGGGGCGCGCCGATCTGCAGGTGGTGTTCCAGGACCACACCCCCGCGGAGCGGATCCGGGACCTGTTCTACCAGGTGCGCAAGCGCATGCAGGAGGAGGTCTTCAACATGCCCGCCGGGGTGATCGGGCCGCTGGTCAACGACGACTTCGGCGACCTCTACTTCACCATGATCGCCCTCACCGCCCCGGGCCTGCCGATGCGGGAGCTGACCCGGGAGGCGGAGGCGATCCGCGATCGCCTGCAGCGGGTGGAGGGGGTGCGCCGCGCCCAGATCCTCGGCGAGCGGCCCGAGCGGGTCCATGTCGACTTCGATACCGCCCGGCTGGCCAACCTCGGCATCGGCCCCGATGCGGTGTTCGCCGCCATCGCCGCCCACAACCAGCTGGCCCCCGCCGGCCAGCTGGAAACCGCCGGGGCGCGGGTCTACCTGCGCCTTGACAGCGACCTGTCGGACCTGGAGCGGCTGGCGGCGGTGCCGGTGCGCATCGGCGAGCGGGTGCTGCGCCTTGGCGACCTCGCCACCCTGCGGCGGGGTTACGAGGACCCGCCCGCCTACCTGATCCGCACCGGTGGCGAGGACACGGTGCTGCTCGGCGTGGTGATGCGCAACGGCGAGAACGGCCTCGACCTGGGTGCCCGCCTGGCGGACTTCCTGGCGGCGGAACAGGCGCGCCTGCCCCTCGGCATGAGTCTCACCCCCATCACCAACCAGGCCGAGCTGATCAGCGCGGCGGTCAACCTCTTCCAGATCAAGTTCCTGGTGGCGGTGGTGGTGGTGATGGCGGTGAGCATCCTCGCCATCGGCCTCCGGGCCGGGCTGGTGGTGGGCATCGCCATCCCCATCACCCTCGGTCTCACCTTCACGGTGATGCAGCTGCTCGGCATCAACCTCGACCGCATCACCCTGGGGGCGCTGGTCATCGCCCTCGGCCTGCTGGTGGACGACGCCATCATCGCCATCGAAATGATGATCGTGAAAATGGCGGAGGGCTGGGAGCGGGTGCGCAGCGCCTCCCACGCCTGGAACGTCACCGCCGCCCCCATGCTGTTCGGCACCCTGGTGACGGTGGCGGGCTTCACCCCCATCGGCTTTGCCGAGTCGAGCGTCGGCGAGTACGCCGGTGATATCTTCTGGGTGCTGGCCATCTCCCTGCTGGTGTCCTGGGTGGTGGCGGTGATCTTCATCCCCTACCTGGGGGTACGGCTGCTGCCTGCCCCAAGGGGCGATCAGGGGGGCGATCAGTACGACACCCCCCGCTATCGCCAGCTGCGCCAGGTGGTGGCCTGGTGCGTGGCGCGCCGCAAGACGGTGGTGGCGGCCACGGTGGGGGTACTGGTGGCGTCCATCGCCGCCATGTCCCTGGTGGAACAGCAGTTCTTCCCCAACTCCGACCGCCACGAGGTGCTGGTCAGTCTCTACCTGCCCCAGGGCACCGCCATCGCCAACACCGACGCCACCGCCCGCCGGGTGGAAGAGGTGCTGATGACCATCCCCGAGGCGGAATCGGTGACCACCTTCGTGGGGGCCGGGATGCCGCGCTTCTTCGCCTCCGCCAACCCGGAAAACCCCGACCCCGCCTTCGCCAAGCTGCTGGTGATCGCCCGGGAGCCGGAACAGCGGGACGCCATCATGGCGCAGCTCGCGCGCCATGTGGCCGCCGGGGAATTCCCCGAGGCCCGGGTGCGCTTCGAGGTGCTGTTCAACGGGCCGCCGGTGGCCTTCCCGGTGAGTTTTCGCGTCCTCGGCCCCGATCCCATGACCCTGCGCCACATCGCCCACCGGGTGCGGGACACCATGGCCGCCCACCCCAACGTCCGCGACCCGCACCTGGAATGGGACGGCCGGGTACCGGTGCTGCACCTGGCCATGGACCCGGAGCGGCTGCGGCTGATGGGCCTCACCCCGGCGGACGTGGGCCGCCAGCTGCAGTTCCAGCTGGACGGCGTCACCGTCACCCGGCTGCGCCAGGACATCCGCAGCGTCGAGCTGCGGGCCCGGGGCGGCGGCGACCCGGGGGAGCGGCTGGCGGGCCTCGAAATCCGCACCCAGGAGGGTCACAAGGTGCCACTCGCCCAGCTCGGCCGCCTCGAAACCCGCTTCGAGAACCCGGTGATCAAGCGCTACAACCGGGAGCCGTTCCTCGCCGTCCATGCCGACGTGTTCGACGCCCAGCCGCCGGACGTGAGCATGGCCCTGTGGGACGACCTGGCGGCCCTCAGGGACGAACTGCCGGAGGGCTACCGCATCGATATCGGCGGGGTGATCGAGGAATCCGGCAAGGCGGACCTCGCCATCCAGAAGATGGTGCCGCTGATGATCGGCCTGATGCTGGTGTTCACCATGCTGCAGATGCGCTCCTTCGCCGGCACCTTCATGGTGGTGGCGACGGCCCCCCTGGGGGTGATCGGCGCGGTGATCGCCCTGCTGCTGTTCGACCAGGCGTTCGGCTTCGTGGCCCTCCTTGGCCTCATCGGCCTCGCCGGCATCCTGATGCGCAACACCCTGATCCTCACCCAGCAGGTGTCGGACAACTTCGCCGCCGGGATGAACCCCCTGGAGGCGGTGGTGGAGGCGGCGGTGCACCGCGCCCGGCCGGTGGTGCTCACCGCCCTCGCGGCCATGCTGGCCTTCGTGCCCCTGACCCTCGATACCTTCTGGGGCCCCATGGCCTTCGTGCTGATCGGCGGCGTGGCGGTGGGCACCGCCATCACCCTGTTTTTCGTGCCGGCGCTCTACGCCCTGTGGTTTCGCCTCAAGGCGGACTGAGCCGGCCACCCCATGGCTGCCCCGCGGTGACATTGCGGCCGATCACGCTGCGCTCTTCGGCCCTACGGGGAATGGATTGCGGGGCGACCGATGACGCTGCGCTCGACGGGGAGTGGGTTGTAGGGCCGAAGAGCGCAGCGTCATCGGCCATGCTCTCCAGCCGCCCCCGGATCCTGCGAACGGAACGCCTAACCCCGCCCGCCATGCCGGCGGGTACGCTCCCCCAGCACTCCCGCCCACAGGCGGATCAGCACCGCCATCACCAGCAGGAACAGCCCGAGAATGACGAAGAAGGTGCCGTAGGAGACCCGCGACACCAGGGGTGCCATCACGATGGGGGCGAGGAATTGCCCGAGAAACAGCGAGGTGGCAATGATCCCGAAGGCGCGGCCGCGATTGTGGGGGCGGGTGATCTCGGCGATCCAGTTATTGACGCTGGGGATCAACAGGCCCGCCGCCACGCCGGTGATGCAAAGGCCGAACACCAGCACCCACACCGCCGGGGCGAGGCCGATGATGATGTAGCCGACGCTCATCATGGCAAACATCAGCACCAGGATGGCACCGTAGGACAGGCGGCTTTTCACCCGCCCGAAGTTGAACGCGGTGACCGAGGCGAACACCGTGGCCAGGGACATGATCAGGCCGGTGCCGACGCCGCCGATGGCGAAATCCCGCTGCAGGAAGAACGGCATCTGCACCGGCACCGAGAAGAAGCAGGTGTGCCCCACCAGGGCGATCAGGTAGATCGCCGCGATAAAGCCCAGGGGCAGGCCGTTGCCCACCCCGCCGGGGGCCGGGGACGGCGCCCGCTTCGGTTCGTGGATCACCAGCACCACCAGGGCGAACACCCCCACCGCCACCAGATAGAGCAAAAACGGAAAGCGCCAGCCAAGCTCCGCCAAAAGCCCCCCGAGGCTGATGAACAGCACCCCGCCCCCGGTGGTGAAGGCGGCCTGGAAGCCCAGCACCCGGATACGCTCCTCCCCCTGATAGTAATCGGTGATGAGGGCTGTGCCGGCGGTGATGCAGCCGCCCACGGCGAGCCCCAGCAGCGCGCGCCCCGCCAGGATCTGTTGCAACGTCTCGGCAAAAAAGCCCGAGGTGCCCGCCAGGGCATAGAGCACCAGGGACGCCAGGGCGAGGGGCCGGCGCCCCAGGCGATCGGCGATCAGCCCGGCAAGGGGCGCGCCGATCACGGTGAACAGCGCGGGCATGGTCAGCACCAGCCGCGCCAGCAGCTCGGCGTGGGGCTCCCCGGCGAAGGCGGCGGCGATCTTGGG
>Ga0265293_10003697_pt1 | contig 28107 bp, 21 predicted proteins | sample Munlanlewell138R_FD_192505 | JGI IMG/M metagenome (GOLD analysis project Ga0265293, IMG submission 192505) | Leachate microbial communities from a municipal landfill in Southern Ontario, Canada - Leachate well 138R | ecosystem: Engineered > Solid waste > Landfill > Unclassified | place: Canada...
GCGAACTGACACGAACTTTTTTAATTAACCACAGAGAAACACAGAGGACCACAGAGATTTGCCGACTGGCAGACAATATATTTTATTTAACCACAAAGTACACAAAGAGCACAAAGAGCACAAAGGGTTCAAAGGATAACAGCGAACTACAACGAACGGGCACGAACTTTTTTTTAACAGCGAACTACAGCGAACTGACACGAACTTATTTTTAACAGCGAACTACAGCGAACTGACACGAACTTTTTTTTACAGCGAACTACAGCGAACTGCACGAACTTTTTTAATTAACCACAGAGGAACACAGAGGACCACAGAGATTTGCCGACTGGTAGACAATATATTTTATTTAACCACAAAGAACACAAAGAGCACAAAGAGCACAAAGGGTAACAGCGAACTACAGCGAACTGACACGAACTTTTTTTTAACAGCGAACTACAGCGAACTACACGAACTTTTTTAATTAACCACAGAGAAACACAGAGGACCACAGAGATTTGCCTGACTGAGAGTAGTATATTATTGGTTTCCAAGTTTAGTTATATGTATTTTAAAAACGATGAGTGGCAGAATACGAGATGGTAAGCACTTCTCACTCTTTCACTCTTTCACTCTTTCACTTGTTCACTTGTTCACTTTTGCGAAGCAAACTCTCTGTGGCTCTCTGTGGCTCTCTGTGGTGAATTAATTGTATAACGAGCAGTGGTAAATGCCCATCAAAGATGGCTTAAGTGGTACATTGTTAATTTCCTTTGATTCCTCCAACACTCCCCCAACACTCCCCCTGCTTCTCCAAGATAGCAGGGGGATGCATCCGAGTATCTATAAGGAATATCGGCGTTTACGAGTTTTATGAAAAAGAGGTGTTTTGGGCAAAGAAAAATGTTCAAAATGAGGTTTTATATAAAAGCAAAAAAGTTCAAATTAGTAATATTTTGCAGCAAATAATATTTCCTTGAGTTCAGAAAAAGCTGCAAATAATATTTCCTTGAGATCAGAAAAGGCAAGAAATAATAATCATTTTGGAACAGTGAATGCTGCAAATAATATTTCCTTAAGATCAGAAAAATCAGTGAATAATAATAATTTTGGAACAGGGAATGCAGCAAATAATATTTCCTTGAGATCAGAAAAAGCAAGAAATAATAATCATTTTGGAACAGAGAATACAACAAATAATATTTCCTTGAGATCAGAAAAGGCAGTGAAAACAGCAAATCTAAAAACGATTTTAGACAAGCAGCTAAGAAGAACAAAAAAGCTAATATTAAAGCAAAAATTTATTAACAGAAAACGACTAATTCTCAACATTAATAAAAAAAGGAATAATTAATTTTTCAGATATTCAAATATATCAGCACTATTTTTCAAAAACATGAGAAAATCATTGACATATTAGCAGGATTAAAGAATTTGCATTATAGAAAGGATATAAAATGAAATTAGAAAATATAAGAAACTTTTGTATTATAGCACACATCGATCACGGCAAATCAACCTTAGCAGACAGATTTTTGGAAGAAACTAACGTAATTGACAAGAGCAAAACTGTTGAGCAAGTACTTGATAATATGGATTTGGAGCGTGAGAAAGGTATAACCATCAAGTCTCATGCAGTTAGAATGCTGCATAAATACAAGGGTGAAACCTATATTTTTAATCTCATTGATACTCCTGGTCACGTTGATTTTTCCTATGAAGTATCTCGCAGTTTAGCATCTTGTGAGGGTGCATTATTATTGGTTGATGCATCTCAAGGTGTTGAAGCCCAAACAATGAGCAATCTTTATTTGGCAATGGAGAACGATTTGGAGATTGTACCAGTGGTGAATAAGATAGATTTACCAGGTGCAGATGTTGAAAATGCAGAGCAAGAATTGATCGATATAATTGGTGTTGAGAAAGAGAGTATTTTTAAGATTTCTGCAAAGACAGGTCTGAATGTAAAGCAATTGTTGGATGGTGTAATCGAGGCTATTCCAGCTCCTACAGGCGATCCCAAAGCACCTGTTAAGGCATTGATTTTTGACTCATTTTTTGACACATATCGAGGCGTTGTTGTTTTGGTACGAATTTATGATGGTGTTTTACGAAAAAATGATAAAATCAAATTGATGTCAACAGGCATCGAATATGAAATAGAAGAGATTGGTTATTTGAATATCAAACTCGAGCCGAGCAATAGTCTCAGTGCAGGAGAGGTCGGTTATATCATAGCCAAGATCAAAGAGGTTGGTGATGCTCGTGTTGGCGATACAATTACCACAGTAAAAGATGGTATAACAGAGCCTTTAAAGGGATATCAAGAGCCAAAGCCAATGGTGTTTTCTGGTATATTCCCAATGGATAGTAGCGATTATGAAGATTTGCGAGAAAGCATGGGCAAATTAAAGTTAAACGATTCAGCCTTGATCTATGATTTGGAGAATTCATTAGCACTTGGATTTGGTTTTAGATGTGGCTTTCTTGGCATGTTGCATCTTGAGATAGTAAAAGAAAGGCTTTGGCGTGAATATAATATCTCAGTAATTACAACTACCCCGTCGGTTAGCTTTGAGGTATATTTAAACAACGGTACAAAAGTTACATGTAATAATCCTGTTGAGCTTCCAGATCCGATGAAGATTGATCATATTGAAGAGCCTATTATGAATACAGAGATAATTGTTCCAACTGAATATGTTGGCAATATCATGAAGCTCTGTCAAGAAAGACGTGGTATTCAAAAGGATATGCAGTATATAGATAGCAAGCGTGTGGCAATTCATTATGAATTACCTTTGATAGAAATAGTATTTGATTTTTATGATAGATTAAAATCTGTCAGTCGTGGTTATGCATCTTTGGACTATTCTTATAAAGAAAACCGTAAGGCAGATATAGTTAAAGTAGATATATTAATCAATGGAGAGAAAGTAGATGCAATGTCCTTTATGTGTCATGCAGACAAGGCACATGAATGGGGCAAAAGCGTTACAGATACACTTAAAGATGTAATACCTCAGCATTTGTTTAAGATAGCTTTGCAGGCAAGTATTGGTGCTAAGATAATAGCACGTAGCACTATCAATGCCTTGCGTAAGAATGTCTTGGCAAAGTGTTATGGAGGGGATATAACTCGTAAGAAGAAATTGTTGGAAAAGCAAAAAGAAGGCAAAAAGCGAATGCGTGAAATAGGCAATGTTCAAATACCACAAGAGGCATTCTTGGCGGTATTGAAAGCCGAAAGGAGCTAAAAGAATAAAAAATATAAATTATGTATTGACATAATGATTTTATTTTAATAAAATGTCTAGATATAGATGTGTTTTTTATTTTTTGTAAATTAGAGGATACAAAAAAAGGATAAAAATTACTAAAGGAGGATCCATGGTGATTTACATCAATGGGCAGGCATACGACGCTTCTCCCAATCAGACCATCCTTCAGGTAGCAAGGGGAAATGATATTTATATCCCTTCTCTTTGTTATCATGAGAAGGTAGGTGCTGCGGGCAAATGTCGTGTGTGTGTTGTTGAGGTCGAAGGTGCACGCGGTTTAGTTACCTCGTGTAATACCTTATGTCGTGATGGAATGGTAGTCAATACGAACAGTCCATCTGTAAAAGCCGCACAAAAAGTCGTAGTAGATTTGATTTTGTCATCTGGTATTCACGACTGTTTATCATGCGAACAAACAGGTCAATGTGAATTACAAGATGTGTGTTACTATTTGGGGATCGAGCGTCCAAGCTATGATATGGGCACAGTCGAGATAGACAATGATGATTCCAGCGAATTCATTTTTGTTGAAAGGTCAAAGTGTATTTCTTGCGGGCGTTGTGTCGCAGGCTGTAATCATACAGTTGTCAACGAAGTATTAGAGTTTGGTCAGCGCGGATATCAAACAAAAATAGTATTTGATAATAATTTACCAATGGGTACATCGGCTTGCGTTCAATGTGGAGAATGTGTACAATTATGCCCAGTTGGTGCTATAATCGACAAGAAATCTCGAGGCAAGGGTCGTCCCTGGCAGCTTGAAAAAATCGAAACAGTTTGCCCTTATTGCGGCGTAGGCTGTAAGGTTCATTTACATGTTGATAAACGAACCAATACACTTGTTCGCGTAACAGGTGTCGAAGGCTCTCCAGCAAATAACGGTATGCTCTGTGTCAAGGGTCGTTATGGCTATGATTTTGTTAATGATCCCAATAGATTACGCACCCCATTAATCAAAGAAGAAGGCAAATTTAGAGAAGCGAGCTGGGAAGAGGCTATTACTTTAGTAGCAAATAAATTTATGGAAATCAAAAAAGAGCATGGTGCTGATTCAATTGGCGGTCTTTGCTCTGCAAAAGTGACAAATGAAGATAACTATGTATTCATGAAGTTCATGAGAAAGGAGATCGGCACCAATAATGTCGATCACTGTGCGCGGCTTTGCCATTCATCAACAGTGGCCGGTCTGGCTGCTACACTTGGAAGCGGTGCAATGACTAACGATATTGCAGGCATCCACAAAGCTGATGTAATCATGATCTTCGGTTCTGACACCTCTGCTGCTCACCCAGTTATCTCTGCCCGAATCAAGCAAGCTGTACGTCATGGAAAGACAAAGCTCATCGTCGTTGATCCAAAACGTATTGTTATGTCTAATTATGCTGATATTTATGCACCAATTAGACCTGGAACAAACGTCGCTGTTCTCAATTGCTTGATGCAAATTATCATCAAAAATGATTGGCATGATAAAGAATTTATAGAAAATAGAACAGAAGACTTTGATCTTTTAAAAGAAGAAGTCATGAAAGATAAATATAGCCCAGAAGAAGTTGAAAAAATATCAAATATACCAGCAAAAACTTTGTATGATATCGCTGAAATGTTTGGTAAAGCTGAGACAGCATCGTTCTTCTATGCAATGGGAATTACACAACATAGCTCAGGAACAGAAAACGTAATGAGCGTGTCTAACTTGCAACTTCTTTGCGGTAATCTTGGTAAAGATGGTGGCGGTGTAAACCCACTTAGAGGTCAATCAAACGTTCAGGGTGCTTGTGATATGGGTGGTTTACCAAATGTATATAGCGGCTATCAAGCAGTAACAAATCCACAAGTCAGAGAAAAATTTGAAAAGGCTTGGGATTGTAAATTACCAGATAAAGTCGGCTTGACATTGACAGATATGATGAACGAAGTAGATACAGGAAAAATAAAGTGCTTGTATATTATGGGCGAAAACCCTGTTATCTCAGATCCTGATCAAAATCACATTATCCATTCTTTAGAAAATCTTGATTTCTTAGTTGTACAAGATATATTTATGACCGAAACAACCGAGTATGCAGACGTAATTTTGCCCGCAACTTCCTATGCTGAAAAATCTGGACATATTACCAATACAGAACGCCGTGTTCAAAGACTGAATTTTGCATTGAAAGCACCAGGTCAAGCACGTCAAGATTGGGAAATCATTCAGATGATTGCAAGCAAAATGGGTGGCAATTGGAACTATAGATCTTATCAAGATATCTGGGCTGAAGTTAATGAAACAACCCCATCTTATGCGGGTATCCTTTGGGATAGAGTTGGAACAACTGGTATCCATTGGCCCTGCCCAACACCAGAACATCCAGGAACTCCTGTTCTTCATAAAGGTCAATTCTCAAGAGGACTTGGCTTGTTTAAGGCTATTGAGTATAAGTATCCAAAGGAAATGCCTGATGAAGAATATCCTCTGATCCTCACAACTGGACGAGTATTGGCTCAATACCATACTGGTACTATGACACGTAAAACTAAAGGTTTGAATAATATAGCAAAACCAATGATGATGATTTCTGTACAAGATGCAGAAAAATTGAATATTACTAATAGTGAAAAAGTTAAAGTGTCATCAAGACGTGGTGAAATTGAAATAGATGCATTTGTAACCAAACGCATTCATCCAGGTGTTGTTTATATACCATTCCACTATCATGAAGCACCAGCAAATAGACTAACTATAGCAGCACTTGACCCCATTGCAAAGATACCTGAATTTAAAGTATGTGCTGTTAAAGTTGAAAAACTATAACGTTATAAAAAGATAATTGAGAGCCTGAAAAAGGCTCTCTTTTCCTATACTTTACAAAAAATGTTTGAGTATATAAACACAAATAAGTATTTCGTGCAAGTTGCAGGCTCGATAGAAAAACATGCAGCCGAAGAATTAGAAGGCATGGGAGCAGAAATATTGCAAATTCTGCCCAGAGGCTTGAGAATTCAATGTGCACAAAAATCTCTCTATGAAATACTTTATTGTTCAAGGCTTGCACAGAGAGTCTTGGCTCCTTTGATATCGTTTCAATGTCATAGCGAAAAATACCTGTATTCGCAAGCACAAAATATCGATTGGACAAGTCTCTTTCAACTAAAAGATACATTTAGCATTACAGCTAACGTGAGCCAAAGTAAAATTAATAATTCACTGTATGCAGGTCAATTGCTGAAAGATGCTATCTGTGATCAGTTTAGAGAAAAATTTGATGCCAGACCTAATTTTAAAACAAAAGAAGCAGATATCAATTTCAATCTGCATCTGGCAAGTAATTGGGTTACTATCTATCTCGATATAATCGGCTCGAGTATGCATAAGAGAGCTTATAAAAAGATGAGCTATACTGCACCATTGCAAGAAACATTGGCAGCGACTATTCTCAAACTAAGCGAATGGGACCAAACTACTCCATTGCACGATATTATGTGTGGTTCTGGTACTATTTTGGCAGAAGCATTGATGCTTAAATGCAAGATTCCAGCAGGTTATTTACGAGAAGATAGAACCCTATATTATTTGCCTGACTTTGACCAAAACCTATGGGAAGAAATACGTAATAACGCTGATGAAAAGATAATTCCTGTGGATGATGGGCTGATCAAAGGCTCAGATGAAAGCCTCGATGCTATCGAAGTATCGCGTAAAAACCTCGAAGCTTTGCCTTATGGAGATAGAGTTGAGCTCAGTGTTGCAAGATTTCAAGACCTTCCCAAAGAGGCTAATAGAATTATAATCAGCAATCCTCCCTATGGTGTGAGGCTTGGTCAAAGAAAAGCAACTGAAAAGCTTTATAATGAAATAGGCGATTATCTGAAGCAAAAATGCCCGCAAAGCGTTGCTTATCTGCTCTGTGGCGATAAAGAACTGGTGTCTGCTATCAGATTACGTGCTCACTGGAAAAAGAACCTGAAGAATGCTAATCTAAATGTAGTCTTGGCAAAGGTAATTATCAGATAGATTTTGCTTTGTTGATGATGAGTTTTGCTCTGTAGATCTGACTCTTATATTTAGGCTAAGTCATGGTGCTGCATATATTTAGAAGGTCCCTAATTATTGAGTGCATATTAGCAAAAAGCAACAAAATATTATACCAATAAAAAAAGTAGTTGCAAATATTTTTTAAAAACATAAGCAACTACTTATCTTGCTTAATTAATGTGCTATTTTAAGTGTTTTTTTATTTCATCAACTTTATCTGTTTTTTCCCAAGTAAAGTCTTTCAATTCACGTCCAAAATGTCCATAAGCTGCAGTGTGTTTATATATTGGTCGGCGAAGTTTCAGATGCTCGATAATGGCTTCTGGCGTAAGCTCAAACACTTCTCTAATAATTCTTACTATCTCATGATCAGTAATCTTTCCTGTATCGAAAGTATTTACCAAAAGCGACACAGGCTCTGCAATACCGATTGCATAAGCAAGCTGCACCTCAATTTCATGTGCCAAACCAGCAGCAACAATATTTTTTGCTATATAACGTGCCATATAAGCAGCACTGCGATCGACCTTTGAGGGGTCTTTGCCAGAAAAAGCACCGCCACCATGCCTACCCATACCACCATAAGTATCAACTATGATTTTTCTACCAGTAAGCCCTGCGTCTGCTTGAGGTCCACCAAGCACAAAGCGTCCTGTTGGATTAATATGTATTATGGTATTATCGTCCAACATTTCTGCGGGTATAACCTCAGATATGACGTGTTTTTTGATATCAGCAGTCAATTGTTCGCGTGTAATATCAGGATCATGTTGACTGGATATTACAATTGTATCGACACGTATAGGCATATTATTATCATCATATTCAACAGTAACTTGAGTCTTGCCATCAGGTCTCAAATACTCAAGAATAGGCAAATTATTCTTATCGCCTTTCCTTACAAAAGCCAATCTCTGAGCCAATCTCTGAGCCAGGGCAATTGGCAGTGGCATCAATTCAGGTGTTTCTTTTACAGCATAGCCAAACATCATGCCTTGATCACCAGCTCCCATTGCACGAGTTTTGGTTCTATCCACTCCCAATGCAATATCTGGGGATTGTCTATCTATAGTTGTCAAAACTGCACAAGTCTTATAGTCGATTCCATGTTCAGCATCAGTATATCCGATTTCTTTAATTGTATCTCTTACAATACTTGGAATATCGGCATAGCAAGTTGTTGTAATCTCACCTCCTACCAGCACTAAGCCAGTAGTAATAAAAGTCTCACAAGCGACTCTTGCATATGGGTCGCACGTAAAAATTGCATCTAAAATAGCATCAGATATCTGATCTGCCATTTTATCTGGATGCCCTTCAGTGACGGATTCTGATGTAAACACATGTTTTTCTTTTAACATAAGATCCCTCCTATTTTATTTTTTCTTTCAAGTAGTTTATAAACTCAATTGCTATTGGGTCAGTCTCATTTAATATTGCTATATAATAGCTGATCATGTCTCCCAAATAAATTAGGGAAAACAGTTGCACCATTTCTGTATCTCCATCTGCAAAGAATTCCAAATAGTCAACATCTTGTTGTTTTAAGAGGTTTTTAAAGGCATCGAGCCGTTTTTCATAATGCTTTTCATCATTAAAAAACCTCAAAAAAATAGGCATAAATTGCTTACTAAACTCTTTATGCTCCCATCCCTCTATTTCGTTGTGATTCATTTCTGGGAAAGTATGATAAAATGCAGGGTATTTGGCATTTTCATTGATTTGACATTTCCAACGGTATGCAATAGGATCCAACTTATTATTAACAGAATATATCAAAGGTAATTTGCCGTTAATTTGTTGAGCTGCACTTTTTGCCAAATTAAGCATACTGGGCACTGTTTTTGTCAGGGCACCAGCTTTTGTCATCAAAGATGCAACCACTTTTTTTACTGTGTCTTTTTGTTCTTTGATTATACCTTGTAATTCAAGTATGCGCACAACTGAAAAAAACAAATATGCAATAGCAGAGCGAGGCGGAAATCCTTCTCTTATTTTGATAAATGCATATTCATCACCAAGAGCCTTTTCAAGCAAGCCTCCAGTAGTTATACCCCAAATATTTGCCTTTTTACTCTTTGCAATATGCATACAGCTCAAAGTTTCCTCTGTATTGCCTGAATAAGAACAAAAAATAAAGAGCGTTTTTTCATCAAAGTATGGCAAATAATAATCTTTAACTACTTGTATATCTATCTGCTTGCCAAACAGAGTCTTTATAATGTCTCCTGCGATTGCTGAGCCTCCCATACCAACAAATATTACTTTATTAATAGCCGATTTATTTATTCTCTCTTTATTTACAATATTTGTCTTAAAATAAGCTTCCCAAGCCTGTTCTGGCATATGTATTATTGTATGACAAAAATCTTCTTTATCAATTGATTTTATGGCTTCTACATTATCTAAATCGATCATATAATCCTTCCATTTCTTGTTTTTTCTTGATTATACTCGTGTATTTCTTTTGCTTGCTCTGCAAATCCTTTTTTCCCCATCAGAGCATAAGTTGCAATTTTCCCAGCTTCGACACCTGGCTGATCAAGTGGGTTTATATCCAAAAAATAACCAGCAATAACAGTCTGTAACTCATATAAATATATAAATTCGCCAATATTGTATTCATTTAGTTCGGGAAATATTATATTACAATTTGGTCTTCCTGCGTTTGTCAGAGCTATTTCTGTAGCGAGTCTTTCAGCCAAAAGTAGTTCACTTATATTTTTATCTGCCAAATAATTGACCTCATCATTATTGGGAAAGATATTTGCTATCTTATAATCATAATCAAACTTTTCCACAGTCAAAAAGCTAATAACTTTATCGTTTGGTCCCTCTGCATATAACTGTATTTGAGAATGCTGATCAGTTGTTCCCAAAGCCTTGATAGGTGTTTGTCCAACTTCAACAAGTGCACCATCGATATTATATCTTTTTCCAAGACTTTCAGCCCAAAGTTGACGATACCAATCTGCAAAATCATAAAGAGCATTTGTATAGGGCATCATCACCGACATGTTTTTTCCTTTTTGCATATAAAGATAGTGTAACATAGCATTTAGATATGCAGGATTTTGCCAAATATCTTTGTTGCTACATCTTTTTCGCATATTCGCAGCACCCTTCAACAAAGCCTTGATATCGACTCCAATAAAAGCCGATGATACCAAACCCACATCTGTTAAGACTGAAAAACGACCACCAACACTATCTGGCACAATAAAGTCCATATAGCCATCTTCTTTGATTAGCTGTCTCAAAAAGCCTTTTTCTTTATCGGTTGTTACAATTATCTGTTTTTTATAAGTATCGGGGCATTTCTTTTTCAAAATATCCAGAACAATCAAAAATGTGGACATAGTCTCTGCAGTTGTGCCTGACTTTGTGATTACATTAAATAAGGTTCGTTGCAAATCAACTTGACTCATGATATCTTCAATCAGCAACGGATCAACATTATCCATCACAAAAAGCCTTTTATTGAGCTTTTTTACTGTTTTCAAACTATTATAAATTGCTTTATTGCCGAGAGCAGAGCCACCTATTCCCAAGACCACCATATCGTCATAATCTTTTTCAATTGACTCAATATAGCTAACTATATGCTCGACATTATAGTCAGGCAAATCATGAAATCCAAGTATATTCATTGCATATTCTTTTTCAAATCTGATGCGTGCTTGGTCGCATAAATGGCGATTATTCTCGATTTCAGCTATACTTACACCACATTGAATTTTCTTATTTTTTAATAAATTAGCATAATCAAACTTAATACTCATGTCTCCTCCATTTAATCAAACACCTTTTCATTCATCAAGGTTATATTTTCTTTGATTTTAGCGACATCAGCTATGTCTCCAATTATCTGTGGATATTCTGTCAAAGCTTGATAGTTTAATTTCCTAATAAGCCTTTTTATTCGCAATAGGCTTTGAACATTTACACTTAATTCTTGCACGCCAAGTTTTATTAATAGAGGCACAAAGCTCTCATTAGCAGCCAATTCACCGCAAACAGCAATTGGGATATTGTGTCGATTTGCTGCTTCTGCAGTCATTTTTATCAATCGTAAAAAAGCCATATTATATGGATTATAATATTCTGCGATTGATTCATTATTCCTGTCAACTGCAACGCTATATTGAAGCAAATCATTTGTGCCTATACTAAAGAAATCAGATTCTTTGGCAAGTTGATCAGCTATCAAAGCCGCAGAAGGTATTTCTATCATCGTTCCTATTTTTATCAGCTCAGCAAGTTTTAGTTCTTTTTTACATTCTTCCACATAATCTTTAGCTTTTCTAAATTCCTCAATAGAAGATATCAACGGAAACATAATCAATAAATTACCATATTTTGCTGCTCTAATTATTGCTCGAATTTGAGTTTTAAAAATCTCTGGATATTTAAGCGAAAATCGAATACCACGACAACCTAAATATGGGTTTTTTTCATTTAAATGAGGATACCATTTTGCCATTTTATCGCCACCAATATCCATTGTTCTAATCACTACTGGCTTGCCTTTTGATTTAATTGCTACCAATTTATATGCTTCAAACTGTTCTTCTTCTGTTGGCAAATTATCTCGTTCCATATAAAGAAATTCGGTTCTAAACAAGCCAACACCATCTGCATTAACGTCCATCGCTGCATTGATTTCCTCTGGCATTCCAATGTTTGCCAGCAAGTGTATTGTTTTACCATCAGATGTTTCTGCAGGCAAACCAATAATATTCTTTAGGCTTTCAGCATCATGTTTATCTTTTTGTTTCAGATCATAATAATTTTGCAATATTTGTTTATCTGGATTTACAAAAACTTCTCCCTTATTAGCATCGACGATTAGTTCATCTCCATTTGCGATTTTTCCAACAAAAGCAATGCCTGTTACCACAGGAATATTTGCTGCACGTGCCAAAATTATTGCATGCGATGTTTTATTGCCTTTTGACAAAACAAGAGCTTGCACTTTTTTTTTAGCCAATTCACCAATTAAAGATGGCGATATATCATCCATCACAACAACACTCATATCATCCAAATCATCTGTTATCAATTGATTATTATTATGCAATGAGTTTATCAATCGCTCATAAATATCTTTATAGTCATTAGCTCTCTCGGCATAAAACTCATTTTCAAGAGTCTTAAAATAATTAATAGTTTTTTCAAAGTATATATGCAGAGCAAACTCTAAGTTATATAGCTTTTCTGAAATCAACAAAAACACACCATCTTTAATCACAGGATCTGTAAGAATCAATTTATGAGCTTCAAAAATATCCTTATCTTCGTCTGACATATCAAAAGCAATAAGGTTATTATCAATATTTTTACTAATTATTTCTACTGCTTGATGATATCTGTTTTGTTCATTTTCTATTTCTGATTTATCGATCAATCCCATGTCAAATACATGTTCTTGTGCTTCTAATAAAACTGCTGTTCCTATACCAATTCCTAAAGAAACCTCTACACCTTTTATTATCTCCATACTATTCCCCAAATTGTTGTTCAAATAGTTTTTCTATTTCTTCTAACAGATATTCTTCATCGACTCCATCGACAATTAACTCTATTTCTGATAGGTATTCAGCTGCAAGCATCATTACACCTAAAATACTTTTACCATTGATTGTCATATCATCTTTTCTAATATGAAATTCTGAACGAAATTGATTTGCTAATTTTACTAATAAAGCTGATGGTCTCGCATGTAAACCCAACTTATTTTGCACAATAATTTTTTTCTTTATCATTGTTGATCCCTTAATTATTATGTGTATTTATTGTTCTTTGGCGTGCCTTTTGTTGCATCTCTTCTGCCAATTTTCTCTGCATTGCTTCTGCACCATCATAGCCATAAGTTTTTAATATATGATTCATTGCAATAACTTCAATGATTACAGACACATTTTTGCCTGGCGACACAGGCAAATAGATACAAGGTATCTCTATACCCAAATGCTCGGTATGTTGGTTTGTCAAGCCAATACGCTCATAGTCCATATTTTCTCGCCAGGGCATAAGCTCTACTTGTATATCAACACGGCTTTCTTTTCTTATCGCTTCAATTCCAAACATTCTTTCTACATCAATAATACCGACTCCGCGTATCTCCATAAAGTGCCCTATATCTTTGGTAGAAAATCCAAAAAGACGATCTTCTTGCAGTTTTAAGCGTACCACATCATCTGTGATCAACCTATGCTTTCTTTCAATCAACTCCAATGCACATTCGCTTTTGCCTATACCGCTTCGTCCTGTTAATAAGACACCCACTCCAAAAACTTCAACTAATGTTCCATGAACTGACTGATCAGGTGCAAAATAATCGTGCAAAAACCGTGCCAAGCCCCAAAACAGTTTCTCTGTTGAAAGGCGACTTACTATGATTGGGATATTCTTTTCATTTGCAATAAAATCCATTTGATTGGGTACAGACAAGCCCTTACTCACCACGAAACAAGGGATATTCATAGTCATCATTTCTTCTAAACGTTCATACAAAACATCTTCTGGTAAGGTTTGCAAATAATTGACTTCTGTTTCTCCTAATAGTTGAACTCTTTGATGAGGAAATCTATCAAAAAATCCTGACAATGCGAGTCCAGGCCTATGAATATGAGGCTCCACAATCTTTTTGTCATCAGGCAAAGCATCTGTCACTATAGAGAGCACAAATCTCTGACGACAAATGTCAAAAAAATCTTTTATACTTAATTCTTTCATATACTCACCAACTCCCTTTTTTTATGAAAACAGGGCAACTTATACAGCTGCCCTATTATTGTCAAACAAGGGTAGCAAAGGCTACATATCAAACTTTATGGTTCGATTAGGTTATAAAACTCGTTATTCTTTTTTACTAAGACATTTATTCGGTCACTCTCTAAGTTTCTAAAAACAAAGTATTCTTCGTCAATTTCTGCAAATTGATCAATTGCTTCAGATACAGTTAAAGTTTCAGCGACTAATCTTTTAGTGCGTACTACTTTTTTAGTTTTTTCTGATCCACTTTCATAAAGATTAGCATAAGCAAAAGTTTCATCTTCTTTGATTCTACGCTTTTGGTGATCTGTAACTTTGTCTTTTAATTTTTTGACCTGTGTTTCCATATTTTCAATTGCTTCATCAATTGCAAGATACATATCCATTTGGACAGACTGGCTTTGCAAATTAAACTTGGATGCATGTAATGACATATCAACTACATTTCGGCTATTTTCAAGTGTTAATGTGAGATGTACATTGATGATTTGATCAAAGTAGCGGGTCAGTTTTTCACAAGCCTCCTCCACATACGTGCGAATTGCTTTGGTCAAGTCAAAATGACGTGCGGTAATTGTTATTTGCATATTGTACCCCTTTCTTTTTAAGGATATCAAAAAAGATACCCAATCTTATTAATATTATAACTCAAATTGTGTGAATTGCAAATTTATGTAAATCCTCTATGGATTCCATCAAACATTCAGACAATGTTGGGTGAGCAAAGACAACTTTTTCAATAGTCTTTGCAGATGACTTGGTATTGATAATAAATGAAGATTGTGCGATTAGCTCTGTTGCTGCTGGACCAATTATATGCATACCGACGATGAGCCCACTTGCCTTATCTGCAATAGTTTTGACAAAACCAAAATTATTGCCCATGCTCAATGATTTGCCATTGGCTGCATAGGGAAATTTGCCTACCAAAATCTCTCCATATTTCTCTTGTGCCTGTTTTTCTGTCAAACCACAAGATGCAAGCTCGGGATTAGTAAAAACACAGCGTGGAATATTTTCATATACAAGTTCATCTTGTTCGATTTGTTCTGATTTGAGCTCAGCATTGATCAGCTCTGCGACTCTCAAACCCTGCTTGCTTGCTGTGTGAGCCAACTGCATTTTGCCAGTAATATCACCGATTGAAAAAACTTGTCTTTCATTAGTTCGACATTCATCATTAATTGTGATAAAACCTCGTTCTGATGCAATCTCAAAACCTTCCATCTTGATATCGCAAACTGGTTGACGTCCGACCGCTACCAATACCTTTTCTGCCTCTGTTATTTTACCATTTGCCAATGTTAGCTGAACTTTATCATCTATAATCTCAGCTTTTTCCACACCGACTCTCAAGTTTATCTTGATACCTAATTTTTTCAAACCCAAAGACAATCTACGTGATATTTCTGAGTCTTCTGTCGCAATCAACTCAGGTAAAAACTCAATAATCTCGACTTTTGTACCAAATTGTGCAAAGATTGAGGCAAACTCACAGCCAATTACGCCACCACCTATTATGGCAAGACTTTCTGGTATCTTTTCAATATGTAAAATATCATTTGATGACAAAATCCTTTCTCCATCGAAACGCATAAAAGGCAGCTCTTTGGGAACTGAGCCTGTTGCTAAAATTACGTATTCCACACTACATTGTGCCTCGCCATCTGCATAGATTATATATTTATCATCTTTTTTTACAATCTTATCCACGTTTTTATTTATCATCGGAATATTACGTTTTTTAAAAATATATTCTATGCCTGAAACAAGTTTCTCTACCACTTCTGTCTTACGAGAATACACTTTTTCAAAGTCGAGTTTTGTATCTCCTACTTCAATTCCAAACTCTCCTGCTTGTTTAATTTCGGCATATAAATCAGCAGATTTTACCAACGCTTTGGTGGGAATACAACCCCAATTTAGGCAAACACCTCCCAAGCGTGATTTTTCAAAACATACAGTGCTGATTTTATATTGGTTGAGGCGGATTGCAGTCTCATATCCACCTGGTCCACCGCCAATCACAGCTACTTGAAAACTTTCCATTATTCTCTCCTTATACGGCTATTAGGTATTTGTAATTCATCGCGATACTTTGCTATTACTCGTCGCGATACACTTATTCCTCGTTCTTTGAGGATATTAACTATATCTTGGTCACTCAAAGGTGTCCGTTTATCTTCTTTTTCTATCAATTCTTCTATTTGCAGCTGCACATTTTGCTTTGAAACAGCATCATAGTTTTTATCTTTTCCAGCTGCAGAGCAAAAGAAGTCTTTCATACACATTATTCCAAAAGGGGTATCTGCATATTTTAGCTTAACTACGCGCGAGATAGTCGATTCATTGACATTTAAATCACTTGCAATCACTGAATAAGTTAAAGGCTCTAAAATACCCGTATTATTATAAAAGAAATCTTTTTGATAATTGATGATCGAACGCATTACTCGTTCTAAAGTTCTGCTTCTCATGAAAATTGACTTGATTAAAAACTTTGCTGAGTTTACTTTTGAACGAATATATCTCACTGCCTCTTTATTTCCTGCAGACTGATGAAGCATTGAGCGATAATTTCGACTCAAAGTTATTCTTGGTACATAAAAGTCATTTATTATAACCTCATACTCTTCGCCAATTTTTCTCACAATCACATCGGGCACAATATAACTTGCCTTTGATGTATTTAGCCTCATACCTGGTTTGGGATCTAATTGTGCTATACGATCTCTATAATCAAGTACATCATCTTCAGTAATACCGTATTTTGAGGCAATTATGCTAAATCGTCTATATATCAAATCATTAAAATCTTCCTCAATAATTCCAACCAATATTGTATCTTTCAGCTCATACTCTTCTAACTGGGCGATTAGGCATTCTTCGATGCTACGAGCTGTTACACCTCGCGGCTTTGTTCTCAAAATCATTCTATGTACTTTATCGACATCATCTTGGACAAGCTCATATTCTTTACCAACTTCATAAATATCATATCCATCAGGCAAAAAACCATATTCATTTGTATTTTCCACGAGCTCAAAAGCAAAGTCTTTTTCAAGATCAGTTAATGGATAATCATCAATTAAATCAGTAAAGAGCCTGCACAAATTTTCTTCTACTCGAATATAATTCTCATAGCTTGGGCTATCATCTTCATAGCTTTTCGATGAATATTCATGATCTTCGTGATACTCATTCCATTCATCTAATATCTCACTTAACTCTTTAACCTCATCCAAAGTTTCTTGAGTCTCATTATCAAGCTCTTTATTATCATTTGCCATTTCTTCATCGCGATTATTTTCTTCGTATTCTTCTGTCATTTCCAAGAGTGGGTTTTGAATAATTTCGTTTTTCAATGCTATTTCTAAATCCAACATTGGCAAAGCAAGCATCTTAAGCGATTGAATCATCTGAGGCTTTAAGCTTTGTTCCTGCCTTTGTCTCAGACTAATTGTTTGAGATATTCTTTGATTCATTTACTATTCACCTTTTAATCAAATACTGGATTTAAAAATCGATCGCCAAGATAGAGCTTTCGGGCATCAGGATCATTTATCAGCTCTTTAGAAGTCCCTGATATCAAGATCTTACCTTGAAATATAATATATGATCGCTGCGTAATAGATAAAGTGTCTGCCACATTATGATCTGAAATAAATATACCCATATTCTTTTCTTCTTTTAGCTTGATTATTATATTCTGAATATCAGCTACAGCGATAGGATCAACACCTGCAAAGGGCTCATCCATTAATAAAAAAGATGGGTTGCTGACGAGTGAACGTGTAATTTCCAATTTCCTACGCTCTCCACCAGATAATGTATAGGCTTTTTGTTTTGCTAATGGGCTTAGATTAAGCTCTGCCAAGTACTCTGCAAGCTTGGTTTTTCTTTCTGCACGATTATAAGGCATAGTCTCCAAAATTGCCATAATATTTTCTTCAACAGTGAGCTTGTGAAAGATTGATGGCTGTTGTGCAAGATAAGCCATGCCCAATTGACATCGCTTATACATGGGTTTTTTGGTGATTTCGATATCATTAAAAAAAACTTTGCCTGCATTAGGCTTGGTCAAACCTAATATCATATAAAAGGTTGTTGACTTTCCTGCACCGTTGGGTCCTAAAATGCCAACTATCTCGCCTTGCTTAATTTCAAAGCTTATATCATTTACTACGCTCTTCTTACCGTAGGTTTTTGCTAAATTTTGAACTTTAATTGTATTTTTCATAATAATAGTATCTTTAGTTCTATGTATTTTGTCAATCTTTTTTTTATATTAATTGAAAATATTTTGCAATTATTGTGCCAAACTCTTTAAAATATTGTATTTGCTGTTTCTTATTTGATCTTATATTACGTGTATCTGATTTAACAACAGCATCAATTTAATAGAAAAAAACAGGTTTTTACCCAAAAATATTGCTTATTTCTTATCTTTATCCAGAAATTATCTTACAGAATTATAAGAATATGCTTTTTCTCATATTTATTTTCATATATCCAGATAGAATCAAAGCTTTTCAAACCTATAAATTAGAAAATTCAGCTTTGCAAAAAAATTGTTGACAAAAGATTAACACGATCTACTCTTGTTATCGGAGGAATATAAATGAAATTAAAAACGATTTTTGCTGTCATACTTATCATGCTTCTTACGCTACCAATCAGTGCTGAAATGATTCAAAGACATTTATTAACCTTGCCAAAAAACAATAATTTAGCTATAGGAATACATTCAAAAATATGGAATAGTATAGCTATGGAAGAGAGTTTATTACAACAAGCTGCCGTTTTATTTACCAGATTAGATGGCACTTTTGCAGTCGAAAAATATCTCTTGGATCAACAAAATAATAACTCAAGTTCTGCACATTATCAATACACTGTCGTTAGTGATATTGAATTGCTTGATTATAATTACAAAAACTTGAAATTTATCAATAATCAAGAAATATATGGAAGTATTATTGCCTTTTTTTCATTGCAAGATCAGCAAACAAAATACACATTTTCAGTAAGCTCAAAAGATGTTTTTGCAGAAAAATGGGGCGTAAATATAACAAAAAATGACACATTAGTATATGGAATATCAAAATCGTCCAGAATTGAAACAGCATTTGAAGAAGCATTTGAAAATGCTTTAATTGAATATTCAAAATATATATGTCAAAATATAAAGACTTTATATAAAGTTGACGATGATAATTCGGTACTTGTCATGGAAAACACTGCCATTAATATGATTAACCATTTAGAGTTCTCCAAAATTCAAATTGAAATACTTAAAGATTCAAAGACTCTCGAATATAAGGTATATATTGAACTAAGGAAGGAAAGTTAAAATGGAAAAGATAGCTGTAATACCTTCAAGATACGCATCAAAAAGATTAGAAGCAAAGGCTTTGGCTATGATCGGCGATAAATCTCTAATACAAAGAGTATATGAAGCAGTAAAATCAACCGAGCTCTTTGATAAAATCTTGGTTGCAACCGATCACCCTATTATTTTTGATGAGGTAATTAGGTTTGGCGGTAATGTGATGATGACTTCTGAAGATCATCAATGCGGAACCGATAGGATTGCAGAAGTATGTAAACATATTGACTGCGATATTGTTGTAAACGTACAAGGAGATGAACCCTTTATTTGCAAAGAACCGTTAGAAGGTTTACTTCATGCTTTCACAGATGAATCTGTAAAAGTTGCCTCTCTTATGTGCCCTATGAATAAACCCGAAGATATTGAAAACCCGAATAAGGTTAAAGTCATTGTTAATAAATTCTCTGACGCAATTTATTTCTCAAGATCGACTATACCCTACCAAAGAAATATTATTGATGGGTTCAGATATTTCAAACATATCGGCGTCTATGCATTTAAAAAAGAAGCATTACTTGAATATGTTGCAAGTCCACATACCCTCTACGAACAAACTGAAAGCCTCGAACAGTTGAGATTCATCCACAATGCTATCCCAATTAGAATGGTGGAGACAGATTATGAGGGTATTGGTATTGATACTCTTGATGATCTGGAAAAAGCAAGAAAGTTTGCAAAAGATAGCGATGCAAACCTTTGCCCATCATATCAAGAAGATAGTATATGAAAGATCTCAAAACAACAAACAAACTCAAAGAAAGATAAAAATATAGAATATAAAAGAGGACTAAATGGCAATTAAATACACAATTCCACGCGGCACATTTGATGTTTTACCAAAAGATAGTTATAAATGGGAAATAATCGAAGCAAAATTTAGACATATAGCCACAAGATTTGGCTATAGAGAAATAATTACACCTATTTTTGAACATGCTGAAGTTTTCGAACGCTCAGTCGGTGATAGCTCAGATATTGTACAAAAAGAAATGTATAGATTCACAGATAGAAAAGGTAGAATATTTGCATTAAGACCTGAAGGGACTGCACCTGTCATTAGAAGCTATGTCGAAAATAATCTCGGACAAGATAATCAAATTGCAAAACTCTTTTATATCGGACCTATGTTTCGCTATGACAGACCACAAGCAGGGCGTTCAAGACAATTCTCTCAGTTTGGTATAGAGTGTATTGGAACAAATAATCCATATTATGATGCCGAAACTATACAAGTTTTCTATGTGTTTTTAAAAGACTTAGGCTTAAAAAACTTCTCTGTCGAAGTTAATAGTGTTGGTTGTGAATCATGCTCACAAACTTATAACCAAGCGTTAATCAAATACTTTGAGCCACATCTCGATGCTTTGTGTAATGACTGCAAAAATAGATTGAATAACAATCCCAAACGCCTTCTTGATTGCAAAATAAAGACTTGCCAAGCAATAACAAAAAATGCACCCATTATGATTGACTATCTCGATGATAATTGTAAAGAGCATTTCCAACAAGTCCAAAATTATCTTAAAATAATGAAAGTACCTTTTACAGTAAACCCACATATTGTGAGAGGACTGGACTATTACACAAATACAGCTTTTGAGTTTATAAACAATAATCTGGGGGCTCAAAATGCCTTAGGGGGTGGTGGACGCTATAATAAATTAGTCGAGCAATTTGGCGGCAAACATACACCCAGTGTCGGCTTTGCAGGCGGTACAACAAGGCTTTTATTGTCGATGGAAAATGAAAATCTGCTCGATGGCTTAGAGCCTTTTCCCGTTGTCTATTTTATTGCATTAGGCGATAATGCCAAAATCAAGGCTATTGAAATGGTTAGCTGGCTTAGGCAAAACAATATCCATGTTGAATTTGATTTAGATAGAACAAGCCTCAAATCACAGTTAAAAAACGCTGATAGACTTAATGCAAGCTATGCTTTCATACTCGGTGAAGACGAACTTAATAAAAACATCTGCTTACAAAAAAACTTGAAAACAGGAGAACAGATAGAGCTACCTCTCGATAACTATCGGGAACTATACAGCATGAACTTATAATACCTGAAATCGCTTTTTTGCAAAGTTACTGATTGCTCACCTTTATATCTACATATATACACAGGGCAAAATGGGGAGATTAAGACTCGTCTAAACTGTGGGTAAAAGAAGAATATCACAGCAAATGATGGTGAATCGTCAACATATTATTTGCTTTTACTCATAAAGTATATTATAATTTTATTATGAGCATTTTAAAGGGGGCTTTGTTTTTATGCCATTAGAAAATGTATTATTTGCATTTATGTTGACACTTTTAGCTGGTTTATCCACAGGGATAGGCAGTGCAATCGCGTTTTTTGCAAAAGAGTTCAATCCAAGATTCTTATCAGTTTCACTGGGTTTTTCAGCAGGCGTGATGATTTATGTCTCGATGATAGAGATTTTTCCAAAGGCGAAAGATTCACTTGTTTTAATTCATGGAGATAAGCTTGGTTATTGGCTTACAGTGATATCTTTTTTTGCTGGAATTGCCATCATTGCTATTATCGACAAATTGGTGCCAGAGGAAGATAACCCGCACGAATTAAAAGATGTAGAGGATATGCAAGTATCTGAAGAGGATATAAAGAAGAAGAGCTTATTGCGTATGGGTATGTTTTCTGCATTAGCAATAACAATTCACAACTTCCCAGAAGGCTTGGCAACTTTTATTGGAGGCCTTCAAAACCCTGCTTTAGGCGTAAGTATTGCAGTGGCAATTGCTATTCACAATATTCCCGAGGGAATTGCTGTTTCTGTGCCAATTTATTATGCAACAGGCAGTCGCAGAAAAGCATTTTGTTTGTCATTTTTATCTGGGCTTTCAGAGGTGCTTGGTGCCTTAATCGGTTATTTTGTGCTCTTACGCTTCTTTACCGAGTCCGTTTTTGGCATTGTTTTTGGTGTTGTAGCAGGTATTATGGTCTATATTTCGCTTGATGAATTATTACCAACAGCAGAAAAATATGGAGAGCATCATTTGGCAATATATGGCTTGATTTCTGGGATGATTTTGATGGCGGTCAGTCTCTTGCTTTTTGCATAAAAACTCAGTATTTCCCAATTAATCTAATCTTTTGTTGACAAATTCCGCTGAATATTATTCTGTAACAAGATAATATATAGTGGAGAATTAGTGAAGAAAATATTTGTTTTAATAATTATACTGTCATTTTTAACAATTTTATCAGCTCATAACTACTACTTTTATAAGCCCGAAATCAATGTCGGTTCAGAAGCTTATTTTAATCCGATCAGCATGTCTCTGAACGGTGGCTTTGATATTCTGCGTAATGGAGCACATAATAAAAAGCTAAGCAATCAAGACTTTTATAATGGACAAAAACTCTTATTTAGGGGTTTGGCTCGTCCTTTTAAATATATCAAGGATGAGGGTTGGAGCCATTTTATGGCACAAGAGTTTCCCAATATTGATCTCAAAGATGAAAAGCTGAACTTTATGCCAAATTTGCCTATCCATACAATTGGTGAAGGTATGCGTTTTGTTAAAGTCTCTGAATGGTATCATTATCATAATTACCCAATACCAAAGACTTTAGGCTTGCTTACTTCTGTCTCGTATCAGCTGTTTAATGAAGTTTTAGAACAAGGCGGCACACCACGCGTACGCACAGATCCAATCGCAGATGTCTGGTTTTATAATAATTTAGGCTTCATACTCTTTTCATTTGATGCAGTAAATGAGTTTTTCTCAGAGACTTTTGTAATCAATGACTGGTCGCTACAACCAATGTATAATCCGCTCAATGATAATGTGGAAAATGCTGGCGAACAATATATGGGTAAATATCATGTTAAAAATGATTATTCTATCTTTTGCTATTGGGGCATGGACTTTTTGGCAGGCTTTAGCAAAAAAATAGATGAAGATAGATCTGTTTCTATTGGGGCAGGACGAGTGGTTAATAAGATTGTAACCCAGTATATCGATGGGCATTATAAGCCTTTGGTGTCGACTATTGACTATGCTGTGGGCTTCTTCTATGACTACCAAAATTCACTTTTGATGAGCAATCACTTTTCTCTGAATAAAGATGTGGTTAAGATGAAAACCAATGTCTATCCTGGCTTGTATGAATTTAAAGGGGTACGACCTGGACTCTATTCGAAAATTAGCTATGAAAAAGGGGAATTTACTGAGTTTGTGGTGGGATTTAGTGTGGATGGCTTGCCGTTTGGGTTTGCGTTTGGCGAATCGCATTCTTTTAATTGAACAGCGAACTTTTTTAACAGCGAACTACAACGAACTGACACGAACTTTTTTTAACAGCGAACTACAACGAACTGACACGAACTTTTTTTAACAGCGAACTACAGCGAACTGACACGAACTTTTTTAATTAACCACAGAGAAACACAGAGGACCACAGAGATTTACCGACTGGTAGACAATATATTTTATTTAACCACAAAGACCACAAAGTACACAAAGAGCACAAAGGGTTTAAAGGATAACAGCGAACTACAACGAACGGGCACGAACTTTTTTTAACAGCGAACTACAGCGAACTTTAACGAACTTTTTTTATTAACCACAGAGAAACACAGAGATTTTGCCTGACTGAGAGTGGTATATTATTGGTTTCCAAGTTTAGTTATATGTATTTTAAAAACGATGATTATCAGATTACGAGATGGTAAACACTACTCACTCGTTCACTTGTTCACTTGTTCACTCCATCGAAGATGGTTTCAACACAGAGATTTTGCCTGACTGAGAGTGGTATATTATTGGTTTCCAAGTTTAGTTATATGTATTTTAAAAAAACGATGATTATCAGATTACGAGATGGTACACACTACTCACTTGTTCACTTGTTCACTTGTTCACTTTTGCAAAGCAAAGCTCTCCTCCTTTGTGTTAAGAAAAATTATGCGAGCCAAGCATAAGCGAAGCCTATTTAAACTTTTCCATACCAAAGAAGCTGCGATATGGATCAAAAGATTTGAGTATATGTTTATCATCGCGCGACAATCTTTTTTGCACAATACGTGTGAGTAATTCGCCTAAACCAGGTCCCAACATAAAGCCCTGCCCGCACATACCGACCGCCTGGATGAAGTTTTTATACTCTTTTAGTCTGCCAATAATAGGGAAGCCGTCGGGTGTCATCGGATATTGACCACGCCATTGACGACGGATCTTGAGGTTTTTGAGTTTGGGAAATAGTTTTACCATACGGCGTGTACAGAGTGGCAAAAACTCAGATGTAGAGTCGCTATCTGTTCCGAGTATAGGAGGATCAGGAGTGATGCAGAAGACAACTTGCCCCTCACTATTTTGATAGAAATAGAAGTTTTGCGAGCCTTTATCAGCACGCATATCGATGATCATAGGCTCGAAGAAGCGTTTGACAGGCTCTGTGATAGCACCTTCATGACTATCAGGGATCACACGGCAGTTTAAGCCAAGCAATGCAGAAAGTTCACGAGCATTATTACCAGAGGCATTAATAAATTGTTTTGCATAATATGTGCCCTTATTTGTTTTCACAGCATTAATCGTATTATCAGTCAGGATAAATTCCTCAACTTTTTCATTAAAACGATATTCAGCACCATATTCAAGGCTTTTAAAATAAAAGGCATTTATGGCTAATAAGGGCGAGCAAGAACCATCTTCAGGCGTAAAGGTCGCACCACGTAAGCCTTCCATATTAATACCAGGAACGAGCTTTTCATATTCTTCTGCACTCAACCATTTGATATATAAACCATAACTTAATTGCAATTTCATCAAGTCTTTAAGAAGCTTTTCGTCTTCCTCAGTATAAGCCACATAGCTATAGCCACCCTGATGCCAGCCAATATCTTCGCCATGTTTACTTTGCCATGATGAAAAGATATCTATGCTTCTTTGACAGAGCCTTATTTTACCAAAGTCTGAATGAGATGCACGTACACCACCAATAGCTTTTTTATTATTACCCTGACCTGGCGAGGATAACTCGTCGATACAGAGAACTTTCATTTTATTTTTTGCAAGGTTCATAGTTGCAGGCACGCCTACAGAACCAGCACCAATCACAATAACATCATATATATTAGTCATCTTCATCTCCCTATTTCTTTCCGTCAGCAAAAACTTCAAAGCTTGCTTCAACAAATATTGGTCGTCGTGTGTTTGCAATAATTTCCTCAACAGGAATGCCTTCTTGTCGGAAAATCTGGCGTAAGGTTACGTCGCAAGTTTTGGCACCACATGGTCCCATACCAATACGTGTGATAGCTTTTAATTGATTCATATCAGTTACCCCGCGTTTTATCCATTTTTTCACATCTGCCACGCTGACTCGTTCGCAGAGACATACCATAGTATCGTCTTCGAGTTTATCAGGAATAATTGGCTGTGGGAGAGCTTTGCTAATGCTTTCATCTTGCACCTTGAAAGAGATAGCCTTTATTGCTAAGTCTTTTGGCATCTGCACTTTGACCATCTGTGTTTTATTTGCTGGATTATTGGTAATTGATATTGCTGCAAACTCGCCTAAATCGTTGGCATCGATATCGACAACTTTTAATTTGTCGCCAACTTTGACAGGGATATTTGTGATTTCATAAGGGAGAGAAACAATAGGATTATCTGTGTCTTTACGATAATCTAAAAGACTGATGGCAAGGCCAGGACAGATGAAAAGGCATTTGCCGCAGCCAATACAAGAGCCCTTGTATTGAGGTTGACCCATGATCGATGTGCCCTCGATGATTATTGATTGGGTAGGGCAGACGCTGGTGCATGGATTGCAAGGTATCTCTTGCAAACAGTGGATATTAGGGCGAACACCTTCTTCAACTTCTATCTTTTGATAAGGTAAAATCGCACCTGGATGTGATTTTAAAATAGCTGCTTTGTCATACCATTCTTGAGGGACTTCACCGACGGGTGCACCCATTTCTTGGGCTATTTTTAAGCCTATAATCTTGCCGTTGAACATGGCAGAAGAGGCTTCTGCTATTTCTAAAGCATCACCTGCTGAAAAGACTTTAATACCAGCAGTTTCTGCTTCTTCGGTAAACTCTTTGATCGAGTCAAGCCCAACTGCTATCAATATCGTGTCGCAGGCAAAGCTCTTTTCTGTATTTGGTATAACTTTGAACTTGTCATCGAGTTCGGCTATGGTAACTGAGCTTACGCTTTCGTCACCGTTTGCAGAGAGAATTGTATGTGAGGTGTAAATTGGTACGCCCAAGCGTTTTAGCTTATCAGCATGGACTTTATAACCGCCACATTTATTCATTGCTTCAGCTAAGCCGACGACCTCGATGCCAGCCTGCAGAGCATGATAGCCAGCAATTAAGCCGACATTGCCGCCACCGATGATAAATAATCGATTGGATGCCTTGACCAAATCCCTGTTTACCAGAGTTTGGAATGCACCTGCACCATATATATTAGCCAGAGAATTGCCCGAGAATCTTAAAAACTTCTCGCGTGCTCCAGCAGCATTTAAAATGATTTTGGGTTTGACAATTTTATATACACCATCTTTTAAAATACCAACCTTTTTGTCTTTGAAAACAAATAGGGCAGTTGAATTTGTCCAGATAGTGACAGATTTGATGCTTTCGACTGTCTCAGATAGTTTTTTGCCAATATCGTTGCCCCTTGTCCCTGCAAAGGAATCAGCAACCGAGCCAAAAAACTTATGTGTTTGCAAAACAAGCTTTCCGCCAAGCTCGTTTTTGTCGTCGATTAAGAGACAATTGATATTGTGCTCGCCTAATTGAATCGCTGCAGCAAGACCTGAAGGACCTCCACCAATGATCAAAATATCGGTTTTTAGTTCTTCTATATCATGCATTTCGAGTGTTTCATTAGTGTCGGGCAATTCGGGTAAACCTTCCGCACTTTCGACTATCATGTTGGCTTTGACCTCTGTCATGCATGATTTTACAGGCATGCCGTTGGCTATAACCATACATTTTGAACATTGCCCGTTGGCACAAAAAATGCCCTGGGCAGAACCGTCTTTGTGATGATGACCAAAAATCTTTATCCCATTTGCTATCAATGCCGAAGCAAGCATTTCGCCTTTTTTGGCTTTCATTGGCTGTTTCTGCCAATAAAAAACAAGCTCTTCCCTCTCGATAACATGTACAATAGGATGTTCTTTGATACGATTTTCCATATATATTCTCCTCTATAATAGGAATTTATTTAGTATGCACAATATTGATGTAAATTATTAATTTAATCTATGTGCTGTCAAGAACTTTTTTTATTTAAACACAGAGAAACATAGAGAGCCACAGAGAACAATTTAACAGCGAACTACAGCGAACTTTAACGAACTTTTTTTAACAGCGAACGACAGCGAACTGACACGAACTTTTTTTAACAGCGAACTACAGCGAACTTTAACGAACTTATTTTAACAGTGAACTACAGCGAACTTTAACGAACTTATTTTAACAGCGAACTACAGCGAACTGACACGAACTTTTTTTAACAGCGAACTGACACGAACTTATTTTATTAACCACAGAGAAACACAGAGAGCCACAGAGATTTGCCTGACTGAGAGTGGTATATTATTGGTTTCCAAGTTTAGTTATATGTATTTTAAAAACGATGATTATCAGATTACGAGATGGTAA
>Ga0265293_10003698_pt1 | contig 28089 bp, 25 predicted proteins | sample Munlanlewell138R_FD_192505 | JGI IMG/M metagenome (GOLD analysis project Ga0265293, IMG submission 192505) | Leachate microbial communities from a municipal landfill in Southern Ontario, Canada - Leachate well 138R | ecosystem: Engineered > Solid waste > Landfill > Unclassified | place: Canada...
GGCCGCCGCGCCCCCCCGGGGGGCGGGGGCGGGCGGGGGGGGGGGGGGGGGGGGGGGGGGGGGGGGGGCGTTATGATGAGCGGACAGGGGTGGTTGCCCCCGGTCCGGGCCAAGGCTGGCGCATGTCCTCCTGACCCTGAGGGAAGCGAGGTCCGCCGTGCCAGAATCCACCGTCCGTGTCGAAGAGAACCCCGAGAAGAACCGCTACGAGATCTTCGTGGACGACCGGATCGCCGGCTTCGCGGAGTACAGCGACGCCATGGGCCAGCGCGTCATGTTCCACACGGAGGTCGACTCCGCGTTCAATGGACAGGGTGTGGGCGGCAAGTTGGCCGCCGCTGCCCTGGACGACATCCGCGCGAAGGGGATGAAGGTCGTCCCGACCTGTCCCTTCATCAGCGGCTACATCGATCGCCACCCCGAATACGCCGACCTGCTCCGCCAGCGCTGACCGCCAGCGCGTCCCCGAAGGTGTGAAGGAGCAGCGCCGCCCATCGTCATTGCACAGCGGCACTTCCCCGCCTCCGCGATTCACCCGAGGCTGATCGGCACAAAGTCGCCACACCAGGTCTCGCAGCCGGCGGATAGTGGATTCGCGGTGTGTCGGGTGCTGGACGACGGGGAGGTCACCGTGCAGGTGGGCATCATTGGTGCAGGAAACGTAGGCCATGCGCTCGGGCTGGCAAGTGTCCGCGCAGGGCACGAGGTCAGGATCAGCGCCTCGCAGCCGTCCGAGGCGGAGAGTGTGGCGCAGGAGGTCGGCGCGCAGCCGGCCGGCTCGAACGCTGAGTCGATCCAGGGGGCCGACGTCGTGATCCTCGCAGTCCCGTTCGAGGCAGTGGAGGAGATCACGTCGGAACTGGGGTCAGCGCTGAACGGCAAGGTGGTGATTGACGTGACCAACCGCTTCGCGCCGGAGCAACTCGACGGGCCCTCCAACGCGGAGCGCACACAGATGCTCGTCCCGGACGCCCGCGTGGTGAAGGCGTTCAACACCATCTTCGCGGCGAATCAGTCCGAGCCGTCCGTGGATGGCGTGCAGTTGGACGGCTTCGTGGCCGGCGACGATGCAGCAGCCAAGGACACGGTCATCAGCCTGGTGGAGTCCATGGGGTTCCGCGCGGTGGACACCGGCCCGCTCGCCATGGCGCGCGCGCTGGAGGGCATGGGCGTCCTGAACATCTCTCTGAACGCCTCGAAGGGCTGGCCCTGGAAGAGCGGATGGAAGTTGGTGGGGCCGACGGAGCCGGCGCAGGCCTGACCTACGGCACGGCGGCCGGGCGCTACTTCGGCCAGGGGGTGGGCTCGGCGGGGATTCGGGCCAGGGTCGAGGGGAACGAGGGGAAGCGACCGTCCTCGCGCTCCCAACTGTCGGTCGCGGCGTCGATCTCCTCGCGGGTGCGGCCCACGAAGTTCCACCACATGAGGATGGGCGACTCGAACGGCACGCCTCCCAGCAGCATGAGCCGCGTGGGCTCGTCGGCGCCGAGGTCGAGCGACGCGCGGTGCTCGCCCAGGTAGGCCAGGTGCCCCGGCGTCACGACCTCCGAGTCCACCGTGACCGCGCCCTCCAGCACCACGATGGCGTACTCGTAGTCCGGCCGCAGCGGGAGCGAGGCGGCCCCGGGCCGGAGGGCGACGTCCAGCCCCACGTGGTCCGTATCCCGGCGAGCGGGCGAGGCGACGTCGGCGAACTCGCCGACCAGGACCGTCACCAGCGCGCCCGGCAATTCCACCTGCGGCAACGACTCGTGGTGCTCGAAGGCCGCCTCGCCGTGCCGCGTGCGCTCGGGCTGGGCCACCCACAGTTGGATGCCGTGCAGTTCGCCCGAGGCGCTCGCCGGGCTTTCCTCGGAGTGCGCGACCCCGTTGCCCGCCGTCATCAGGTTCAACTCGCCCGGGCGGATCAGTTGCTCGGAACCCAGGCTGTCGCGGTGCAGCACCTCGCCAGCGAGCAGCCACGTGACCGTCTGCAGTCCGATGTGCGGGTGCGGCCCAATGCCGAGCCCCGGCCCGCCATTCACCACGGAGGGCCCGATGTGGTCCGCGAAACACCACGCGCCCACCGTGCGGCGCCCCTTGCGCGGCAGCGCCCGTCTCACGGACTGGCCGTCCACCATGGCGGCACGGCTCGGCGTGACCTCCAGGATCGGCTCGGTGGACACCGCCGGCGCCTCTGGGGTCGCGTCCGCATCCTGGATCTGCACGGGGCCGCTCATGCGTCGAGTATTCGCCACCCCGGCTGGCTTTACAAGGCGACCGGCCGAGGTAGCGAGCGAGGAGGGCGCACTTTGAGGGAAATGCAACGCCCCTCCAGTCTGGAGGGGCGGTCTGAGACGCCCGATGCGCGTCCGTGATGAGGGTTGCGAGTGGGCTGGGGATGCGTGGGGCATGGCCGCCGCGTCCGGCCCGACATAATGGACGCTCTTTACTGACTCTTGACTGACTCTCTTCCGGGAATCGCGACCGGGTATCAGGGAGTCATCAAAGAAGGTGTGTCCTGTAGCCGTTCAATCTGAGAGCATCGCCCGGCGTGAATCACACTGGGCCAATGCTATCGGTGTGGATGTACGCGTGATAAGCCGCCAATTTATTAAACACGTGTTGAACTATTCCGCACCACTCGCCGCGGCTTTGCGGAGCCGCGACTATCTGGACGGTTGGACTCATGCAGACTCGGACCTCGGGCCGGACTCGTCACTCAAGCGGCCTGGTAGCCGTCCTCGCGGTGGCGACGCTCGCGCTGATGCTGGTGCTGAACGGGCGCGGCGGGGTGCATGCAGATGCCCTCCCCTTCGTGACGATCGAGGCGCCCGATGAGCCGTTCTACAACGAGCGTTTCGACTTCACGCTGTTCTTCGACAACACGGATCTGAACGACCCCGGGTACGGGCCGTTCATCGACCTCGAACTGCCGCCGGCCTTGCGGTACGCGTCGGGTGACGCCAGTTACCTGGGCGTCACGTTGGACGACGACGTCTTCCTGTGCCCCGCGGCTCCCGATGACCCTGAGTACGTCCATCCGCTCACCGAAGAGGTGCGTCCCTGCACGGCCGGGAACACGGTCGCGGTGATCGTGCTCCCGTTCGGGAGTTTCGTACCGACCCAGCCCGCAGCGCCGATCACGATCTCGTCCTTCGTCAACAGCGTTGACCCCGCGGTCGTCGGCGCGGTGCAGACCATCTCCGCCACCGGCGGCTTCCGCTTCGGCAACGACGCCACCGGCTCCACGCCGCTCTGGCAGGGTGGCGCCAGCACCAAGCCTGTCACGCCCACGATCATCCGCCTCCACAAGGAGTACGTCGGCCCGGAGGACGAGACGGCTACTGGCCCCAACTTCCCGAGGCAGTACCGCATCATCGCGGACATCGCCGACGGACAGACGCTGACCGACTTCGACCTCGTGGACCTGCTCCCGAACAACCTCGCGTTCCTCGGTGCGACGCCGGTCACGGGCGGCGGCGCCATCGTCGATGCGCCCCCCGCCCCCGGTGCGCCCTCGAACGCACCTGACAACGTGGTGCGCGCGCGGTGGGGCAGCGTGACCGGCACCACGGGCGACAACGACGTCGAGATGACGGTGGACTTCTTCGTCCCGCTGAACGACGCGAACGGCGTCCCGGTGCTGAACGCCACCACCGGCGCGTTCGTCCCGACGGTGAACGACTCGCGCGCGAACGGCACGTGGACGGCCAACAGCAGCCTCGTGACCAGCAACGCCCCCGAGTCGGACCACACCCTGTCGCTGCAGTCGCTGGCGATCCAGAAGGGCGTCGAGAACGTCTCGCGCGCGGCTAATGACGCGACCCGGCCGGGCGACATCCTCCAGTGGACGCTGCAGATCCAGGTCTCGGACTTCTTCGCGTTCGAGAACCTGCAAATCGTGGACGAGTACACGGACGGCCAGAACTTCAACGGTGGATTCGCACCGACGCTCTCATGGGCCGACTCCGGTGGCCGCTCAGGCGGCGGCTCGTTCACGCCGGGCGTCGACTACACCGTCATCGAGGGTGATGAGGACCCGCCAGCCGGTTCCGCCCCGCCCGTCCGAGGCCGCATCGAGTTCGACCTCTCGGCGCTGCTCGCGACGACGGGCGGCGACGGCCCCCTCGTCGGTGGCTGCGTGCCGCTGACCGGCGTGCCCGAGCCAGACGACGAGGCCGACCCGCGCGTGCCGGACTGCGACGCATACAACAACGGCGCGACCACGGCGACCATCGTCTTCCAGACCGTGGTCCGCCATGAGTACGTCTACCTCCACAAGGAGCGTCCCAGCACGCCGGCCATCGTCCAGGGCGACAGCGTGAGCAACAGCGTGGTGATCTCCGGCGCTGTCCTCTCCATCGAGGACGCCACGACGCCGACCGGCTCGCCGCGCGTCTCGGACAACAGCAGCGCGCACATCGACATCCCCGTCGGCAAGGTACAGAAGTCGATCTTCGCCATCAACGGAAACACCACCGTCCCCGAAAAGCCGTGGATGGAGCCGGGTGACAGGGTCACGTACCGCATCCGGTACGACCTGCCGATCACTCGCTTCGAGAAGTTCTCGTTCACGGACTTCCTGCCTCTGCCCGTCTTCGACTCCACCGAGGGCGCCTGGACGCAGGCCGCCACCGGCGTCGCTCCGCCGGCGGGGCAGTGGGCCCTGGGGCCTGCGAACACGTTCGAGGGCAAGGTGCCCACGGTGACCTCCGAGGCAGCGCCCGCGAACACGATCACGTTCGACTACGGCAACTACGACGATGACCTCAGCCCCGAGAAGGTCGTGGAGGTGCTGTTCACCGTCACGGTGAACAACGAGCCGTTCGCGGACGGCCTCTTTCTCACGAACCAGGTGAGGGCGACTGAGACCTCCACAGAGGCCCACGCCTCCGACGCGGACGCGATCGTCCAGATCCGCCTCGGGCAGCCGGACGTCCAGATCCGCAAGGGCGTGATCGCGGCGCCGGGCCACGCTTCCCTCGGCGCGGGGTGTGAGGTGCCGAACCCGCTCACGTCCTACCTCGACGTGGCCGTCGACTGCGACGTCACGGACGTGGACGCGGGTGACCAGGTCACCTTCGTCGTGGTCCTGGACAACATCGGTCACGCCCCGGCGTTCGACCTGACGGTGACGGACACGCTGCCGGCTGGCCTGACCAACCTGGCGCTCCGCGGCGTCACCGACGGCAAGGGCGTACTCCTCGATACCCCCGCGGACTACAACGGCGACCTCTTCGGCGCCGGCATTGCGTTCACCGGTCCCGTCGCGGGCCTCGAGCCCGGCGAGCCCTCGGACGGCTCGAACATCCGCGTGCTCACGTTCACCGCGGACGTGGCTAACACCGTCGTGCCCGGCACGACGCTGACGAACACCGCGACCATCACGAAGTACGCCGGGCAGTCCACAGCGGAAAACCACGTCCCCGGCGGCCGCTCGGACGACGCTACGGCTACCGTGACCTCGGCCCAGATCGCCAAGTCGATCATCGCCACGTCTGAGGCGCACACCGCCGACGCCGACGTCGCCATCGGCGAGGTGGTGACGTACCAGGTGGTCGCCACGTTCCCGGAGGGGACGACGCCCAACGCGAAGATCACCGACACACTTCCTCCGGGCATGCGCTGGTTCAACTGCGCGGGCGTCGTGGTGAGCCCAGGACTGACCGTGGGCACGAGCGACTGCGTCATGACGGGAGGAGAAATCGGTTTCGGCGACGTGACCAACACTGGCACCGCGGGTAGCACGCCCGGCACCATCACCGTCACCTACAGGGCTCTCGTGGAGAACGTTGGCGGCAATGCCCGAGGCATGACCCGCACGAACTCCGCGTTGCTGACCTTCACCGGCGGCAGCGCTGGCCCGGCTACGACCACCGCGACCATCGTGGAGCCGGCGCTCCAGGTCGAAAAGAAGTTTGGGGTCGAGACGGCGGACGCCCTCGACACGACCTCGATCACTCTGACGGTGAGCCACACCGGCGCAAGCAACGCGACCGCGTTCGACGTCTCACTCTCCGACGTGCTGAGCGAGCACCTGGAGTACGAGGTGGACTCGATCGAGTGCACCGGCGACGTGGTGGCGACGACCTGCGCGGTCAACGGCGGCACCGTGGAGGCCACGTGGCTGTCGCTCGCGACGACCGAGACCGTGACCGTGACGCTGAACGTGCAGGTGAAGACGACCGTCGGCACGGGCGGGTCGATCGAGAACACGGCGAAGGTCGAGTGGACGAGCCTGCCGGGTGAGAAGGGCACCGGGGACGCCGCGCAAGGCGGTCCGGGTAGCATCTACGGTGAGCGCACCGGCACCGCTGATGGCGCCAACTCCTACAACCACACCGACAAGAAGATCCTGAACATCTTCGGCTTCAGCCCCGGCAAGTCGCTGCGCGCCACGTCCGAGGCTCACACGGCCGGCAACAGCGTCGCCATCGGCGAGGTGGTGACGTACCGCCTCGTGGTGGACATTGCTGAGGGCTCCACGAGCAACGTCACCATCGAGGACCGGCTTCCGGCGGGGATGCAGTACCTGGGGAACGCCCGGCTGGCGCTTGTCTCTGACGATGGAGCAAGCCTGACCTCGGACAGCGCCACGATCGACAGTAGCCTCGACGGCTGCGGCATCGAGGGCAAGAGCGCACCGGCTGACCTTAGCGAGGGCTGTGTCCTGGACGCGGACAACATTTCCACCGTGGGCAACAACGGTGACCCTGTAACCTTCACGCTAGGGACGCTCACCAACCACGACGATGACGCCGACAAAGAACTCGCCATCATCGAGTACGACGCGCTCGTGCTGAACGTCGTGGGTAACCAGACCAACACGGGGCTGGAAAACAGTTTCATCGTTTTGATCGACGGCACGCAGATGGGAGATGCCTCGGGCAAGATCACGGTGACCGTGGCCGAGCCGGTCATCAGCATCGCGAAGGCGGTGACCACGCCGGGCACGGATGCCGGTGACGCGGTGGCGTACACGCTCACGGTCAAGAACACCGCGAGTGGCGCCAACGCCGCAGCGGGCTTCGACCTCGTGGTGACGGACTCGCTGCCGGCTTCGCTCACCAGCGTGGCCATCGCGGATGTCGAGTACGACGACACTGCTTCCTGTGGCGACGTGGAGATGGACGACACCCAGGACGTGACCGATAACGTCGTCACGGTCACCATCACCTGCCTGAACCCGGGTGAAGACGTGGTGATCACGGTCACGGCGAAGGTCGTGGACAACGCGACCGCCGGGCTGCTCGTGGAGAACGAGGCGCTCGTCACGTACTCGAGCCTCCCCGGCGACAAGGGCGCTGGCGCGCCCGGCGACTCCGGCGACGAGGAAGGCGAGCGTAACGGCGCTAGCGGGGTCGTGAACGACTACCGAAACACCTCGGAGGCGTCGTTCTCGCTGGCCGTCCCGACGATCGACAAGGGCGACCCGAGCCCGGCCACGGCCACCATCGGTGAGACCGTGTCGTGGGACATCGTGGTGCGAATCCCGGACGGTGTGACGCAGAACCTGGTGGTCACCGACCACCTGCCTGCCGGCCTCACGGTGGTCGGCGTCACGCTCGACGATGACGACTTCGAGGGCACGGTCGCGCTCGGCGACGTCACGGGCACCACGGGCAACATCACAATCGACCTCGGTTCTCCGCAGGCGGATGCGGACAGTGACGACGACAACAACTCCTTCGTGTTGCGGGTGACCGCGCACGTGGACAACGTGATCGGCAACCAGCGCACCAACACGCGCTCCAACACCGCCTCGGCGACCTTCGACGTCGGCGGCGTGGAGACGCCAATCACGGACGGCACGCCGCCCGCAGCGTTCACCATCGTGGAGCCAGAACTCCAGGTGGTGAAGAGCGTGGACACCTCCGACGGGCGCGAGGCCGGTAGCGTCGTGGAGTACACCCTGGTGGTGAGCCACCTCGGCAGTAGCGACGCCACCGCGTACGACGTGGTGATCGCGGACACGCTCCCGGCGCTGCTCGACCTGGACGAGGACTCCATTGCGGTCACGTCGCCGGACGCGTCCTGCGTGGACGTGGGCGCCGTGAGCACCGGAGCGAACGGGTTCACCCTCGCCGTGGGCGAGATGGGCCTGGACTGCGTGATCACGATCACCTACGAGGCGGAGATCCTCGTGGGGGTGAACCCCGGCCAGGCGATGACCAACGGCGCCTCGGCGACGTGGAAGTCCATCGATGCCGCCGACGGCACCGAGGCCTCCGGCCGCACGGGAGCCGACGGGCTACCGGGGGTCGATGTCCTGAACGACTACCGCGCCGAGGATGACGCGCAGTTCTTGATCGATGGTGCCTTCAGCATCCTGAAGGAGCGCATCGCCTCGGACAACGCGGACACGCTCAACGGCAACCTCGCGATTGGCGAGACGGCGACGTTCGAACTGACCGTGCAGGTGCTCAGCGGCACGATCAAGAACGTGAGCGTGCGCGACAACATGCCCGCGGGCCTGCGCTTCGTCGAGGGCTCCGCGACGTTCGCCGCCCACGAGGACTTCGCGGGCACGATCTCGCAGGACTGGGAAACGGCCGTGGCCTGCGCCGGAGGCTGCGAGGACGGCGATGACGTGACGTTCACGCTGGGCACGGTGGTGAACCCGCCGGGCAGCACGGGGACGTTCACCATCAGGTTCGACGCAGTGGTCGTGGACAGCCCGGACAACGAGGGCGGCGACGTCCTCACCAACACGGCCACGCTGTTCTATGACGACGCCGGCGACGTCCAGCAGAGCGTGAACTCCGGGGACGTCACCCTGACGCTCGTGGAGCCCGTCCTGGTCGTCACCAAGTCGTTCGACCGCGCGATTGCGGCTGCGAACGAGACGGTCGAGGTGACCGTGACGGTGGAGAACACCGGCGCCGCGCCGGCGTACAACGTCACGCTGACGGACGTCCTGGCGGCTCCGAACGCGCTGATCAAGCCGGCGAAGGTCTCCGCCACGCACGACCTGACCTGGGCGACGGTCGACAACACCGTGTCCTACACCGGCGGCACCATCCCGGCGGGCGCCACAGCGACTGTGAAGTTCACGGTGGACCTCGCCAGCACGGTGGTGGCTGACGCGGTCATCCCGAACAGGGCGGAAGCCAACAGCACCACCATGCCGGGCGACGACACGGCCTACCCGGACCAGCGCACCACGCCGACCGTGGACGACGACGCCTCGATCGCGGTGAGCGCGCCGGACCTGGTGGTGACGAAGGACGACGGTGTCACGCAGACCAAGCCCGGTCTGGACATCGTCTACACCATCACCTACCAGAACGTGGGTGACGCGGACGCCACGGGTGTGGTGATCACGGAGACGGTGCCGGCCCACACCACCTTCAATGCCGGCAAGAGCCACGAGGACTGGGAGTGCGTGGCGGGCACCTGCACGCTGGAGATCGCGGGCACGGTGATCGCGGGCGACCCGGCTGCATCCGTGGACTTCGCCGTGACCGTTGACAACCCGGTGGACGCCGGGGTGCACAACATCGAGAACACCGTCAGCATCAAGGATGACGGTACGCACGGCCCGGACCGCACGCCGGCCGACAACAGCGACGACGAGACGACGCCGCTGGACGCGGTGCCGGATCTCCGCATCCAGAAGAGTGACGGTGGCGTGATCTCCTACCCCGGCGGTCCGATCGCCTACACGCTGACGTACAGCAACGTCGGCGCGCAGGGCGCGACGGGCGTCGTGGTCAGGGAGACTGTGCCGGCGGGCGTGACGTTCGACGCGGCCGGCAGTCACGAGGACTGGGTCTGCGGCGGTGTGGGCCCGGGTAGCAACTGCACCTACGCGGTCGGCGCCCTCGACGCGGGCGACTCGGGCACCGTGGTCTTCGCCGTGGTGGTCGACGACCCGAGCGTGATGGCCCCCGTGGTCAACACCGCGAGCATCACGGACGACGGCAAGAACGGGGCGGACGCCGACAAGAGCAACGACGAGGCGGAAGACTCGACGGAGATCGTGGACGCGGTGGACCTGGCCGTGACCAAGAGCGTGAGCAGCGGCGGTGGCATGTTCGTCGGCGGGCAGGTGACGTTCACGGTGAGCGTGGAGAACCTGGGCCCCCGCAACGCCACGGACGTGGTGATCGCTGACGCCCTGCCGCCCGGCCTGATGTACGTCAGCCAGGCGGGCGACGGCGCCTACGACGCAGGCACCGGCCTGTGGAGCGCCGGCAACATCGACTTCGGCGCGTCGGCCTCGATCGTGATCGCCGTGCAGGGCAACACCGTGGGGACTCACACCAACACGGCCACCCTGGCCAGCCTGAATGAGGCGGACACCAACCCGGCGAACGACACGGACAGCGCCGACGTGACCGTGTTCTTCCCGGTGCCGCCCACGCCCACGCCCACGCCGACGTCGACGCCGAGCGCGACGCCGACGCCCACCGGCGTGCCGGGCCCGGGCCCGGGTACGCCGACGGTGACCGTGGGCGAGGGGCCGGAGACCCCACTGGAGGAAGGCTTCACCAGCACCGTGAAGAGCACGGGCGGTGAGGTCCCGATCACGGTGACGGGCCTGACCGTGGGCGCAGGCTGCGAGGCCTCGCTCCGCATCGTGGACTTCGATGGCACTGTGTACACGGCGGCGCTGTCGCCGCGCGGTGGCGGCGCGCTGGGCGTGGACTGGGTGGTCCCGCCTGGCCCGGCCGGCACGGTCCTGGTGGTCCACCTGGTGGTGGACGGGACGTGTGAGGACACGATGGACGTGGTTCTGGGCACGATCAGCCGCTACGACCCGTCCGGCATCATCGTGGACATCCAGTCGTCCTGCCCCATTCCGGGCGTGCAGGTCATCCTGCAGCGCCTGGTGGACGGCGAGTGGATCATCGCGGACCCCGCCGACATCGAGGGCGGGACCGAGATCATGGACCCGCAGATCAACCCGCAGTACACGCTGGGTGACGGCTCGTATGGTTGGGACGTGGTGCCCGGTGAGTGGCGGATCTCCGTCTCGCACCCGGACTACCACCCGCAGATCAGCCGGTCGGTGACCATCCCGCCGCCGGTGTTCGACCTGCACATGTTCCTGGAGCCGATCGGCGAACCGCTCGACTGTGCGGAGGTGCCCACGCCGGCCGCCACCGGTCACGGACCGGGCATCGACGGTGCGAGCCCCTCGGACGGGCGGACGTGGATGCTGCTGGCGAGCCTGCTCGCAGGCGCGACCGTGGCCACCGCGCTCCTCGGCCGGCGGATCGCCGTCGCGGTGACGGGTGGCGTCCGCCGCCGCTAGCCGGGGGCGGGGGCATCGGCCCCGGCCGGTGTTGAGATGGGTGATTGAAGGAGGCGCCCGCGTGACTCACGCGGGCGCCTCCTTCGTTTTCCGGCTTCGGCTTCCGGCTTCGTCTTCCGGCCCGACCGGGCGCCACCGGTGCGCGATGTATGCTCGGGGGAGGGACCTCCCACTCACGCTCCGTACCTCGTCTGCTGCCTGCGGGCTGCGTCGGCGGGCAGAGCACCACAGTCTGCGAGCCGCCGTGCCACCGACCAGCCATGTCCTGATGTGCGAGCCTTCACACTTCCGCATCGCGTACGAGATCAACCCGTGGATGCGGATCACGAACACGGTGCAGGAGGCTGAGGCGGCGGCGCAGTGGCAGGCGCTGCACCGCACGCTGGTGGGCCTCGGGGTGGACGTGGAACTCGTGGAGCCGGCCGCGCACGTGCCGGACATGGTGTTTACGGCGAACGCGGGGGTCGTGGCCGGCAAGCGCTTCGTGCCGGCGAACTTCCGCTTCGTGGAGCGCGCACCGGAAGCGCCGCTCTTCTCGCGCTGGTTCGCCGACCGGGGGTACGAGGTGCTGCCGATCGAGGGCCCCCGCCACTGGGAGGGCGAGGGCGACGTGCTGGTCTCTAACGGCAGCGTCTTTGCGGCCTCGGGGACCCGCACCGAGCCCGGAGCCCTGGACCGCCTGGATGCGCTCCTGGGCCTGGAGACGGTGCGCCTGGAGTTGGTGGACCCGCGCTTCTACCACCTTGACACGTGCTTCCTGCCGCTGAGCGCGGAGTGCGCGGCCTACTACCCGCCAGCCTTCAGCGACGCCTCCCGCGCGCGCCTCGAGGAGGCGTTCGACGACCTGATCGAGGTGCCGGCGGAGGACGCCCTGCGCTTTGTGTGCAACGCGCTGCTGGTAGGGCGCACGGTGGTGATGAACACCGGCGCCGAGTGGACGGCACGGGCGCTGGAGGAGCGTGGTTACGAGTGCGTCGCCACGCCCACCAGCGAGTTCATCAAGGCCGGCGGCAGCGTGAAGTGCCTGGTCCTCACCCTGGACACGTTCCGAGACCCGCCCGGGGTTGAGCCTCGGCGCGGCGACGTCTGAGGACGCGACGCGCGCTGCCCTGACGCACTACGACGAGACGAGGCGGCAGGCGTTCCGGAGCACCGCGACCACGTCGTCGACCTCCTTGGTCAGGACGTCCGCGGGGAGGATGAGCCGCACGCGGCCGGGACGCTCGGCGCCGCCCGCACCCAGCAACTTCGCCCCCTGCCGCCACGCAGCCGCAAGGAACGCCGGTCGGTCCGTCACGGTGACGCCCCAGATCGATCCGCGCCCCTGTACTTCGGAGAGGACGTGCGGGAACTCCTCGGCCAGCGCTTCCAGGCCCTGGCGGAGGCAGTCGCCCTTCACTTGCTCGTTCTCGCGGAAGGAGAGGCCGGCGAACGTCGGCTCGGCGCCGTTGAGGTAGGTATCGATCACCGCGTAGGCGTAGTTCACGTCGAACAGCCGGCCGCTGCCGAACGTATTCGAGTGCCATCCGGGGCGGAGCGTGCGCATCACGCTCGCGGGGATGATGGTCATGCCCACGATTGCCGCCTTGGCGAGGCAGACGATGTCCGGGCGGACGTTGCTGCCCTCGGAGAAGAACGTCGTGCCGCCTCGGGCGAAGGTCTGCACCTCGTCAGCCACGAGTTGTGCGCCGGCGTCGTCGCAGATCTGGCGCATCGCCGCGAGCACGGCGGGGGACGGCATGCGGTAGCCGCCCTCGCCCTGCATCGGCTCGAAGACGGCGGCAGCGAGGAGGTCGAGCGGGACGCGGCCGTCCGCCACGGTCCGGCGCAGCGCGCCCGGCTCGGCGAGCAGGTCCGCCAGCGGCCGCCGGTCGACCAGCGCTTCGAGTTCGACCGGATCCTGCGGGCTCGTGTGCGCCCTCCAGCGCCACATCGGAAAGCCGATGCGCTGTACCGGGCGGCTCTTCGTGAGCGCCAGGCTACCGAGGCTCCGGCCGTGGAACGCACCGCGGAGGGCAATGCAGAACAGCGGGTAGTCTCGCCACACCGGGGCGTCCGTCCCGAACCCGGTGTCGAGTTCGATCCCCAGTTCCGCGCAGACCGCCGCCCACGCCTCCTCGCCGTGACGTTCGAGGACGCGTCGGTAGGCGGAGAGCGTGCTCGCCTTGATGGCGGCCTCCACGGCCTCGGTGCCAGAGTTGCTGAAGAAGACGCCGTAGCCCTCTGGCCGAGGGAACGCGCGCCCCATCTCACCGGCCACCAGTTGCGCCAGGTCCTGCGGGAGCCGGACGCCCTCCGGGGCGAAGCCGAGGAAATCGTCCGTGTTGATCTCGCGGCGGAGGAGCAGGCCGGACGCCCGTAACGGCTCCAGGCGCGGGGCCAGACGCGCGTCGTCAAAGAGTCGCTGCGCCACGCCCAGGTAGAGGTCGAGGTAGACCCCGCGCCGCGAGGCCACGTAGACGCCGGTGGTGGGCTGGTCGAGTTCGATCACGGGGCTGTCAGGGCCGAGGGTGGTCTCCACCATCCACGCGCGATGCGCGCTGCGCACCGCCTCGAACTCGGGAGGCTCGTCGGCGGCCACGCCCGGGCGGGCCGTGCCGCGATTCAGTCGATGGCCGTTGCGCTCTACGTCGGCAAAGCGGTAGCGCGTCAGTTCTGCCTGGACGTCGTAGCCCTCGTGCAGGGTCATCGCGCCATCACCGAGGCCTGCGCGAGCCCCTGGGGGGCTGCCTCGACGTTGCGCCCCAGAGTGAACGCGCCCCTGGTCCGCGCGCGATCGTTTGCACCGTGCATCGGCGACTCCTTACCGATCCGAGCCCCTGGAGTCGAGGTTACTCCCGCCGGAAGGGATCGGGCGTGGCGAGTCGCGAGCCCGGAGTACCGGAGTACCGGAGTACCGGACGGTCGCTCCCGGCATGGCCGGAAGGACCGCCCGGGGCGGCTGGCAGCCGCGCAGAAGGCTACTTCTGCTGGGGCGTCTGGGGAGCCGGCGCCTGGGGCTGCTGAGCCGGCGCCGCGGCCGGGCTCGCGGGCTTCGCCTGCTGCTCGCGGGGAGCCTGGGACTTCTCGTTGCGCTCGGCAGTCTTCGGCTGCTCGTTGCGTTCGTTGCTCATGTGGGACCTCTTCTGTCTCTTCGGATTCGTTGGGTGAACCATGGCGCCGCGGGCGTCACGCCACCGTTACGTCGCCCGCTCGCGCGAGGGCAGCGCCTGGAATCGCGTCCCGTCAGGATGGGGTATGGCTGCGGGCTAAGGTGGAGGGGTAAGGCAGGGGAGTTCCGATGGAGACCGCTGGTTCCGAGCATGCTCCACAGGACGTCATCCTGCTGTCCGTCCTCGGACGTTTCGACCTGCGCCGGAAGGAGGGCGAGACGCTGCTTCCGGCGTTGACCGGCGAGGCGCAGCGTCTCCTGGCGCTGCTCGCGCTTCGAGGCCGCCTCGTCTCCCGTGCCTCCGTGGCGGGCACGCTGTGGCCTGAGTCCTCCGAGCAGCACGCGTACGCCAGCCTGCGGTCCGCCCTGTCCAGGCTGAGCGCGTTGGGACAGGACGCGGTCGTGATCACGGACAACGACCTTGAGTTGTCCATGAGCGTGCGGGTGGATCTTGACGATGCGCGTGGGCTGGCCCACCGCCTGCTGGAGCCCACGCCAGACACGCCCCAGGCCGCAGACCTGCGCGCGGAGGCAATCCGCGTGCTCTCGCTGGAGTGCCTGCCGGACTGGTACGACGACTGGGTGCTGTTGGAGGCGGAGGAGTGGCGGCAACTCCGGCTCCACGCCCTGGCGGCGCTTGCTCTCGTGCTGACGGAGACGCACCGGTTCGGCCACGCCATCACCGCCGCACTGGCCGCGATCCGAGCGGACCCGCTGCGGGAGAGCGCCTGGGCCACCCTGATCCGCGTCCACCTGGCGGAGGGCAACCAGTCCGAGGCATTCCGGGCATTCGCGCAGTACCGCGAGGTGATCCTGCAAGAACTGGAGGTGGAGCCGACGCCCGCGCTCCGCGCACTCTTGCCGGCACGGGAGGCACGGTAACGCCGGGGTGATGCCGGCTGTTCGAGCATCAACCACATGGTCACTGATCGAACCGCAGTCCTCATCTTACGTGCCTGGGCGGAGCCCCATGGCCCCTCCACGCTACGGGCCAGCGCGCGCTATTCGACAGCCGCAGGACGCAACGCCTGGCGGGCGCTCAACCTCCACGGGCCGGAAGCCATCGCAGCGTTTGTCCACGGCTGGCTGCTCGAGGTGGAAGCCGACGCCGCCCGCCCACCGGAGGACGGCCGAGGCATCGACGACGAGTAGGTGGCGGTCCTCGGCGCGACCGCTCGCCGAATCTATCCTCGGTCGCCCTTGCGGGTGGTGCGCTTCCTTGCGGGGAGCGCCTCGACCGGCGGCGGCTTGGCCGTGGTCGGTTGCTTGGGTTTCATCCCGGTTCGCTTGTCTGCCATACGGTCCTCCGAGTCACGCCGGGCGCCGCAGGCCGCGAGGGTGGTCGCGCCGCAGTGGCCGATGCAGTTGTCAGAGCAACTCTCGGGCGCCCGCCGTCACTCCGGCGTTACACGTCCACGCCGAGGCGCGTGCGGCGTCTAGCCGACGTTGGCTCCGCCCTCCTCCTGCCAGCGTTCTTCCGCCGGGCTGCGCGGCGGGCTGGGGCGGCGGGTGTGGACCACGTAGACCGGGCACGGGGCGAGCACCAGCACCTTCGAGGCGGTGCCGCCGAGGCCTTCCTCGTTCTCCGCGCCCACGCCCTGGGTGGCCATGGCGATGAGGTCCGCCTGCAGTTCACGCGCCGTTTCCACGATCACGCGCGACGGAATGCCGCTGCGCACCTCCACGGAGACCTCGGACACCCCGGCGTCGCGGAGGGGCTGCGCGTGCTCGTCGAGGTAGGTGTGGGCGCCCCTCAGTTGCCCCTCGGTGGGTGCTGCGCTGGCCGATCCGGGGAGTGAGGTATCCACGTGGATGACGGCGAGCAGCGTCACGCGCGTCGGTGTCAGCGTGGCAAGGTCCTGGACATAAGGCAGGACGCGTTCGCTGTACTCTGACCCATCGAGCGTGACCAGGATCTCTTTGAACATCTTGAACCTCTCATGTGGGCCCGGGTGCCGAGCGGCTGACGATGCACCCGAGTACGCGGACCACTGTCGATGGCCCCGAGGGCGTCACCTGTCATGATCGTCCAACTGCGGCACGGCGGCACCTCCCTGCGGAGGAGCCCGGCTCTGCGGAGGAGCCTGGCCCTGCGGATGAGCGTGGACGGGCCGCCGTCGGACTCCCGGCCGACTGCTTCGGCCGTTAGAGGTCCTCCACGGTGTTCGCGCCGTAGTGGCGGACACGAAATCCGCCGTTTGCCCTCATGGCCTCGCCGGCACGGGCCTTCTCGGCATCGTCGTCGGCGGGGACAGTGAGGACGTAGGCGCCGTCCATCACGGCCTGTTCGTACTCGCGGATGTCCTCCTGCTCGCCGCCGAAGGACCGCAGCAGGCGGGTGACCCACCCCCCGGCCCCGCCCTCGGCAGTCGCAGTCCAGCGCTGGGCGCCGGCCTCGCCGAAGAACACCGTGACGGTATCGAGCGCCACGCCGGCCTCCCCCAGTCGCTGGAGCGTGATTGCCGCGGCTTCGGCGTCGTCAAAGATGCCCACCACCTGCCGTGTCGGATAGGGCAGTGGCCCGTCAGTCGGCTCGGGATTGATGCTCGGGGTGTCCTGGGCGTCTGAGGTCATGGCTTCCTTCTGCCTGCACAAGTGACCGCTGCCGACGCCCGCAAGCCACTCTAGCCCGCCCGCCATGAGGCGATGAAAGCGAAATGTCCCTCGTCGAGCGCTCGCCGATTTGAGGACCGTCCGAGGGGCCGAGGCAAGGGCAAGGTTTGCCCACACTGGCGGTGCAAGACCAGCGAGAGGCTCGCTGCTGCCCACCATCCGCCACGAAACCCAGCCTTCTGCGCCTGCTTCCGTTACTCCCGGGAAGCCCGCCCGCGGACAGGGTGTCGGTACCCCTGATCCGCCGCGCTTCATGGTGGCGGAGGGGCGAACTCGAAACGGAGAGAAGATGAAGGCCGTCCAATACCGCGAAGTCGGCGGTACGCCAGAGGTGGTGACAGTCCCGGAGCCGGAGCCGGGCCCCGGCCAGGTGCTCCTGAAGGTCAGCGCTGTGGGGCTCTGTCACTCCGACCAGTTCATCATGGGCCTCCCGGCCGAGGAGTTCGACTACCCGCTCCCGCTCACGCTGGGACACGAGGGAGCGGGGACGATCGCGCAACTCGGAGAAGGAGTGCAGGGCCTGAGCGTCGGCGATTCGGTCGCCGTCTACGGGCCGTGGGGCTGTGGACGCTGCCTCCAGTGCACGCAGGGCAAGGAGAACTATTGCGTCAATGCGGAGGCGGAAGGCATCCTACCTCCCGGCCTCGGCTCGCCCGGGGCCATGGCGGAGTACATGCTGGTCAACAGCCCTCGCCACCTGGTGCCGCTCGGAAGCCTCGATCCCATCCAGAACGTCTCGCTGACGGACGCCGGGCTGACCCCGTACCACGCCATCAAGATGTCGCTGCCGAAACTGGGCGCCGGAAGCACCGCAGTCGTCATCGGCACGGGCGGGCTGGGGCACGTGGGCATCCAGATCCTGCGGGCGCTCACCGGCGCCACCATTGTCGCCCTGGACGTGAGCGAAGAGAAACTGGACCTGGCCCGCGACGTGGGAGCGCATCACGTGCTGCTCTCCAACGACGAGGCGCCCGCCGCGATCAAGAAGTTGACCGACGGCCAGGGGGCGAGTGCGGTGTTTGACTTCGTCGGCGCCGCCCCCACCGTGGTCATCGCTGCGGCCTCCGCCGGCACGGAGGCCGACATCAGCATCGTTGGGATCGGCGGAGGCGAACTGCCCGTGGGCTTCGGCACCACGGCGTTCGACGTCTCCGTGCGCGCGCCGTACTGGGGTTCCCGGAGCGAACTCGTGGAGGTCCTCGAACTGGCGCGCCGGGGCCAGGTCAACGTGGAGGTCGAGACGTTCAGCCTGGACGAGGCGCCCGAGGCCTACCAGCGCCTCCATGACGGCACGATCCGCGGCCGGGCCGTGGTCGTCCCCAACGGCTAGCAGCGCGCCCGGACGTCCAGGACCAGGAGGATTCCGTGACCACCACCTATCAAGTCGGTTACTTCGTGGGGAGCCTGTCCAAGGTCTCCATCAACCGCACGCTGTCGAAGGCGCTCATCCGGCTGGCGCCCTCGGAACTGAAGTTCGAGGAGATCCCGATCAAGGACCTCCCGCTCTACAACCACGACTTCGATGCGGACTATCCGCCGGAGGGTCTGGCGCTGAAGGAGCGGATCGCCGCCTCGGACGCCATCCTCTTCGTCACGCCGGAGTACAACCGCGCCATCCCCGGCGGCCTGAAGAACGCCATCGACTGGGCGAGCCGGCCCTGGAGCCAGAACTCGTTCGAGCGAAAGCCGTCGGCGGTGATCGGCGCGTCGCCCGGTGCGATCGGCACCGCCGTTGCGCAGCAGAACCTGCGCAGTGTGCTCAGTTTCTGCAACTCGCCGCAGATGAACTCGCCGGAGGCGTACATCCAGTTGACGCCGGGCCTCATCAACGACGAAGGCGAGGTGACTGTCACCAGCACCGAGCAGTTCCTCCGCACGTTCATGGAGGAGTTCCATCTGTTCATCAAGCGCGTGCTGACCGTCCTCCCGCGCGAGGAAGACGCCGAGCGCTGACGCACCGAGCGGGCGCCCGGGCGGCGTCCACAGGCCGGGCCGCAGGGCCCGGCCTGTGCGCGCACGGGAGTCGAAGGTGTGGAGCCCGAGGATGCCCGCCTGGCCCGGCGGTGGCCCTCGGACCGTGCCCCACTCAGGGCCGAAGTGGCGCCTCGTACATGGTGGCGTCGCGCACGGACGTGCCGGCGCGCACCCGGCCACCCTGGATGACGCGGGCGAAGTAGCCGCAGCGGCGGACGGTGGCCTTGAGCAGCCCCGGCGCGATGTCGTTCAGTTCGCGGCAGGGCGTCCGCTGCTCCACGACCTCCAGCGCGCCGCCGTCCGCAAGGACAAGGACGGCGTGCGCTCGGTACGTGTCCTCGGGCAGGCCGCGCACCACGAGGTTCTCGCCCATGTCGCCCGGCCCCACGGCGAAGCCCTCCCCCTGCAGCGCGTCGAGCACCTCCGCCGGGAGCACCGTGACCTGCCGGTCGCCGCGTCCCGCATGCACGTCGCCACGGACGCCCACGCCCGGCACCAGTTCCACCTCGGAGACCACCGGCTTGCGCATCATCGGCGAGGCCTCCGCGCGGGTGCAGACCGCCTCCACGAACGCATGCGCAGCGACGGATTCGAGGGCCATGTCAGATCCTTCCCGCCAGCGGCCGGCCTCGCGGGGCTGGCTACTCACCGCCCAGCTCACGGATGGCGGCCGGAAGACGCTCGTCCGACCAGTCCAGGTGCACCACCGGTTGGCCGTCTCGGTCATCGAAGGACTGGACGACCACCGGGTACATGCCCGTCTCGTTCTCGGGGCGCACGGCCAGGCTGTCGCCTCGGACCGGGGGGCCCGCATCGACGCGGAATGAGCGCAACTCGCCTCGCAGGTGCGGCGCGCGATCTCCCACGGCGAGCGCGGAGTCCTTGCCCACTCGCGCCGGAGCGGCGCCGGCGCTCGACTTGTCGCCGAGTGAGGGCCTGGTCGAGTCGGTGGGCCAGATCAGCAGGAGGCCGCGCCCCATCCTCGTCTGGCCGTCCGCCGTCACCAGTTCCGCCCAGCCGGCGTCGCGCGGGGCAACACCCAGCGACGCACTGCCCCTGGCCTTGCCAGACGCGGCCGCAGAGGGCCGCCCGGGCCGGACAAGCGCCCGCAAGCGCTCCACGAGCCCACCGAGCGACGGCATGCCGGACTCGCGTTTCTCGGACCTGGCCATCGTGCCCTCCTCAGAGCCGGGCACCGCGTGCTCATCGGACGAGCACACGCAACCCGCTACGGGAGGGAGCGTGTCACACCGCCCCTGCTCGGCGAGCCTCCCACCACCGCCCGGCCGTGACGAAGGCATTGCGCCGCCGGCGGCACCATCAGTTGAGGGGGCTCCGAGCGCGTGGCCCTGGGACGGGCGTCCTAGCGGGGCCGCCAGCCGAGCGCGGGCGCGACGTGCGTCAGGACCGATTCGATGACGTGCGCGTTGTAGTCGACGCCGAGTTGGTTGGGGACGGTGAGGAGGAGCGTGTCCGCTTCCCGGATCGCCTCGTCCTGCTCGAGTTGGGCGACCAGGACGTCCGGTTCCGCGGCGTAACTACGACCGAAGACGGCCCGCGTGTGCTCGTCGATGTGGCCGATCTGGTCTTGGCTCTGGCCGCTCCTGCCGAAGTACGCACGGTCAAGGTCGTTCATGATCGGGAAGATGCTGCGGCTGACCGAGACGCGCGGTTCATGTGCGTGTCCCGCCTCCGCCCATGCGGCGCGGAAGGCACGGATCTGCGTGGCCTGCTGGACGTGGAGCGGCTCTCCGGTCTCGTCCCACTTCAGGGTGGAGGTCTGCATGTGCATGCCGAGGCGGCCCGCCCAGACGGCTGTCGCGTCAGAGCCTGCGCCCCACCAGATGCGGTCGCGCAGGCCTTCTGAGTGCGGCTCGACGCGGAGCAGGCCAGGTGGGTTCTCGAACATCGGACGCGGGTTCGGCTCGGCGAAGCCTTCGCCACGCAGCACCTCGAGGAATTGCTGCGTGTGACGTCGGGCCATGTCGGCGTCGGTCTCGCCTTCCTGGGGCTCGAAGCCGAAGTAGCGCCAGCCGTCGATCACCTGCTCCGGCGACCCGCGGCTGATGCCAAGTTGGAGGCGGCCCCCCGCGATCAGGTCTGCCGCGCCCGCGTCCTCCGCCATGTACAGCGGGTTCTCGTAGCGCATGTCGATCACCGCCGTGCCGATCTCGATGCGCTTCGTGCGCGCGCCGACCGCCGCGAGCAACGGGAACGGCGAGGCCAACTGTCGCGCGAAGTGGTGCACTCGGAAGTACGCGCCGTCAGCGCCCAGTTCCTCAGCGGCGACCGCGAGTTCGATGGACTGCAACAGCGCATCCGAGGCCGTCCGCGTCCCCGACTGCGGCGACGGTGACCAGTGTCCGAAGGAGAGGAAGCCGATCTTTTTCATCGAGTAAGTCTAGCCGGAGGCAGGCGCACTTCCGTTCGGGCTCGGCCGCACGCCAGCCGCCTGTCCGAGGGGTGACGAGGCAGCGTCTGCTCCGATCCATCACCCCTCGGACGGGCGGACGAGCAGGATGGGGATGCCGTCCAGGTGGCGGAGGACGTGATCCGCCACGGAGCCGATCACGGCGCGTCGGAGCCCGGAACGGCCGTGGGTTGCCATGAGCACGATGTCGCAGTCGCGCTCCTTCGCGGCCTGCACGATGGCGTCGCCGGGCAGTCCGCTGAGGATGAGCGTCTCGACGTTGCGGAACCCGTCGTGCGCGAGCGTATCGCTCGCCTGCGTGAGCGCCGCTTGCGCCCGCTCCAGGTGCTCGGTGGCCGCAGTGCGTTGCGACTCCACCATCTGTTCGATCATTTGAGACTTGAATCCCGCCGAGGTTCCGTATTCAAACCCGGCCGGGGTGGTGCGCGCCAGCAACCGAGCCACCGTGTCGACCACCTCGACGACAATGATCGTCCCCGCCGGGTCGACCACGTGGCGGACGTGTGGGAACACCACAAGGGACAGTTCGGAACCGTCCGTCGTGACGAGCGCTCGCTGGTACACCTCAGACCTCCTGATCTCTCTCCATACAGACTATCCCCAGGGCGAGCGTCCCCACGGTGTTGAGCCGGGCGCCCATTCATCGTCCACCGCCGACGAATCGGCCGCCCCGCGCTCGCCCGGGCCAGCGACTCACCGTCTCTCGACTCCAACTCACGAGTGTGACCGTACGGTCTCCGACGTCCAATGCAGAGGGCGGATTTGCCGAGGTTGCCCGGTACTTGTCGCTCGGTATTTGGGGGAGCGCATGGCTGTACGACGGTCGCCAAACGTGATCCATGAGGTCGTGGACGAGCGGGCGATGCTCGTGTCACCTGACGGCTCCGAACTGATTTCGCTCAATGCGGTCGGGACCCTGGTGTGGGAACTGCTCGCTGATGGCGCCGAGGCCCGGGACCTTGCAACGCATCTGTCGCCACGCTTTGAAGACGTGACGGTCGATGTGCTGGAGAAGGACATCCGCGCGTTCCTGGTCAGCCTGCACGAGCAGGGACTGGTGCAGGAGACCGATGCTTGAGGTCGACCACGTCTCGAAGCGCTTCGACGTCCCGCCTCGGCTGCTGCGGCTGTTGAGTCGCGTCGCATCCTCGCAGGCCGTCCAGGCGGTCTCGGACGTCTCGCTGCGCGTCGCGCGAGGCGAGGTCGTGGGGCTCGTCGGCGCCAACGGCGCGGGTAAGACCACCCTGCTCCACATGATCGCCTGCCTGTTGGAGCCCACGTCCGGTTCGGTGCGGGTGGACGGCTTCGACACGGTGACGGATCCGAACGAGGTGCGGCGGCGCCTGGGCCTGGTGATCGCCGACGACCGTGGCTTCTATTGGCGCATGACGGGCCGCGAGAACCTGGTGCTGTTCGGTGTGCTCGCCGGGCTGACCCGAGAGCACGCGAAGGAGCGGGCTGAGGAATTGATGCAACAGGCCGACCTGGCGCGACGGGACCGCATGGTCTTCGGCTACTCCTCCGGGATGATTACCCGCCTGCACGTGGCGCGCGCGTTGATCGCGAACCCCCCGCTGCTGTTGCTCGACGAGCCGACGCGCAGCCTCGACCCCCTCGTGAGCCTCGAGGTCGGGCGAGTCGTCCGGAGGCTCGCCGACGACGGGCATGCCGTGCTCATGTCGAGCCACAACCTGGAGGAGGTCGTGGCGAACTGCGATCGAGTGGTGGTGATGAACGAGGGCGTGGTGGTGCTTGCCGACACGGCCAGCGGCCTCCGGGCGCGCCAGGACGGCGTGTCGGGGCTGCTCGAGGCCCTGGACGGCGCCGGTCGATGATCGACTCCACCGCCGCGAGGTCTTCCTACAGCGACCGTGTGCTGGCGCTCGGACGGCGGGACCTCAAGATCGAGTTGTCCTACCACTTCGGGCAGTTGATCCGGCTGCTGTCGATCGTGTTCCCGGTGGCGACCTTCTTCTACATCGGCCAACTGGCGGATGGTTCGCCTGAACTCGCCGGGTACGGTGGCAGTTACTTCGAGTTCGTGCTGGTCGGGCTAACGGGCACGACACTGGCGGCGCTGGGCGCGGAGATGTTCAGTTCGATGATCTCGCGCGAGCAGTCCGAGGGCACCCTGGCGTCCCTGCTCAGCACGCCCACGCCGTTGTGGGTGCTGCTGGCGGGCGCGACCCTGTTTCCGCTGGGCTTCACAGCCGTGGAGGTGCTGATCTACATGGCCCTCGGCGTCGGCGTGTTCGGCGCTGAGTTCTCGGCGGTGGGCATACTGGTCGCGATTCCGATCGCGGTCCTGACCGTGGCCGTGTTCGCCGGGATCGGCATCCTGTCAGCGGCGTTCATTGTGGTCACGAAGAGAGGTGAGCCGATCACGCCGCTCATCCGCGCGGCGACGACGCTGTTTGCCGGCGCCGTGTTCCCCATCACCCTGCTCCCGGACGGACTCCAACTCGTGGGCAGGATGCTGCCGTCCTACTACGCGATCGAGGGCCTGCGGGGGGCGCTGCTCTCCGATGACCCGCTGTCCACATGGGACGAGATGCTCACGCTGGCGGTGATGGCCGCCGTGCTGCTGCCGCTGTCGATGTGGGCCCTGAAGAAGGCGCTGCGCTGGGGGCGCGTCTCGGGGACGCTGAGCAGTTTCTAGTCTCCCGCACACCTCGAGCCATCCGAGTATCGAGGAGCCATCGACGGTCCGAGCGCTGCAGCCTACCGGACTGGCGCCACCGGGCTGGTGCGTTGCGGGAGGATGCGCCCGAGCAGCCGGCCGGCGTCCTGGACGCGGCGCGCCGGATCACGGCCGAGCCGCAGTTCGCTGTGCGCGTCACGGCTGACCGTCGCGGCAAGCGGGAGGAAGCGCGTCAGGGGCTCGTGTGAGCCGGAGGCGGGAAAGGCCGCGATCATCTCCCGCAGCAGCCTGAGGCGGTCAGTGGGGTGGATGGCGCCCTCCGGTGAGTCAGCGTGGCGGACCGCCACCGCGCTCGCCAGTTGCCGCCAGCCGACGGCGATGAGGGCCGAAGGCAGTTCCCAGCGGTCACGTTCGTCGTGCATCCGACGCGCCCCGGCCGGCAGGTCGCCAGCGACCTCGCCCGGCACCGAGAGCGGCTTCGGGATGCCGGTCACCTCGATGCCCTTGCCCGTACGGCGCAGCACCACGTGGTCGTCGCCCAGGACTTCCCAGCCGGCGCACAGCGCGGCGTAGGTGGCGGTGGACTTCCCGCTGCCGCTCTGGCCCAGCAGCACCAGCGCCGAGCCCTCCCGGCCGGCCGCACCGGCGTGCAGCAGAAAGCGGTCGAACGGCGCAAGGAGGTACGCGAGCACGGGCTGGCAGATCCAGCGGAGCACGAGGCTGAGGTCGGGACAGTCGCCCCGGACCGTGGCGGTCCCCTCGGACACTCGCGCGGTCAGGCCCGACATGTGCTCGACGGCAACGCCGCCCGGCTCGTGCCAGCACTGCACGTCACCCAGGGACTCGTCCGGCGGTCCGGCCGGAAGTGCGATTGCCCCCGGGCCAAAGTCGATACGGGCGCGTGGCGCCTCGTCGCTGGTGGGGAGGGCGCCGAACATCTGGGCCATGGCTGCGGCGTGGGCCTCGCTGGACGTGGAGAGCAACGTCGGTACGTCCGCGAGTGACACGACCCGTTCGTACATGATCACCTTCGTCGAATGGCTACCTCGACCATCCTGAGCGGATCGAAGGTCGGCTAGCGCTGGAGGGGTGACGGGAATGGTCGACCGGAAGGCCGGTCCTCCGGAGAGGACCGGCCCCCGGCCGGTCAGACGTGAGAGCGCCTAGCGGCGGCCACCACGGCCACCGCCGCCGTTGCGCGGGCCGCTGCCCTTTTGGAGCTGACCAACCACGCTGGTCCGCTCCACGATCTTCGGCGTCTCGTAGGTCATCGGAGACCTCCCTTCAATGCGCGGGCCATCCGACCCACTTCGGCGCATCCTGTGTGTGGCGCGTGGAGAAGACGTGATGTGATGGCGTGGCGCTCCTATACCCACAGCCCACGCGCTCGGATGCCGTTCCCGGTCGGGAGCGCCAGCCTGCTACCGCGCCCGTCCTCGTCCCAGGAGGGCGCACGCCGCCGTGCGCGCGCGACGGAGTCCCAGGCGCCGGGCGAGGGCACGAGCGCGCCCGCGGACCACGAGACGAACGCCGCCCGTCAGCCGGTCCGACCGGCCAAGAGGACGTTCACGCCCGCCCTGACGGACGCGCACGACACGCCCCACCAGGCGGCCTCGCGGCACCGGCGGGTCGGGCCAGTGGGCGTCACCCTGGAAGTAGAACGCGCCTCGCCGGTGACGCAGGAACCGATGCACGACGAGCGTGCCGTCGGCATTGCAGAAGGCCCAGACCTCGCCGAAGCGTGGCTCGGCGGACGGCGCCACCAGCACCTCGCTGTCCGTGCGGATGGTGCGCCCCATGGACGCTCCCACGACGGGGAGCCACGTGGGGGACTGCGCGACTCGACGCCGCAGCAAGAGGGCGACCGCTACGTCGGCGTGCGGTGCGTCGTGGGCCATCGCTAACTCGCGCCGCGGATCCAGGCGCTCATGCCCTCGATCGCCCGGCCACGAGCCATGACGGGGATCCAGCGCCTGCGGCGCCGGACTCCCACCTGGCCGTCGCTGCCCTGTAGACGGACGTGCGGGGGCCACAGGCCCTTCCAGAGCGCCGCGCGCCACCCGCCGATCGATGGAGGCTCCGGCACCGCAATGCCGAGAGTCGTCGCGACCGCCTCCAGCGAGGCGTACACGGGGACCTCCAGGCCTTCGCTCGCGAGGAACTCGTGCACGTAGGCCCAGTCGATCGGCTCGCACCGGAGCAGGCGGGCGGCGTCGGCGTACGCAATGAGGTACGCGAAGCGGTCTCGGTTCATGTGCAGTAGCAGGTGGACGAGCGCGATCTCGGGATCAAGCACGCGCACCGTGCCGCCCCCGGGCACGTCGATCGGGTGCGTCCGAGCCCAGATCTCATCGCCCTGACGTCCGGGGATCCCGTACTTGAGCAGGTCCACGTGGAGGTCGATCGTGACCGGCTCGCCGGCCCACGTCTGACTGCCGAGGTCGGCCTCGAGTTCGATGTTGATGGCCTGGCTGCGCGCGGCCAGCGCCAGCAGGTCCGGCTCGCTCAGGTCGCGCAGGAGCGCGTTGTCATGGTTCAACGCACCGATGACCTCGGCAAGGCGCGGCCGGCTGGCCGGGTCGACGAGCAGGTCGAGGTCTGAGGTGGGGCGCTCGCCAGGGCGCTCGTACCAGCGCCAGGCTGCGGAGACCCCCTTGAACGTCGCCAGTTCGATGCCCAGCGCCGCCGCACGACGCACCGCCTCGGACAGCGCGGCCTCGATCTGCCGTTCGCGCAGGCGATTCGCCATATCCATGGTGGAGAGACGCGCGCGGTCGGCCGGGGGAAGGTCGATGTCGCCGCGCTGGACGGCGCTCCAGAGCAGCCCGGCCATGCGGTGCTCGACAGCGGACTCGACGAGGCCCGGAGCAACCGGCTTGCCCTCGACCGAACGCCCGGCGGCCATCTCCACGAGTAGCGGATCGGGATGAGCCATGCTCGCTCCTTCCGGCCCGATGACAGGCTCACGCGCACGGCGAACCTGGCGCCAGGACGAGGGCGATGCTCACCAGCCGGGGAGGACATTTCGTGAAGACCATGTGCCACCCCGACGATGGCTGGCACTGGACGATGGCTGGCACTGGACGATCGCTGACACTGGACGCACGTGCGGCCTCGGGAACTCCGGTGCTGACGGGGGCGTCGCCGGCTCCCTGCTCCGGCTGGAGGCCTGCCAGCGGCATGACGCGGGTACGGAGAAAGGCCCGCCACCCGGCGGGCCTCTCGGCGAAGCGCACGTCCGAGGCGCCTCGGCTAGTCCGAGGCGTGGGCAACGACCAGCCGCGTGCCGGCGTCCACGCCTGTCGGGAACAGGGTCGTGAAGGCCGCGTTCACGAAGTCCGGGGCGCCCACGGTGTAGCCCGTGAACGTTCCACCGCTCGTCACCCACACCGATGAGCCGTGCGACAGCACCCGGTCTAGCAGGCCGTAGCCGCCGCCACCCCAGGCGGTGAGCGTGATGCCTCGCTGCGCGGGGGCGGGCCAGAACTGGCCTCGGTTGGGCTGGTGCTGGACCGCGAAGATGGTGAAGTGGTCGACCGAGGCGGTGATGGTGAAGGTCCCGTCCGCGTTCTCCGTGACGGCGCCTTCCACCTCCACCCACTTGCTGCCGTTCCAGAACGCCAGCACGAGCGTCTCACTCGTCGCATCCGGAGGCACCGAGGCCGCCGGGACGGTGAACTCGAGCGCGATGGGCTCATCGAACGCCGTGATCGGGTTCCCGTCTGCGTCCTCCGCCTCGAGGACGAACGCGAGGGCGACGTCCACGTTCACCGGCGGCGGGGCCTGTGAGGTGAGTTCATCGAGGTTGCCGACAGCGGCGGCCTTCAACTTGCCGCCCGCGGGGATGGCGTTCGCCGGGGCGTCCACCTTCGCGGTGCTGCCGTTGTCCATGGCCGTGGTGACCTCGGACGCGGTGCCCTCCTGCGCCGGCGCCGACTCCGCCTCGTTCACCCTCGTCACCACCGGCTCCGGCACGGGCGTGCCGGACGGGGTCGGCGTGGGCGTAGGTGTCGGGTCGGGGTCGGCGGGCGGCTCAG
>Ga0265293_10003699_pt1 | contig 28073 bp, 25 predicted proteins | sample Munlanlewell138R_FD_192505 | JGI IMG/M metagenome (GOLD analysis project Ga0265293, IMG submission 192505) | Leachate microbial communities from a municipal landfill in Southern Ontario, Canada - Leachate well 138R | ecosystem: Engineered > Solid waste > Landfill > Unclassified | place: Canada...
TTTAATCTTTGAAGGAAGCCATAAATCTAGCTTAAGTTCACTATCTTTAGTTTTTTTATAAACAAGGGTTTTAGGTTCGAATTTCTTGCTTACATTTATGGGAACTCTTGAATTAAGTGCTTTCCAGGCAAATGAAAAGACAGACATTAGGAAATAGAAGAAGCCTAGAGTTAGGTCTTCTATGGCAAGGACAAAAAATATAAGTACTAAATATAGTTTGTTTACAATAAAAAAAGAGGATTTTAGCTTTTCTAAGATTTCTTTCATATATTTACCTGCCATATTTATTTTTCTAAGGGATTTTGTATTATTTCTTTGGTTAATAAAGCCCTCTTTGCTTCTTTTGAATTGAAGTTAAGCTTGTAAAGCATATATCTAGCTAAAAGATATCCAAAAGGCAGCCAACTTGCATGGCTAATGGGCAATACTTTAGTGTTGGCATTAGACATCTCGTCATAGAGCACTTTTCGTGAAAGTAGAGGTAAAGTCTTGTCAAAATATGCATCTATAAAAGTTGCTTTTTTCATATCTAATAAATGAGCATATGAAATAGGGTCAACTTTAAATAAAGGGTGAATATCTTCGTTAGTTATTATGTCATGTAATGACATTTTTTTTATCTCAGGAAATTGCTCATCATAAATACTATACAGGGTCTTTTTGTCATTTAGTTGATAGCCCTTATCAAAGCCATTTTCAAACATCTTTCTCACAAATACTGTTGCTGGCGATTCATGCATAATACGTGGCATGTGCCCACCAGTTGTCATAAATAGCAAATGATTTATTCTATTTTCTATTGCACCCACAATAGTAGATATCATACCACCTAAACAATATCCGGCTAGTATATTATTCTCATTCCAATGACCAGACTGCTCTAGCATATCAATAGTGCTTAGAACATCTATTACTCCATGCTCCCAAAATTGGTACATTAAATTCATGTCAGGATATAGATAACTACGGCCGCTTACAGAGCTGTTTTCTACTCTAGTGTAGTTTCCAGGTAATATCAATATACCAGTGCTGACGCCAGTACTAGCTAGATGGGGTCCAAGCCATAAAAGATACTTGATGTTCTTGCTACCTAAACCATGAAGAATTAATGCAGAACCTCTAATCTTTTCTTTAGGCTCAAATAAGTACAACTCAACATCTTCAGTTCCAGGAGCACAATTTCTATATAGGGATTTATATCTAACGTAATTACATCTATAGTTCCTACCTTTAAATATATGCCCGGAAACCGTATCAATATTCTTTTTATTATATGAATAGTCAATAATCATAAAAAAACATCCTTATTAATTGTATTTCGATAATCGTATCTTAATATTATATCATACTATTATTATAACCATAACATAAAGATCAAATTAATTTGTAGAATTTTGCCTCAGTATAGTATGGTTCTAAAAGCATCTTTAATTTTTAATGTGTTGTGATATAATGGAGTAAGAGGTATGAAATTTGAGAGAGCAGACAAATAAAAGGGCATGTGAAACATAATTGCAATATATAATATGATATAAAGTTATAATAAAAAAGCTGGTGTGTTTATTATGGGAAGCCAAAAATCTAGTAATGGAAAAAGAAAAATATATATATTGCTAACTAATACTGGTTCAATTCCAACAAAGATTATAAAAGTATATACAAAATCACCCTATAATCATGTGGCCATTTCATTTACCAAGGATTTAAGACGATTTTATAGCTTTGGGAGGAAAAAATATTACAACCCATTACTTGGTGGCTTTGTGGTTGAAGGTGTAGATAGTAAAATATACAAGTATTTTGATGAGACTACTTGTTCAATATTTTCACTTGAAGTAGACTGGCGTATTTTTCGTAGAATGAGAAGAGTAATCAAGGAATTTGAGAAGGAAAAGGATAAATATGACTACAGCTTCATTGGACTATTGGGTGTAATTGCAAATATCCCTATTGAAAGAGAATATTGCTACTTCTGTTCTCAATTTGTAGCCACAGTACTTGAAAAAAGCGGATTAAATCTATTTAATAAACCACCTGGACTAGTAACTCCCAATGATTTTCTAGATTTAAAAGAGCTTGAACACATATATACTGGCAAACTTTCAGAGTACTCAATAAATGCGGACCTTAGGACTTATAATGATAATTTTATTCCAACAACAAGTGAAGTATAGAAACTTCTTAGATAGAAAAAATCTATTTAAGGAGTTTTTTTCTTCATAAAAACTTAAGAAAGTAAGTGACTTATTTTTAAAGAATCTATTGTAGAATAATAATTGACAAGGATAATTTTTGAAAAAGTGATATAATGTATTTGATTTTTAATAGAAATGAGGGATACAAATGACTGAGTACAATGTACTTGTAGTAGATGATGAGGACGAAATAAGAGACGCCATAGAAATATATCTTAAAAACGAAGGAATTAAGGTATTCAAGGCAAAGGATGGATTAGATGGACTTATGGTATTAGAAGAGGAGGACATACACCTAATACTAATGGATATAATGATGCCTAGAATGGATGGAATAAAGGCCACTTTTAAGATAAGAGAAAATAAAAACATACCTATAATCATGCTCTCAGCAAAATCCGAGGATACTGATAAAATACTGGGATTAAACGTGGGGGCAGATGACTATATTACTAAGCCTTTTAACCCTATGGAGTTGGTGGCTAGAGTAAAGTCTCATCTTAGAAGATATATTAACCTAGGAAACTACAAGGAAAGTGAAGATGAGATAAATGCAAATGGACTTATATTAAATAAAAGCACTAAATTAGTAACTGTAGATGGAGAGGAAATCAGACTTACTCCTTTAGAATATAAGATACTTGAACTTCTCATGGAAAATGGGGGCAGGGTATTTTCCATTGAAGAAATTTACGAACGTGTTTGGAAGGAGCCCTACTTTAATTCTGACAATACAGTGGCAGTTCATATTAGGAGAATTAGAGAAAAAATTGAAATCAATCCTAAAGAGCCTAAATACCTAAAGGTGGTGTGGGGAATTGGATATAAAATTGAAAAATAGAAACATAGAAATTACTATGCTAATCATTATCATTTATATGTTATCTTTTGCAACTTTTGCCACTATTGATATTAGATACCATGAAAACTTTCTCACTATGGGCATTGATGCTGCTAAGGCTCCTGAAAGATTGGGCTTAGATCCAGGATATTACAATGCTATTAGAGATAGAGTATTTAAGGAAGTAGGATTACTTGTTTTATCCTTAGTAGTTGGAGTTGGACTTATAATTGTGGGAGTCAAACGCTACAAAATATACCAGCTTCTAGAAAGACCATTAAAAATCTATATAAAAATACCAATAGATTTTAGAGTACTAGGATTTTTGGTATATACATTTTTAATGCTTGACATTACTAGAGTATTACACTTTTTTTATCTACCCATAGGAATTGACCATTTTGTAAAATTAACTTTTGTGGGTATTTATATCTTCTATATCTTCATCAACCTATGGGAAGGATATCATTTTATTACCATTAGTGACTATTTAATAGAGCAGCTTAAAGAGAGCTTCATATTTACTTCAGTAATAATGCTAAGAGATAGCTTCGCAGTAAAGTCTGTTGGAATAAAAGTGCTTACAATAGTTTGGCTCACAGCATTTACAGGCTTCTTTTTTGTCTTAGCCTTTTTTATCAATTATGATGTTCTAGTGGTATTATCAATAGGATACATGATCTTATACCTCATTTTTGTTCCGCGCTATGTCATCAAACATGTTAGCCACCTAAACAGAATAATTATTGGTGCAGAGGAAATAGCATCAGGAAACCTTAATTACATAATAGACGGAAAAGACAAGTCCAGTCTATCAAGGTTGGCAAATAGCATAAACAATATGGGTTCAGGCTACAAAATATCTGTAGAAAATCAGCTCAAAACTGAAAGATTAAAGGCAGAGCTAATTACAAATGTGTCCCATGATTTAAAAACACCACTAACATCCATAATAAATTATATTGAAATATTAAAGAAGGAAGATATCCCAGAAGAGACTAAAGACTATGTAGGAATTATAGACAGAAAGGCCCAGAGATTGAAGACATTAATAGATGATTTGTTTGAGGCATCAAAAATGGCTGGCGGAGCTATTGAACTTGATTTGGAAAAGCTTAATGTCGTTTCACTACTCAAGCAATCATTAGCTGAGTATGATGAAAAAATAAAAAGCTCTAGCTTAGATTTTAAGATAAACACCCCAGAAAACCCCATATATTCAGTGCTTGATGGTAAAAAGACCTGGAGAGTTTTTGAGAACCTAATTAGCAATATACTCAAATATTCAATGCCAAATACTAGAGTATATATAGATATAATAGAGAATCACAATCATATTTCAGTTATTATGAAAAATATATCTAATCACCAATTGGACTTTAATTCAGAAGAGCTATTTGAAAGGTTCATTCGTGGGGATAAATCAAGAAACACCGAAGGTTCAGGTCTTGGCCTTGCCATAGCTAAGAGTATAGTAGAGCTTCAAGGGGGAAGGCTGGATATAGAAATTGACGGAGATTTGTTCAAATCAATTGTATACCTTAACAAGATAAATGCAAGCTAGGAAGCATATTTGTTTCCTAGTTTTTTTATTAAAGTTTTTACTCTCAATGCCGATATTAAATATAGATAAGTATAGTTCAAGGAGGAATATTATGAGAATAGAAGGTATAAAAACAAATGAAATTCAATATAGTCCACAAAGAACACATTCATCAGGGGATAATGTACAAAGAGAACTTCCTAAAAGAAAGGAAGCCGTAAAGACTGATGTAGTTAAACAAAAAGAGTATTCTGAAGATGAGATAAAAGGTGCAATAGGTAGCGTAAACAAGGCATTAAACACATATGATAGGAAGTTAGAGTTTTCCGTTCACAGTGCTACAAACCTAGTATCTGTAAAGGTAATTGATACAAATACAGATGAAGTAATAAGGGAAATTCCACCTGAGAAAATACTTGATATGGTAGCAAAACTGTGGGAAATGGCCGGGATTATTGTAGATAAAAAAATCTAATTGAGGTGATATTATGAGTAGCATACGATTGACTGGATTAGCCACTGGAATAGACACAGACCAAATGATAAAAGAGTTAATGAAGGCAGAGAGAACGAGAGTTGATAGGGTACAACAGGACAAGCAGATATTACAGTGGAGACAAGAATTATATAATTCTATAAACAAAGATTTTGCAAACTTTATATTAAATACTAAAAAAGATTTTGGATTAAGTGTAACTACATCTACAGGAAGTATAGACAATAAATCCCTAAGCAGCCTAAACTGGGTTAAAAGGGCCTTGTCATCTAATGAAAACGCAGTCAAAGCAAGCACTACATCCCAAGCTATTAATGGAACTTATGATGTAACAGTACATAGATTAGCTGATGGGGTTAAGGGTGCTAGTAGTGAGGATATTAGTGGAGATTTAGATGGTTTATTAGGGCAAGATTTTGATTTCATAATAAATGGGAAAACTATTACAGTAAAGCAAGAAGATAACATGGCTGCCATAGTCAAGACAATAAATGCTTCGGATGCAGGGGTACAAGCATCCTATGATGCTAGCATAGGCAGGTTCTTTATACAGACAAAGGCCACAGGAGAGGAAGCGAGCCTGTCTTTTGAAGGTACAAGTGTAAAAGGTAAAGAATTTATTGATGCATTGAAATTAAATGTTACCGGAGGAAATAAATCATTTGCTTATGATCCAGGTGATCTTAGCAAATCTATAGTAGATGAAGTTGGAGCATTTACTGGTACTAACGCATTAATAGACTTCAATGGTGCTCTAGGAATAGAGAAGTCATCTAACCAATTCACTATAAACGGTATCAATCTTGACATCAGACAAGCTGATCCAGCTAGCAAAATATCTATAAAAGTAGACACAGACACAGATGCAGTATATGACAAGATCAAAGGCTTTGTGGACAAATATAATGAGCTTATGGACAAGATGGGTAAGCTTATAGGTGAAAAGCAATATAGAGATTATAGACCTTTATCTGCTGAACAGAAAGAAAGTATGAAAGAAAAAGAAATAGAGTTATGGGAAGAAAAAGCAAAAAGTGGGCTTGTAAGAAACGACTCTATGATTACGAGTATTATGCAAAATGTAAGAGGTTCTTTATATCAATCTGTTACAGGGCTTGAAAATAGTCCATTTAATGCACTTTACCAACTTGGTATAGAAACAGAAAAGTATTCAGCGGGCTCTATCGGTGGCAAATTAGAAATAAACGAAGATAAATTAAGAAAAGCCATATCAGAAGACGTAAATGGCGTACTAGAAGTACTATTTTCAGAAGCAGATACTACCACAAAGAATGGAAAAACAGTTCCTGTAAAAAATTCAGGTGGAGTTGTAACCAGGGTATTTAATAATATTATTGATGGCATGAATGATATACTAGGTAAAGCAGGTCCAGGCGAAGATGCCAACCTATATAGAAGCATAAATACAAGGCTGATGCTAGATTTTGTTACAGAACATAGCAGTATAAGTATGTTGGATAAAGATCTTATAGATATGGATAAAAGAATAAATGACCTAAATGTAATGCTATTGACTAAAGAGGATAGGTATTACAGACAATTTTCAACTATGGAAAAATTTGTATCTCAGATGAATAGCCAAGGTAACTGGTTTATGCAACAGCTTGGGATGTAAATTAAGTGAAAGGGTGGGTATGAACCAATGGCCTATAACAATATATATCAACAATATCAGCAAAATTCAGTAATGACAGCATCTCCTGAAGAATTAACACTTATGCTTTATAACGGAGCTATTAAATTTATTAATTTAGGAAAGCATCACATAGAAAATAAGCAAGTTGAGAAAGCTAATGAAGCTATCAAAAGGGCGCAGGATATCATTTATGAACTAAATAACACTTTAGATATGACCTATGAGGTATCAAATAACCTTAGGAGTATATATACCTTTGTACTAGAAAAGCTAGTAGATGCAAATATTAGAAAAGATGCGAACTTTTTAGACGAGGCTTTACCATTAATAGAAGAAATCCGTGACACATGGAAGGAAGCAATGAAAGAAGCTAGAAAAATAAGATATGGAGCACTGTAGGTGGAAGATTATATGATAGAGAATATTATAGGCAACATGATAGAATTAACAGAAGAAAAGATAGAAAGCCTGAATGTGATTTTATACCATAAGCCAAAGCAAAAAGAGGCAATTATGGAAGAAAACATGGAAGGTATAGGTGAGGTTATAGATTTAATACAAACTCAAATCAACAAAATTGACCAAATAAATTCTCTTTATGTCCTTAAAGTAAATGAGTTAAAGACCAACTCTAATATAGAAAACATACTTGAGCTAGATGATGTAGAATATTCGAATTCTAGGGCACTTAAGGATAATTTAAGCAAAATAACTTCTTTATTGCAGCAAATAAAAACCCTAGATGATGAAAACAATCTTCTAATGAATGAAAAGTTCCAAGAAACAAAAGAAATGCTGAAAAATTTGAGACAGGGTAAAAAGATGGCCAAGGGTTATCTTTTAGATAGTAGCAGTAATACTATTTTTCTTGATGAAAGAAATTAGAAGTTCAAATTAAAAATTTAATACAGAAATAAAACAGACAGCCTTTTTCTTAAAAGCTGTCTGTCTATTTTATTATAGGACTTAAGGTAGATATACCAACCATCTAGCTGATTTTGGTGGACTGTCATTTAATAACATTCATCACACTTCCTATTAACGCCCAAATATTCAATACTCAATTTCTAAATCTACTTAAATCAACTTCTAATCTTAAATTAATCTAAAACATTTACTACTTAAAACTTATCTAAAACATTTACTACTTAAAACTTATCTAAAACCTTTACTAACTTAATAATAATCTAAATAATTTACTACTTTGAAATTAACTTAACTAAACTAAAAATGTTACTTACTACATTGAATCTAAATTCATACATTTACTGATTTACTAATACTTTCATACTTCATTCAGAGATGGTTAATATAGAGCTACCACGTCCTATTAATTAGATTATACATTATATGTGCAAATTTGTAAAGCCCTTTATCAGAATATTTAGAAAATATTTTTATCAGTATTTTTGCCATGTTTTCCAACTAGATATAGTATGTGTTTATTTTTGGTCCACAAGAAAAAGAATAAGAATTAGTAGAAAAAATTTAGCATAATTATGGGCTTATAGTAACAAATTGTAGAATTGTAAGATTGCCATCTAATATTCACATATTATCCACAGTAGAATTAATAAAACAACAGTTGTCCACAGACTTATGCACATTATCCACAAAAGCACATATAGCTTACCCACAATTTAATAACAATAATGCTGTGGATATTTCGATGAATAATTATTCTACAAATGTTTAATTGGCGAAATTTTTGTTATTAAGTCGAAGATTTTAAATTGCGTCGAAAAAACCTTATTTTTAGCTGATCAAATTTATGTTATTTAATTTGGACAATGGGTATTATATTAATATATATAAAATGCCTAAGCTACATATTATTTTTACAAAGTTAAGAGGATAAATAAAGTATATGTAGAATTTTATATTTAACAACTGAATATAGTTTTTATAATCAATCATTTAAACTGAGAGGAGTTGAAGTATATGAAAATTACTATCAGTGGCAAGAATATGGCGGTAACAGAGGCATTAAAAGAAGTTGCAGAAAAGAAGTTGAGCAAGCTAGATAAGTACCTCTTTGAAGATGTAAGAGTAGATGTTACACTAAGTGTTGAGAAGAACAGGCAGATTATTGAGGTCACAATTCCTTTTTCAGGTGCTATTATTAGGGCAGAAGAGTCTACAGATGATATGTATCAGTCAATTGATAAGGTTATTGATGTTCTGGAAAGACAAATTAGAAAGCATAAAACAAAGCTTCAAAAGAAAAACAAGGGATTCGAGACTATTAGATTTGAAAATGTTCAATCATTACCAGTTGGAGAAAATGGAAAAGAAGCTAGTATAGTGAGAACAAAGAGATTTGCAATGAAGCCAATGGATGCTGAGGAAGCAGTACTGCAAATGGAATTACTTAGACATGCATTTTATGTATTTAGAGATGCTGAAACAAACGATGTTCACATAGTTTATAAAAGAAAAGATGGGAACTATGGTTTGATTGAACCAGAATTCTAAAAAGTTTTATATAAGCGGCAGAGATTTTCTGCCGCATTTGATTTTTTTGTGATAAAATTATTAGAAAAGAAGTTTTATATCGCAATAAAAGGAATTTATATGTGTAGTATAGAATAATGATATTTAAGAATTTCATTTATATAGGGGGGAGTAATTTGCTGATAGAAAGCGGGATTATAGCTATTTTGTTTGGCAAGATAAGTGGGGGTAAATTTTCTAGATTAGCACATTTAGAATTCAAAAGGATTTGGGTTTTTGCTTTGGCCCTGATTATACAGGCCAGCGTTATATTACTGGGGGTTAATGAGAACGAGTTTGTGCTCAAGTATATTAGAGAGATAAATGGCTTATCCTATGTGCTTATGTTTATAGGTATTATAATCAATGCAAAGTATAGAACTTTTCTCATTATGTTATTAGGTATGTTAATGAATGTATTTGTAATGTTTTCTAACGGATGGAGAACACCTATTTCTATTGATGGATTAAAGTTAGCTGGTTATTCTGAGTTAGCTGAAATAACTTTATCCGGCAAGTTAGCATTTTATATACCCTTAGATGAGCTTTCAAAGTATGGATCTCTAAGCAAGATTATTACCATCCCACCTCCATATTTTTTTCCTCAAATACTTAGCATTGGTGATATGTTTATTTCACTAGGATTATTCTTGTTTATACATAGTGTAATGACTAATGAAGGTCTTGATAAGAGTGGTATGGTTAGGCTAAAATATGGGAGTAAGATATAGTTCCATTATAGAAACATAATAAAAATATTAAGCGAACATTTGCAGAGTATTTTTATTATGTTTTGCATTTTTGCGGACTTGTAATTATTTGTCACCGATGTTACAATTAGTTGATAAGGCAAAAAAATAGAGAGGTGAGATTTATGAAGAGATTTTTTGAAAAATTCTTTGGTACTCACAGTGACAGAGAGATAAAAAGAATAGAACCTATAGTAGAAAGTATTGAAGCATTCGATGAAAAAATGCAACAACTAACAGACCAAGAATTAAAAGCAAAAACACAAGAATTTAAGAATAGATTGAGTAATGGCGAAGAGCTAGATGATTTGTTACCTGAAGCCTTTGCCACAGTTAGGGAAGTAGCACATAGGGTTTTAGGAACCAAGCATTATAGAGTACAACTAATAGGTGGAGTTGTTCTTCACCAAGGAAGAATAGCTGAGATGAAAACAGGTGAAGGTAAAACTCTTATGGCAACACTACCTGTATACCTAAATGCGCTTACAGGAAAGGGAGTTCACGTAGTTACAGTAAATGACTACCTTGCACAAAGAGATAGAGACTGGATGGGCAAGGTTTATGAATTTTTGGGTCTATCAGTGGGATGTATATTACATGATATGGACAATAGTGCAAGAAGAGAAGCATATAATTCTGATATTACCTATGGAACTAATAACGAATATGGATTCGATTATTTAAGAGATAATATGGTCATATATAAGCATGAAATGGTTCAAAGAGAGCTAAATTATTCAATAGTTGACGAGGTAGATAGTATATTAATAGATGAGGCAAGAACACCTCTTATTATTTCTGGAGAAGGAGATAAATCAACTAAGCTTTATTATGCTGCTAATCAATTTGTCCAGACTCTAAAGGGTCGAACCATAGATCCTAATGAAGAAAAAGTAAGCAAGCTAGATAGAGAGTATAAGGAAGAAACAGTAGACTTTGTAGTTGACGAAAAATCTAGAAATGTAACCATTGCTGAAAATGGAATAGAAAAGGCAGAAAGAGTTTTTGGTATAGAAAACCTAGCTGACCCTTCAAATATGGAAATATCTCATCATATCAATCAAGCCCTAAAGGCTAATAACTTAATGAAAAGAGATATAGACTATGTAGTTAAGGACGGAGAAGTCATCATAGTAGATGAATTTACAGGAAGGCTTATGTTTGGTAGAAGATATAGCGAAGGACTTCATCAAGCTATTGAGGCTAAGGAAAATCTTGATGTAAGAAGAGAATCTAAGACACTAGCTACTATTACCTTCCAAAACTATTTTAGAATGTACAAAAAGCTATCAGGTATGACAGGTACTGCAAAAACTGAGGAAGAGGAATTTAGAGAAATATATAATGTAGACGTTATAGAGATTCCAACTAACAAACCTATTGTTAGAAACGATTATCCAGATGCAGTATATAAGAATGAAGAATTTAAATTTAGAGCAGCAGTAGATGATATAAAAGAGAAAAATAGTATTGGTCAGCCTGTTCTTGTAGGTACTATTTCAATTGAAAGATCAGAACTCCTAAGCAAGATGCTTAAAAAAGAAGGAGTAAAGCATGAAGTATTGAATGCTAAGCAGCACGAAAGAGAAGCCGAGATAGTAGCCCAAGCAGGTAGATTTGGTGTTGTAACCATAGCCACTAATATGGCTGGTCGTGGTACAGACATAGTTCTTGGAGGAAATCCCGAGTTCATAGCAAAAAATGAAATGAAGAAAAGAGGCCATACTGATGAGATAATTTCATTAGTAGACAGCTTTGCAGATACAAGTGACCAGGAATTACTTGCTGCAAGAAAAGAATACAGGGACCTACTAGAAGAAGCTAAAAAGAGTACCTCAGCAGAGCATAACAAGGTAATTGAAGCTGGTGGTCTTCATATAATAGGTACGGAAAGACATGAATCTAGACGTATAGACAATCAGCTTAGAGGTCGTTCCGGACGTCAGGGAGACCCAGGCTCATCTAGATTTTATGTATCATTAGAAGATGATTTAATGAGGCTTTTTGGCAGCGATAAGATTAAAGGAATGGTAGAGACTCTTGGAATGCCAGATGACGAGCCACTAGAGCACAACCTTCTTTCAAAATCTATAGAAGGAGCTCAAAGAAGAATAGAAGGACGTAACTTTAGTATCAGAAAGCATGTTCTTCAGTATGACGATGTTATGAACAAACAAAGAGAAGTAATATATGCTGAAAGAAAGAGAGTGCTCGAAGGAGAAAATCTTAGAGATCATGTTCTTTCAATGACTGAAAATATACTAGACGAATCAATAGCAAACTTCACAGAAGGCTTGAAATATCCAGAAGAATGGGATTTAAATGGACTTTTGGACAAGGTTACAGCATATATGCCTATTAAATCCAAGGTTGACTTTGGAAAAGTTGAAGAGCTTACAAAAGAAAGCCTAAAAGAAATAATGCTAAATGCTGCAAAAAAATTCTATGAAGATAAAGAAATAGAAATCGGAGAACAAGTTATTAGAGACCTTGAAAGAGTTATACTACTAAGAATGGTTGATACAAAATGGATGGATCATATCGATGCTATGGACCAGCTAAAACAAGGTATAGGCCTAAGAGCAATGGGTAACCAGGACCCTGTAATAGCTTATCAGGTAGAAGGCTTTGATATGTTCGAGGAAATGACTAAGAGTATTCAAGAAGACACCGTAAGAGCACTCTACCATCTAGAAAGACCAGAAAAGGTTGAAAGAGAAAGAGTAGCAAAGGTAACTGGAACAAGCCACGGTGAATCAGAGAAGAAGTCAAAACCAGTAGTTAAGGGTGATAAGATAGGAAGAAACGACCCATGCCCATGTGGTAGTGGAAAAAAATATAAGAAGTGCTGCGGACAAAATGAGTAAATCTAAATTCGCATCCTGCAAATGTTCACTTAGTATTTATTAAAATTCCTAAAGTGAATGGTTGAATATAGGAAGGAGCTGATTATTTGATAGAATTTGAGATATATAAAGAGCGAATATCTACATTAAGAGAGGAATTGACAGAGGTTGGTGTTTCTCTTTGACTTAAGCTGTCTGAGAGAAAAAGTAAAGAAACTAGAAGAAAAGACATATGAAACAGATTTTTGGGGAGATGTACAGCAAGCCCAAAAAACCATGCAAGAAATTACCTATATGAAAGATAAAATAGAAGAATATGAAGAGATTTCATCAGAATTAGAGGAGGTAGAGATACTCCACCAGCTATTAGAAGAGGAGGATGACTCTTTAAGCGAAAAGGAGCTAAGAGGAGGCACTGAATCGGTTCAGAAAAAGATAGAAGACTTAAGAATAAAGACACTACTCAGTGGAGAATATGACAATAGTGGAGCAATAGTGGCCATACATGCAGGAGTAGGTGGCTTAGAGGCTCAGGATTGGGCAGAAATGCTTCTAAGAATGTACAAGAGATGGTCTGAGAGAAAAGGCTACTTCACAGAAGTATTAGATATACTTTCAGATACAGAAGGAGGAATAAAAAGCGTAACCCTTTTAATAAGAGGAATAAACGCCTTTGGATATCTAAAATCAGAAAAAGGTGTCCATAGACTAGTTAGGATTTCACCCTTCGATTCATCTGGAAGAAGACATACATCCTTTGCTTCAGTAGATGTATTTCCAGAGCTAGATGAAAACATAGAAATAGATATCAATCCAAATGACTTGAAAATTGACACATTTAGATCAGGAGGAGCTGGAGGTCAGCACGTAAATACTACTGATTCAGCCATCAGAATCACTCATCTACCAACAGGTATAGTGGTCCAATGTCAAAACGAAAGATCTCAGCACAGCAACAAAGCCACTGCCATGAGAATGCTTATGGCAAAGCTAATAGAAATCAAAGAAATAGAGAATAAAGAAAAAATAGATGATATTCAGGGTCAATACAATCAAATAGGCTGGGGCTCTCAAATAAGATCATACGTATTTCATCCATATAGTTTGGTCAAGGACCATAGGACAAATGCAGAAACAGGAAATACCTCAAGTGTGATGGATGGCAATATAGATATGTTTATAAATGAGTATTTGAAATACAAGACTAAATAGTGACACAAGGGGATGGTACCAACCATCCCCTTGTGTGCTAAGATGCATTAAAGTGTCTTTATTTTAAAAAGCAATATATTGTAATAATTAAAGGAAAACTTAATAAAATGTAGAATAATGTATATATTGTTAGCGTTATTTTCTATTTTAAAATAGACTAATTTTTGTTTTAAAGGAGTGTTATAATAAAAAATGAAAAAGAATAATCTTTCAAGTAAGGAGAATCTTAAGAAAAACAAAAAAGAAAAAGGACAAGAGCTTAAAAAAACAGATTTGACGACAGAAAAAACAAAACCTTTAGGAAAAAAGAAAGCTAAAGCAACTAACCTTAAGACAAATAAGAAAATAGGAAATCAGATTGCTACAGTAGTGATTATTCTAGCTATTTTACCATTGTTATTTGTAGGGGTTACAAACTACTTTGCTGAAACAGAAAAAAACACTAAAAGCATTGAGGAATCAAACTTAAATATAGCTAACTCAATAGCAAGTCAAGTTGAAGCAAAGATTGATGGCCTTTTTGATGTGTTAAAATCTCTACATCTTACTAACGATTTTTTCTATCAAGAGGCAAATAAATCAAGGGGTATTCTTACTAAAATAGCTTTTGAATATGATAGTATAAATTCAATCCAAGTTTATGATGACAAAGGAAATCAAATTTTATCAAGTAGAAACATGAAAGCTGATATAAATGTTTCAGAGGAAACATGGTTTCAAAAGACCATAGAAGAAGAAAGGTACGTATCAGATTCACATATAGAGGACCTAATACCAGAGATAATAATTTCCATGCCTATAAAGAACGTAGCTAATGAGCTAAGAGGAATTATATCAGCTAATATAAGCTTAAAGGACCTGACTTCAATTGCTGAAGAATTTAAAATGGGTGAAACAGGCAATACTTACATAGTAGATAGAAATGGAGTAATGATAGTTCATATTGATTATACAAATAAAGTATTTACACCATTTAATGCATATGAGGCAGGAATAGAGGGCGTAGTTAAGGCCATAGAAGGAAATTCTGGCGTCAGTTCATATATAAATGAAAATGAAGAAGCAGTAATAGGTGCATATAGCTATATGCCTACTACAGGCTTTGGGATCGTAGTAGAGCAAGGTCAGAGTGAGATAACCCAATCTGCTATTGTAAATTTCACAAGAACCTTAGGAGTGACTTTAGTAGCTATACTTGTTATCATCATTTTAACTTCAATTGTTACTAGAAGATTTTCAGCTCCTATAGTAAATCTTGTTCAAATAGTAGATGAAATAGGTAGCGGGGACTTAACAAAGAGGGTTAAAGTTGATTCAAACAATGAAATAGGGAGACTTCAGCAGGAATTTAATAGAATGGTAGATTCTCTGTATAATATCATATCCAACGTAAATCAAGCAGCAGTTAACTTTAAGGCAAATGTAGACAACTTAAGTCAAAGCACTGAGTTGACAGTGGGAGCTTCATCAGAAATAACGAGAATTGTAGATCAGGTTGCTTCTGGAGCTGAGGACCAACTAAGAAGTGTTGAGGACACCATAGGTTTAGTAGAAGGTATAGCCAAAAATGTAAAAACTGTAGATGACAATGCTCAAGGAATTTTAACAGCCACTAGTGAAGCATCACATACTGCAAAGGAAGGCTCTAAGGACGTTGAAAGTACTAAAAACTCTATGTATTCCATAGCAACTAAAGTAAAGGAAGCTGCAAATCAAATTGACTCCCTAAATGAGCGCACTAAAGAAATAGGAAAAATTATAACATTTATAGATGATATATCTAAGCAGACTAATCTACTTGCATTAAATGCAGCTATTGAAGCAGCAAGAGCAGGCGAATATGGCAAAGGCTTTACAGTTGTTGCCGAGGAAGTTAGGAATTTATCAGAACAGACCAGCGATGCATCAAACAATATAGTTAAGCTTATCAATCAAATTCAAGAGGAAATGGATAGGGTTTCAAAATCCATGGAGGAAGGAATAGTAGAGGTTGATAAAGGAAGCAATGCTATTGAAAAAACAATTGCATCCTTTGGCAAGATAGTAGGAGAAACAGACAAGGTATTTAAGGGTGTGGAGGACTTTGCTGTAGTTGTAGAAGAACTAGCAAATAATATGAACAAAATTGAAGGTTCTATAGCCCAAGTAAGTTCAGTATCACAGCAGACTGCTGCAGGTACGCAAACTATTATGGCAAGCACTGAGGAACAACAATCAGCCATCCATCAGATTAACCAGGCTATAGAAGAGCTTAATCAAATGACAGATAGTCTAAATGAAATGATTAAGGGGTTTAAGGTTAGCTAAGATATATGGAAAAAGGAGAGAAATATATTGAATATAGTTTCAAGATTAACAGATGAGTTTAAGCTAAAAAAGCACCAAGTAGAGAACACAGTCAAGCTTATAGACGAAGGTAATACTATACCCTTTATTGCTAGATATAGAAAAGAGCAAACAGGGGAGCTAAGTGATGTTGTATTAAGAGATTTATTCGATAGACTAACATATCTAAGAAATCTAGAAGCTAGGCAGAATGAAGTCATTAGATTAATTGAAGAGCAGGGAAAGCTTACCGAAGACCTAAAGCAAGAAATATTGTCAGCAGAAACACTTCAAAGAATAGATGATTTATATAGACCATATAGACCTAAGAGAAGAACAAGGGCTACTATTGCTAAGGAAAAAGGCTTAGAGCCACTAGCAGAGCTTATATTTTCTCAGACCATAACTCAAGGAAGCTTAGAGCAAATAGGTGGTCCATTTATTAATGAAGAAAAAGAAGTAAAAACCATAGAAGATGCTTATATAGGAGCCATGGATATAATAGCTGAAATGGTATCTGACAACGCTGAATATAGAGACATTATCAGAAAAATAGTATTTGATAAAGGAATAATTGTTACATCAGCATCAGATGACAAAGTAGAATCAGTTTATGAGATGTATTATGATTATAAGGAACCTGTCAAGGTAATTGCAAACCATAGGGTTCTGGCTATAAATAGAGGGGAAAAGGAAAAGTTTTTGAAGGTTAAGATAGAAAGTCCAGATGAGGACATTACTCATATTCTTAAATCAAAGATAGTTACTAATGAAAATGCAATAACTAAAGAATATTTGACATTAAGTATAGAGGATGGATACAAAAGGCTTATAAGCCCTTCGATTGAAAGGGAAATAAGAAACACACTTACAGAAAGAGCAGAGGAGCAGGCTATAAAAGTATTTGGTATCAACTTAAAACCTCTTCTAATGCAGGCGCCTGTAAAAGGTAAAGTAGTCATGGGATTTGACCCAGCCTATAGGACTGGCTGCAAGATCGCTGTAGTAGATGAGACAGGCAAGCTTTTAGATTATACTACAGTCTATCCATCAGCACCTGAAAACAAAGTAGAGGAAACAAAAAAAGAACTTATTTCACTTATTAATAAGCATGGTATAGATATTATAGCTATAGGAAATGGTACAGCTTCTAGAGAGTCTGAGATGATTGTGGCAGACATGCTAAAGGACCTTGATAGAAAGGTGTATTATACCATAGTAAGTGAAGCGGGTGCATCTGTGTATTCGGCTTCCAAGGTGGCAAATGAAGAATATCCTGACATAAATGTATCCATTAGAGGAGCAGTTTCCATTGGGAAAAGACTTCAGGATCCCCTTGCTGAGCTAGTAAAGATAGATCCTAAAAGTGTTGGGGTAGGTCAATATCAGCATGATATAAACCAAGGAAGATTAGATGAGACTCTTAAAGGTGTTGTAGAGGATTGCGTTAATAATGTAGGAGTAGATTTAAACACTGCTTCAGTATCGCTATTAAGCTACGTTTCAGGGGTTGCATCAAGTGTTGCAAAAAACATTGTTGGTTATAGAGAGGAAAAAGGTAAGTTTACAAGTAGAAAACAGCTTTTAAAAGTTAAAAGATTAGGGGAAGCCACATTTGTTCAATGTGCAGGCTTTTTAAGAATATCTGATGGGGATAATCCTTTAGACAATACTGGTGTGCATCCAGAATCCTATGATGTGGCATTAAGACTTGCTAAAGAGCTAGGTTTTTCCACTGATGATATGAAATCAGGTAAGCTTAAGCAAATAGATTCAATGATAAATGAAAAAGATATTATAAGGTTTGCTGAGGAGCTTCAAATAGGAATCCCAACCCTTAGAGATATTATTAAAGAGCTAAGAAAACCAGGGAGGGATCCAAGAGATGAAGCCCCAAAACCAGTTTTTAGGACTGATGTGCTAAAGATGGAAGACTTAAAATCTGATATGATAATGGCAGGAACTGTTAGAAATGTAGTGGATTTTGGAGCCTTTATTGATATTGGAGTTAAACAAGATGGCTTAGTTCATATCTCTCATTTATCAAATAAATTTGTTAAAAACCCAATGGAAGTAGTATCAGTAGGAGATGTAGTAAATGTGAAGATACTTGATGTGGATATTGAAAGAGGAAGAATATCTCTTAGCATGAAGGAAGTCTAGTAAAGCACATTACTTTGAAATATATAATTAAACTAAGCTAAGTGAGTATATCTCTGTCAGAGCTATTCCGCTATGTTTAGGATGGTTGCTAAATATTTCTAGTATTATCTCTTGAACATGGAGTGAATTATGATGGAGAAACAGATTTACAAGGAAAACAAAAGGTTGGAATTTATAAAAGACCTTATCTTAGAAGCTTCATATAAGCAAAATAATACTGAGTTATTGAAAGTCTCCTTAAAGAAAATTGTAGGGATACTAGGTATTGATTATGGTTATATATTAAGCTATCCAGAAAAAGGCAATTCAAATGGATATGTGGAAGCACATCATAATTTACCAGAATGTTTTTTAGAAGATATAATTAGTTGCCAGATTAAGAATAAGATGATTAATGATTCTATAAGAAAAAATGTAGTTGTCTTTTCTGATGAAGATTTGGACACTTTGCAGCAAAGGGTCATAAGCAAAAAATATAATTTAAAAACACTGATAACTGTCCCTATAGGATATACTGAGACCTTTACTGCAAAACTACTATTATTATTTTCATGTAAAGAAAGAGAGCACTTTCTTCAGTATGTGCCACTTTTAGAAACTGTAGGCAATACTCTTTGGATGCTTTTACAAAAACAAAGGATATATGAAGATTATAATAATAGAATTCTTAGTACTGAAAAGCTAAGAGCATTAGGAGAACTAGCAGGAGGAGTAGCCCACGATTTTAACAACTTGTTGACTACAATACTAGGATTTTCTCAAATAGCATTAACACAAGAGTTAGAGGATGATATAGAGGAATACTTTAGTATTATTTATAAGTCCGCTATTGATGGGAAGAGGATAGTGGACAGGATACAAAGTTATAATAGAAAGTACTTTGACCAGAATAAAGAAGATTGTCTTATTAATTCAATTGTTGAAAGTGCAATTGATATGGTTAAGCCAAGATGGAAGAATTATTATGAAACCAATGGTACTAGTCTAGTTATAATAAAAGATATTAAGTCTCGTGGAAAAATTAATTGTGTAGAGCATGAAATAAGAGAAGTTATTATAAACTTGCTTTCAAATGCTATGGACTCCATGGAAGATGGAGGAACTCTTACTATTAAGACCTATGATCAAGACGATAAGGTTGTAGTTGAAATAGGGGATACGGGCTCGGGAATTCCAGAAGAAATTCAAAAAGAAGTTTTTGAGCCCTTTTATAGCACAAAGGGAGAAAAGGGGACTGGATTGGGTCTTAGTATTGCAAAGGATATAATGAGCAGTCATAATGGAAGTATACAGCTTGAAAGCATATTAGGCAAGGGTACAACCATTAAGCTGTTTTTCACTAGAACCACTATAGAAAAAAAATCAGACATATCATGTGATTCAGACACTTATACTAATAAAGATATGAACAGAGACCTGAATATTCTAGTAATAGATGATATAGGTCAAGTTGGTCACACAATAGTCCAGATGCTTAAGGCTATTGGCATTAATGGAGACATAGAGATTGAAAGCGTAAAAGCAATACATAGGCTAGAAGAAAAGGATTATGATGTGATTATTTGTGACCTAGCCATGCCTGAGATTAACGGCATAGATCTAAGTGTCATTATAAAAGAGCATTACCCTAATATAAAATTTATTTTGTTAACTGGTTGGCCAGGAAACCTAAAAGAGGAAGACTACGAAAACATAGACTTTATACTAAGAAAACCTATTACAATTGAAGAATTAACTCAAGCTATTAAGGAAGTTTTATGAGAAAAAGCAGTAACAAGAGAGATAGGATTCTCATGCAAAAGTTCAGTTTTATTAAAAATAGAATTGACAGTTCAGTTTTACTATGGGATAATAAAATTGTAATATATAATTAAATATAAATCTTCAGGGCAGGGTGTAATTCCCGACCGGCGGTATAGTCCGCGAGCTGCTAATGCAGTTGACTTGGTGTAACTCCAAGACCGACAGTAAAGTCTGGATGAGAGAAGGTTTTGCTAATATCCATATACTTAATTAGCTAGGATTTATTTAAGTTCTGTCACTATAGATTGGATATGATTTAGCTTGTAAGGCCCTGATGTTATACTTCAGGGCTATTTTATCGCTCTGGAGTCAACTAAAATTTGGAGGGATAAGATATGTTAAAAGTAAAGGAAAGAATGAATACCAGAACAATGGTTAAAACATCAGTATTATCAGTATTAGCTTTTTTGATTATGTATTTAGAGACACCATTATGGTTTACACCACCTTTTTTAAAGGTTGATTTAAGTGATATTCCAGCTCTAATAGGTGCATTTTCACTAGGACCAGTAGCAGGTGTGGTTATTGAATTACTTAAAAACATATTAAATGTGGCTATTGAAGGTACTACTACTGGAGCAGTAGGGGAGCTTGCCAATTTCTTTGTAGGGAGTATATTTGTTTTTGTAGCAGGAGTTATTTATCAAAGGGACAAGACATTTAAAGGTGCTTTGATAGGTATGATTGCAGCAACTATAGCTATGACTCTTGTAGCTTCTTTGCTAAATTATTTTTTACTCATACCTTTTTATGCAAAACTATTTGGAGTATCAGTAGACCAATATGTTGAGCTAGGAGCCCAGGTAAACAGATTTGTTACAGACTATAAAAGCTTTATATTGTATGGTATAGTGCCATTTAACTTCTTAAAGGGAGTCATGATATCAGTTATTACAATACCTCTATATAAGAGAGTATCACCTATATTGCATAGATAGTTGAATCACCCTGCCTCCAACAGGGTGTTTTTTTATCCACTTGTATATCTATCCTAAAGTGGATATAATATTTTTAGATAAAAGGAAGGATGAAGCAATTGCTTAAAATTAATATTGAAAATTTAGAAGAAACAGAAAAAATCGGATATATACTGGGAAAATTATTAACTGGTGGTGAAGTAATCTGCATGACAGGGGACTTAGGTGCAGGAAAGACTACTATGACTCAATCAATAGCAAAGGGTCTTGATGTAGAGGACTATGTAACCAGTCCTACCTTCACTATAATAAATGAATATGAAGGCAGATGCCCTTTATATCATTTTGATGTCTATAGAATTAATGATGTGGACGAAATGTATGATTTAGGTTATGAGGAGTACTTTTATTCTAAAGGAGTTTCAATCATAGAATGGGCAGACATAATAAAAGAAATACTTCCAAAAGAAAGGTTAAACATAGAGATAAAGAAAAATGATAGCATTGAAGGTAGAGAGATAATTATCCATGGGAATGGAGAAAGGTATATTAATCTGATTGATTTCCTTTCAAAAGAAATCCATAGATAACCAAATAAGGAGTTGAAAAAAATGAAGGTCTTAGCCATAGATACCTCTAGTATGTCTGCAACATGTGCAATTATTGATGATGACAAATTATTAGTAGAGTATACACTTAATCATAAACTAACTCATTCGCAAAAAATAATGCCTATAATTAAGGAAGCGCTTCAAAGCTGTAACTTAAAGCCGGAAGATATAGATGTGTTTGCAGTTGCAAAGGGTCCCGGTTCATTCACTGGCTTGAGAATAGGTGTAGCTACAGTCAATGGGTTAGCCCAATCCGTGAGTAAAAGGGTAGTTGGAGTATCTACTCTTGATGCATTAGCATTTAATTTACCATACTGCGAAGGATTAATAGTACCTATAATGGATGCCAGAAGGGATAGAGTATTTACAGGAATATATAAATGGGTAAATGGAAATCTACATATAATTAAAGAACAAAAAGCTTTAGAAGTTAAAGAGCTTATAGAGACTCTTATTGAAAGGCCTGAAAAAATAGTATTTGTAGGAGATGGAACCTTAGTATACAAGGATACTCTTTTTGACGCATTAGGAGAAAAGTGCTTATTTGCCCCAAGAAGTGCAAACATGGCAAGAGCTTCTTCAGTAGCAGAGCTTGCAATGGTTAAAGCTAATGAAGGACAAACAGAGAGTTTTTTTGAATTAGCACCTGATTATTTAAGGGAATCTCAAGCGCAAAGAGAATACAATGAAAAGCATAGCTTAATAGGTGACAAGAATGAGTGATGTAATAATTAGAGAGATGACTGAAGAGGATATTGATGATGTATTAGAAGTAGAAAAGGAATCCTTTGCAACTCCATGGACAAAAGAAGCCTTTGTATTAGAATTAATTAAGAATCAATTGGCTAGGTATATTGTAGCAGAAAAAGATGAAAAAATAGTGGGTTATGGAGGCTTATGGCTAATACTAGATGAAGGACATATAACTAATATAGCCGTAAGCTCCAATCACAGAGGACAAGGTATAGGGAATCTTCTAGTAGAAAGGCTTATAGGCATATGTGAGGAGAGAGGAATAAATAACATGACTCTAGAAGTCCGAAAAACCAATTTTATAGCTCAATACTTATATAAAAAATATGATTTTGTTGATTGTGGAGTTAGGAAAGGTTACTATACAGACACAAAGGAAGATGCAGTTATTATGTGGAGAGTAAAATAATACTGCATTTTCTTTGCTAAAATTATGAAATTATAATATAGTATATTTGCATTGAAGTATTTTTCACAAAAAATCAGTCTATTATTATCATGTAATATTTTTTAAAAGGAGGTAACAATAGCATGAAGAAAAAAGCTATATTAATAGTTATTGCACTAGTATTAGGAGTAGGCATAATAGCTGCAGGCGTGATAAAATCTATGAATACAGAAAAGAGTGCTAGTACATATGTAACAGTAGTAGAAGTAGCAAAGGAAGATAATTTTGATTCAACCTTGATTACCGAGGGAATTTTGAAATCTAAAGAACAGAGAAATGTGGTTTCAAATCTTCCTTATCCGATACAGGAAATCTTATATAAAGAAGGAGACAAAGTATCAGAAGGAGATATATTATTAAGTCTTGATATAAAGGATTTAGAATATAAAATTAAAACCGCTGAGCTTAGTCTAGAAATGGAAAGGCAAAGACTTAAAAATTTAGAGAGACAATTAAAGGAACCAATCAGTACGCTAGAGCTTGAAAAAAGCCTAGAAAATGCCCAGCTAGCTTATGAAAATGCAGAAACGAAGTATGAAAGCTCTAAGGCTTTATATGATGCAGGTGCCATAAGTAAGGCGGTATTAGAGGCAGATGAGGCTAATATAGTAACTAGCAAGAATAATTACGAATTAGCACAAAAGCGAATAGAGGATTCAAATAATAAAGAAGACTTACAATCAAATGTAGATATTCAAAGAAAGAATGTTGAGATTCAAGAATTATCTCTAAAATCACAAAAGGAATCCTTAGACCAGGCAGTTATAAAAAGCCCTATAAGAGGAACCATAGTTAAAGCCAATGCTAGTATTGGTATACCTGCTACTGCTGCAACACCTTTATTTATCATAGAGGATACCAATAGCCTTGAAATCGAAGTAGGTATAGGAGAATATGATATAAGTGAAATACAGCTAGGACAAAAGGTTCAGGTTACAGGAGAGGCATTTAAGGATAAAGAAATAAGTGGAAAAGTATCATTTATAGCTCCATCAGCAACGGTTGTACCTACAGGTACTGGCAAGGAAACCCAGGTAACAGTTAAAATAGATATATCAAATTCTGATAATTACTTGAAGCCAGGGTTTACAGCTAATGTGGCTATTAATACCGCCCATAAAAAAGAAGCATTAGTTTTACCTTATGAAACCCTATATGAGAAAAAAGATGGAACGAGAGTAGTCTTTAAGGTAGAAAATAATAAGTTAATGGAAGTTCCTGTGACCATTGGAATCCAAGGGGATTTAAAGCAGGAGGTTATTTCACCAGATTTAAAGCTAGGAGACAAGATAGTCTCTAACCCTAATGAGAAGCTAGAGGATGGGCTAGAGGTTGCAATTTCAAACAGTACAGGTGAGCAAAAATGATTAAGATAGAGAATCTAGGCAAAATATATGATACTGGAAAAGTATCAGTAGAGGCCCTTAAGAATGTAAATTTTGAAATTCAAGACAATGAATTTATTTCTATAATGGGAGCTTCAGGCTCAGGAAAGTCTACATTAATGAATATAATAGGATGTCTAGACAGGCCTACATCAGGTAAATATTCATTAGATGAAGTATCAGTGGAAAACCTAAACGAAGTGGAACTTGCTGCCATAAGAAATAAGAAAATCGGTTTTGTTTTTCAATCTTTTAATCTACTGCCTCGTACAACTGCATTAAAGAATGTAGAGCTACCTATGACCTATGCTGGCATATCAAAAAAGGACAGAAGAACTAAGGCGTTGGAGGTATTAGAAAAAGTAGGTTTAGGAGATAGAGTAGACCATTTGCCAAATGAGCTTTCAGGTGGTCAAAAGCAAAGAGTAGCTATTGCAAGAGCATTAGTCAATAATCCTTCCATACTGCTAGCAGATGAGCCTACTGGAAACCTGGATACTAAATCTGGCGAAGAGATTATGGCAATATTTCAGCAACTTAATAGAGAAGGCGTTACAGTAATATTAGTAACCCATGAGCCCGAAATTGCTAAGCATACTAAAAGAATAGTAATGTTTAGAGACGGTTGTCTTATTGATGATAGAGAGGTAGAAAATCAAATCATCATAAAGCCACAGACAGCAAGTGAATGATATAGAGGTGATTATATGAATTTTTTAGAAAGCTTAGGCTCTGCATTATTAAGCCTTTGGGCAAATAAAATGCGTACCTTCCTGACTATGCTTGGAATAATTATTGGAATATCTTCGGTTATAACAATAGTATCACTAGGTCAGGGCAGCCAGGCTCAGATAGGAAACGAGTTTGAAAAAATAGGGGCAAATTTAGTAGCAGTATATACTAATTGGGAAGAAAACCTAAACAGATCTGACTATTTTGATGATGAGGATTTAAGGACAATTAAGAGAGCTTTTGGAGATAGAATAACAGGAGTCTCTGTCGTTCTTGGGGCTAACGGTACAGCTGTTAAAGGAAGAAACAATGGTTCTGTAGGCATATATGGTGTAAGTGAAGACTATAATAAGATGACGCCCTTAGACATTATTGCTGGAAGGTTTTTATTAGAAACTGATGTTAAGGTAGGAAGAAAGGTAGCTATAATAGATGAAAAACTGGCAGACAAAATATTTAAAAGAAAAGATGTCCTAGGCGAAAATTTACTTGTAGACACTGGTTCCTCAAAGCTTTCATTAACCATTATAGGTATTTACAAGACACCTGGAGGGACACTGGAGAATCTTTCACAGCAAATTATAGGAGATACTACTACTCTTTATGTTCCTTATTCTATGATGAGAAGCTTAGGGTATAGCGATAGGTATAGCCAATTTCAGTTTAATGTAGCAGATAGTACAGAAATAAATGAAGTGAGCAAGGAGATAATCAGTGTATTAGAAAGAAAGCACAGAAATGTTGGTAAAAACTATTATCTATATCAGAGTGCACAACAGCAGATGGATATGATGAATAGCGTACTCAGCATGCTAGCCAGTGTTGTTGGAGCCATAGCAGCTATTTCCCTTTTGGTTGGGGGAATAGGAGTTATGAACATAATGCTTGTATCAGTGACAGAAAGGACTAGGGAAATAGGAATAAGGAAGGCCCTTGGAGCTACAAGAAAGGATATATTAGTACAATTCTTAGTAGAGGCTATGATTGTATCGGGAACCGGTGGTTTAATTGGAACAATTCTAGGTTTAACTATACAGAGCATAATATCTGTGTCAATAGGAATACCACCTTCTGCTTCCTTTGGTATTATCCTAATAGCAGTATTATTTTCAGCAGCAGTAGGTATATTCTTTGGAATGTACCCTGCAAACAAGGCAGCAAAGCTTGACCCAATAGAAGCCTTGAGGTATGAGTAAATTGAAAGGAGTGTTTAGAGTGACAGATAATATTAATCAAAATCAAAACGAAGTAAAACCATTTAGCTGGTGGGAAAGATTAAAGCATATTTTCATTAGCCCAAGTATAGCTTTTGAGAACATTAAGCACTATCCAAAGGTATTATTTCCAATGATTACAATATTAATTGGTATGATAGTCATAACATTACCAAAGCTTAATATGATGAAAGAGTTTATGAGAGAGGATACTATTAGGCAATATGCACAACTGGGAATGGAAGTACCTTCAGGAATGGATACTATAGTTTCTGTTGGGGTATATGCTGGTATTGTAGGTTTAATTATTGGCATAATAGTTACTTGGCTTGTTAAAAGCACACTAATAAATGCATTCTCTGGTTTTGTAAACGGAACAGGCACATTTAAGCAAGCTCTTTCAGTAATTACATATTCTTATTTGCCAGTTTTCTTAGGTAATATTATAGTTACAATAATATCTCTTATAACAAAGCAAAATGAAATACTCACATCCTTAGCAGTTTTTCTTCCTGATTCTCAGGCAGGTACTGTTTTGTACACTATATTGGCTAACCTAGATATATTTGTTATCTGGTATCAGATTCTTGCAATTATAGGTATATCAAAGGTATATTCTGTTAGCAAAAAATCCTCTTCTATACTAGTTTTAGGAACTTGGATTGTATCTATATTATTTAGTGTCAGTCTAGTTGTACTAGGATCAAAAATAACAGGATTGGTTTAATATTACTAAGAAATATTAATATTAGGATTTCTAAACACAGGTCTTTTATATCTGTGTTTATTTTTTTTTCTAGTTTTAATAAAAATTTAATTATATACAGATAATAAGGTAACTTGAAGTTAAATAAAATATAGGCTCACGGCTAGGAGTCTCTTTACACAAATTTAATTGTTTTCTAAGTTTTTTATTTAACTTTAATTATTTGTATGGAATGGAGGGATAACTATGGCAAGTAAAGACCAACTGAGAAAGGTTGCAGATAAATGCAGTGAACACAAGTATACATCAAATGATGAAAGATTAATTTCTTCAATAAACCCATCTGGATATGTGGTGAAAAGTTGTGAAAACTGCATTCATTTCACAGAAAATCATAAATGTGATTTGGATTTAACGGATAAGATTCTTGTAAATATGGCTATGGAAATGGATTATGATGAATGGAGATAGTAGATTATAAAGCTGGGCAAGTTTGCCCAGCTTTAAATGTTTATCTAGCTACCTATACCAATATTTATCCTGCTGATTTTTCTTATGGTTATTATCACTATTTTTATTATCATCATGCTCAATTTCGTTTTTCTCCAATGATGGACTATTATTTGTAGCCATCATAAGTGCATAATCTTCATAGCTTATGTCTTTTAGCATACCATCGGACATTATATTAGCAGAGGATAGCTTCCAATAGAAAGGTCTTCTATTATTAGCCATGATATCACTCCTAAGGATATATTTTTGCCCCAGTGAAATCTAGTCCATAGATAAACCTTTTATAGACTTTAATTAAGCCTATAATTATATTTTCTGCAATTTTTTAAGATAATATTTAGGTAATATTTAGAATAAAAATTGCTGTGATGCAATAATCTTGTTATGATAAAGGCAAGTGAGGCATCTTGCTTTGACACAGATCACATTTATTAAAATATGTATATATGGTAAAATGCTTTTTTGAGGATA
>Ga0265293_10003700_pt1 | contig 28072 bp, 28 predicted proteins | sample Munlanlewell138R_FD_192505 | JGI IMG/M metagenome (GOLD analysis project Ga0265293, IMG submission 192505) | Leachate microbial communities from a municipal landfill in Southern Ontario, Canada - Leachate well 138R | ecosystem: Engineered > Solid waste > Landfill > Unclassified | place: Canada...
ACCATGATGCCGCCCTCCACTCCGTCTCCGATGCCGGAGAAAACCGCATGATAGACTTCCTCGGTGCCGGCCAGCCCGATATCCACCACATCCACCCCGCAAGCGGTCAGGGTCTGCGCCAGTCCGGCGGCGATTCCGGGGCTGCTGGGGCGCACATCCCTGCCGACAACCACCTTGCGCAGGGCAAACTGGTCAGCAAAAGCCAGGCCGATCCGGCGGGCAAGCTGCTCATCCAGTTCATCCGGCACCCTGCCCCGTATATCGTAGGCGGTTACACAGCGTAACGGCTCGTTCATCCAGACTCCCCGCAACGGCGGAAATCCCGTTGCCCCGATCCCATCCCGCCCTGCCGCAAAGGGGTCCTTCGATCAGCCGGGCACCCCGGCCCCGTCTCCCTCCTGCCGCCAAAAACCAAGGGGCTAACGCTTTGCGAAACAGGCAATAATAGAGTATAAAGAACTTTTCGCGAAGAGGTCAACCGAAAAGGCCCGTTCCAAGGAGTTGTGATGAAAGGAATTGTTCTGGCGGGGGGTTCCGGCACCCGTCTGTATCCGCTGACCCGCGCCATCAGCAAACAGCTGATCCCGGTTTATGACAAGCCGATGATCTATTACCCCATCTCGGCGCTGATGCTGGCCGGGATCAGGGACATTCTCATTATCTCGACCCCCTACGATCTGCCCCGCTTTTCCGAACTGTTCGGCAACGGCTCCCACCTGGGGCTGCACGTCTCCTATGCCGAGCAGCCGCACCCCGAAGGTCTGGCCCAGGCCTTTCTGATCGGCAAGGACTTCATCGGTCGTGAAAACGTCTGCCTTGTCCTGGGCGACAATATCTTTTTCGGCCACGGTTTTGGGGAAATAGTGCAACGGTGCAGCAGGCTCGAGAAGGGCGGCATCATCTTCGGCTACCCGGTCAAGGACCCGCATCGATACGGCGTCGTCGAATTCGACCGGGACAACAACGTCATCGGCATCGAAGAAAAGCCCCTGAAGCCGAAATCGCGCTATGTCGTCCCCGGCCTCTATTTTTATGACAACGAGGTGGTGGCCATTGCCGAATCGATCCAGCCCTCCCCGCGGGGAGAGCTGGAAATAACCGATATCAACAACACCTATCTCAAGCAGGGAAAACTCAAGGTCGAACTGCTGGGGCGCGGATTCTGCTGGCTCGACACCGGCACCCACGAGTCCCTGCAGCAGGCATCGAGCTACGTGCAGGCGGTGCAGGAACGCCAGGGCCTCAAAATCGCCTGCCTGGAGGAGATCGCCTACCGGCTCGGCTATATCGGCACCGACCAGGTGGAGCGGCTGGCCAGGTCCATGTTGAAAAACCAGTACGGACAATACCTCATGGACCTGCTGCGGGATCCGGTCAAGTAAATTTTCCGGGGCGATGAAGATTCTCATCACGGGAGCAAAAGGTCAGCTGGGACGGGATTGCGCGCAGGTTCTGGGCGCCGCCCATGCCGTGTCCGCCTTCGGCTCCCGGGAGCTCGATATAGGCGACCGGGCCGCGGTAACAGACCTGATGGGGTCCGGGTACGACCTGGTGCTCAACTGCGCCGCCTACACTGCTGTCGACGGCTGCGAAACCGACCGGGAGCAATGCTGGCGGGTCAATGCCGACGGACCGGGAATACTCGCCGCGGCGTGCGCCCGACAGGGCAGCAGGCTGATCCACATCTCCACCGACTATGTCTTTGACGGCGCCAAACCCCCACCGCGGGGCTACACGGAGGAGGACCCCGTCGGCCCCCTCTCCCGGTACGGTCTGAGCAAGCTGGAGGGCGAGCGGCGAATCCGGGAACAGACCCCTGATCATCTGATCATCCGGACCGCCTGGCTCTACGGGATCGGCGGCCGCAACTTTCTCAAGACCATGCTGCGGCTGGCGGTCGGGAACCCCAAACGGCCGATCCGGGTGGTGAACGATCAGTTCGGTTCGCTGACCTGGACCCGCCGGCTGGCCGGCCAGATCAGGGTTCTGATTGATTCCGGGCTGGCCGGGACCATCCATGCGACCGCCGAGGGCAGCGGGACCTGGTACGAGGGGGCCAGGCTGTTCCTCGAGGCCATGGGCGTCCAGTTCACCATCGAACCGTGCACCACGGCCGAGTATCCAACGCCCGCCCGCCGGCCGGTCAACTCGATTCTTGAAAACGGAATCCTGAAAAAAACAGGACTGAACAGAATGGTTCCCTGGGAAGAGGATGTACTGGAATTTGCCCGGGTTCACCGAGAGGAACTGCTCGCCGAAGCCCGAGGCTGAGTGGGGCGGACTTTCCGGGACCCCTGGCCGGGGCGTGTCCCGCCCCCGGATCAGAGCCCGAATTCGCTGATCATGCCCTGGATGAACACCGCCTCGTCCGGCATCAGGTTCCGAATCTGAAATCCGGCCAGGTAAAACGCCGGGTTCTCATCCTGCCGGCACCACTTGCAGACGGCGTCAAAAACGAGTTCGTCGCGGCTCGCTTCCATACCCGGAAAGGACATCCTCAACCGGTGCTCCGCCTGGACGGGGACCGGCTGGTCGGCGATCAGCTGCAGTCCGTGGGGTGAAATATCGACGACATGGCCGACCACCCTGCTGCTGACCCCGTCGTACACCCGCAGATAATAGATCAGATGGCGCCGCATTATGCGGCGCTGCTCCTCTCCGCTCCCATTATTGTCAGCAGCCATGGCGCTCTCCTTTTTTCAATCCAGACCCACGAGTTCGATCCCGCCCAGGGCGCCGAGCCTGTCGCCCCGGATGATCAGAACCCCCGACAACCCGGCAATGGCTCCGGCCGCCCGCAGGGCCCGGTCAATCCCGGCGGGAGCGCAATCCACTTCGTTGCCGATCCGGGTGGCGGCGGCATCGGCCAGGGCGGTTGACGGCGCGGCAACCACCACCGCGTCGGCGCAGCCGAAACTTCTTGAGTGACCGACGGTCCCGGAAGAGCAGCAGACACCGCAGGGCATGACGGCGGGCGGCAGGCGGATGCCCACCCTGTTGTTCAGGGGCGACTCGGCCGCGAAAACGGCGATGGTGCTCTCCCGCTCTCTCGCTATATATATATCACCGCCGTTTTCAACAATCAAATCCGCAATGCCTGACCGCTGCAGACCGAGACCGACGAATTCGGCAATGGTGCCGGCAACGGCGGCCATCGGCCCGACATCGGCGGCCAGACCCGCCCGGAGCATTTCCCGGACAGCCGGCGGGGCGGCCTCGTCCATGGGCAAGGGGTGCAGGCTGTCAACAAACAGGGGGCTGCGCCTGATGTACCCCTCGATCTGCCGCCGCACTTCGGCAACCAGGCGGAGCGCCTCATCCTCCACATTGACGGGGGCGAGAATATGGAGATCCGTTTCCACCATCCGGACGAAAGAGGAAATCAATCCCGACCGCTCCAGGGTGCGGTATGTTCTGTCCCGGTACGATTCGGACCTTTTTTTTCGCCGGGTGCCGCCGTTCATGACAAATATCGGCTCCTGTGCTACTATTACGCTTTCAGATTGGCCACTGCCTGCGATCCCATGGTTCAACAGACACCCCTTCGGGAAGAGATACTTGTTTTTACCCGCTATCCGCTGCCGGGCAAAGTAAAAACCCGGCTGATCCCCCGCCTGGGGGAAGAGCAAGCGACGGCGGTGCATGCCTGCCTTGCCGAACGGACCATCGCCGCGGCAAGGAGCCTGCTCCACGACCGCGACGCCGGGCTCTCTCTCTGGTATACGGGGGGAACCCGGCAACAGATGCGGGCCTGGATAGGGGAGGGCATCACCCTGGCCGAACAGTTTGGCAACGGCCTCGGCCAACGCATGGCCGCTGCCTTCCGCGCTTCCTGGGCCAGGGGGACCGAGCGGGCGGTGCTGATCGGCACCGACTGCCCGGAACTCAATGCGCCCCTCCTTGCCCGGGCCCTGGATCATCTCCGTGATTACGAGATGGTCATCGGCCCGGCCCGAGACGGCGGATATTACCTTATCGGTCTGCGCCGCGAAACGGAGCCCAGAATGGCCACGCTGTTCAACGGCATCGCCTGGGGCAGCGCCGACACCTTCCGCCGGACCATGGATCGGGCCCGCCTGGCCGGCTTGACAACAGCAACCCTGACGGAGCTGCACGATATTGACCGCCCGGAAGACCTCCGACATCTCCGTGATTGTCCCGACGCTGAATGATGCCTCCAGCCTGGACCGGCTGCTGGCCGGCCTGCGAGGGAGTCCGGGACTGGAAATCATCGTCGCCGACGGCGGCAGCCAAGACGGGACAGCCGCCGTGGCGCGCCGCCACGGGGTTGGCCTGACCGCCGCAACCCCCGGCCGGGGCAGCCAGTTGAACCACGGCCTGCGCCGCTCATCCGGGGAATACCTTGTCTTCCTCCACTGCGATACCTTGTTGCCGGCGGATTTCGCCGCCCATGTCCGGGCCACGCTCTCCCGGCCCGGGACCGCCGCCGGAGCCTTCCGCCTGGCCATCGATGCGCGGGGAGCGCAATACCGCCTCATCGAATGGGGGGCAAATTTCCGGTCCGGCCGGCTCGGCCTGCCCTACGGCGACCAGGCCATCTTTGCCCGCAGGGAGGTGGTACAGAGCGTGGGCGGAGTTCCGGAAGATGCCATCTTGGAGGACGTTGACCTGGTGCGGCGGCTCAGGCGGGCCGGCAGGATACGGCTGGCGCCGGCCGCCGTTCTCACCTCGGCCCGGCGGTGGGAGCATCTGGGCGTGCTCCGGACAACCCTGCTGAACCAGGCGATGCTTGCCGGCTATCTCCTGAACATCGACCGGGACAGGCTGCACCGTTTCTATTACCGGCAAAACCACCGCCGCCCTCCGCCTTGAGCGGGCGGATTATCCGTTTTCGTCTGCCAATCCCTCCTCGCCGGGGCCGGCAGGCCTGGCAGAATCGCCGGCCGGAGGTCCTTCGGGATCGGGTTTGATGGCCGGCTCCCGCGGGAGAAAGAGGGCGCGCAACTGCGGATCGTGAATGTTGCTTCGGACGAACTCGCCGCCATGGGCCAGGAAGCCGGAGGTCACTGATTGCTGCAGCAGGTCGTTGGCCGATATCAGGCTGGAACTCAGGACCATATAGAGGAACGAGGCAACCAGCATTCCCTTGACCCCGCCGAGCAGCAGACCGAGCAGCCGGTCAAACCACCCGGCCAGGGTGACCTCCATCACCAGGTGCAGCACCTTGCCGAGCAGAAAAAGAAAAATGGAGCCCAGGATGAAGAGCAGGAAGAAAACGATCAGAAACACCGTCTTCGGGCTGCCGATGAAGGCGTCCAGGACCGGCATCATCTGGTCCGTGTACCCCCCGGCAAGCAGATAGCCCCCGATCAGGGCGGTGAACGCCGCCAACTGGCGCATGAAGCCGATCCAGGTGCCCCGGAGGAGAAAAAGGAGAAAAAGGAGAACCACTATAACGTCAAATGAGGTAATATCACTCAGTGAAATCATTGCCGCACAACCGATGGTTTGATTTTATATTTTTCCTATTATACTTCTCCTCCCCGTTATGACAAGCAATTGTCCGGCAGATTATCAAAGCGGCCAGAGCGTTTCCGTCCTGTTTTCCTCCAGTTGCGAAATCGTGCCGGGGATCAGAGTCCGCACCTTCCGCCCCCCGGCCGCCCCTGCCTGCCTGGCCCTCATCGAACTGGACGAACTGGAGGCCGTTTTCCGGACGGACCAGGCCTTCCGGGCGGAAACGGCCATGCTGTCGCCGGCCGAACAAAAACGTTTCGCGGCCTATACCTATCCCAAGCGGCGGAAAGAATGGCTCGGCGGCCGGCTGTCCGGCAAAGTCTGTGTTCTTGAACTGCTGGGGCTGCCCCCTGCCGCCGATCTGTTGGCCGCGGTTTCCATCGTGCCGGCGGCCTCCGGCGCCCCCCTGGTTTCTGCTTCCCGCGCACTGGGAGAACCCATGCCGTCGGTATCCATTTCCCACAGCGGCCGCTATGCGGTGGCCATGGCTGCGGCAGCGGGTGCCTGCGGCGTTGACATCCAGCGGGTCACGGCCCGAACCCTCACCGTTGCCGATCGTTTTGCCGAAGCCTGCGAACGGCACCTTCTGCGCAGCGCCGTGCCCGACTGGGATGAGGCGCGGCGGTTGACTCTCCTGTGGGCGGCCAAGGAGGCGCTGAAGAAATCCCTGCCCCCCGGCCCGGGCCTCTTTCGGGACTTGATTCTGCGGGCGGTCAACTGCGGACCCGGCATCAGCCTCTCCTTCTCCGGCCCGGCGGGCGTCGGCAGCCAGCTTGCAGCGGCGGCCGCTTCCCTCGACGGCTACATGCTGGCCTACACCATCCGGCAAAGCGGCCATGCCTGAACTGCCGGAGGTGGAGGTAACCCGTCTTGGGCTGCAGTCGCTGCCGGGGCGAGAGGTCACGCGGATCGCGTGCGGCGCCAAGCCCCTGCGTGCTGCGCTGCCCTGCCCTCTCCTTGACCGCCACATCCTCGGCGGCAGGTTCGCCGCTGTCGACCGGCGGGCCAAATACCTCCTGTTCAGAATGGAGAGCGGCGCCGTCCTCCTCATCCATCTTGGCATGACCGGCAAACTTTCCCTGGTTCCCGCCGATGAACCGTGCGCGGTTCACGATCATCTCCGGGTGCAGCTTGACAACGGCAAGGAGCTTCGTTTCAACGATTCGCGCCGGTTCGGCAGCGTCGCCGTCTGGCCCGCCGCCCGGGCGCCGCGGCTGGAACAGGAATTTTCCGCCCGCCTCGGGGTCGAACCCCTCAGCGCCGGCTTCACTGCCCGCCGCCTCCTGCAGCGGAGCCGGTCGAAAAAACAGCCGGTCAAGAACTTTCTCATGGATTCCCGCGTGATAGCCGGCATAGGGAATATTTATGCCAACGAAATCCTGTCCGCCGCCGCCGTTCATCCCCTCACCCCGGCCGGCGCCCTCAGCGCTGAGGCCTGGCAACGGATCATCCGCTCCACCCGCCGTATCCTCAACCTGGCCATCGGGGCCGGCGGATCGACCATTGCCGATTTTCTCGGCACCGGCGGCAATCCTGGTTATTTTCAGCTCCATTTCGAAGTGTATGGCCGGAAGGGAGAGCCCTGCCGGCGATGCGGCACGCCCATCGTCAGGTGCCTTGCCGGTGGCCGGGCGACCTACTTCTGTCCCGTCTGCCAGCCCGTCCGCGAAGAGATTGGCTCCCACGCGACCGATCATGCCGGCGAACGGGCAACGAAAAGGCAGGCCGGCCCTCCCTCCCGGAAGAGGGAAAAAGGCCGCCGCCGCTGAACCCCGCTCCCCATCCCTCCGCGGCCCCTGCGGCCGGAAGCCTGAGGAAGAGCGGGCCGGGTTTCCGCCCTGCCGGGTTGACCGCCGGCAAAATATGGTTACTCTTACCTGACGGACAGCGACTATTGCCGTATATTATTCACTGCAACAACCGGTACATGCCATGAACACCTACTATGACCCCCGGGACCTGGCCAAATTCCCCGAAATCGGCGAAGACGCCCCCGAAGTCGCCAAAAAATTTTTCGACTACTACCAGGCTGTCTTTGCCGAGGGCGAGCTGACCGAAAGAGAAAAAGCCCTCATCGCCCTGGCCGTGGCCCATGCCGTCCAGTGCCCCTACTGCATTGATGCCTACACCACAGCCTGCCTGGAGAAGGGTTCGAATAGGGCGGAGATGACCGAGGCCATTCATGTCGCCTGCGCCATCCGCGGCGGGGCCTCCCTGGTCCATGGGGTGCAGATGCGCAATGTCTGCGGCAAGGTATCCCTCTGATCAGCCTGCCCGGAAAAACAGCCGAGGGGAGAGAATGAACAGCTTTCTCCGGAACCTTGCCGCCCACCGGCTCCAATTGACCAGGGAGCGGGCCTCCACCCTGCAGGTCAATGTCGGCCGCCTGTGCAATCTGGCCTGCCGGCACTGCCATGTCGACGCCGGACCGGCACGCACCGAGATCATGGATCGGCAAACCATGGAGGCGGTCATCGATTTCGCCCGGCGCAATTCCTTCGCCGTCATCGACATAACCGGCGGGGCGCCCGAGCTGGTACCCGGCATCACCTACCTGCTGGAGCAGGCCGCGGCCCTTGCCCCGGCGGTCATGCTGCGTTCGAACCTGCTGGCCCTGGCCGAACAGAGCGCCGGCAATATTGCCGAACTCTGCCGCCGCCGGAAAATCACCATCGTCGCCTCGTTCCCGGCAACGAACCGGGGGCAGACCGAAGCCCAGCGAGGCTCCGGGGTATGGGAAAAAAGCATCGCCATGCTGAAAAAGCTCAACGAGGCCGGTTACGGCGTTCCCGGAACCGGTTTGAACCTTTTTCTGGTGTCCAATCCCGCCGGCGCCTTCCTGCCGGTCGACCAGTGCGCCGCCGAAAAAAAATTCAGGGCGGATCTGGCCCGTAAATGGGGCATCAGGTTCACCGGGTTGTTCACCTTTGCCAACATGCCGCTGGGACGATTCAAAGCATGGCTTGAACAGTCGGGAAATTATGGCCCCTACATGGAAAAACTCGCCGCGAGCTTCAATCCGGCCACCGTTGCCGGGCTCATGTGCCGCTCCCTGATCAATGTCTCCTGGGACGGCTGCCTCTATGATTGTGATTTCAACATGGCGGCGGGCATCCCCTATTCCGGCCGCCCGGTCCACGTCTCCGAAGTGCGGGAGGCCTGGGAAGGGATACCGGTCGCAACCGGAGACCACTGCCTTGCCTGCACCGCCGGGGCCGGCTTCACCTGAGGGGGCAGCATCACCGCCTGAGTTCGGGCGGCCCATCCATGTGGATCATTTCCGGCATTGGTATGATTCTTTGCGCGATTGAGGTCTGGCGCGGATCATCCAGGCCGTCGGGGATGATGAAGGGGCGGTATTGACGACGGTATCCAGCCTCAGTTCGAGTCTGGCGGGCCTGGAGCCTGTCTGCCTGTCGGTTCCCAGGGTGGTCGATGCCGGCGGCGTACGGGATGAACTCTGGCCGCAGTTGTCCGACGACGAGCATGGGGCCCTGCTGGACAGCGCCGCCATTCTTGTCCGGGCCGGCAGGGAGCTCGGCTGCCTGTAAAGCCGGATTTCCCCGCCACTGCAGGGTTCGACGCCGACGCCTGCGAAAAATTGCGCAATATCCTTGCAAAAACAGGCCAGCAGGCTAAAGGTGATACTGTTATGCCGGGACAAACATGCTATTTCTCCACCCGCGTCATCCTGAGCGCCCTACTCCTTTTCCTGCTGTTTGGCTGCAACCGGCAGGACGGCGGGGGGGAGGTCCCTTCCGGTGCGGTTCATCTGGAAGTCTGGGCGCACGCCGGCCAGGAGGCCGAGAGGACGGTGCTGCGCGAACAGGTGGATCGCTTCCGGCAGCATGCACCGGAGATAGACATAACGCTTGTCTTCATTCCGGAGCGGGACTACAACGCCCAGGTGCAGGCGGCGGCGATCGCCGGAGACATGCCCGACATCCTCGAGTTCGACGGACCCTATCTCTCCAACTACATCTGGCAGAACCAGCTGATCCCCCTGGAGGGACTGCTCTCCCCGGAGGTGATCGCCGATCTCCTGCCCTCAATCATTGTCCAGGGCACCAGGGGCGATCATCTCTATTCCGTCGCCGCATTCGATTCGGGCCTGGGCCTGTTCGCCCGGCGGAGCCAGTTGGAGGGGATCGGCGCGCGGATCCCCCGCTCGTCTTCCCAAGCCTGGTCCGCGGCCGAATTTGAAGGCATTCTCCGCGCCCTTGCCCAGAGCGATGCCGACGGGGCGGTATTGGACATGAAACTGAACTACGGCGGCGAGTGGTTCACCTTCGGCTTTTCGCCGATCCTCCAGTCCGCCGGCGCTGATCTCATAGAGCGGCGGGCGTATCAGCGCAGTACCGGGGTCATCAACAGCCCGGAGGCGGTCGCCGCCCTGCAGCGGGTGCAGGACTGGATCCGGCAGGGCCTGGTCGATCCCAACCTGGACGACGCCGCCTTTGTGACCGGCCGGGTCGCGCTCTCCTGGGTCGGGCATTGGGAATATTCCCGCTACCGGGAAGCATTCCCCGACGACCTGGTCCTGGTCCCTCTGCCTGATTTCGGCAGGGGCAGCCGCACGGGACAGGGCTCCTGGAACTGGGGAATCACCCGGAACTGCCCCGACCCGCAGCAGGCCGCCGATTTCCTCCATTTCCTGCTGCGCCCCTCCGAAGTCCTTGCCATGAGCAATGCCAACGGCGCCGTCCCCGGCACCGAAAGCGCGGTCGCCCGGTCGCCCCTGTACGGCATTGACGGACCGCTGCGCCTGTTCGCCGAACAGCTCATGGGCGGCGTCTCCGTACCCAGGCCCCGGACACCGGCCTATCCCGTCATCACCACCGAGTTTCAGCAAGCCGTGCAACGCATCCGCAACAATGTTCCGGTCCGCGAGGCGCTGGACCGGGCGGCGGCAAATATCGATCAGGATATCCGTGACAACCATGGCTACCCCTTCAAATCGGACCAATAGTCCAGCCCTCGATGGACTGCGCCGCGAGCAGGATGCGCCCACGGCCTGGATCTTTGCGCTCCCCGCCCTGGCGGGCCTGATCTTTTTTGTTCTCGCTCCTTTTCTGCTGGCGCTGTTTCTCTCCTTCACCAATCTGCGGCTGGGCTCCCCCCTGCCCCTCGAATTCACGGGGCTGCGCCAGTACACCCGCATTTTCGCCGACACCGCCTTTCTCCGCGCCCTGCAGAACAATACCGTTTTTGCCCTGATGGTCGTCCCGGTGCAGACCGCCCTGGCCCTCGGGCTCGGGCTGCTCATCAATCAACCGCTGCGGGGAATGGTCGTTTTCCGGACTCTGTTCTTCACCCCGGTCATATTTCCCCTGTCGCTGGTCTCGGTGATCTGGATCCTGATTTTCGCCCCTGGTCCGGACGGCACCCTCAACAGCCTGCTGCAGTGGCTGACGCTGGGGGCATGGGAACCCCGTGATTTCCTCCACGATCCCCGGCTGGCCCTGCCGGCGATCACCGTGACCTCGATCTGGCAGGGCGTGGGTTTTCAGATGGTGATCCTGCTCGCCGCCCTGCAATCCATTCCCGCGGAACTGTATGAGGCGGCGAGGGTCGATGGGGCACGGAAACGGCAGCAGTTTGTGCACATCACCCTCCCGGCCTTGAAAAATCCGCTCACTTTCGTGATTCTGGTCACCACCATTCTCGCCTTCCGCCTCTTTGACCAGGTGCAGATCATGACCAGGGGGGGACCCAACCACGCCACCACGACGGTCATGTACGAAGCCGTGAACGCCGCCTTCGGCAGCCAGCAGGTTGCCCGGGGCGCGGCCATGACCGTGGTCTTCTTCACCATTGTCCTCACCCTGACCCTGGTGCAGCGCCGCATTGCCGGACAGGAGCGCGCATCATCATGAGATGCGGAAATGTTTTTGCCAGGGTCGCGGCCTACCTTGTCTTGAGCGGTATGGCCCTGGTCTTCCTGATTCCCGTCGCCATGATGGTTTCGGGAAGCCTGAAGCCCGACCACCTCGTGCTGCCCGAGGCCGGGCGCCTGGCGAATGTAGTGCCGGCCAAGCCGACCCTGGACAACTATCGGGACGTCTTTGCCCGGGTCCCCTTTGCCCGCTACATGGCCAATTCCATCTTCATCACCGGAACCATCGTCTTCTGCGGGCTGCTGGTCAACTCCCTGGCCGGATACGCCCTGTCCCGCCTGCACTGGCGCGGCAGGAAAGCGGTGCTGACCGGCGTCATCGCCCTCATTATTCTTCCCCTGGAGGCCATTGCGGTGCCGTTGTTTTATGAGGTCACCCTGTTCGGCTGGAGAAACACCTACCTGGTCCAGATAGTCCCGTTTATCGCCAACGCCTTCTCCGTCTATCTGTTTTACACGTTCTTTCTCGAACTGCCCGAAGAACTGGAGGAGGCGGCCCGGATCGACGGCGCACGACCGATGCGGATTTTTTTCAGCATCGTCGTACCCAACTCGCAGCCGGTCTTCGCCGCGGTGGCCATTCTCACCTTCCTGACCCAGTGGGGCTCCTTCCTGTGGCCGCTCATGGTGACCCACAGTGAAAGCGTCCGCCCCCTGCCCCTCGGCATTGCCCTGTTTTACACCCTGCCGCCCCTGCAGTGGGGGGATATTTTCGCCTTCGGGGTCATGATGGTCCTGCCCGTGCTGGCGGTCTTTCTCCTGTTTCAGCGCTGGTTCGTCCAGGGGGTGGCCTCCACCGGAATGAAAGGGTGAGCCATGGCGGCCGTTGAATTCAGAAATGTCAGCAAGCGGTTCGCCGCCGGCACGGAGGCCGTGCGCAACCTCAACCTGGCGATAGACGATGGGGAACTCGTTGTCCTGGTCGGACCGTCAGGCTGCGGCAAGTCGACCGTCCTGCGGCTGCTGGCCGGTCTTGAGGAGCCAAGCGCGGGGGAAATACTGCTCGACGGCAAGGTCGTGAACCGGATCAGCCCCCGGCAGAGAAACATTGCCATGGTTTTTCAGAACTATGCCCTCTACCCGCATATGACCGTGCGCGACAACCTGGCGTTTCCCCTCAGAATGCGGCGAACCCCCCGGGAAACCGTTGCCCGGAAAATCGCCGATATCGCCGGAATTCTTGATCTGCGGGAACTTCTTGACCGCCGGCCCGGCCAGCTGTCCGGCGGCCAGAAACAGCGGGTGGCCATGGGCAGGGCGCTGGTGCGCAATCCAAGCGTTTTCCTCCTGGACGAACCGCTGTCGAACCTGGATGCAAAACTCCGGGCCCAGATCCGGGCGGATATCTCCTCCCTCCAGAAGCGGCTGGCCAGGACAACCCTGTACGTTACCCATGATCAGGTCGAGGCAATGACGCTGGGCGACCGCATAGCGGTCATGGAACGGGGCGAACTGCACCAGGTCGGCACGCCGGCCGAACTGTACCGGCGGCCACGGAGCATCTTTGTGGCGCGATTCATCGGCAACCCGGGGATGAATATCTTCTCCGCCTCGGTCCTGCGGGACAAGGACGGCACCTGGCGGCTGCGGACGGGGAACTGGGACATCCCCCTGCCGCCGGAAAAACTGCCCCGCGGGGGATCCCCGGAGGCCCTGCGGTCCATCCGGGCCGGACTGCGGCCGGAATCCTTCGGTTCGGCCCCCGAAGAGGGCACGGTCCCCTGCGCGGTGCGGGCAACGGCCACGGAGTTCCTCGGCCACGAAACCCTTGTCTATTTTCACATTCCCGGGGCGCAAGTCGCAACGCCCCTGGCGGCCCGCCTGCCCGGGCATATGACCCTGCCGGAACCGGCCGCGGAACTGCACATCCACCCGTCCGCCCTGTACCTGTTCGGCGGAGACGGAATTCTCCTGCAGTAACGATCAGCCCAGGGCCCGGCGGAGGCGCTCCATGGCTTTTTCAACATTTGCGCGGGAATTGAAGGCGGAAAGGCGGATATAGCCGCGGCCGCACCGGCCGAAACCGGCGCCGGGCGTGCACACCACCCCGGCCTCGTTGAGCAGCTGATCAAAAAACTGCCACGAGTCGCGGTCGCTGCCGATCCAGATGTAGGGCGCGTTTTTTCCGCCCACAGAGTGAAAGCCGAGGCCGCCGATCACCTCGGCGATGAGCGCGGCATTCTGCATGTAATAGTCGACCAGTTCACGGATCTGCGCCTTGCCCTCTTCGCTGTACACGGCCTCGGCGGCCCGCTGCACGGGATAGGACACCCCGTTGAACTTAGTGGAGTGCCGCCTGTTCCACAGCCCGTGCAGGGCATGCCGGCCGCCGGCCGCGTCGTAGGCCATGCACTCCCTGGGCACCACGGTATAGGCGCAGCGGGTCCCGGTGAAGCCCGCATTCTTGGAAAAGGAGCGGAATTCGACGGCAACCTCCCGGGCCCCCTGGATCTCGTAGATGGACTGCGGCAGGGCGTCATCGCGGATGAACGCCGCATAGGCGGCGTCAAACAGGATCAGCGCCCTGTGGTCCCGGGCGTATTGCACCCAGGTTGCCAGTTGTTCCCTGGTTATGGTCGAGCCGGTCGGATTGTTCGGAAAGCAGAGATAAATCAGGTCGACCCGCTCCGCGGGCAGGTCGGGGACGTAGTTGTTCTCCCTGGTCGACTCCAGGTAAACGATGCCCTGATAGCGCCCATCGCTGAAGCTCCCTGTCCGCCCCGCCATGACATTGGTGTCGAGATAGACCGGATAAACCGGGTCGGGTATGGCCACCCTGATGCCGGCGGCGAACAATTCCTGGATATTGCCGGTATCGCACTTGGCCCCGTCCGAGACAAACACCTCGTCCGGCGCGACCTCGGCGCCCCGGGCCTGAAAATCGTGCCGGGCTATGGCCTCGCGCAGGAAGGAATAACCCTGCTCCGGGCCGTATCCCCGGAAGGTGCTGTCGTCCGCCATTTCATCGACGGCCTTGTGAAACGCCTCGATGCACGCCTTGGGCAGGGCCCTGGTCACGTCCCCGATGCCGAGCCGGATCACCTCGCGGCCGGGATTGGCCTCCTGGAAAGCTGCGACCCGCCGGGCGATGTCGGAAAAAAGATACGAAGCCTGCAGTTTCAGATAGTGTTCGTTGATGGTAATCATCTCTTCCTGTCCGGTACGCAAACAACCGCCGCCGGGTGGCGGCGGCCGCCGATCTCAGCTTCTGCCGCCGTCATTGGTGGTGACCTTGACCCGGCCGCCGAAATCATAGTTGTCGGTGAGCATATCATAATCGAGCCGCCCCGCCCTGATGGTGAACTCCGGACCCCGAAGCTCCACATCTCCCGGGCAGACGACCAGCTTGGTAGTATTGTAGTAATGGAGAAGATCCGTATACATCTCCTGCCTGGACACCGGCTTGACGATAACCACGTCATCGATCAGCACCAGGTGGCGCTCGTCAACATTGTACATGCCCCTGGAGCTGGTAATGCGGGTTCGCTCCTCTTCGCCCCCGGTATAGACAGCGTCCACCTTCTCCATGCCGATTTCCCTGTCGGTATCGCCGGTGTAGGCCCGTTCGGCGTTGACAATCCAATCTTCCCGGCCCCGGTTGAACATGGTTATGGTAATGGCATCCATGATGAAATGCTCTTCCTGATCGTCCTGCAGGGGATCGACCGCCGCGGCCTCAAACCCTCCCCGGGGGGCCAGAAAAGCGGAAAGGGCAGGTCTCCAGAGCGGACTGGTTGCCAGGAGGATCAGAGGAATCAGAAAGAGGAGGTTGCGGGGGTTTTTCAGCATCGGCAATACGTTTGCAGCAGGCCGGCCAGGGCATCCCTGGCTTCGAGAATGAGTTCGCACACTTCCCGGACCGCTCCGTGACCGCCGTTGCGCGCGGTCACGTAATGGGCCCGCTGCCGTATTTCGGCCACGGCGTTGGCAGGGGCGGCGGCCAGTCCGACCCGTGCCAGCAGGGGCAGGTCAAGCCAGTCGTCACCCATGTAGGCCGTCTCGTGGGGACGCAAACCCGAGCTGGCCAGGATGTCTTCAAACACCTCCAGCTTGTGCCCGGTCCCCTGGTAGACGTACCGCAGCTTCAGGTCCGCTGCCCTTCTGGCCACGGCCTCCGAGGTCCGGGCCGAAATGAGGCCGACTTCGACCCCGGCTTCCTGCAGAATCCTGAGGCCGAAACCGTCCTGGGTATTGAAGCCCTTGGATTCCCCGCCGTCATGGGTGTACATGATGGTCCCGTCGGTCAGCACCCCGTCGACGTCGAGGAGCAGCAGCCTGACCTGTCTGGCCCGGGGCAGAGCCGCCTGCCATTCCCTGCTCCGTTCAACGGGACTTGTCCGTCGGCGCGCCTGTTCCAGCAGCGCCCCGGTCAGTTCACAATCGGACGGATAGATCCCTTTCCCGTCGGCACACCGGCTGTTGTCACTCGTCATCGTCGGCCTCCGCCGCCTGCCGGATGGCCATCAGCCTCCGCAGGAGCTTCTCCACCATGGCCAGCGGCCATGAGTTCGGGCCGTCGCACAATGCCTTGTCGGGCTCGGGGTGCACTTCCATGAAGAGCCCGTCGATGCCCGCTGCCACGGCCGCCCGGGCCAGACAGGGAATGAATTCGCGCTGACCGCCGGAACTGCCCTGCTCCCCTCCGGGAAGCTGCACGCTGTGGGTGGCGTCGAATATGACCGGACAGCCCAGGGAGCGCATCACCGGCAGGGAACGCATATCCACCACCAGGTTGTTGTAGCCGAAGCTCGTTCCCCGTTCGGTCAGGAGTATCCCGGCGCCGCCGGAGGCCCGGACTTTGTCCACGGCGTACTGCATGTCCCAGGGGGAGACGAACTGGCCTTTTTTGATATTGACCGGCCGGCCGGACCGGGCCGCCGCCACCAGCAGGTCGGTCTGGCGGCAGAGAAAGGCGGGGATCTGGACGATATCCAGCACTTCGGCCGCCCGTTCCGCCTGCGCCGCGTCATGGACGTCGGAAACAACGGCTACCCCGATCTCCTCCCGGATGCGGGCCAGCAGCCGCAATCCCTTGTCAAGCCCCGGCCCCCGAAAGGAATGCAGCGACGTGCGGTTGGCCTTGTCGAACGACGCCTTGAAAACATAGTTGATCCCGAGGTTCCGGCAGATCTCCTTCATTTCCCCGGCAATTCGCCATGCCGTTTCCTCGGCTTCGAGCACGCAGGGGCCCGCCATCAGCAGCAGCGGCTGCCCCGGCCCGACCTCCATCCGGAGCGGATCTCCGTTTGTCCCGATGACGACCGGCTCCATTTACGCCCCCGCCGCTTCGCGACTCACCTTGGCCTTCAGGGAGGCCCTGATGAATTCGCGGAACAGGGGATGCGGCTTCATCGGTTTTGACTTGAATTCGGGGTGGAACTGGCACCCCAGGAACCAGGGATGATCGGCAAGCTCCACGATCTCCACCAGGTTGTTGTCCGGCGAGGCGCCGCTGACGACCAGGCCGGCTTTTTCCAGCTGATCGCGGAAGATATTATTGAACTCGTAGCGGTGCCGGTGGCGCTCGCTGATTTCCTCCACGCGGTAGGCCTTGTGGGCGAGAGTGGACTCCTTGAGCACGCAGGGATAGGCGCCCAGGCGGAGGGTGCCGCCCAAGTCGGAGTTTTCGTCACGGGTTTCGACCCTGCCGGTCCGGAAATCGTACCACTCCTTCATCAGGTAAATAACCGGGAAAGGTGTGTCCTTATCGAGCTCGGTTGAATGAGCACCTTTCATCCCGGCAATATTGCGTGCAAATTCAACAACGGCAAGCTGCATGCCGAGGCAGATGCCGAAAAAGGGGACCTTGTTTTCCCGGGCATAGGTGATGGCGTTGATCTTGCCTTCCATGCCCCGGCTGCCGAACCCCCCGGGCACCAGGATGCCGTCGCAGGCGGCCAGGAGTTCCTGCGGGTCGCCGGTTTCCAGGTCCTCGGCGCTGATATAGTTGAGAGTCACCTTGGCGTTGTTGGCTATGCCGCCATGGACCAGCGCTTCGTGCAGGCTCTTGTACGACTCCTTGAGATCCACGTATTTGCCTGTTATGCCGATGGTGACCGCGTTCCTCGGATTCTTGATCTTTTCGATCAGCTCCTCCCACGGCCTGATATACGGCGCTCCGGTCCAGATGCCGAGCTTTTCCAGCACCCGGTCATCCATCCCTTCGGCGTGCAGGCTCAGGGGCACTTCATAGATGGATTCCACATCCCGGGCGGTGATGACTGCCTCAGGCTCGACGTTGCAGAACAGGGCGATTTTCTTTTTGAGCTCCTTGTTCAGGGGTTTTTCCGTGCGGCAGACCAGGATGTCCGGCTGAATACCGCTGGCCAGCAGTTCCTTGACGCTGTGCTGGGTCGGTTTGGTCTTGACCTCGCCGGCGGTCTTGATGTACGGCACCAGGGTCAGGTGAATGAACAGGGTGTACTCGCGGCCCAGATCCCCGCGCAGCTGCCTGATGGCTTCGACAAAGGGGAGCCCCTCGATGTCGCCGATGGTTCCGCCGATTTCAATGATGGCTATATCGGCCGTGCCGTCAAGCTGCAGCACCGCCTGTTTGATCTCATCGGTAATGTGGGGGATGACCTGGACGGTGCCGCCCAGGTACTCGCCGCGCCGCTCCTTCTGGATGACCGAATAATAGATGCGCCCGGAAGTGTAGTTGTTGACCTGGGCCATGACGGCGCTGGTGTAGCGCTCGTAGTGACCCATGTCCAGGTCGGTTTCCGCGCCGTCATCCGTGACGTACACCTCGCCGTGCTGGAACGGGTTCATGGTGCCGGGATCCACGTTGATGTAGGGATCCAGTTTCTGAAAGGTAACCTTCATTCCCCGGCTCTCCAGCAAGGCCCCCAGGGAGGCCGCGGCCAGCCCCTTGCCGAGGGAAGACAGGACGCCTCCGGTAATGAAAATAAACTTGGTTTTCTTTGACAGCTTGGCTTTCATGTCACTCCCCTGGCAGGCAAAAAGAAAGGGCAGCCGCAAGCTGCCGAATCGTCTACCCACTGTATACACCAAACCAGGCCCATTGACAAGCGCGGCCGGGGCCTTTTACTCGAGGATTTCCGTGTCCTCGTGGGCATACAGGGGTGCGCAGCAGCACAGCATCCACGCGATGTTTTCATGGGGAAGGCGCCCGCTCCATTTCCGCCTCCGCGCCCTCCTTTTCCACCAGGCCGATCAGGAAAAGACGGGGCCACAGTTTACCGGTCACATACAGCCCGCCGCTTTCGCTGTCATAGGCAATGCCGTTGAGCACATCGACCGGCCCCGCGGACGCCTCCGGAGGCAGCAGCCCGGCCAGATCGATCCAGCCCGCCACCCTCCCGGTTTCCGGCTCAATGACGGCAAGCAGGTCGGTCTCCCAGACATTGGCATACACCTTGCCGTCCACGTATTCCAGTTCGTTGAGCCTGGTCACCGGACCGTCCCGGTCAACCACCTGAACGCGGTGTCTTTCCTCGAACGTCTCCGGATCGAGAAAATACAGATTGGCGCTGCCGTCGCTGGCAATCAGGTTTCGGCCGTCGCTGGTAAGCCCCCACCCCTCGTGGGGATACGGGAATTCACGCAGCAGTTCAAAGGTGTCCGGGTCATAGACAAACCCGCGTTTCTCCGTCCAGGTCAGTTGGATGAGCCGGCCGTCATGGACCGCCAGGCCCTCGCCGAAATACCGGGCCGGCAGTTCCCTGATCCGCTCGACCCTCCCGGTCTCCAGGTTCACCCGGCGCAGGGACGAACGGCCATACAGGCCGGTGGACTCATACAGCACGCCGCCGGCAATGACCAGTCCCTGGGTGAAGGCCCCGTGGTCATGGGGATAGGAGGCGATCACTCTGTACGTATATTGGCGGGCAGGGGCGGACAGCACGGTTTGCGCACCGACGGGCGCCGCCGGCGCCGTTGCGCCGAGCAGCAGAAGAATCAGGATGTTGATTGTCCTGGTCAACCCGGCCTCCCCTCTTCGTGCGACCGGCTGCCGATACTTCCGGCCCCGCCGATCGCGGGCCGTCGATACGTATGCATGCCCTCCCCGTTCATTTTCGGCACCGGAAAAGGGCAAGGTAATTATGGGGACCGACATCAATGCAGCCCAGACGCTCAAGACCGTAACCGGTCATGAGCCCCTCAAGCTCTTCGGGGGCCAGGCGCCAGGCAAAAGGCGGCCCGGGCTCTTCATCCTTTTTATGGAATTCGACCACGGCGATCCTGCCGCCCGGCCTGACCACCCGCAGCACTTCCGGCAGGGTCTTGTCGACTGTTTTTTCCTCCCTCAGGATGTGCATGATCGTGGCCATCAGACAGAGGTCGACGCTTTGGGCTTCAAGCGGCAATTTTTCCCCCGCGTTGCAGACCCGGGCGGTGATATTGGCGTGCCGGCCGAGAGATGCCCGCACCTCCAGTGTTTCAATGCCTTCCTCCCAGAGGTCCAGGGCATATACGTGTCCCGTCCTGCCGACATGGGGGGCGAGAGCGATCGCATAGTTGCCCACCCCGCACCCAAGGTCAAGGACGATCATTCCCGGTTCCGGCGCCAGTGCATTGAAAAAATTCCTTTCCTCCAGCAGGTTGAAACTGCTCAGGCCCGCCGAGGTGGGAACCTGTTCTTCCATCCGGCAATTCCTCCGCGGATCGCAATGATGTTCAGCGCCGATGATTCAGGGGGCTGCCCTATAGATTGTTCCAAACACGGTCATCTGCATTTCCAATGTCCGGAATGAAAAACTCTGGCCGGTTCAGGTGAAAAAAACGCCGCCGCGGGAGCGCTTCCGTCTCACGCTTATTCCTGCGCCTCCGGCAGAGTCAGGGTGACCGTGGTGCCGCTGCCGGGAGTGCTGGAAACCCTGATGGCGCCCCGGTGGTCCTCGATGATTTTCTTGGCGATGGTCAGGCCCAGTCCCACCTTTTTTTCCCCCACCTTGGTTGTAAAAAAGGGCTCGAACATGGTCTCCAGGGCGTCGGCTCCCATGCCCGGCCCGTTGTCCCCCACCTCGACGGCGACCATGCTTTCCCCGCCCTCTCCTTCCCGGTTGACGGCGATGGAGAGCCGGCCGCCGTCCCCTACGGCCTCCAGGGCGTTGGCCAGCACGTTTTTCAGCGCCAGGGTGAACTGCCTGTTGTCGAAGAGCGCTTCCGGAACCGGCCCATAGTCCCTGTGCACCTCGATACCCCGCTCCCCGATGACCTGGGCAAAGCCCCGCAGGCATTCCTCGACCGCCTCGCTGATTTTGCGGCGCTGCAGCACGAGGGGCGGAGGCTGCACATAGGCAAACATATTGTTGAGCACCAGTTCCAGGCGGGCCGCCTCGGTATTGATGCCGGCGGCGTACCGCAGACCCCTTTCGTCGATCTTGAGGCCGGCAAGGCGCCTGGCCAGCCCGCCGAGGGCGGTGAGCGGGTTCCTGATCTGATGGGCCAGATTGGCGGCCATCCGGCCGAGAGCGGCCATTTTTGCCTCTTCGGCCAGCTGTTCCTGCAGGCGCATCCGCTCCTTTTCGTTCCGGTGGTGGCGGATCACCAGGGCGGTGGTATCGGCGATGACCGTAATGAATTTCTCCTCGCTGCCGTTATGTTTGTGACCTTCCTTGACATACAGGTTGAGGAGCCCGACGCACTCGTTGTTGTCGACGATGGGCACGCAGTAGTGCCCGTGGGCGAACATATCATCGCGGATCAGCCGATGGCGGTCATCATACCGGTCCGCATAGACGGTCTTGCAGCGGCCGGCGGCTTCGCCGCACAAACAGCGCCCGATGATGATATCCCGGCAGGGCAGGTCCCGCGAATCGTCAAAACCGTGGAGAGCGGCAAGGGACATGCTTGTCCGGTCGTCGTTCACCAGGTAGACGGCCCCTTTCTCCTCCAGAAAGAGGACGGGCACGGACAGAATCAATTCAAGAATGGAGCCGAGCTGCTCCTGCAGGGGAACGGGCCGCAGCGCGGTTTTCAGCACCTCACTGATGACCCGCTGCATATGATAGTCGCGGATCAGCTTGTCATCGAGCGCCTTCCGCTCAGTGATGTCCCGCACCGAGGCGGATGCGTACAGGACTCCGTCGATCACCAGGAAGTTGAGGCTGATATCCGCCGGGAACTCCTCGCCGTTCTTGCGACGGCCGTAAATTTCGTACTGGCTCCCCATGGGCCGCTGGCGCGGATGGGCGAAAAAATCCCGCACATGCTGGCGGTGCCGGAGCCGGAACCGTTCCGGAATGAGCATCTCTATGCTGCGGCCGTTGAGTTCTCCAGGATCGTAGTTGAAAACGTTTTCCAGCCGGGCGTTGACCTCCAGTATTCTGCCCTGCCGATCGACGAACAGGACGGCGTCGGGCGCCGCGTCCAGCAGTTTCTGATAGGTCAGCCGCTCCTTTTCCAGCCTGTGGCGGCCCTCTTCCAGTTCCCGCATATGCTGCTGCACATCCTCGAACTGCCGAACAAGATCCTGTCGTGATATGATCCTGGCTTCGGTTTTCTGTTCCCTGTTCATGTGCTCCTTCCGGTTTTCCAGGGGGTCATCAGCATCGGACCGAACGGTCCGGACAGACGAAACTTTTTCAGAATACACCATTTCGCCGGTTTTTTTGCACAAATTTTTCCGGTGCAAATCCTTCTTTCAACCCTTGCCTAAAAGAATTACAAAGAGGAGCGATGCCGCCACCGATCATACCTTGGCCAAACCTTTCCCAAGGCGTGCCGGTAATTTGACGCAGTGACCTATGGAACAGCAGATCAGAACCCAACATCCCGCCCCGCGCCCCGGCCTACCCGGTCATGCCTTCATGCCCGTGCAGAACCAGCGGACCGGCTCCCTTCCTGGGCGCTCGTCCCGCGCCGGCAACCTTTCCTCGGTCACCCCCCTGCTCCTCCTTGTTGCGGCAATTGCGGCGGCCGTCATCACTGCGGGCTGCGCCCTGCCGCCCCACACCATCACCCTTGACGAGGTCATTGACCGGGAGCTGGGCCAGAATCCTTCCCCGGCATACGGATACAGATGCACGGTGGGAGCGCATCGGGGCGCCTCGACCGCTTTCAGGGAAAATACCCTGGCGGCCTTGCAGGCGGCTGACCGGGACAGGAAGTACGCTTTCGTGGAATTCGATGTGCAGTACACCAAGGACCGCCGGATAGTCGTTTACCATGATCTCCGGCTGCTGCGGCTGTTCGGCAGCTTCAGGTCCGTCGGCGACTCGACCTATGCCGAACTGGCGGAAATGACCGGCGGGGAAATCGCTACCTATGAAGACGTCATGGACATGCTGACCAAAAAGATCAACATCGAGATAAAATCACAGGGCGACTTCAATGAAGACGCCCGCCTGGCCGACGCAATCATCGACGACATCCGCCAGCGCAAGCGCGACCGGGACGTCCTCATCAGCTCCATCTCCGCCGACCTGGTCAGGTACATCAACGACACCTACCCGGGGATTGCGACCGGCCAGGTGTACTGGCTGACCTCGTCGACCTATCTCCATTTTGACCGGCTGACCGAGGGGTTGTTCGAAGAGTTCGGCGCGACGCGGGCGGACTATCTCATGCTCCATGTCGCCAACCTCCGCAACATCGAGGACCTGCTCAAACTCAAGCCCAGGGGCAAGGCCATCATCTTCTGGGACTTCGACGATAAAATGTACCTGGTGCACAAGGACGCCTCCGACCGCCTCTGGGGCGAGTCCGGCCTGAAGGCGCTTTTCCGGAGCCTGCGCTCCTCGTTTCTTTCATCCTTCCAGGGCCCCCGGGCTGATTTGCCGCCACCGGCGGAGAAGGACTGAGCGGACCGTCCCCTCGTATCATTCCCTTCACTTTTTTGTCATATTGTCTGCTGTGGTCCCCTTTTTGCATCGCCAGGAACAGGTTTCATTTTTTTCGGCCCGGATGAGGGCAGCCGGGGGTGATCCCATGACAATGAAAGCACCTTTCCCCGTCAGGGCAAAATGTCCGTATTGGTCGGCGAGGAAAGACGAGAGCTGCGAAATGTACTCCGGGGGCGTCTATCTTCCCCTGCCGCACCATGTGAAGATGTATTGCCTGTCGCCGCAGTACATCTCCTGCCATCAGTATATCAGGGGGCAGGAACAGATGCCGCCGCAGGAAAAGAGAGGGGAAAGGCGGCCCGGAAAAATCAGGGAGGAGCGCCGAAAATTCCGCCGCGTTGCCGAACAGCTGCCTTTGAGGATGCATGTCCGGGATGCCGGTATCGACGCCGCACCAGGGAACGATTTCAGGGCCCGGACCCTTGACATCAGTCTCGGCGGCTTTCGGATAGAAGGGCCGCGGCAAATCGCGCCGGGCTCCATTGTCTGTTTTGCCGGGGATGGGGATGTTTCCGCCCGGCATATCTCCGGAACCGGCGAAGTCCGGTGGTGCAGGCCATCGAGCAAGCCCCACCGCTTCGAGTTCGGGATAGCCTTTCCCGATTCCATAGAGTTCAGGGCCTGAGCGTTCCATCCCGGCCAGCCACCCCTGTCGGCCGTCCTCTCCCCAATCACGCCCTGAAATTCATAACAGTAATTCCGATTACACTTTCGGCCGATCCTGTTGACACTGCCGCCGACTGCTGCCTGCATACCCCCGGGGCCCTGGCGGTTTTGGGCCGGCGTGTCCCGTTTTTTTCCTGTCATAGACCAAGGTACGTATGTTCGTATTATCCCTTGATTTGGGAAGATGCTATTTGAATGATATTCCTATATCGGCCGCCTTTCCACGATAAACGGGAAAAGGCTGCCTGCCGTTCGGTGGTGCTCAAGGCTGTGTACTGTTTGTTATTGCAGGCAGGAACATCGGCCAGGGGAAGTCTCGCGACAGGATTGCTGTTACTGATTTCGATGAATCAAGACTTGAGAACGAGCAAGTAGCGATTGAAGTACCGTTGCCTGATACGATCCCTCCTGCTGAAGCACAGTCCAGCCAGTATGTCGTAAAATATTCATCTGCGGTTGCCGTCAAGACTATTTCTGTGCCGAGGGCAAGCAGAGTTGAAACCGCCTCCGAAGTTGCAGGGTGCATGAAGTCAATTTCACCAGGGACAGCGGTAACAACACCCTTGCCATTTCCCAGAACGCGGACCCTTACATTTACCTTGCACTGTCCGCCGCGGACCGCGCGCACATAAGCGATGTTCGACTTAATGGAGGCTCCGTCCGTACTGTAGTAGAAATGCACGAGCCACGCGGAGTCCGTAAAGCCGGCGTTGGTAGTGGACGACCAGTAAGGGGACGGCACCTTGTTCGGAAAATAGGCAGTACTGATGCTGGGATTGAAGCGGGAGCGATCCACCAGGGTCTTCAACTCCTTGATGGTTGGCAGCCGCCAGTCGGTGTATCCTCCATAGGCGGAGTTGTTGAGGGCGGCAAGAAAGTCCTCGGTGCCGTTGGCGCCGCAAATGCCCGGATTGCCGCCGTTGGCGGCAGGATTGGTGTCGCACCAGGTATAGGTGTTGTCCGCGTCATGCGGGTTGGCGTAGTCCTGGACGCTGTCCCTGTTCCGCTTTCCCTCCCAGATCAGGCCGGTGACATTGTCCCGGACCATGGTCCAGGAAGCGGCGGATTCAGGCAGGGCGTTGTCCGAGCCGTCCAGCTTGGTGTAGAAACGGGCCGGACCTGCGTACTGCGCATCCTGACCGTACAAGGGCTGGCCCTCGGCTGGACAGGGGTCCAGGATATAGCCGAAGGCATTATAGCTGGCATCATAACATGTCGTCTGCCCGGTGTCAGGCCAGATGGAAAAAGCCGGGCCGGAATTGTTCCAGGCCCGGGCCTGTCCGGAACAAAGAACTGTGAGGATCAGAAGAAACTGAACAGTAAAGAATTTCACCATATCGATGCCCTATGACCAGATGAATCTTCTTGCTCCCGGGGGAATAAAAAAAGCCGGATCACCAAATCCATGGCAACCCGGCCGTCTCGAAAGATCCGTGGCTTTCCGACCCTGCCTCTCGGCAAGTGTAGCTTTTCAGTCCCTTTTATATCATTGCCGGATATTGGAAGTCAAAAAAGGGTATTGCAGCCCTCCGGGCTGAGTTTGACCGGTTTTACAAAAACTGTGCGAATTGAAATAGGGCGGTTCAGCGCGGACACCAACAAATTTTTTCGGACAGCACCGGACAAAAAAAACCCGCTTCCTTTCTCTGGAGCGGGTTTTCTGGACACTATCGGACTTTACTGAATGTTAATTTGGCGGAGGAGCAGGGATTCGAACCCTGGGTGGAGTTACCCCCACAACGGTTTTCGAGACCGTCCCGTTCAACCGCTCCGGCACTCCTCCGTTTGTCGGCATGCTGCCATTGTCTGCCCTTGTCACAGGACCTCCATGGTGGGCGGCCATCAAAAATACATGGATTTTCCACCACCGTCAAGCTTCTGTCCGGTTTTTCGTCCCTCCCCCGCATTCCGCTCCAGACCGCAGCGCTCCTGGAAACCGCCCGGCAGCCCTGAGGGGAGTTCACCCGGTGCTTCTTCCCGCCCGTCCGGTTTGACATGGAACGGCCTTTGGCATACACTGAGCCGCATCAAGGAGAAACCCCCGCTCCCGGGAGCGGACGGCGGCCTTTCTTCCCGCCGCCGGAAAGTCAACCCCAGCATAACGGAAACATCATGAAATACCGCATCGAGCATGACACCATGGGTGAAGTCCGGGTTCCCGCCGAACACCTCTGGGGCGCCCAGACCCAGCGAAGTTTGAACAATTTCCGCATCGGCGGGGAAAAAATGCCCAAAAGGCTGATCTACGCCTTTGCCCAGCTCAAAAAAGCCTGCGCCACGGCCAATCACCATTTCGGCAAACTCGACGAGGCAAGATCGCAGTGCATCGTCAGGGTGTGCGACGAAATTCTGGCGGGACGCCACGACGAAGAATTTCCCCTGTCCGTGTGGCAGACCGGCAGCGGCACCCAGACCAACATGAATCTCAACGAGGTGATCGCCAACCGGGCCAACCTGCTGCGGGTCGAAGAAATGCCCGAAAGTCCGCCCATTCATCCCAATGACCACGTCAACATGTCGCAAAGCTCCAACGACACCTTTCCCACGGCCATGCATGTCGCGGCGGTCACGGACATTGAAGAGCGTCTTCTGCCGGCGGTGGCGGCGCTGGCCGCAACCCTGCACCACAAGGCCGAACTGTACGGCCATATCATCAAGATCGGCCGGACCCACCTGCAGGATGCCACCCCGCTGACCCTCGGCCAGGAGATCAGCGGCTGGGCCGCCATGCTCGACAACAGCCGCGACCAGATCAGCCGCTCCCTTGAACCGCTGCGCGCCCTTGCCATAGGGGGGACGGCCGTCGGCACCGGACTCAACGCTCCGGCCGGATTCGGGCCGCTGGTCGCCGAACACCTTTCCCGCCAGACCGGCAGAAAGTTTGTGTCGGCCCCAAACAAGTTCCACGCCCTGACCTCCCACGACGCCCTGGTGTGGACGAGCGGCGCCCTGAAATCACTGGCCGCCAACCTGATGAAGACAGCCAACGACATCCGCTGGCTGGCCAGCGGCCCCCGCTGCGGCATCGGCGAGTTGACCATCCCCGCCAATGAACCGGGCAGCTCGATCATGCCCGGCAAGGTCAACCCCACCCAGGCCGAGGCGGTCACCATGGTCGTCTGCCAGGTCTTCGCCAACGACACGGCGGTGGCCTTTGGTGCCAGCCAGGGCAATTTTGAACTGAACGTCTTCAAGCCCGTCATCATCCATAATTTCCTGCAGTCCACCCGGCTGCTCACCGATGTGATTCATTCGTTCAACAGCAACTGCGCGGCGGGCATGGAGCCGGTCCCGGAAAAAATAGCGCACAACCTCAATAATTCGCTGATGCTGGTAACGGCCCTCAATCAGCATGTCGGCTATGAAAAGGCGGCCCTGATCGCCAAGACGGCGTACAGCGACAACATAACCCTCAAGGAGGCGGCCCTGCGGCTCGGCCTGTTGACGGCGGAGGAGTTCGACCGGCAGGTGGATCCCGGCAAAATGGTGCAACCGGAGAATTGACGGGCCGACGGGCGGCGTCTCAGGCCGTCGCCCTTTCGGTCACATCATCGATGCGGAGCAGGATCTGGTGGTCGATTTTTTCCGTTGACACATTGAACCGCATGATGCGGTTGCCATGGGGAGTTTCAATATTTTGAAAGGCAGGCACGTTGGTGTACCCCCTGCCATGGGCCAGGGTGTCCATCACCAGGTTCCTGATCGCGCATGTCCGGCAGTAGTCGGTGCGGCCGCACCCCTTGGGCAGATTGGCAAAGGCGCAGCCGAAGACTTCTCCCCCCGGATGCCCCTCGATATCGACGAGGTTCTTGCCCAGCAGCTTCTGACCGCTGGCGTTGGCCGTCCGCACAACTCCCCGGCTGTCCAGGACCAGCACCGGCTCGGTAATATCGTTCAGCCTGTCCCTGACCTCGCTGGGGAGATCATCGGCCAGATGAAGGGTGCACCTGGCGCATAACCCGTGGGTTACCACCTTTTCCGTGCGCTGCTCTTCCTGGGGCCGCAAAGGCCTCTTGCACCGGAAACATATTCTTGCCATCTTCTCTTACCCCCAATGAAATACCTGCGGACGCCGGCAACCATGCACTACGGTGCCGGCGCCCGGCAATCCGGAGCGGATGATGTCCGGCGGCCGGTCACGGCAGCCGGCGCACCGCCCCCTGGTCAGCCGAGGAGGCGAAATGGGCGTAGGCCCTGAGGGCCGGGGAAACGACCCGCTCAC
>Ga0265293_10003701_pt1 | contig 28070 bp, 30 predicted proteins | sample Munlanlewell138R_FD_192505 | JGI IMG/M metagenome (GOLD analysis project Ga0265293, IMG submission 192505) | Leachate microbial communities from a municipal landfill in Southern Ontario, Canada - Leachate well 138R | ecosystem: Engineered > Solid waste > Landfill > Unclassified | place: Canada...
CGTCGTCCGGCCCCTCTCAGGCCTCAAGGCCGCCCCCTACTACGGCTGTCTCCTGACGAGGCCCGGCGGGGGGATCGACAGCCCCGAAAACCCCTCGATCCTCGAAAACCTCATCCGGACCCTGGGAGCTGAGCCCGCCGACTTCCGGCTGAAGATGAAGTGCTGCTGCGGCCCCATATTCATGCCCGAGGAGGAGGCTGCCGCCGAGACCCTCATCCGAATCCTGCGAAACGCCAAGGAGTCGGGCGCAGACTTCGTCGTCGCGCTCTGCCCATTATGCCACCTGATGCTCGACGCCAACCAGCCTCTTCTGGAGAAGAAGTTCGGCGAAAAGATCGATCTCCCAATCTTATACGTCACCCAGATGGCGGGGCTCGCCCTCGGCCTCAGGCCTGAGGAGCTGGGGCTTGAGATGAACTCGGTCTCGACGAGGCCGGTGCTGGAGAAGCTCGCGGCGATCGAGGCGGGGGAGAAGGCGGAAGAGGAAGGGGCGGAGGTCTGCTGAGGCCTCCGCCCGAGTTTCGGGGAGGGAATTCCATCTGGGATGTTCGGCAGGATATTTCCCGAAAGATACATGTATAAAAAGGTCTTAAAGATTTAATCTGGTTTTGGGCAGTTCAAAGGTGGACTTGTTGTGAGCCAACTTCGGAGTGTGAATGGCAAAGACGCCGTCAAAGCCTTTGTCAAGGCGGGCGGAGTTGTGCGCCGCGGCAAAGGCGATCACGTTAATATCAAGATGCCAAACGGTCAGATCGTCACCATTCCCATCTCCAGCGATCTGAAGATAGGCCTTCTCAAGTCTGCCATAAAAAAGGCCGGGCTGGATTATGACGAGTTTATCGCGCTCTTGAAGGGGTGATGGATCTATGGAATATACGATTTTGATACACCAGGCGGAAGAAGGGGGCTACTGGTCCGAAGTTCCTGCGCTTCCGGGTTGCTACTCTCAAGGGGAGACGATCGATGAAACCCTTAAAAACACCAAGGAGGCCATCGAAGCTCATCTCATGGCCTTGAAGGAGGATGAGGTGGCTGCCCCCATCGAAGAGAACCTTTTTATAGGGAAGGTTCGGGTAGAGGCCGTTTAAGTTTGATTTCTGAAGGGGCATTCGATTACAAAGCCCCATCTCAATTTTCCGTCTCAATTTTTATTGATAGGCGAACCACCGCATCGTAACCCCGCCACGGCCCAGGGCCTGATGGAGATCGAGGCGGCCAGAATCGAGGAATACCTGCTGGTGGTGGCGGACCCCTCGAAGCGAGGGAGGTCCTACAAGTTATCGGCAATTTATCGGCAATATATTGGCGGTTTATCGGCAATGCCGGGGGACGAAGAATGACGAGCATCCTGCTCGCCCTGTTAGGTGGGAGGGACATGAACTCCATATTCACGAGGCCGGTGCTGGAGAAGCTGGAGGAGATCGAGGCGGGGGAGAAAGCGGAGGAAGGGGCGGAGGTGTGCTGAGGCCTCCGCCAACCTGAAAAGCTTGAGGATTGGATCGATATCTTTATCATCTTAAGGACAATGCTATCTATTGATGAAACGGAGGCAGAATTCGCAAACAATATCGTGGTTTACGGATATATATAAACGGGATTTGCTTAACCTGAATCCAGAATACCAGAGGAGAAGCGTGTGGAATCAGGAATACAAGGATTATTTTATTGACACTATTCTTCTTGAATATCCATCTCCCCCGATTTTTCTTTATGAAGATATTGATCGGAATGGTGTGGCCAGGTACGATCTTGTGGATGGCAAACAACGTTTAACAGCGGTATTTGAATTTATCGATGACAGATTTCCTGTAAGCGATGAGGCAAAGATAAAAAGATTTCGTGGCAAATATTTTTCTCAGTTGGATGATGAGGATCGAATAAAGTTCTATAATTATCCGTTCACCGTAGAATATTTACCTACAACAAAAGAGGACACAATAAACGACATATTCGATCGAATTAATCGCAATGTAGCTAGGCTTACACCACAGGAACTAAGGCATGCACGCTTAAGTGGCGAATTCATTAAAACCGCAGAGGACTTAACGGAATTTTTATCTATGCGACTTCCAGCAAATTTCCCACGATTCAATCCAAAAGCCCAACGACAAATGAAAGATGTTGAATTTACTTCCCACTTATTATTGTTGCTAGAGGAGGGTCCAAAAGGATACTCCCAGGATGACCTGGACAAAGCCTTTACCGATCGAGATACTTATTGGGATCGAAAGCAAGAGATCGAAACACTTTTTAGAGAAGTGATTCAAATTTTAGAGAAGATGAGTACTTACTCAGACGAGGGGCAAAGTATACCAAGGTCGCGTTTGCACAATCAGGCAGACTTCTATTCTTTGTTCGGTGCGATAGCATTTTTACATAAAGATGATAAACTGCCACCAATAGAGGATGCGGCTAATCGTGTTTTGAATTTTATTGATATTGTAGAAAACGATGAAAAACGTTCGAGGAATGAAACCGCAAAAAGATACTATGAAGCGACAAGAGCAGCATCCAATGATTCAGGGCCCAGAACCGAACGGATAGAAATTATTAAATCAATAATCTGTGATACTTAGATAGCAGAAGTACAAGTATGATAATACCTCCACATATACAACAAAAATTTAGTGATGTTGAACCATATTTCGATATTTTAAGAGATAATCTTAGATCTACTTTGTTAACATATTGTGAGAGAAATGGGTTTGCATTCACATATCGAGTTAAATCTTTAGATTCACTGACAGAAAAGATTGAAACCGGTAGATATAAAAGATGGACAGATATAGACGACCTAATTGCTTGCACAATAATTATTCCTACCTTAAGATATGAAGACGAAGTTCTTACATTTCTAGACAATACGTTTTCTAGAATCAACGTTAAAAAACGAGGAGGAACACTGAAATCACCAGAAGTTTTTAGATTTGATTCTACAAGATTCATAGGTAAGTTAAGTCCAATTGAAGGAGATGGCAGCAGCCTAATTCGAGATATAAAATTTGAAGTTCAAATTAGAACGGCTTTTGAACATGCTTGGACGGTCACAACTCATTCACTGACATACAAGAGCGAAGTAATTGACTGGAAAAGGTATAGACTTACCGCCCAACTCAAAGCTGTTGTAGAGCAAATGGATATGCTGGTTACCGGATTTGATCAAGCATCGAAGAATATTTCTGAGCACAACTGGCCCGAAATTGAGATGAAAGGCCAAATTACAGAAAGATTCAAGCTCGCTTTTAAAGATGGACTTATTAAAAGCGAGCTTGAACCAAAGGATTGGACGCGATTTAGTGATAACGTTTATAATATGATTGCATCTACTACCGAAGCGAAGCATAAAACTCCCAATGAGGAAAATAAGTATATTCGAAAAGGATTAGATTTCTTTTTTGAGGAAATTAAAAAAATAGATCCATCTAAAATACCTTTAAGCATATCGCTCATTCAATTAATATTCGGCACTTTAAATGAATGCGGTTTCTTAACTCCGCCTTTAAATAACTACAACCCAATAATAACAGAAGAGTTGCTTATATTATATCCATCGGTAAAGAAGCATACGGATTATTTTATTTTTGATGATTTTAAACCATGCTAGATTTCATTTCCCCTTAATAAACCTGTCATTCTAAGAGAGATCGACCGTGGCCCAAACCCCCTGGCTCCCCCGGTACGTCATCACCCCCGCCACAGCCCGTACACTGATGGAGATCGAGGCCGCAAGAGCGGTGGTGGACGAGACGCCCCTCCCCCTGGCCGCCGAGGCGAAAGCTCCGCCGCCGGGCCCGCCTCCGCTCGACCCATCACTCCACCCGGATCGATGGCGATGGATACATCTCGCGTTTGGTTCAGCACGCCAGCACTTCGACTACGAAAACCGGTTATACCGAGAGAAACATACTAACTCGTTGTTGAGGTGGTCTCTTGGGCGCTGCAGAGCAGTATGTTGTTGATGCGAAAGGCCAGAAGGTCGCTGTCATCCTCCCCCTGGATGAGTATAAAAAGCTGCAGGAGGATCTTCACGATCTCTCGATGATCGCTGACCGCAAAGACGAGACGTGTATCAGCTTAGAAGAGATGAAGAGACGCCTGTGAGGGCGAGATGGGCGACTACACCATCACCTTCAAGGCCAGCGTGGAGAAGGACTTTCGAAAACTTCCTAAGGATAAAGCATCTCACATCCTGGAGATCATCGAGGGCCTCTCTCTCGATCCCATTCCCAGAGGAGCAAGAAAGCTTTACGGCACCGAAGGTTTCTATCGAGTTCGAGCGGGCGATTACCGCGTCATATACAAGATAGTTCACGAGGCGCGGGAGATCGTCGTCTTTTACGTACGACACCGAAGCGTTGCATATAGAGAACTGTAACCGAACTGCCACTGATTTGCAAGTGAGACTCATCACTCCACCCGGATCGAGGGGAACCGGCTGACCCTCGCCAAGGCAGGCGGAGGAGGCGATATCGGGCCAGGAGATCGAGGGAAGGGAGGTGGACGTCGCCGAGGCCCTGGGGCTCTCCGACCGGATGGCACGGGTGCTCATCAATGGGTGGGTCGAAGATGGCTGGCTGATGGTGGCAGACCCCTCGAAACGAGGGAGGTCCTACGAGTTATCGGCAATTTATCGGCAATATATCGGCGGTTTATCGGCAATGCCTACAGGCGAAAAATGAAGGGCATTAGGCTCGCCCTGGTGGAGGCCCCGGAATAAAACCACCAGAGCCATCAAATCCAATCTTAATCCTCGAAGGGGACGATGTAGACGCCGTCCTCCCTCTTCTGTCCCTTTACCAGCTCGCAGTGCCTCAGGATCGCAAACTCGTTTTCCAGCTCATCGGGCCTGAGGCTGAAACGCCTGGCGATCTCCTCCCTTTTGGCCCCGCCCTCCTCGATGAGGTCCTCGGCCGGATGCTCACATCCACAGCGATCGCACTTCTGCATCTCTTCTTCTTTCTCGTCTCCTATTTCGATCCACCTCGTCTCAAACTTCAATCGTCCTTCGCCTTCGAGCCCTCCAAGAGCGCCTCATACCTCTCTTTGATCCTCTCGACGATCTCCATCTCGTAGGGCTGGTGGGTCGGAACCTGGATCTCGGTCTCGATTTCTAGTTAGTCTGGGGCTGCTGTCATCCCGTTCTCGTCTGTGGGGACCCCCAGGCCCAGGGCGATTCTCCTCGATCATGGGCGTTAAGGGCTTGATCGGCCGGGCTCTTATCGCCCTCTCCCTGTAACCCGCGAGGAGGGCGTCGATCTCCGCATGGAGGGCCCCCACCTTCTCGTGATCGGCCCTGCCAGAAGTCCACGGAAGGACTAGGCAATTTTGAAATATGGTGAGATTCTAAGACGGTTCGCAAGATGCTGGCGAAGCAGTCCAAGGACTCGAGCCCTTCCATAACGATCCGGACCGACCTTTTGCCCGGCGACATCGGGATGGTGGTCCATCTTCATGGGGCCATTTACGCTGAGGAGCAGGGGTGGGACTCCACCTTCGACGCCTACGTCGCGGGGCCCATGGCCGAGTTCGTCAAGTCCAGATCGGATCTGGATCGGATCTGGATCGTTGAGCGGGCGGATAGGGCGAAGAATGGCGAAAGGAGGGGGAATCAGATCGTGGGGTCCGTCGCCATCTTGAAGGCCTCTGAGACCGAGGCCCAGCTCCGGTGGCTCCTTCTCGCCCCGGAGGTGAGAGGGCTCGGCCTGGGCAGGAGGCTCGCGGAGGAGGCGCTGGACTTCTCCCGATCGGTGGGGTACTCTTCGGTATTCCTCTGGACGGTCCGGGGGCTTGAGGCGGCGACGAGCCTCTATGAGTCCCTCGGCTTTGAGGAGACGGAGGTGAAGACCTCAGAGATCTGGGGGAGCACCGTCACAGAGATGAGGTACGAACTCAGACTTTGAGATGTCGACACAGCAATTGAGATCGATATTCGAAGCACAAATGGTCACATAATCTGATAGTTGAAGCGATTGTACGGAGATGCTGATGGATGGGCGAAGAGGTATTTGAGGCGATCCGGAGGAGGGTCGCAGAGGAGCCCTACGCTAAGAAGATGGGGCTCAAACTGGTCGAGGTGGACGAAGGATATGCACTGGTGGAGATGAAATTCACCGAGAATATGGAGAACGTCTTCGGGATGGCCCACGGTGGGGCCATATTCTCCCTCATCGACGAGGCTTTTGAGATTGCCTCCAACTCCCACGGCACCGTCTCTGTTGCCCTCAGCATGAGCGTCACCTACGTCAGCTCTCCAAAGAAGGGCGAGACTCTCCAGGCAGAGGGAACGGAGGTGAGCAGGTCGAACAGGGTTGCGACCTACTCCATCAAAGTCAAGACTAAAGGGGGCGACCTCATCGCCATCTGCCAGGCTCTCGTCTACAGGAAGAGGGATCCGCTGCCCTTTCTGTGAGCCTTCGTCCATCAAAATCGGTGACGTCCAGGGCCGTCTAAAGACGATATCAACTAATATGGTGGTCTTAAAGAAACCGGGTGCAAGGCGAAAAACACATCAGAATTTTGGGATCTGAGATCGGGATTGGAGAATCCTGACCTCTCTGCCCTCGCCGTCAGCCTTCTCTGGAATAGTTGGAGGCTTCAGCTGCGAGAAAACTTTTTCTGCTTCAAGATCAGGTCGCTTCTTCGCTCAATTTTTCTTGCATTTTGATCCTCTCCTGCTCTTTTATCTGCAGCTCCATCCATCTGGATCTGAGGGCTTTCATGCTAACGTGGTGGACCACCGATATGGCCATCAGATCTCCGTATCCCTCAGCTGCCTCTCTGAGCGTTCTGTCCAGGTTCTCTTCTGATCTCGATCTTTCCTCTGATATCATGTTCGCACTTCCTTCTGAATTCCTTCTGAACTTTTATATTTTATTCGACTTCGTCCATATATCTATGCCAGAATACGGCTGCCGGATCGATGAGCTGCGACGACGTGCAAGACTGGGGTTTATCCTAAACTCCGGCCTTTTTAATAACCAGGTTTGCTTCAACTGGAATTCCAATCTTCATCTTTTCAAGAATCGTTCTCTGTTTTTTAGATATCTCGGTCAGCTTCCACTTATTTCCGACCTTGACCGCCCTGAGCTTTGCGAGTTCCATGATAATCTCCTCGATGGGTCTCTTCTCAAGCAGCTCTGCATCCCTCGCCTTTCGAATTAATATCGCCCTCAGGATCAACGATATGAAGAAGATGAACAACAATCCCCGAAGCGTTTCAATCTTCTGCACTCCCAATGGCATTACTTCAAGCTCGTTCTTCAGGTCATCGAACCTCTTCTCTACTTCATCCCTTTCTCGACAGAGCGAAAGCACTTCCTCCCACTTTCTTTTGGTAGCCGAAAGAAGGATCGTCTTTCCAAATCGGTTAACTGCCTGCGATATTGCATTGATTCTTCTGCGCAGGTGGATAGTCTTTCCCTCCACTGAGCACTCGAAATATCTTTCAAAATTTCCGGCGATCTGCTTAAATTGACCCATTGGATTATGGAACTCTTTTCCGTTAAGAGCAGATTCGATATCTATCAACCTATTGTAAAACGAATTTGTCTCTTGACCCTCGCGTTTCTTATTGAACAGGACGTATCCGTAGGCATCAACTTCACCAATTTTGACCTCGCTCTCCAGGACGTAAAAGATATCTCCTCCAAACCTCCTGGCATTAGCCGCATTTTCGATATCTCGTTTTGTCTCGCTGATGAGCCCCTTGCCAATGTTGACGCTAAACGGGGGGGGAAGGATGAAATCGATATGCTCAGATGTCATCTCTTTGATGTTGCTCTCACTGTAAAACCCTCGATCAAGAATGAAAATACTTTTTGTTATGCCAAATGCTTCGACTTCAGCCACTAGATTTTTTAAAGTGACAACATCGCTGACGCTCCCCGGAAACAACTTAAAGTAAAGAGGTAAGTGGTTGTTCAGCGAGAGAACCAATCCTAGGTTGACCTGGGGCAGATCCAATCCATCGCGATTGTACCCCCACTCCAACCAATCGATATTTCGCGAAGCTGAAGAAAGGGAGGTAATATCAAATATCAATGTCTCGTCCTCACTGGTTACAAGAGAGTTGTAAAAAGATGTCATAGCAGCTTCGTTAACGGATAGTCGTTCAAGAAAACTTGAGAGCCACTGAGAGCTGAATGATTCCTTCAGCGAGTACATTTCCGGCAAAAACGAGTCATCCAGGACATGGTGAAGATTTTTGAGAGACGTTTGATGTAGTAACTTGCTCATTCCTACAGTGAGAATCAAATCTCCATCTTTTCCAAATGATTCATATAGCTTCTTTCTGAGATCGATTTCATTGGCCACAGAATTCAGAAGATATGACGGGCCAAATGATTTTGTCGTCTTAACATCACGTTCTGCGGTCTTAGGAATGATCTTGCCGGCGGCCTCGTCCCAAACGCCGAGATACCGGCGTTTCTGTCTGGACTGTTTCTTCTCCGGATCCCAAAAATTTTCGGCTTCGTAGACATATGTGCGCCCCCGGATCTTCTGTTTGACGAGATATGTCATAGTTAAGAATAGTAACCATAATAGTACTTAAACTATTGGGTGGATTCGCGGGCTGTTAGACTCAATTGAGAAAATGGTTATTGCATAGGCAGGAGTTTAGGATCGAGACCTCGAGAACTGGCCGGACCACTGAGCTCGCCCGTTAACTTGCGATGCGCTCCTCGATGCCCCCTCTTCCAGCGAGATCATCGAGGAGATCGAAGTAATGGTATTGGTCCAGTAGCCCGGAAGACAGGCGATCCGGGCTGTTGCAACGCTCGTGGTCGGATGCGTCCTCCTCTACATCAACGAAGCATTTGGCAGGGACTTCAGGCGTTATTCCTACCACGTACAAAAAGAGGGGAAGATGGTGCTAGGGTGGGTTTTCGTTGAGGATGTGCTAAACGGGATGGAGGCCATCATCCGACCCGCTAGGCGGAGGAGATGGTGGTTCACGTCCACGATCCTGGGGAGTCCGCCGACGACGAGGTTGATCCCGGCGTAGCCTTGCAGGCCCAGGGCCAGGGCCGCCATGCCCGCCGCCTTCAGGATCCCCTCCTCCCGGTCCGAGCGGCGGGGGGGACGATCCCGCCCTGGTACTCGAAGCCCGCCTCGACGCTGACGAGCTGCTTGTCGATGGTTATGGGGGGGCACCGGTCGCCGGAGGCGACGAATAGACCAGGGCCCACGATCGGAGGCGCGCCAAACCCCTCCCGGCCCCGATTCTTTCGCAGCCTCTCGAATGAGGGCCAAAGAAACGCGGACTCCAGGAATATGGCGCCGGGCCCCTGAGCCTCCCTGCAACTTTGCAATGAGCTCCCGTCGTCTGCGCTCAGCTGAATTTTGGGCCTGGCGTTCGGCCGAGTCGAGCCCAATAGACCAGCTCCGAGGGCGGCGCCTGCCCTCGCCGGGCGCAAAAACGCCCAACAGGCGACCTCAAGCTGCCTTTTGCAGAGTAGATTTATATTCTGAAACGCGAAAATAACCTCCGATGAAGCGCCTTCACGACTATACAATTGTCCTTCGTCCGGAGGATAATGGCACCTTTGTAGCCTACGTACCCGCCATCCCAGGGTGCCATGCATGGGGGCGAACTCCCGAAGAGGCGCAGGCCGAGATCGCCAACGTCTTCGAGATGATCAAAGAAGAATACAGAGAAGAAGGAAGGCGATTGCCCCAGGACGTCGACCTGGAGGCCGTCCATGCCTGCCAAAGCTGAGGACCTGGAAAAGGCAGCCGCAAAGCTTGGATTTCAAAAGATCCGACAAAAAGGCAGCCACGCCCGTTGGAAGCATCCGGATGGACGGGCGACGACCATTCCCATCCACGGCAACAGCGAAATTGGCTGATGGCTATTTTATGAGATCCTCAAGCAGCTGGGCATCTCTGAAGAGGATTTCTGGAAGCTCGTGCGGGGCGACAGTGGCAGAAGATAGAACGATCTGCTATCACCACTTTTCTAGCAAGGCGGCAAAATCGAGCCAGAAAGTCCGGCCCGAAGATAGCCCTCCTCCTACAGTTCCAGCTCCCCCTTCCGAAACTCGCAACTCCCCACCACCGCCACCCTCTCCGGCAGCGTCGCAAACCTCGCCCTCAGGATCAGGTCAGCCAGCTCCTCGCGCATCACTTTTGCGATCCCCACGATGGAGGTGGTGGGCCTCGGGTTCACGTCCACTACCCGGGGGAGGTCGCCTACGACGAGGTCGATCCCGGCATAACCTTGCAGGCCCAAGGCCAGGGCCGCCATCTTCGCGGCTTTCAAGATCTCCTCCTCCTCCCGGTCCGAGCGGCGGGGGACGATCCCGCCCTCGTACTGGAATCCAGACTCTACCTTGACAAGCTGCTTGTTCACTGTCAGGGGCAGAACTCGGTCGCCAGAGGCGATGAGGCTCACGCTGAGGGCTTCGCCCTGGTGGTACTTTGTCGCTATCCTATCGTCCAGGTTTTCCGGCAATTTGTCGACAAGCTCCATCCTCTCAGAGCCGCACCCGAACCTCGGCTTCAGGACGAAGGGGCCGTCGTCATTCGAATCGGCGATCTCGACGACGGGAACACCCTCTTCTTCGAGGCGGCGGGTGCAGGCGAGCTTGTCGGCGGATAGCCTCGCGGCGGCGGGGGAGCAGCCGAGGTTTGTGGTGCTGCTTTCCTCAAGAGTCTTCAGAAATCCGGGCAGAAGCTCGTCAGGAGCGATCACGAGCCCCGCATCCGCTTCAGTCCCGGCGAGGAAATCCTCGAAGTGATCATCGCTTTTACCTTCGAGGACGATTCCCCGCCCAGCGCCGATGGAGGGCCCCGCCGTCGGGTAAATGACGTGGTGGCCGAGCCGCTCGAAGCTTTTGGCGAGGATGGAGAGCATCGCCTTCCCCTCTACCTGGTAGGTTCCCGATAGACCCGTGGCGATGGCGTACTCGGCGATCAGAACCTTCATGATCTTCTCGGCTTGGGATCTCTGATGAGGTTTCAGTACTGCCTCGCGAGGAGGGCGCACTTCTCGGTCTTCGCGCCGCAGACGATGCAGCCCCCCTGATATATCTCTTGGGCGCGCCAGGGCTCGCCGAGAAGGGCCGCGCCGACCTCGTCCTCGATTCTGTGGCCGCACTCCTCCGAGCCACACCACCAGACCCGGGCGACTCCGGTCGAGGTCTGCTCCTTCGCCTCCTCCGCCGTCTCGCAGTCCTTCACCTTGCTCTCGAGGAAGGCCTGGGCCTTCGCCACCATCGCCTCGTGGAGGTCGGCAGCCTCCGCCAGGATCGCCTGCTCTAAACCGTCCAAGGGCGCGGTCAGCTTTTTACCGTCCCGCCGTGCCAGGACCGCAACCCCGTTCTTGATGTCCCTCGGCCCGATCTCGATTCGAATGGGTACGCCCTTCAGCTCCCACTTGTAAAACTTGGCCCCAGGCCTCTCGTCGCTCTCGTCAATAGTGACCCTCATCCCGGCGGCCACAAGTTTCGCTTTGAGGTTCCGGCAGACCTCCAACGTTCCCTCCTTGTCCTTGAATAAGATTGGTACTATGACCACCTGGACCGGGGCCACCGACCAGGGGAGTACTAGCCCTACGTCGTCGCCATGGACTGATATCAGTGCGGCGATGCACCTCTCGGAGACGCCGTAACAGGTCTGATTGACGTACTCCTGCTCCCCGGCCTCATTCTCGAAGGTGATGTCGTAGGTGGTGGCGAAGTTCGTCCCCAAAAGGTGAGCCGTCCCGATCTGAAGCGTCCTTCCGTCCGGCATCACTGTATCGAGGGCGATGGAGTAGTCGGAGCCGGGGAACTTGTCCCAGGAGGGCCTCTTCGCAAAGAGGAAGGGTATGGCGAGGCGGCGATAGAACTCGGCGTAGATGGTGAGGGCCGCCTCCACCTGCTCTGCCGCCTCCTCCCAGGTGGCATGAACGGTGTGGGCCTCCTTGAAGGATGTGATCTCCCGGAGCCTTATGAGGGGGCGGGTGTGCTTCGTCTCGTACCGGAAGGTGTTGACGATCTGGTAGATCTTGAGAGGGAGGTCGGCGTGGCTTCTCACCCAGAGCTTGAAGATCGGATATATCGCCGTCTCGCTGGTGGGGCGGAGGGCGAGCTTGATGTCGAGGGGGCTTGTTCCGCCGTGGGTCACCCAGTATACCTCGTCCTCGAAGCCCTTGATGTGCTCGGCCTCCTTCATGAACTCCGTCTCCGGGATCAGGAGGGGAAACTGGGTCTCCTGGTGGTCGGGGTCGAGGAGCTCTCTCATCAGGTTGTAGACGTTCCTTCGGAGGGCGAAGCCCGTGGGGTACCAGACGCACATCCCCTTGACGGGGTAACGCACGTCGATGATCTCCCCGGCCTTCAAAAGCTCGTGATACCATTCGCTGAAGTTTTCTTTCTTCGGTAGTTTGGACTCGGTCATCAGATCACCGGAGATGATTGAGAATCTAAAACGGGCTCGACGAAAGGCTGTATGAGAACCGGAGTTATGAAGGTCTCGATGACGGCCGCCGCGAAGAGTAGGATGACGACCCACCGGAGGAGGCGTATAGCCGCCTTAAGCTCCCCCTCCAGGTCGCCCCCCCTTCCTAGAAGCGTTCTGATCATGAGGTGGCCGAGCCGAAAGCCGACGCCGATGCATACGAGGACCGTGGGAAGTTCGATGATGCCGTGGGGCAGGATAGCGACGACGACGAATGCCAGACCCCCAGCCAGCATCGCCTGATGGACGACGAGACCGACCACGAGCCCGTTCGTGACCACCACGACGAGGGGGATGATCCCGAAGCCCACCCCCAGGAGGAGGGCCATCAAAGACGCGAAGAGGTTATTCAGGAATATCGCCATCATCATCTTGGGTGGAGATAGGTCCAGGATCCACTGCAGCTTCTCCGCAACGTCTCCGACGTAGGTAGCGGCCAGCTCCGGGTTTTGGACTGAGGCGACAAACCCGAGGACCGCCGTCGCAAAGAACAGGTAAACTGACAGGAGTATGTAGGGGCGGATGGACCTGATGTATGCGGCATCTTCTTCCCAGTTCAAGAGATATTCTCCTCCTCTTCCTCCCTCCCGCATTATATAAGATCCTGGCGATTTTGCCGAAACTTGCCCGCGGTTGAGATTACATCTAGCCGGACCAGGCACCTGTCAGGTAGCTGGCACCGAAAAGAACGAGAAAGGTGCCGCAGAGTGCGAGGGTTCTCCTGTAGTTCGCCTCGGAGAGGAGGGTCCTTCCCCGGTCCAGGCTCGTGGAGACGAGGGTGTACCAACCGAAGTCAGCGCCCCAGTGGCCGATCATGAATATCATGGCGAGGAGGAGACCCTCCCGAAGCTCCGACAGGACCAGGGCCGATCCGACAGATAGCCACCAGATCCAGAAGTAGGGGTTGGCGATGCTGGTCAGGGCCCCCGCCAGGTACGGGTTTGAGGTCGCGCCCCTCTCAGATATCTCCATGGTGGCGGTCCTGCTTCCCTTCAAAGTGAGAAGGCCGAAGAGGATCAGGGCCGTCCCGCCGACGGCGGCGACGATGGCGGTATGCTCCTCTGCCATCGTTGCCAACCCCACGACGATGAGGAGGAATACCGCCACCTCAGCGAGGGCGTGGCCCGCCGCCACCTTCGGCCCCATCGTCCACCCCCTCTGGAGGGACGAGTTTATGGTGGCCACCAGGGTTGGGCCGGGGGCCAGGGCTCCGGTCAGCCCGATGGTGAAGGCCAAAATCAGGGTCTCTATCGCCCCAAGCATATCCATCAACCAACACCTCCATGATATCTGAACCTTTCGACCCGGAAAGAGCTTACGAGATTCGGGAAAATTCGGTGGGGTATGTGATCTGACCGACTCTGAAAAGGTTACTTAGAGCTGGAACGGTCGTAAACCGGGATTAAATCGAATTTAGAAGGGTTGAAATCGGTTTAACAGCGGAAAAGCCCCATGGACCGGTCGGGATTTGAACCCGAGGCCTCTACCATGCCAAGGTAGCGATCTACCCCTGATCTACCGGCCCGCTGGGCGGGGCATACGCAGACCTATCAAATAAAGATGTCGGTGCCGGGGGCGCGGGGCGACGCGTTTGGATGTGCCTCTTTCTATCTCTTCAGAGTGGATTGGACCGTCTCCACCGCCGATACGACAGGTCTTCCCCAGCGGATGCCGTTCAGGACATCTTTGATCGTCATATCATCCACCTTCGGGTAGTTCAGGAGCTTCTCGTAGTCCTTCGTGACGGCGTAGTTGTAGTGGCCGTAGGCGACCGTCACGCCGTAGGTCAGGAGCTTGTGGGCTCGTCTGGAGGAGGTGTAGACCATCTGGTCTGGGTCGTAGACGGCGTCAGCCCCGATCTTGAAGAGCTTCACTGAGAGGTCGTAGTCGTCCAGGAGGGATATGTCCCGATGGCCGCCCGCCTTCCGGTACGTATCTCTCCTCATGGCCATGTTGGAGCCGATCATGTAGCAGAAGTTTAACGCCTTGAGGAGCTTATAGGAGCTTCGGACCGCGCTCAGAATCTCTGTCCTGAGGTCTCTATTCTGGAATAAAACGGGCCCTGTGCTCGCCTCGTGTCGCTCGAGGTTCCTGCTTATTACCTCAAGCCACCCTCTCGGAAAGGCGGTGTCCGCGTCGGTGAAGGCGATAATCCGGCCATGGGCCGCCTCTGCCCCGTCCCGTCTTGCCCCACCGATCCCTGGGTGGATCTGGGGGATAACCCTGTCAGCGTACTCCTCCGCGATCTCGACGGTCTTGTCAGCGGAGCCCCCATCGACTACTATTATCTCGTAGCTCCCGATTTCCGGGGATTGGCTGGCAAGGGACCTCAGAGTCGCAGCTATCTGCTCCTCCTCGTTCAGCGCGGGAACGATGACTGATATCATTCAACATACCTCTCACCGAATAGGCCGGATAGATCATCAGATAAAGGGCCGAAGCCGCCGCCACCGCCATGGATATCTGGTATAGGCGGGCCGCGGCGAAGGCGAATACGAGAGATAAGGCCGCAAGGCCGCCCAGCATCAAGAGGCCATTCTTCTCCCCTATCCTCGTCACAGTGGTGGTCGTCGATCCCAGATCCTCAGCGTAATCCACTATCTGATGGGCTATCAGGGCTTCGCAGCCGACTATAAAGAATATCAGAGATATCAATATTGTCCCTCGTGAGGGGTCTCCTCCACAGAGGAGAAAACCGGTGAGGAAGGGGATCGCCCCGAACATCAGGCCATGGCTCACTGCGTCTAGGAGGTATCGCTCCTTGAGCCGGATGCGGCTCGCGGAGTAGGCGGTCAAAAGCAGCAGGTTGATCACGACGAATAATGCGCCCGTCAGGTCCAGGCGAAAGGAGAGGATCAGGGGGGTTGAGGCCAGGGCGAACATCAGCAGCAGAACGCCCCTCTCATCGACCTTTCCCGCGGCCAGGGGGTTAGTTCCCGACTCCACTTTGCGGCGGTGTTGTCTATCGATTTCGGCATCGAAGTAGTTGTTGACGACGAAGGCGTAGCTTATGAGGCAGAGGTATGCGATCAAGACGAGGAGCGTCTGGTCCTGTCCCCCTCCGGCCAGATAGGCCCCCGCCAGCGGGAATAGCGGATAGAACTTGATCCAGTCTCTGATGCGAAGCATTCTGAGGTAATCTAACATCTTTGTCTCTCCCCGGTGGGGGAGTAGAACTTCCGTACCCCCTTATCTACCTTTTCGAATCATGCTGGCTTCGATTATATAATAGATGGTTGTTCTTCTTATCCATCAGGAATCAGCTGGGTCCCATTTTTCGGGTTAAGTCTTTATAGATTGTTCATGGTAATATTGTATTCGAGATCATGATATCGCCGTCAATTATTCTGGTATGTTTTGCGATCCTCCTCACCCCTGCCTTCGCTGGGGTGGAGGATGAGGGCTACCTGGACGCTGTCGGGCCATCTGGGGCCATGCCCGGCACCAGCTACTCCGAGTATGGATCGGCCTTCGAGGAGTTCATGGGCACAGCTCCAGCTGAGCGAAATCTCTATTCGTATCCAGACTACCTCGTCGAATTCTTGGATAGGGAGACGGGGAGGACTGCGACGAACTACAGCCTCTACACCCCCGCCTTCGAGATCTTCATGAACCAGAGCATAGAAGGGCGCTTGAACCTTTCATCCTATCCGGATTATCTTGGCCGTTTCTTGAACCAGAGCTCCGAGAACCTGAGCAGCAGAGGCTGGAACCATTCATCCTATCCGGATTATTTGATCTGGTTTTTGAACCGATAGCACTGATGAGGCGAATTCGGATAGAGTCCCGCAAAAATCCATCGTCTGCTTCGCTTCATCAGTCTTCGCACTCATATTCGGCCGATCTCTTCTTCAGGGCCTCCATCCTCGAACTGATGCTGGCGAGCCTCTCCTCGACCGCGAGCATCTCCCGCTCCATGAGGAAGATCTGGTCCCCGATGGGTTTCCCCGCCTCTGGCTTCGTTTCTGAGATGGATGATCCGAACTTCGGGGCGCCTTCTCTTAAGATGTAGCTTCCCCCCTCGATCGTCATTCCCAGGCCGTAGACTAGTGCTGCAGCGACCTTCTTTCTTCCGCTCCGAAGGTCGTTCCAGAAGGCCTTGCGGGATATCCCCATGTAGAGGGCGGCCTCCTGCTGCTGCAGTTCCAGAAGGTCCACGAGGCGTATCGCCTCCAGCTCTTCCAGGCTGATCTTTACATCCTCTCCCCTCTTTGTTCCCTCCGGCTCAAACCGTCTCTTTTCGGGGATCTCGGTGATCCATCGCTGGCCGCGTCGTCTGCCTCTGCCCGGGCTCATGAAATGCTCGTATTTGGGACATTATATTTAAAATTTCCCCGGCCGATACGAAATGTTTATATATTAGATCACATAAGGGATCATTGGGACGGTTTCGAATAGAAAGAGCTACCGTCCCAAACGGCCGAGGTAGGTGAATAAGATATGCCTGGTGGAGATGGAACGGGCCCTGCAGGATATGGACCAAGAACCGGCAGGGGCATGGGATACTGTTCGGGGTTTGACGCCCCGGGATATGCAAGGTTGGGATACGGCAGGCCCTTCGGCGCCGGAAGGGGCGGAAGGCGAGGCCGGGGTGGTGGTATTTACTTCCGGTCCAGGCAGTGGCCCGGCTTCAGGTCCTTCGGACCGATGCCGTTTGCCTTCTATGGACCTTATCGGCCGGCTGCATATAGAGTGAGGTGAATAATATATGCCTGGTGGAGATGGAACGGGCCCTGCAGGATATGGACCAAGAACCGGCAGGGGCATGGGATACTGTTCGGGGTTTGACGCCCCGGGATATGTAAGGTTTGGCTACGGCAGGCCCTTTGGCGCCGGAAGGGGCGGCGGGCGAGGCAGAGGTTTCCGCCTCTGGTCGAGGCAGCCCGGCTTCTGGGCAGCGTCGCCAGGGGCAGGAGTTTGGCCTTACGCTCCAGCTGCCCCCTCTCCCGAGGTGGAGATGGCGGACCTGGAGGAGATGGCCGAGAGCCTTGAGGCCCAGCTGAAGAGCATAAAGGCCCGGATAGATGAGCTGAAATCCGAGAAGTGACCTCTTCCTGGCTGGGTCTCTTTTTTTTGTTAAGATGATTCAGATAAATTATAGTTAACTTTGAGATTTAACTGCAGTCCTGCGACCGTTCTGGGTCAAGATCGATCATCTTCCAGATCTTCTCCATATCCAGGTACTTCTCGGCGGCCCGGGCCAGCTCGTCGTACCCATCTCCCACCAGGGCGGATCTCCGGGTTAGGTTCTTCCTCGAGTAGAGGTAGTTCAAAAAGGCGTCCCTGAAGTTCTGATTGCTGAAGATCCCATGAAGATAGGTTCCTATGACGAGGCCGTCGGCGCCTACGGCGCCGTCGTCACCGAAGGCTGGGAGGTCCCGAGAGGTGGTCATGCCCATGTGAATCTCATATCCCCGAACGGCCTCTCCCTTTATCGGCCCCAGGATTGGACCATCTCCTGTCACCGTCTTTTCCACCTGGATGGTCCTCTTCTCGTACTTATCGAACCGGGTCTCCAGGTCGAGGAGGCCGAGGCCCGGAATTGAATCGTTGGAGTTCTCGATCCCTGTGTCCACGATCTTCTTCCCAAGGATCTGGTAGCCTCCGCAGATCCCCAGGATCGGAACCCCTGCGCCCCGATGGGCCAGGATCTCCCTCTCGGTACCGTTTTTTCTCATATCCTCCAGGTCTGCGACGGTGTTCTTGGTTCCGGGAATTATGATGGCGTCTGGCCTTCCCAGAGGCTCGCCGGGGGTTATGTACCTGATTTTTGCCTCCCGCTCCAGGGGCTCAAAGTCTGTGAAGTTTGATATCCTCGGAAGCCTGATGATGGCGATCTCGACAGCTTCGCCGACTTCGCCGTCACCTCTCCCTTCGCCACTGCCCCTCTTGTCCCCCAGGGAGACAGAGTCTTCGGATGGAAGGTTCAGGTCGAGGTAGGGCATGACGCCGAGGACGGGAACGCCGGCGAGCTCCTCCAGCATTTCGAGCCCCGGCTCCAAGATCGCAGGGTCGCCCCTGAACTTGTTTATCACGAGGCCCCGGACGAGGGGCCTTATATCGGGGGGGAGGAGCTTCATCGTCCCGTAGAGGCTCGCAAAGACCCCACCCCTCTCGATGTCTCCCACCAGGATTATGGGGGATGCAAGCTTAGAGGCGACGTAGATGTTGGCTATGTCCCGGTCATAGAGGTTGATCTCCGCCCCGCCGCCGGCCCCCTCGACGACGATGTAGTCGTACTCCCTCTCCAGCTCCTCGATCGCCCTATCCACCACAGCTTTCAGTCCATCGATCTCTTGGTAGTACTCCTCGGCGGACTTGTCGGCGACTGGCACCCCGAAGACGATCACCTGGCTGGTCCGGTCGCCCTTCGGCTTGAGGAGTATCGGGTTCATCACTTCCTTTGGCTCGATCCCCGCGGCCCAGGCCTGGACCGCCTGGGCGATCCCCATCTCCTTTCCCTCTGAGGTGACCCAGGAGTTGAGGCTCATGTTCTGGGATTTGAATGGGGCGACCTTTAGCCCCCGGTTTTTGAGGATCCTGCATAGGGCGGCGACGATGGTGCTCTTTCCTGAGTGGGAACAGGTCCCAAGGACCACGATGAATCTCGTCATGTCCTTTGCAGGAGGGATGGACAAGTTTATTTGTCTTTTGGAAGAAGGGATTTTGTGGAGAGGGGAGAACGGATGCGTTCTTAATCTGAAGATCTCGACGCTATGCAGACTTCGGCGCCTTGAATCCCGTGGCTCAGACCCGGATCGGGGCCTTCTCCCCACTGGCGAAGGCTCCCATTCAGGCGGCGGCTCTGCGGGGGCTCTGGCCTGGAAAGGCCGGAACGAGCATTTATGGAGTAATCAGATGCTCTGATGTGTGGTCCAAAAAGGGGATTCCAGCATCCAAAATGCTTAAATAAACAAAATTTGCCTGAGATCAAAAATGTTTGCCTGGTGGTAACGATGTCCTGGAGGATCGTAGATTTCCCATTATTCGCTCAGTTGCTGATAGTCCTGACGATCTGCGTCACCCTTTCCTCGCCTGCGGAGATGGACGGCGCTTCGAAAGAGAGATCGGGGACGGATTTGACCTATGCTCTGATGGCAGAGGCGGGTTTGGACGATTCATCAAACGTAACAGAACTCATCGAAGGTTACAACGCTCCTAAGAGCAACGAACTTTTGTTCATTTTGGGGACTGATTTAAACGAGGTCCCCTTAAAAAACGCCGCCGTCCGTCCCGCCATAGCCTCTGAGTTGAACGTGACGATCCTCGCCGGGAACGACACCTTTCCCGTCGAGATGAACTTCTCGAACTATGCCGTCGTCTTCATCGAATCCCAGAATGAGGCCCTGGCGAAAAGCTGGAATGATGGCATAAACGATTCCAAGCTCATAGGCGTCAGGTTCATCGGATACAACCTCTCCTGCAACATCACCGCCCCGGAAGTCGACCTGTTCTCGGCCGACTACACAAATATCGAGAGATACTGGGTCCAGGGCGGAGAGGACAACATGGCTAACATGCTCTGGTTCATGGGGCAAAAGTTCCTCGGCCGCTGGCCTGATCTCGAGGCTTCCGAGCCGGTGATCTTGCATTCTAAGACGCGCATCCTATTCATCATGAACCTCGACGCTACGGAGCATGCCGTGGTGGGGGTCTACAATGAAACTCCCCTGCTCCAGGACCTCTTCGAGATCAGGTTCATCGACGGAGAGGAGGCCGTCGCTTCGGAGGAGAGCTTCTCCGAGTACGACGTGATATACGTGGCCCACATCGGCGGCACCACCATGAACGACCTCGCGAAGAGGCTCCGGGAAGCCGCAGCCGCGGGCGTCCGCATCCCCACCTTCATGAAGATGGTGGACGTCTGGGATATATCGAACGTGAACGTTTCCGATCCACTATATTCGCCAATATCCGGCTACTTCAACGACGGCGTGCCGAGCGAAGAGAACATGATCAACTGGATCCGCTGGACCGGGGCGGAGCTGAACGGACAATACGTCGAGTACAAGCCCCCAGCGAAGGTGGAGATCCCGACCGAGGGGATCTACCGTCCCGAGACCTATCCAAAGAAGGTCTTCGAGAACTCCACCGAGTATCTCGAATGGTATCAGAACAGGACCGATGGCCACGTCTACAACCCCGCGAACCTCACCATAGGCATCATAGGTTGGGAAGAAGATGCCACCATGAATGAGCTCGAATCGCGGGGCGTGAACGTCATCGCCGTCCCCTCCAACTTCATCGAAAGCGGCGCCCACCTATTCACCGACGAGGATGGGAACGTCCTCGTGGATCTGATCCTCTCTTTCAAAGGGTTCCGCCTCTACTATGAAGATCCTGAGGCAGGTAAGGAGAGGATCGAGGCGTTCAACGTTCCGGTGATAAAGGTGGTTACAGACTACTACTTCGCCCCTGATGAGTGGGAAGCCAGCACCTGGGGCCTCAGTCCTCAATCCGTCCCCTTCCAGATCGTACAGCCGGAGATCGACGGCACCATCGAGTACATCTGGGCAGAAGGCAGGACGGAGCACCCGATCACTGGAGAGATGTACTATGAGCCAGTGGATTATCAGATCGATTGGCTCTGCGATCGCGCCGTGGCCTGGGGCGATCTCAAAAATATGAACAACTCGGAGAAACGGGTGGCGATCATCTACTACAATCACGGCGGGGGCAAGAACAACATCGGTGCGAGCTACCTGGACATCTCCGCCAGCATACCTCTCCTCCTCTCGAAGATGAACGAGAGCGGGTACCATTTGGGCGATGGACCCCTCCCGTCCACCGGACAGGAGATCATCGACCTTTTTGTCGCCAGCAGGAACGTGGGGACGTGGGCCCCAGAAGAGCTAGGAAAGGTGGTGGAGTCGGGGCATGTAGAGCTGGTGCCTTTGGAAGACTATCTGGAGTGGTACAACGGGACCAGCGGCGAGGTCCCCGATGAGGTCCGCGCCGAGATCGAAGAGTGGTGGGGAGCACCTCCGGGCGATGGAGGGATGGTATACGAAGGTCAATTCGTCATACCGCTTCTCAAGTTCGGCAACATCGTCATAGCGCCTCAGCCCATGATCGGAAGCCAGATGAATGAGGAGACTCTCTACCACAATACTTCGGTCCCCGTCGGCCACCAGTACTTCGCCTTCTATCTGTGGCTTGAGAACAAGTTCGGTGCCGACGCCATCATCCACTTTGGAACTCACGGAACTCAGGAGTGGCGCCCGGGAAAGCAGGTCGGACTTTCGCGTTATGACTACCCGCCGCTTCTGGTCCAGGACATGCCCGTGGTCTACCCCTACATAATGGACAACGTGGGCGAAGGGACTCTGGCGAAGCGGAGGGGAAACGCCGTGATGATCGACCATCTCACCCCTGCAATCGTCTCATCAGGGCTCTACGACGAGCTCCTCGCCCTTTCAGACAAGATGGAATCATACGAGAGCGCGACAGATCCCGCCCTCAAGTCGTCGTATCGAACGTCCATCGTTCAGCTGTACGATTCTCTGGATCTGGAGCTCGACTTGAACGTCAACTCGTCCCGGCTCATGGAGATGAGCGAGGCTGAGTTCGACGACCTCCTCGATGCCGAGCTCCACGACTACCTCCTGGAGCTGCGAGACGAGGCTGTCCCCCAAGGGCTTCATGTCTTCGGGGTTCCACCGAACGGCACCAGCAAGGTGGAGATGGTCAGATCGATGCTGGGTAACTCTTATATCGACCACGTGGAGAATATCACGGGCGAAGATGTCGGATTTTCGATGAACAGCAGTGACAGAGCTGGAGAGCTCCTCTTTGAGGTCCTGATCAACGGAACCGAGATCACAGCGGCCCAGGACGCCATTCTGGGCGGCGCCTCCGACGAGATCTCGTCCGACCTCCAATTGGCAAAGGATTACGGAAGACGGCTGGACTTATCCACAAGAGAGATAGACAACACCCTTAGGGCACTCTCAGGAGAGTTCATCCGCTCTGAGCCCGGCGGCGATCCCGTGAGAAGGCCCGACGCCCTGCCCACAGGGAACAACTTCTACAGCTTCGATCCCCGCACGATCCCAGACGAAGAAGCTGAGATTTTGGGGATAAAGCTCGCCAACTCGTTTTTGGAGGCGTACAGAGAGGCTCACGGTGAGTATCCAGAGAAGGTGGGGTTCGTCCTCTGGAGCGTTGAGACGATGCGCCACAGGGGCATCTTCGAGGCACAGATCTACGGGCTTCTCGGCGTCCGCCCGGTGAGGAGCCTGGGCCGGATCGTGGAGTTCGAGGTGATACCGCTGGAGGAGCTCGGCAGGCCCAGGATCGATGTCGTCCTCACGCCCTCTGGCCTCTATCGGGATACTTTCGGAAACCACGTAGAGCTCTTCGATCAGGCGATACGGACTGTAGCGGAGCTCGACGAGCCCCCAGAGATGAATCGAGTTCGTGCGAGGTCTGAGGTGATAAGGGCGGCTCTCCTGGAAGAGGGATACGAGAACGAGACCGCTAAACTTCTCTCACAGTCGCGAATCTTTATTGATGCGCCCGGCACCTATGGCGGAGGTGGAATCGCGGAGGTGGTGGATGCAAGCTCCACCTGGGAGAACGAGAGCAAGGTGGCCGACCGGTACATCTCGGGTCAGGGTTACGTCTACGGCGGAGGGCTCTGGGGCGAGCCGAACGAGGAGCTCTTCGGCCTCAACCTGGAGACGGTGGACGTTGCGGTTCACAGCGACTCCTCCAACCTCTACGGCCTCATGGACAACGACGACGTCTTTCAGTACTTCGGAGCGATGGCGCTGGCCGTTCGGTCCCTCAAAGGCGAGACCCCGGAGATGTACATAACCGATCTCGCGAGCACAGACGAGGTGGAGATGAAGCCCCTGGAGGGGGCCTATCGGCTGGAGCTTCGAGCCCGGTACTTCAATCCCCGGTGGATAGAGGGGATGATGGAGCACGACTACGCCGGCGCCCGAGAGATGGACCGGTTCGCCGAGCACCTCTGGGGTTGGGACGTCACGGTCCCCGAGATGGTTTCCGAAGAGGACTGGGACCGGGTCTACGACGTTTACGTGGCGGATAAGTATGAGCTCGGGATCCAGGAATTCTTCGACGAGAATAATCCCTACGCCCGCCAGTCGATGACCGCAAGGATGCTGGAGGCGGCGAGGAAGGACTACTGGCACCCCACCGAAGAGATGAAAAGGGAGCTTGTAGAGCAGTACGAAGAATCAGTGGAGGAGTACGGCGTAACCTGTTGCCACCACACCTGCGGAAATCCGTTGTTGAATAGCTACATGGAAGGAATCCTCACTGGGGCGGAGCCTGAGAAGGCGAGCTCCAGCAGCCCGAAGAAAGGCGGCGGGTCTTCCAGGCACCCCTATCCCGAGGAACGACCCGCCTCTGCCACCGCCAACCAGACCCGCTCATCGAGCGTGGGGACGGCGATCTCCGAAAAGCCGGAGCTGGTGGAGGAGACGACCGAATCGGCGGAGGGCGAGGTGAGCGGGTTTGTGATGGAGAACGTCCTGGAGGAGAGCAGCATGCCCTCGATATCGGGAGCGCCTTTGATGGGGATCATCCTCGTCCTCTTCATCCTTCTGGTGATAGGGGCGGGGTTCAGGAGGAGATGAATGTGTCCCCTGAACCCTTCCTCTAACTCTTTAATTTTCGAGGTTTCTCAAATCCGATATCATCATCTTAGATCCGATCTGAGAAATGCAAACTATATTTCTATTACGCAGACGGCTTTGCGTAAACGTTATATCCTGTAAACTTGACTTTGATCCACTCAAGTTAGGTAGGGTGACCTTTTTGGATTTAACATGGCTTGCCGTCTCTGGGGTGCTGATCGGGATCATCATCTTCGCCCTGAAGGTCAGCCTGGGGTGCGGCCTTGCGAGCCTCAGCCGGAACGAGACTCTCTGCATCGCAACATTGTACCTGGCTCTCTCGCTGGTCATGGGCCTCGCCCTCGGGTTCGTCCCCGAGGGCGCCATAAGCTCGATTATGAAGATGGGAGTCACAATGCACCTGGCGATCGCCCTTCTCCTGGTGGCGATGGGAGTCGCCACCGCAAGAGAGTGGAACAGACGCGGCCGCGATCTATCACGGAAGACCTTCTGGGTCCTCTCCATCCCATGCCCTGCCTGCCTTGCCGCCACCTTCCTCTCCTGCAGCGCTCTCGCGGGCCTGTTGGAGGTTGCAGGCTGGAAGGTGGGAGCTTTCGTGGGGCTTATCTTCTTCGCGTCCATCGCCGTTTTATCCGCCACCGTGGGAAAGGTGAAGAAGGCTCCTTCGGCCCTCGGTAACGCCATGATCTTCGTGGGACTCTTTTACATCCTATCGATGCTCCTGATCCCGGCCTACCTCAAGACCCAGTCGACGCCCTTTGCTCCCGTCACCATCCCCGCCTCTGACCTCTTCACCTCTTACTTCTTCATCCTCGGGCTTGTCGTCCTCGGCTTCGTAGGCAGGAGGATGGGGGTCTTTCTGTGAGCATCTACGTCGAGATAGTCAACGTCCTCTTCGTCTTCTCGACGGCCCTCCTCTATCCCGTCATCCTGGCGCTCCTCCTCCTCTTCGGATGGTCTCTTGCACTGTTGGGCTCTCTCATATCCGAGTACACCTCCCGGAATAGCGACCTCGCAGAGCTTGAGAGGGCCTGCTCCGAGGCCGCGGTGATGGCAAGAATGGGACGGGAGGATCAGGCATGCTCTCTGGTGGAGGGATACAGGGCCCCCTCCCGGGTCTCAGGGCCCTTGATGAAGGCGGTCAAGTCCCTCAACAGCGATGCCTTCGAGGCGAAAATAGAAAAGGCGCTCCAGGATGCGGAGCTGGGTATGGGAAAGGCCCTAGAGCCGGTCAAGATCGGGGTGAGGGTGGGGCCGATGCTGGGGCTGATGGGCACCCTCATCCCTATGGGGCCCGCCCTGATCAGCCTCTCTCAGGGGGACATCCAGCAGATGGCTGACAGCCTCGTCATCGCCTTCTCGACGACGGTGATCGGCCTGGCCGTCGGCGGGATCTGCTATGGGGTCTACGTGGTGAGAAACAGGTGGTACCGGCAGGATCTTAGCGACCTCGAGTACGCGGCGGTGCTTTTGCAGAGCGGGGGCGAGAGAAAGCCCACTGGCAGGGAAAACGGAGCGGCCGGATGAGCAGGATCGGGAGGCGAAAAATTGGGATGCTGGAAGAGTCCGAAGAAGACCCTATTAGTGGCGTTGCCAATCTCTTCGACGCGGCCATGGTCTTCGCCATCGCCCTCCTCCTGGCTCTGGTCATCTCCTACAACATACCAGAGCTCCTCACCCCCGAGGCGAGCGTCACCATCGTCAAGAATCCGGGCGACCCCAATATGCAGATCATAATAAAGAATATGGACCAAATCCAGATCCTGAACATGACCGACAAGATCGCCGGGGGCCAGGGCACCAAGATGGGTACGGCTTACCGGCTCGAGAACGGGATGGTAGTCTACGTGCCGGAGAATGACCCCTCACCGGATTCACCGTGATGGAATCGTCCTTAAATCAGCATAATATGCTTGAAATGCCCCAACGATTTCTTGAAATCCTCCACAATAGAATATTTTTAAAAATATCTACTGGCGGCTCAGATTTGATCCAGATCTATATTCCCAGAAAAAGTTTTTAATCGGTCCAGACCACATCCACCCGGTGATAAATTATGACCGAAGTTGAGACTCTGCTGAAGGCCACCATCGCCGAGATGGAGAGGATATTGACCAGCAAGACCGTCATCGGCGAGCCGATCACTGCCGGGAAAAAGACCGTGGTGCCCCTATTGAGCGTCGGGGCTGGCTTCGGTGCCGGAGCGGGATCCGGGAAGGGTGACGAGGGAGCCACCGGCGGCGCCGGGGGAGGCTTCGGGATGAAGCCCGTAGCCGTGATCATCATCGAGGAGGATATGGTCCGGGTTGAGCCGATCCGGGAGGGAACCGGTTCCCTCATCGACCGGGTGGTGGAGAAGGTCCCTTCCCTTATCAAAAAGGAGATCGACGAGTGGGAGGAGAAGAGAGAGGAGAGGAAGGAGAAAGAATCTGAGGAGAAAGGAGGAGAGGGAAAGGGCAGAGGGAGGGAGAGGGGAAAGGAGATAAAAGTCGAGTAGGGTGAAGCCCCTCCATGCCCCAACCCACGATCCTGAGCTCGGCGCTTCTGATTCTGCTCCTCCTTTTTATTCTTTTGGCCCTTCTACTCCTGGTACCCATCGACCTGGAGGGGCGGATCACGAGAGGGGGGGATGAGCCCGAGACCAGGATGAGGATAGTCTGGCTCTTCGGCCGCCTTACCAAAGACGTATTCAGCGGATCTGACGAGCGGGAGCCCTCAAAGAAAGGGGAAAAACCGGCCTCAGAAAAAAGAGAAGAGGGCGACAAAAAGGAAAGGGAGGAAGGGGTTCGGGGCTCCTTCAGAGTCGCCCTCGAAGTCCTGAGGACTGAGGCGATTCTCGGAAGCCTGGCGCGCCTTCTGAGGGGCCTCTTCGGGGCGATCCGGGTCCAATTCTTGAGGATTGATCTGGACATCGGCCTATCAGACCCGGCGGAGACGGGGGAAGCGGTCGGCCTCCTCTGGGCTGCCCTCGCCCCTCTGGAGGGGTTGGCTCCCGTGAGGGTCAGGATCGTGCCCTCCTTCTCCGATGAGAGGCTGGAGGGTTCTGTCGAGGGGAAGCTCTGGATCGTGCCGATAAAGATCGTCCCGCCTCTGGCCCTCTTCATCCTCTCGCCCCCAGTCTGGCGGGCGGGGTGGAGGGGGATCAGAGCGAGGCGGGGGAAGAAGTGAAGTAGATTAAAGCCGGATTACCCTGGGAGGACAAAAGGATGAGGGCGTTAATATACGGAGGCGGCGCCGTCGGGCTCGGGGTGGCAAGCTGCCTGATCCGATCCGGCGAAGATGTCGATATAATCGCACGAGAGGGGACCGTCTCGGTTCTGAGGGAGGGTGGCCTGATTCGGACCGGGATCTTCGGCACCCTTGATTTTGGGCCCGAAAAGTTCGGTGCATACGCATCTTTGGACGAACTTCTTCAGGAAGATAGGCGACTCCACCAAGACGGCAGCACCGATGGCGATCGCGACTACGGCTACGGCTATGACTACATCCTCGTCTGCACCAAGTCCCATGGCTCCGAGATCTCCGCCTCGGACCTCTCCCGCCACCCCGAACTCCTCAGCGAGAGGGGAAAGATCGTCCTATTCCAGAACGGCTGGGGAAACGCCGAGATCTTCGCAGCCCATTTTCCTAAAGATGCGATCTACAGCGCCCGGGTGATCACCGGGTTTCAGAGGCACGAAAAGAATGTCGTCGATGTGACCGTCCACGCAGACCCGATCCACCTGGGAAGCCTCTTCGGATCGGACCTAGCCCCCATGAGGCCCCTGGCGGAGGCGATCTCCAAAGGCGGCATCCCCGCCGAGGTGGTGGAAGACGTGGGAAAGGACCTCTGGGCGAAGATCCTCTACAACTGTGCGTTGAACCCCCTCGGCGCCATCTTCCGCGTCCCCTACGGCGTCCTGGGCGAAAAGCCTCATTCAAGAGAGATCATGGAGGCGGTGATCGGGGAGATCTTCTCGGTGATGGAGGCGACGGGGCACAAGACCCACTGGTCCGCCCCCGAGGAGTACATCGCCGTCTTCT
>Ga0265293_10003702_pt1 | contig 28069 bp, 25 predicted proteins | sample Munlanlewell138R_FD_192505 | JGI IMG/M metagenome (GOLD analysis project Ga0265293, IMG submission 192505) | Leachate microbial communities from a municipal landfill in Southern Ontario, Canada - Leachate well 138R | ecosystem: Engineered > Solid waste > Landfill > Unclassified | place: Canada...
CCTAGCGCGCCTAAGCCCTGTTGCATTTTTACCTAGCCGAAATACATCTGCCCTCGTGCATTTTTTATATTTACTTAAACGGCAGGGCGTGCCTTTATGTGCTTATTGTAATACGCACTTAGGTGCATACGCTCATATTCACCTGTTAGAGGATCGCCAGATGACCGACGCCCAAACCGCTCCCAAATTCACCGATCTCGAAATGGAAGCCGCGCTGTGCTCGTGGGAACACCTGATCGAGCAGCGCGAGAGCAAGACCTACGCACCGCTCTTCGACCAGAACGGCACCGCCGCAATGCGCACCGGCGCGATCTACGCGGGCGCGATCGCGCTGGGCGTCTACGACCACATGGAGGCTCAAGGCTACGCCTTCGTGGAAGCCTATGACTTCGAGTTCATCCCCGCGGTCATGGACCGGCTCGACTGGCAGAAGCTCATCGCCCACCGCCTCTATTCCGGTGTCACCTACGCCCCCAGCCCCGCCTCGATCCTCGACCAGCTCCTTGAGGCAATGCCGAATGCGTTCGAGAAGTCGCCATCAGCTGAGCAGTGGATGCAGCGAGCTGAAGCCGAGGCGGATCGCCTCTGGTCTTACGCCGCACTGATCTCCGATCACCGTGGACCTGCACCGGTTTCGTTCCGGTCTTTTGAGAGCGATACTCGCCATCAAGGAGACCGGATATGGCAGCTATACACAGCGACGAGTTCAAGCGGGATGCAGTTCGCATTGCGCTCACCAGTGGCCTGACACGGCGTCAGGTTGCGTCTGATTTGGGGATCGGGCTTTCGACGCTCGGCAAGTGGGTTCGGGCGTTTTCGGAGGAAGCCAAGGTTCCCGCGCAGGATGCCGAGCTTCTGCGCGACAACGAACGGCTTCGCAAAGAGAACCGCATACTCCGGGAGGAGAGGGAGGTGTTAAAAAAAGCGGCGATGTTCTTCGCGGCTCAAAAGCCATGAAGTTTCAGTATATTGCCGAGTATCGCGGCACCCTGAACCGCGGTCATCTGTGCCGCCTGATGGGCGTCTCAGAGCGTGGGCTCCATGCCTGGAAACACAGGCCCCCGTCGCATCGCCAGCGGCGTGACATGGTGCTCCTCGCCCATATCCGCGACCAGCACCGGTTGAGCCTGGGCAGCTACGGCCGACCACGGATGACCGAGGGGTTGAACGAGCTGGGCATCCGTGTCGGCCAGCGCCGGGTGGGCCGTCTGATGCGCCAGAACGGCATCCAAGTCATCCGAAGCCGAAAGTTCAAGCGCACCACCGACAGCGATCACGCCTTCAACATCGCGCCGAATCTCCTGCAGCAGGATTTCACAGCGAGCGGGCCGAACCAGAAGTGGGCAGGCGACATCACCTATGTCTGGACGCGGGAGGGATGGGTCTATCTTGCCGTGATCATTGACCTTTTCTCAAGGCGCGTGGTGGGTTGGGCGATCAGCAACCGCATGAAGCAGGATCTGGCTTTGCGGGCTCTGAACATGGCAATCGCAATCCGAAGGCCGCCGCCAGGTTGCGTTCATCACACGGACCGCGGGTCGCAATACTGTGCCCACGACTATCAGAAGCTGTTGCGCAAGCACGGTTTCAAGGTTTCGATGAGCGGGAAAGGCAACTGCTATGACAATTCTGCCGTCGAAAGCTTCTTCAAGTCGCTGAAAGCCGAACTGGTATGGCGGCACAACTGGCAAACCCGCCGCGAAGTCGAGGTCGCCCTCTTCGAATATATAAACGGCTTCTACAACCCGCGCCGGAAACACTCAGCCCTCGGCTGGAAATCACCCGTGGCCTTCGAACAGAGGGCCGCATAACATGAGCACCTGACCGGAACAGAACCGGTGCAGGTCCACCGAGAGGTGGCAGAACGAGCCCGGAAGGACGGAGATACCCCCGAGGATTTCGCCAAGGCGCTGGGCGAAGAGCTTGACCTGATACCGGCTAAAGTCTGGACCTACGGGGCCTGACGGCCATCCAAACACGCCGCCCCTCGACCGGGGCGGCCGACCTTGATGCGCATCACGCATACCTGCATCAAGAGGAACCACAAGCGCATTAGGAGGAACAAGATGGGCTGGAAGCTGCGCCGAGTTCGACAGTGCGAGAAGTGCCCGTGGAAGCAGTCGACGGACCCGCGAGAAATTCCACACGGATATAGCGAGGAAATGCACCGCAACCTGATCTCCACCATCGCGAAGCCATGGACCGATGGCACCTTACTGGGCGGCCCGCTTCACATGATGGCCTGCCATGAGCACGAACCAGGTGCCGAAGCGCACTGCGTCGGCTGGCTCATGCAGCAGATCGGCCCCGGCAACAACATCCCCCTACGCCTCATTGTGAGGGACTGTGAGAACATCGCGGCCGTCCAGCTGGATGGCCCACAACATGATCGCTTCGAGGACACCCTGCCGAGACCAGAAGAGCCCAAGGCCGGCTGACATAAAGCGGCCCCGATGTTTACGCATCGGGGCCGCTCAAGCACCAGCACCGACGCGGCGCGTCAATCCCCTGCCGCCAGCTCGGAGAACCCCACCAGAAACGCCTGAACGTCCCCGCCAGAGGTCTCCCATATCGATTGCAGGTAACCTTGCTGCGTGGCCAGCGTAGAGGCACCATCCACCACAAGATCGCGGATCATAGGGCGCCCCCCATGCTCGGGCTCGATAGTGATCCAGTCGATCTCGATCTTCGGCTTCCCGCTCGCCCGCAATGAGGTCCGCACGCGAAAGATCCCGTCACCTAGTCGATCGACGGCCAGCACGTCGACAAGCTCCCCTTGGTAGCCGTCGAACGCCATGGCGTATTGGCCTGCCGCCAAGCGGCGATACACGCCCCCGGCTTGTGCCCGCTCGTCGTCCGACATGCTCGACCACGCTTGAACTGGAACGCTGGCACGCAGAATGAACCCGACATCGACATATCGGTCGATAATCTGCCCGACTGCCTCTTCTCGCTCACGCTGTGGCCTCTGAAGCGCCCGGAGAGCTGCCCCCGACACCAGAGACACCAAGTCCAAGGATGCGTCTCCTTGCGGCTCCTGCGCGGCCTGTGGCTGTATCAGCGGCCCCTGTCCGTCCCCAGTAGCGGCCACCGCGACGGCGCCGTCCGCCACCACCGCGCAGAGAGCCATGGCGATCACCAGGCGCATCAATCGTCCCCCATGATCGAGCAGACATTATCGAGCGAGAAATCGAGGCCAAACGTATTCGACACGATGACAGCGGCATCGGGAATGAAAAAGCACACCAGACCACCGAAGAAGAAGACCAGGGCCTGCCCTGTGCCGCCGGTGCGCCCGCTCTTGATGCGCTCGTTGGCGAGGACCGCTGACCAAGCAATCCCGGTGATCCCCATGCTCATCCAGAACAAGACGATCGCGGCCTTGACCCGATCGCACCACGGACTGGAATCCGGGGGCGGCAGATAGCTGAGCATGTTGTAGGTCTCATCCCCGCCGAGAACGAACGTCCCTGCCACCTTCCACATGAGCACCAGCGGAACCGCCAGAGCCCCGCCGAGCGCGATCTGCATGAGCGACTTCCACGGGGTTTGCACGGTATCGCCATACATTTGGCCCCGGCGGCTGCTGTCGAGCGCCGTTCGGTAACCCTGCACCAACCCGGAAGCGACCAGGAACAGCCCTCCGAGGGCCATCAGTGCCAGCATGAACTCGATGTAGTAGGGGAAGACCTTCGTCAGCCTGACGAGAGCGGTATCGAGCGACGGGATCTCCATGGTGCCTGCTCCGCTTACCGAGACTTGCCGGTCTGCTGGACGTATTCCAGCAGCTGATTGTATTTGGCGGCGAGGTCATTGTAGCCCTTCACCAGCTTCTCGTTGGTCTGCTCAAGCGCGAGAATCCGATCCTCAGCCCGCCGCACCTGAATTGCGAGCAAGTTGGGATCAAGATACTCGTTCGGCAGATACTCATCCGCCTGAACATCCTTCGGCCCGACCGGCCGCCCCACCTGCTGAGCGCTCGCGGGCAGAGCAATGCTCAAGGCCACCGCACCAGCGATCATGAGTTTCAGTGCAGCTTGCATTGGATGAAGTCCTCCGTTTCCGACGCCACAGACACCGCCTCCGCGAGCACCTGGTCGTGACTGATCTTGTTGTTGACGATGACGATTGCGGCCCCACTGACCAGCGGGTCGAGGGCCAGAAAATCCGGGGATTTTGACGCCGCAGGCATCACACACCCCCCCATGCCGATCATCGAGGTGTCATCATCGGGCGCGGTGGCCGACCACTTTTCATAGATGTCGGCCGCGTAAGACCGCATTTCCTCGAAGACGGAATTGCTCTCCCCCACGAAGAATTCCACCTTCAGGCCCCGCTCGATGGCACGGTAGAGCGCTTTGGCTTCCGCTTCGGAAAGCTCGCCACGGTCATGAAGGATCACGACCGACGAAGATGCGTCGATCGCCTCGATCGAACACTTCTCGTCGCACACCTTCCATGCCGAGGTATCGAGCTTTGCCCAGTCGACCGCCTCTTGCGCGCTCGCCGCGGCAGGCATCAGTGCGATGGCCAGAACGGCCAAACCATATCCGATCAGCTTCATGTGTTACTCCGCAAGCAGAGCGCCCCACACCGCAGCGGGGCGCTTCCTTTCCTCGATGTAGAGCCGGTTGGCTGTGAACTCGTCCGCCGCGATCTTCGTCATATCGATCACAGCATCACGAAACTCTCCCATGGCCATATCTGCGGCATAGCCCACGTCGCTCATGTGACCGATCGGATTTCCCGCCAGTTCCCCCGCGGACACACCACCGTTTGAGCTGGAAACCTTGTCTTGCGATCCGATCAGGCAGTTGTTTTCCAGTGTGAGCCCGTCCGGCCGAGAAATGCCCTGAGAAGCATATGCCGCAGCCAGAGAGGCCGGAAACTGCGCGCGATCAGGCAAGAAAGGCTCAGGGTTGACGAAGTAGTAGGTGCTCGGCAGCGCCTCGGAAATCTGGTCCGCCGTGAGCGGGGAAGTTCCTTTCGATCCCGTCCATCCACCGGACGAAGCCCAGATGCGAGACTCCATCCCGACGCCTTCGAGCTTGTCACCAGAGATCAGGGCACCGAGATGAAGATGGACCGCCCCAGCCGATCCGGTGTCGCCCATGGTTCCAATCTGGGTCGAGGGAGTAACCGGCGTGCCCACCAGGCGCACGTCCCGATGGATCGAATCCAAGTGCATGAACACGAAGCGCTGCTTGCCGTCTGCCGTTTCGATCACGACGCGGTTCCCGCCACTCCCTGATCCGACCACGACAACCGTGCCATTCACCCCCGCATAGACCGGATCGCCCCGGCCAGCACTGTTCACCAGATCCAGGCCCTGGTGCCATCCAGCAGAAGCTCGCCCCGTGCGATCGACCCCATAAGGCGAGCTAACCCGCAACCCGGCTTCGGAGACCACCGGGTAGCTCAAGCACACCCCGGAAGCGGTTGAGGCGTTGGCCGATGCCTGTTCGGCGACCGACGCGGCCGAATAGCTGCTGCCTCCTGCGGCGGTGCTTCCGTAGCCCGAGGCGCCAACGATCCCGCCATGCGCTGCCGCGCCACTCACAATCCGCCCCATCACATAACGGTCCAACCGTTCGAGGGTCGGATTGCTCGGGAAGTTCTGCTTCAGGATAGTGCTGAGATTGGACAGGTTCTCCCCGGTGAATCCGGCGCTGACGAAGTTGTTCAATCCGGCCGCACCAAGAAAGTGAGCCGCAGAAAGCAGGCCGCCTTCGGTCACAAGCACCCCGTTCGCGGTCTTTCCGATGTAGCTTTTGCTGGTCGCGGACAGCGCATTCCAGTTGCGCAGCGTGAAATCATCGAACGCTTGGTCCTGAAGGTCATGTCCGGCCTGGGTGTTCAGAAAATCATCGAGCGATGACACCCCCATGGCCTGGGATTTGACCGTGAAGCCGACCGAATCCCAATCCCAAGAGCCCGTGAGCGAATAGGTATAGCCCAAGTCCGCCAGCGTGGCTGGCATGAACTGATATGCCCCAGCCGCCTTCCCTGTGACATTGTTGAGCACGCTGTATCTTCGACCGCTCTCCGCGCCGTAAACCGCTTGCCGAAAAAGCTCAGCGTCAAAGCCGCCGGTGATCGCCCCGGCAACGACACCAGTGGTCAAGAGCGCAACCACACTGACCGACGCGAAAATCCGCCTCACGAGCCTCACCATCCGATCACTCCGCATCGCGCGGCCGCTGCGGCGCTTCTTCGGCCGCCCTCGGTTCGATCTGCTTCAGCTCATGCTCAGAGCCCGTCTGCACATCGATCTGCATGACCGAAGTCGGAAGCTGGTATTCGAAGATCAGATCCCCATTCTCAGACGAGAGGCCCCACGCGGCATCCTGGCTCAAATAGGTGTGAAACGCGGGCTTCCCATCCAGAAACAGAACGACTGGGCAGACGGCCCCACCCTCGCGGCAGAGCACGGTCGATGCCAGGAACACCCCCTTCACCGGATCGGCGTCCTTGAGCTTCAGAAGGTAGGTGGTGTTGGCAACCGAGTTCTGCACCTGGTCGCCCAAGTCCGCTCCGAGAGAAGCCACTGCCGCCACGAAGTCCGCATCCGTGGTCGAAGACGCGGGGACAGCGGCCTCCTCGATCAAGGGGACATAGCCGGTGTTCCGCCACTGCCACTGGCGGCCATCCACGACCAGGCGCTTGAAATAGCTGTGGTCATCATCGATGACCCCCGAAACGCGACCGCCCTGAAACAGCTGAATCCAAACCCGGTCGCTATCGGACCAGAACAGAACTCGCTGACCCCCATCCCACTCCTGCAAAAGCTCCGCCGGGGCTTTGCCATCGAGGTCGATGCTGCGCTTCGAGGCGAACTTCCCGACACCATCAGCGCTCACCTCTGTGCTCACAAGGGTGGCGAAAGCGGCGGAAACCACCAAAATAGTCGACAAGCGCATATCATTCTCCACAGTCAAAACGCGCGAGAGACCTAGAAAATCCCATAAAACCATAATATGTATTTAGATAGATGGGAAGGATGAACCGATGCTTGAGACCCAAAATCAGCCCCGCTATCTCGGGGAATACGCCTACCGCCAAGGGCCTGGCTTCGAGCGCCAGCTGCCCGACTATCTCCAGGAGCTGGTTGAGGCTGCGCATAACGGCCTCACGCATGATCCCGATTTCGCCGCGATATGCTCGATCGACACCGGAAAGGGGTCGGTGAAATATCGCCTGACCTTGGATCGCAGCGGGATCACCGCGACGATCCGCATCAATGGCGAGGAGGAGGACACCTACCGCCCAGCTTCCCGTTTCGAGGAGCTGGGCGGTGCGCGCGACATTCTTGCCCAGCTGGTGGAGAATGGCGGGCTGCCCGAGGTGATCGATCCCAACTCGGTCCACATCGAGTATCTGTGAGGAGATCCAGGATGACACCCGACGAAGGTGACGGAGCCGCAAAGAAGAAGAAAAGCCGTCTGCGCTATCTGGTTCAGCCCGCTTTCGGGAACCCGTTCTCCCGCCTGAAGCGGGACTGGTCCGAGATGAAAAGCTCGTTCGGGAATGCCGGAACGAGTTTCCGCTTCGCCCTGGGCGCCCTCAAGAAGCATCCGCCGATCTGTCCGAAGTGCGGTGAGGGCCACACCGTCGTCTTGGAGGCGATACAGCACGACAGCGGCGCCATCACCTATGTCTTGGGCTGCACGACCTGTGACTACACGGAAAGCATCGACTACAAGCTCGAAGAAGTTGCCGATCAGATCGACCAGCTCCGCGTCGGCGAGAAGCGCTTCCTCCTTGCGGCCGCCGCGGCCGCCGCATTCGGGTTCGTCTACTACTTCCTCACCTCGTATCTGTTCACCCTGATCGGCGCGATGTTCATTGCCGCCACCTTGCTCTTCAATGCGCTGGTGTTTCGCTTCCGTGTCTGGAAAATCGTCAACGGTCGCGTCGGCCCGGATCAGGATCGAAGGTCCATGCTCCTGGACTGGCTTCGACAAGAGATCAGCCAGTAACCCATGCCTCCCTCGCCATAGCCTAAAACGAAAAGGCCCGGAGACTGATCTCCGGGCCTTTCATATTTCCGATTTCCGAGGGAGGCGTTTACCGCAGGCTGGGATCGACCCCATCCCACAACGCCGTGCGGCGTGCCCGCTGCTGCCGCGCATAGACCTCATCAGCAAACACCTTCTGCCGATCAACGGGGACCGCTCTCGGCGCGACAAAGTGGTGGGCAATCTTGGCCTTCTGCTTCGCCGCACGATCAGCATCCCGCGCCTTCGTGGCCTCATCTCGGGCATCGATATTGTGGACGAGGTTATAGCCGAACTCGAAAAGCCATTCGGCGAAATCGCGAAGTCCTTCCATTCTCCTGTCCTCCTAAAAGCCTGTTGTCACTGTTGAATGTAAGGGGAAGTCGCCTTTTTTTCAAGTCCCCTAGGCATTTACCGATCTGGCCGGACGCCGAACCCGCTTCACCGTCACCGTCTCCGCGGCCTTTTCAACTGCCTGGCTGACCCCTTCCACGACCTCGGTGGTTTTCTCCACTTGCTCGCGCTGTTTGTCCAATCGGGCACGTTGGAAATCGACCACAACGTCATTGAGCATGGACCGATACGGCCCCGCCTCCACACGGTCAGCGACGTTCTTCTGAACCTGCCGCACCAAGTCAGCTTCCCGGTCACCAGCCTCAAGGCTGGTGGTGAGATTCACATAGCCCTTCCAGAAGTAGCCCTTCTCGAACTCTTCCAGGGAGCCAACGCCTCTCTGATACTTGCGAAGGCGCATCATCAGGTAGGTGATGTAATCGTCCGCGACGTAGGTGACCTCACCTGATCCGGCGTCCAGTTCGAAGGCAACTCGATCGACCAGGCCCGCCATGATCGACCGCGCCGTCTCGCCGATCTTGAGCGCGAGATCGCTGTTCCCCTTAAGGGTTAGCTCTGCGCGCATCCTCTGCCGCTCGTCAGGAGAGAGCGGAAGGACATACGCCGTGTCGACCGGCTGAACGGTGTCAGGAGCGTAGTCACCACCACAGTAGAACGAGAGCATCCGCACGACACGGGTCGTCTGATCCGTGACCACCTTCTTGCCCTTCCGAGAGAAGGTCGGCGTGCCGATGATAAGAGTGAATTTCCCGTCCTTTTGCGCCGCCATGTCATCGAAGTGAACACGAGCTTGGGCTTGCAACCGGCTTCTGGTTTCATCGAGCCTCTGCGTCCCAAACGAGGTCATCGACATTTCCAGGTCTTCTTGCAGCTGGACATAGGCTTGCCCGGCGCGCCCCTCCGCGAACTTGAACGTGGCGCTCTCGCTACCCCCGGTCATACGGCCGACGAGCGTGATGTTCGTGTTCTCCTGGGTGGCCTTACCCTCATTTTCTGAGGCTTCCATCAGGTTGTCGATGTTCTGGACACCAAAGGTGATCGCATAGCCCAAGGAGCGGGCCTGAGCTGGCGCCACAGCGAAACCTTCCACCACGAAATACCCATACTCGTCGCACAGCACAAAATAGGGACTGGGGCCGCGGCTGACCTCCTGGCTCGCCATCACCTCGCGCCACTCGCCACTGACCGGACCTGAGAGGCCCGTAGCCAGCGTGTTCTTGATCGCAGCGACGGCCATTTTCCCCAGCGGCTGCATGTTGGCCTTGCTTCGCTCCATAGCAGGAAGCAGGGCGACCATGATGCGGCGGTTCTGGGCAATGTCCTTGAAGTCGATCTCGCCGATCGTGACGTTGTAGATGTGCCCATAGTTGAACGACAAGTCCGTGATTGGCTTCACCACCTGCATGGTGAGGAACCCGTGCTGCTTCAGGGCCTCTGCACGGCTCTCATCTCCCTGCGGGGCGGGCGGATGGCCCGGTCGCCCCATGAAGGGCTTCGGCGGCCCGACCGTGTATCCGGGAAGGTTCTGGAGGTAGATTTTGAGGGCGCCGAAATACTCGCGCTTGATGAACGCCGCCTCTTTCTCCGGCAGGGTGACCTCGTGGCCATTGTGGTCGATGAACGAATGATGCCAGTAGAGGTCTTCGATCGCGTTCAACGGGAAGAAGTTGGAAAGCGTCTCCGCGTTGAAGATGATGTAGCCTTGCATCGAAAGGTAGTTCAGCGGGGGGATGATGCCCTGGAGCAACGAAATAGCACGATCCTGCCACATCTGCCCTTCACCACCGCTGGACGACAGCAGAGAGATCAGGATCTCGGTCATCGCGGCCGAGCCCATGTTCTGCAACGGGTTGAACGTGTTCGAGCGCTTTTCCGATCGGAAGAGCTGAGCATCGGAGCCGCCCATAACGTAGTTCAGGCTGAAAATGTCTTCGTCGCGCCAGAATAGCCTCGCGAGGACCGTGACCCCCTTCAGGGAGCCCTTCATTTCCCCCTTGCCGTCGATCATCATCACACCGGAGTCGTGGGCGAGGGCATTGAACGTCTCAGCCAGAAGCTCCTCGGTCTTTCCGCTCCCGGTCGTCCCCGCAACCAGCCGGTGCGTTCTCGCATCGTCCAGCGACCCCCACACTTCCCGGTTCGTTTCCAGGTCGAACCCGAGGTAGATGTCGCCGCTGCCCGGCTTGTTCGTGGTCTCGTCCAGGAAATCGCGGCCCGTGAGCGCCTTCAGATAGGCCGGAACCCGAAACGGCGCCGACCAGATGCGGTTCCGGTAGTTGTAGTGCTTTCTGTAGAAGAGCAGCGCGAAGATAAAGATCAGCTCGGCGGCGAACGGAAGCCAGCACAACAGCGCACATCCGAACAGCATAACCGCGAAGATGGTGATCGTTCCAGACGGAGTGCCCGCCTCGTCCTTGACCACTTCTGCCCAGCGCCGCGTATCTACGCGCCGCTGGTCGACCTTCACCTCCTGATTGCGGCTTACGCCCTTGTAGCGTGAGGAACTCGCCATGACTTACCCCCGGCCAAGTCGGCCCATGTCGTTCCGCCCGGGGAGCTTGTTGCGCGCCCACGAAGCCATTTTTTGCCCTCGCTCATATCCCTTCTCGCTGATAGCAGCCTTACCCGCTGGGTTGGCAAAGCCGATACCAGGCGTCGGCGTGGAGTGACGGCCGAGTTCGCCCATGTTCTGACCGACGCTCTCGCCAAGCGGAGAACGCACGATCCCGCCGATCCAGTTCATCACCGCATCGCCCAGGAAATTGATCGCACCGGAGGCGTTCAGCGCCAGCATGAGCGTGACATAGCAGTAGAGTCCCAGCAGACCGCAGAGCATCAGCGCCGCCATGATGTTCCAATCCGGCGAGAGAACCAGCAGCATGTTCCTGAAAAAGATCGCCAGAATCTCATTGCCGACCCACAGGATCAGGACGCAAGTAATCAACCCGACGACCAGGAAGAAAGGCCGCAGAAGAAGGCCGCACAGGGTCATGACGACCTTGTTCCACGGCCCCATCATGCTCGGCTCCCGAGCTGGCACGAGCCACATCAACAGAGCCAGCGGCAATGCAAAAACGGCCTCGATAACAGTTGCGAACCAAGTGATGACCCCGCTGAAGAAGAAAAGGATCGGGATCATCGGGATCACTATCGAAAATGCAACCGCCAGCACCAGAAGGTAATAGCTCAGGGTTTTGACGGGGCCAGTCACCTCGGCGACGAGGCTGCCAACGATGGGAATGTCAGCCGTGATGCCCGCGACCAGAGAACCGGAAACTAGGCCTGCGGCTCCGAGCGGAAACAACCCGGAACCGACCTCAGAATATTGGATGAACGGGTCGACATAGCCATCGTCCGCGGTCGGCGACAGCTTATTCAAGAAGAAGGTGTAGACGCCCCGCAGCAGTTGCGAGCCCATTTCGGCGCCAGCATCCGCGCCGATCTGTGAGGTGTTGGACCCTGCATCAGGCTGCGCCAGCTTCATCACGAATGGCAGCTGGTTCGCGAGGTATTCGAAATCGCGCTCGACAGGGGCGAAAGAAGCCCTGCTCACGTCATTATCCGAAAAGAAGAAGCCATATGCGCCAGTGCCGAACACGCTCTGAATACGGTGTTCGATCGACATGTCGAGATTGAGGCTGCTCTGGATTTCCCGGATTTTGGAGTAAAGGCCCGCCAGACCACGCTGCCATAGAGGCGCGACAATCCAGCCGTTCTGGGTAACGGCGGCGGCCAGCTGCGACTGGATTTGCTGGGCGGTCTCATCACTCACCGTCAGTCCTGAGCGGTTGGACAGGATAGCGGTCGCAGCCGTGTCCGCCATCTCCTTCAGTTCCGCCTGCACTGTGGCATCGTCTCGCAGGTTCGCGCTCGCATTTTGCGGGTTCCCCGAGTAGATGCGATCAGCCAGATCGGCGGCCTTCTCCTGCATCCCGCCCGAGCCATTCAGCGCCTGGACCACCGAGTTGTAGACCTGGTTCTTGGCAACCGTGGTCAGGTTCGAGGTCAGAGAGTTCAGGGACGCCGACGCTCCAACGTCATCATCAGCGGCCGTCAGGAGGTTGTAGGTGAGCGAATACTTGATCGATCCACAAATGTCGTTCGAGGCATTCGCACCGCTTCCGGTGGTGTAGAACATCTCGAACAGCTTGGTCTCTGATGTGTTCGCGATACCAAGTCCAGGAGCTACGGCCCCGTCTGCCGTGATCGTCTTGCTGGACGCCTGCCGACTGGTATGCGCGTTCACGTTGTAGGTATCGGAGAGGCGATCCATGTGCAGCTCACACAGTCGCCCGAGCACCATGGTGTAAGCGGCCATCCCGAGCTTGCCGCGCATCTGCCAATTTGCATCGCTGGAAAGCGCTTCCGATCCGGGCGTCGCGGTCCCATCCAGGGTCTGCTCCGCAAACCACTGCCAGGTGGTATTGGCGAGCATCGAGCCCCCAATCGCGGTGACGAACGCGATCAGCTGGACGAGAGCAAAACCGCCGCTGACTGGCAGGAACAGGATGCCCGCGAGGCCAGCCCGCAGGAAGGTGTTTTTGGTGTCAGTGCTGCGACCGAGGATCTGACCATCTGCGGCGGTATCTGCCGTCAGAGAGAGAATCGAGTAGGCGCCCACGATCACTGCCAAGCCGAGGCAGATCATGTTCATCATGCCGATGCCGGTTGTCAGAAAAGACCCAACACCGTTGTAGGTCTCATCCTGGTTCGCCAGGTAAGGAATGATGCCCCCGAAAATCTTTTCCAAGGCATTGAGGGCATAGTCGCTAGGCGCCTCGGTGAACAGGTCAGAGAAATTCGTCGGTTCGGCCATTATCGTCCCATCCCCAGCCTGCTGCCACGCTTCGAGGCCGCCTCGGCGCCATCCATGCCGACTTGGTTCGACAGATCGTCCGGCATGATGCCGCGCTCGGCGCCATAGGAGCGGACAGCGCGAAGCACCTGCTCCATGGTCTCACCATCGGTGGGCGCGTAGTTTTCGTGGTGCCCCGAAATCGCATGGCCACCGAGCGCGTCGAGGCTGCCCGTGTCAGCCAGGCACTTCTCCCGGAGCGCATTCTCCAGCAGCCGTGCGAACACCTCCGGTTCGGACTTGAGATAGTCAACGAAATCGAGGTTATCGAGTTCTTCGACCCCGCGCATCTGGCCAGTCGAGATCATCTGCTCGAACCGGGTCATCAGGCCAGTGTCGTGCAAAATCCGATCATACTTGTCCGGCTGGTCCCCGAGCCGCCGATCGAGGGCATGGCACATCTCATGCAGCGCAGTTCCGGCGGTGTTCTGCGCAAAGATGATCGCCCCATCCGCCTCGCTGTAGTCCTGACCATTCTGGTCAGTCCCCTGCTTCACCGACCGGATTTGCAGCCCGCGCACGCTACTGTTCGCCATCCCCTGCACCACACGGATGCGGGTGTTTGCATCAAAGAGGTCATCCGGTTCGAGGCCAAAAACCGTCCCGATGTAGCCCATCGCCGCCTCAAGGCGAGCCTGATACTCGCGAGCAGCGAGAGTTGTCGTGTCTGCCGAGACCTCGAACTTGTAGCCATGGACTTCGCGCTTGAAGCCTTCCCCCAGAGGACGCGGTTCAGCCCGCGGCCGATCCAAATCGAGCACAACGCTGGCCACCGAGCGGCGATCCGTCAGAAAGCTGCTCGCGACAGTCCTTTCCACATCCGCCCCGGTGCGACCGAGGGCCAGAGCCCTCTTGCGAAACTCGCGCAGCGCCCCTTCATCAATCTCCACCCCCGCAAGATCGCGCGCCAGCTGATCGCGATCGGCCTCATCGTCCGACTGCGAGAGCTTCGAAATCTTGCCGAAGAAGTCCTCATCGAAGCGGACGGCCACCACCTTGGCGATGGCCGACGCCATCGAAATCTCCGCGGACTGGCTCACCGCCTCTCCGACCTCCCAGATACGACCGCCGGTCACGCCGATCGAGGCGCCTTTGAACCGCGCCTGCTGTTCCCGAGCCATCTCGATCAGTGCGTTCGCTCGCTCGCGAACGGCGTCCGGCAAATGCCGCAAGGACTGATCGATGTGGTCCTTGGCGACATAGATCGGCCGATCGACACCTTCGAGTTCTTCCCCCTGACGCAACCGATCACGGGACACGATTGCGGCCTCCACTTCGTCCTCACCGAACAACGGCGCGAGCGACCGGCTGATCTCCGAGAGATCACGGAACGTGCCATAATTCCGCAGCTGCGGGGCGCGCTCATCCGCCCGAACCCATCCGGCATCCCTGATCGCCTCGACGGTTTCCTGAGTCACAACCGCTGTCAGCCCCGCCTCATCTCGAAACGAAAGTGCCAAGTAACCCGAGCCGCTTTCCGTGACCTTGCGATCCAGCTTCGCCTCCTGGCCCGAAAGGTCGAACCAACGCTTCAGAGTGCTCATGCCGCCGCCTCCTTATCCTGATTTTTCCGCGCCTTTCGATAGATCACCGGATTTCCGATCTCAGATCGCGCGTGCCTGATTTTGCTGGCGAACTCGTATTGATCCATCGCCACCGGGGTGCCCACGTCGCCACCGATGAAACGCACCGCTTTGAGGAGATCGAGAGACCCCGCAGCCAGTGCCGAACAGCCATCAATCTGCGGCATGGCCCGCTCATCGCTCGCGTGGCGATACATCCCGAATGCGACCAAGATGATCTCTTGCGGAGACGCATCCCCCACTATCCCGGTCAGCCTCTCAGAATAGATCCATCGAGCACCGTCAACGATGCGCTCCTCGCCCTGGACGACAACCAGATTGAGCACCAGGTGGCGCCAACCCAGGGCGGGCAACAGCTCCAAGTCGCGCAAGATCGTAGGGAACTCGATCGTGCTCAAGATCGCCGACGCGCTCTGGTGAACAGCCCCGGAGATTTCCTCACTTGCAGCTTCGAGTGCCTTCGCGTCTTCCCGGATCATTCATTGGCCTCCCCGAAGTCCGCCGGTTCCTGGCGGATTGCCCCCGAGGGCGCGAGCCGAACCTCCGAGGTGTCGATACCGAACGCCTGCAATCTGTCCAGGAACTGCTTTCCTTCGATTTTGGGCGTGCGGCCGGCCAAATCTCGCAACTGCCGAACATACGCCTCAAGCCCGGCCCCCAGAGATCGAGGGTCCGCCTTCCAGAACGGAAAGCCATCCGCATCCAGCTCGCCTACGGACCCGAGCATTGCCGCAGGCGCCAATCGAACGGCGACGTTATCGCCCCCCCCATCCAAGGGCGCCAGCTCTGGCAATTCGATCATCATCGCTGCGACGCCTCCTGAGCGACCATCCCGCCGACCAGAACCGTCATTCGAGACACGCTCTCCTCCCGCAATTTGCGGACGGCCATCGCCAAAGAGCGGATGCGCGCGACCTCCTTGAGAATGCCCGGTTCGCTCTTCGTTGCCATTTTGGCGGCCCATGCTTCGTATTCCGTGCCGCCACCGTATCGCGCCTTGATCCAGTCGAGGTGTGCAGAGACCCCCTCGCTTGCGGCCGCATGAGCCCCTGAACCGTTGCCGCGGATGGCCCTGATATATCCCAGCGAGTAGAGCGCGGGAGAGCGGTAGGCTTCCATGCGGCTGGCAAGCATGTTCTGCACAGCGGCACCCGCCGTTCCTGCTTGAGCGGCCACGCCACCGCCGCCCACCGAAATCTTCTGAAGAGGCAGGCCAGTGAGATTGTTCACGAAGGCGGCGACCTCAGCATCGGAAGCGTCAGGATCGAGCAGCGACTTGGCAACGTCGAGCGTGGTTTCGCTGGCAGTCGAAAGACGAGCCTTGATGATCGTGTCGAGGACCGGCGTGCCGCCGGGACGCACATCGATCTCTTCCGACGAAACGAACGAGTTGGCCTCGCTCCCACTGTTCTCGATGGCCTGGTTGAGGTCGGAGAGCTGCTGAGCAACATCGCACGCATCAGGCGGCTGCCCGGCGTCTCCATAGGTCTCGTAGGCTTTGGCAACTGCCAGCCGCGTCATGTTCGCAGAGATCGCGTTGGCATTGGCCTCGTTCGCCTTGAGATCCGTCGCTGCGATCTGGTGGTCCGTCGCCGCTTGCTGCGAGGTCATCACACGGATGGCCGACATGATCTGGTTGTAGGTGAGAAGGTTCTGTGCAGTCACCGTCGCCGAGTAGTCATCCACCGCGGCCTGAATCGCACTCTGCGCAGACGAATGCCCACTCCGCCAAAGGGAGTCTACGACAGCGCAAGCCGCGCTACCGGCGAAAGTGGGCGTAGGCACCGCGGCGGCCACCAAGAACGCCGCTGCCACGGTAGACCGCAAGGTCATCACATCGGCCTTCATTGCTGCGCTCCTTTGTCCGTCATTTCCTCGATCACCTTCGACGTTCGTCCCAACGAGAACGACGCGAGGCCGAGTTCGAGATCGAGCTGGTGATCCAGCGCAACCACTTCGGCCACAAGGTTCGCGGCCTCAGCCCGAGACATGTCGAGCAGAACCGCCCGCAGCGGGGAGGTGGCCAGCTTAGCAGCCCAATCGGCGCCTCCATCGGTTCCCGTCCACGTCTCGGTGAGGTCGGCCAGCGCAGAATCGACGGAGCCATCCTCGCTGCTGGCCGCGGCCTTCGCGAGAAGATAGCTGGCCACCGAACGCTGTGCATCGGCCTGCAACCTGGCCACGTCTCCCACCTGCCCGGCCGCTCCACTTGGGGCAGTCTGCGGCGGGCCAAACAGCCAGTCGATATACTTGGCGATCTCAGCCTCGGTGGACGATCCATCGAACAGCACCGCGGCAGAGGTGCCTTCGCCATCGTCCATCATCGAGAACCAGCTGGCCGTCGCCTGGCCATCCTGAGAAACGTAGGGGCGGTTGACGATCTGATTGCGGATGCTCACGATCCGCTCGTCCTGAGCGTTGAAGGCGCTGGCCAGCGCCGCGCTTTTCTCAGCGACCTCGCACGCCTTGAAGCCAACATCGCCATACCGCTCTTGGGCATCGAGAACCGCGTTTCGGTTCTGGGCCGCAATGATCGCGCTGGCCTGCGCTTCTTCCGCCTTGAGACGCACGGCTGCGTCCTGATTGCCCGATGCGGCAATCTGCTTGGTCGTGACGCCGAGCGCGGACAGAATGGCTTGACGCTGCACCGTCTCGGTCGAGATCATCGTCGCCTTATGGGCTTGGATCAGCGCAATGATCGAGGCTTGAAGCTCGCTGGTCCTGGCGTTGACGCGAGCCTCCACCCCGGTGCAGGTGGCGGCTTCGCCCATCGTCGCCGTCACCCCGAGCGCCGCTACAACTGCGGCAAGCACTTTCATCTTGCTCATTCCAATCCCTCAACGATCGATCCGCTCAGAACTTCGCGCGCCATGCTTTTCGTTGCGGCTTCCCTCAGGGAAATGATCCGCGCGATTGCACTCGCCGCCCCGCTCTTCGGGGGAACCGTGGGCAGAGGCGCCACTCGATCGAGATAATCGAGCCCAACGGCAACCTCCTCGGCCCCGTTCGCCCCACCATCCATGAAAACGCTTGCGTTCGTGTCTCCCGAGGCGGCCCCGGTATTGTAACCGACCCCCGCAAACGATGAGCACAGCCCCGCGGCGTATTCTTCCTCCGAGCAGTAGTAGGACGCCCGTCGCCGGGCCAACTCGGACTGAACCTGCGCGGCATCCGAGTTGCTGCTGAGAAAGTCGGCATCGCTTTCCGTCACCAGGGACTCGATCTGGCTATTACGCTCGGCGGCCGCATTTGCCATCTGTCGCGCCAGCACCGGCGCGCACGCCGCATTGCTCTGGTCTCGGCCGAGACCGTATGCCGTCGCAGCGTCAGCGACAGCCAGACGCGCGGAAACCTGAGCGATAGCATTGGCGTTGGCCTCGGCGGACTTAACGGCCGTCGCTGCCACCTGATTGCTCGACGCAGCGACCTGCCCGGTCTTGACGCTGATCGCGCTCATCAGGCTCTGCCAGGCCGCATTGAGCTGCGTCAGCGCGCTCTCGAATGCCGCGGCATTCGCCGCCTGGCCTGAGCAGGCGAGCGATAAGGTGCAGACCATGATAGCGATCCGGTTACGGGAGAGAGATTTGGCCATCGCTGATGATGCTCCCGATTTCGTCAGACAGGTTCGAGTTCCAGCTGGTCAGTGAACTGTTCAGGTTGCCGGTCACGTCCGCGATCTGTTCGTTCGCGACCTCACATGCCTGGGCGATCGCGCTGTTGAGCATGTTGTTGATCGCCTCAGTCCCGAGCGAGGACACCAAACCGGCGAGATCAGGGATCACGTTCGAGAAGTCGATCATCTGGAGCAGGTTCGAGTTGATGCAGCTGTTCGATCCGCTGAAGAAGCTGCCAACATCCGTCTGCGCCGCCTCAATCGCCTTCACCTGCCGGTCAAGTGCAGCTTGTGCAGCTTGCTCGATCACGCACCCACTTTCCGCATGGGCAGCGCCAGCCGCGAGAAGCGAGACAAACACGCCGATCATCAGTTTCATATGCCCGCTCTCCATCATTCGAACATCGCTTTCACCGTGGGTGCTTCCGCGACGAGCTGATGAAGAATCCACGCTCTGACGAGCGCGTCGTCCGGGATCACTTCGTCGGTGAACTCGGAACCGGCCAGGACGACATAGGCGTCACCGATCCGTTCTTCTTTCTCGTCTTGCCGCATCTGGGCCATGGGGCACACCTCCACTATCAAAAGACAATATGTTTTTAGATAGTTTCGGTCAATGTGCTTTAGGCAATACGGATCGGTGACGCCTCAGTGGAGAACCGCTCAATGAAGTCAGCCCAGTTGGTCCTCAGATAATCGCGCTGGAACGCAGACGGAGTAACCAGATCCCAACCGTCGCCGCGAGCCTCGATGCGCAGCTTTTCGAACCAAGCCTTGTAGACAGAGGGGTTCGTGTCCCAAACCGCGGAGAGCATCTGGCCAACGGGTGACGCTGCAAAGACAGGCTTCAGCTCAGGTTTCTGCGCAACTTCTGCTGGCTTCGCGGCGGGTGACGGTCGGCGAAACTCCCTGAAACAGCGTGCAAAGGCGCGCAGGGCGCGTGTCGGAAGATGCTGTTGCCCCTTCGAGAGGTTCCAGCTCCGAAATCGATCGAACACGACTTGGCAGTCAGCGGCAGAGCCGTCAGAGCATTTCGGGTTCTCAGCCCGGATCAGCTCTTCGAGTGCGGTGTAACGAACATTTTCAGTCTGATGCAGATCGATAATATCTTTTGAAGAGTCTTCTTGAATTGTCTCCGATTTTTCGGACCCCCCCCCTCCGGGCAGCTGGTCAGCGTTACCTTCGGAGTGCTGACGCGGGCTGGCCTTCTCCATGAGCCAGCCGATAAATCCCGAAAACCAGAACCGGGCATAGAGAACGGCACCTCGATCATCTTTGACCAGCTCGCTCTGGATGATGCCCAGCGCTTTGAGCACGCTCAGGTGCTCGTGGACGGTGCTGATCGAGCATCCGGCCAGCTCGGCTATCTGGCGCGCCGTCAGGTGGTTCACGGTGCCACGAGGACCAAATCCCGATTCGGCTTTCCAGTTCACTCTCGACGCCAAAATCATGGCCACGCTCGATGCTTTGCCGATCGCGCGCAGGTGGTCCGTCAGATAGGCGAGAAGCCTACCTGAGCAGAAAGAGGGAATATCTAGTGCATACATTTTACCTGCTCTCCTACGGATAGGCGAGGCACGGACCATCGAAGTCGTCGACAGAGCGCAAAAAATCGTTCACCCAAAAGGCGTTTTTGCGTTGCGTATGTCGGGGAAAACCAATAGGTTCACAGGTGAGCAACTGGTTCTGTGAACCGAAAAGTTACCCCGCGATGGCCCCGCGCCTCGCGGGTTTCTTTTTTACTCTTGCTGCGTTCTCCGTTCGCTATCAGAGTCTTGGCCCAACTGCTCCGGGCAGTCGGAAGCGTAGCATGATTCCGACAGGCAGTTGCACCCATCACATCTATACGCTTTATTTTTTTCCACGGTCAATCTAAACATGGATCGTCTTATCCACAGGACGGGCCTGCGGCCTTTCTCTTCGGGGTGGTTGAAACCGACATGTCCGTGTCCATGCTGAGGTCCGGTTCAGCTGCCCGTTCAAGCTCGAAGCACACAGTGTCGAAGCGTTCGGAAAACGACCGCAGCATCCCGCTCATGAGGACCGGCTGGGAGGTTGCCTCTCCCACGCGCACCAGCGCCTCGCAGATGCGTTGATGAAGATGCTCCTGGTCGCTCCTGAGCGTTCCTGCCTCGAAGTTTTCATAGGACCAGTCCACCGCGACGGCGAGCATCCCGGCCGAGGTCGAGAACTTCGTGCCGTTGATCGTCAGCGAGCGGTTGGAGGCGAGAGCCAACAGGTCTTGGAACTCGTCTTGCAGAACCTCGTTTTTCGGGTCCAACACCAGGCAGGCGCCATTCTGGGAGGGGAAATAGTAGAGGTCTCCCCGCTTGAACTCCTTGTTGTTGGCCGCGATCGCATTGTGCAGCTCCTTGCTGCTATAGCGGAACGTTCCCAGAGCGAGGCGATCTGAATCCTGCGCGGTAGCGAGGTTGGCCTGGTAGTTGACCCCGGCGTTTTTGACGAGCCCCCGATAGATACCGTTGCGAGCCTCCAAGAGCTGTTCGCTGAAAACGTCAGGCCCGACGAAAGCACATGTCGGAGCGAGTAGCGCCCCCTCAAACGGGGGGAAGCCGTCAGCTCTCACCTTCTCGGCAACATCTGTCCCCCCGACTTCACCGTAGATCGCCTTCACCCGATCCAGGGGCGATTTGAAGTCCTTGGCCCGAGAATGCCATTGCATGGCATCTTGCTCCATCACCAACCGGAACAGGTTATTGAGCTGCGCGGAGCTGGTGATGTTCGGGCTGCTGATGGCGGTCACTTGCGCCTTATCCCGGATGCGATTGACCTTCTCGTTCTTAGCCCCGGACATAACCTCGATGCCGTGGTGCCATACACCTTTCGAGTCCGAGAAAACGATCTTCGTGCCCGCTGACTGGCCGTTCTTCTGCCGAGTAAGGATCAGCGCTCGGAACATGTTCCCGGTCAGCACGGTCTTTGGCTCCATGACCGTGCCCGCGACAGTCCTGTCGAACAGGCCGCGGTAAAGCTCTTCCAGCTCGGGCCGCTTGGTCAGCGCCTGGTCTTTGCCGCCATAGCGAGCCTCCGGGTCCGTCGCTCTGTCGAATAGCCCCTTGTTTTCAGGGTGGTCGACCAGCCAACGCTCGATCGCATCTGTGAGCCCCACGTCTCGCTCGATGTTCAACCAGCGGTCAGCTGAGCAGAACACGTCCGCGACTGCCCAGTTGTCCTCGTTGATGGTCTGACGGATGTGGAGTGCCAGGTTGCCGAGCCTGACTTTGGTAAGCTCGGCCTCTCCTGGGATTGCCAGCTCAACGCTGTGATACGATGGATCGAGGGGGTAGGAGTTCGAACCGTGATACGAGGCGACGACAGCCGGTATCCAGAGTTCGTCGCGGCTCTCCATGCCGACAGCCTTCGCGATGCGGGTGTCCGCCGCTTCAGGAACGATGGATGCGTTGATGAAGATCCCCGCCCCGGTCTGCAAGTGCGGCGCCATCGTGTTCAGGAACTGCGCATTTCTGACGACTTCGAGCTTAATCCGCTCTTTCTCGTCCTTGATCTTGGCGAACGGGGTGAAGCGATACTTCGCATGAACGGCTGCCAGCTCGGCTGCCATCTTGCTCGCGTCGCGGCTCTCCGCACTGGCGAAGGTGGTCGGCTCCATGTTGTTCACCGTCCTCAGCCAAGGCCGCGAGGCAAACTTCGGCTCGGACCCGTCGAAGGCTTTTGCGAGCTGTTCTTCTGCTGAGCCGTTCATCTGCGCATCGACAAAGCCGCGACGCACCGCTTTCAAGACGGCATCATAAGCCAGCGGCTCCACGATCGTCGGCGCTTCGATCGTCGTCAGTTTCACCGGCTGGCTCGCGATCCCGGAGGCGCGGTTTTCCGCCAGCAGAACTTCCTCCTCCACGACCTTGCCTCGCCAATCGCGGCGGTTCGTCTTCAGGGGGTTAAGGCCGCGCCGGTCCAGGAAATCGGCCTTCATCCGATAGGCCACGTCGATTTCGCCCAGGATGCGAGTCTGCTCATCGAGCGGGCGCACGATCAGGCGACCCAGGAGCTTTCGCGTCAGACTGTCGCCATCGGGCTCCTTCCCAACATCAATATCCAAGCCCTGGGCCAGAGACGAGTTGCGCTTCAGGTAGTCGAACACGACCTCTCGACCGATCGGGTTCAACAGGTCCACGACCTCATCGATGTTCGTGGCGTTCTCGCGCGTGGCATTGGTCGAGGCGGAGAGAGATCGGTTTTTGCGATTGAACAACGACGCGAGGCGATCGTCGGAGGCAAAGCCCGTCAGGGGTGACACATAGCGCGGGCCTTCGAGCTGCCCCTTTCGATCGACGCGGCCCTCGATCTGCCGCTCATCCACAATGTCGGCTTGCAGCTCCATCTTGAACATCGCGCGCCGCCGCAAGTCCGTGGCTACGGAGGGCGCGTTCTGAATGGAGATCCCGGCCGACGACGACTTGTTCAGAACGAGGGCATCCAACTGGCCATCGTTGAACTTGTTGGCAATCTTGGCGGTCGCCTCCGGGCCGCCTTTGTCCAGGTCATACAGGTAATACCGGCCGTTGATCTCGCCCGTGACCCCAGTCCCACCGCCGGTAGTTCGACCTGTCAGCTCGCCGCAGGCCAGGCCCATCTTGTCGAGACCGGCTTTAATCAGATCGGCGCCGTCAATGCGCATGTCCTGTAGCCCGGCTTCATCGATCTGACGGTGCATTCCCTCGATCCAGTCGCGCAGGGGGCCGTTCAGGTTCAGCTCGATGGTGTTGCCCAAAGCATCGATCGCTTTGATCTCTGTCGCCTTCTCGACATAGCGCTTCAGCACGTCCCCGAGGTTCGGAGGGGACTGAAAGAACCTCCCAGAAGCATCCTCCATCAGCTCACCAGGGTGGGCCATCTTCCAAGTGAGAATGGATTTGCCCAGGTGCTCGATCGTAAAGACCTGTTTCTCACCTCGCGCCAGGCTGTCGGTCACCAGCTCTTGCAGAAATTGTCCCTTGGTCGCGAGGGTCAGATACCCGCTGAAATGGTGCAGGTTCGTCACGGGGCTGTTCGTTTCGAGCTTTAGCTTCTCCTGTCCATTGCGCATAACGCTTCCGCCAAACTCGCGGCGCGCTACGTCCTTCGCCAGCTCGGTGATCGTCGGCATGAAGTCGATAATGTCGCGCAGGCATTCGGTCGCGTTGTCCACCTTCTCGCGCACTTTCATGATCTTGTCGGGGTCGTAATCGACAAGTCTCGGCAGATCGCGTTCGACGCCTTGATCGGCGAGCTGGCGAACAAACATCGCACCGCTCGCGGCCATTTCGTGCGACAGCGCTTCTTGAAGCGAGAGGGCATCCCCTCCCCCCATGATTTCCAGAAGCTCGCGCTTACCCAAGCCCGTATCAGGCAGCGCGCTGTAGTAAAGCTCGATGTGCTGACCCGTCTTGATCCCGGTGGCCGATGACCAGATCACCGCACCGCCGTTGTCCTCAACGAAGCGGCAAAGCCGGGAGAAATAGGCACCAGTGTTCGAATCCGGTGAAGCCGCACGGTGGGCCTCGTCCAGGATCAGCCTAGGCTTCCGTCCTGCCTCGATGTGGTGGGTCATCCAGTCCTGGATCGCCGAAAGCCTCTCCGCTCCGGTGTCCGCCTTCTGGAACTGCGAATAGGTGCTCGCGACCACGTTTGCGGCTATCGGGACAGCGAACCCGGTCTCGCCCGGCTTCTTGGCCGGTTGCTTGAAGATGACCTTCTCGTCGCGGTCCATCAGAACTTGGCCTGCGTTGACGATGTGCAGGTTGATTTCACCGCTCTCCATGCGCTGCTCGGTTGGGTGCCGTGTCACATCGGTCAGATCGCGGACGAGGAAATCCGAAAAAAGGGATGGTTTCACGGTCACGAACATCACCGGATCACCGCTTTCGAAGCTCGCCTGGAAGATTGCGGCCAGCTCCCGCCCTTTCCCCATCCCCATCAGATCGCCGACCAGGACGCCGCGCCCGGTTTCGATCCCGGACAGACAGAGGGCCACGCCGTCAATCTGCTCGGGCGACAGGCGTTCACCTTTGAGCAGTTCCTCCTTCGGGATCGACAGGGCCGCTGCGACGTAATCGTCAACATCGTAGTCCGGGCCATGCTCCTTCGCGAGGCGTTCGGAGAGAGTGGTCAGAGCCTGATAGATGGCTCCCGACAGGGATTTCGGAACGACACTGGATGCGGACCCAGCATTCGAGAACGGACGATAGGGCACGCTGTCGTCGCCGCCGATGCTGTCGGTCAGCCACTGCGGCACGGGATCATCTTCCAGCACCACGGTCTGGCGCTCCCGAGAGCGCTCGCGATCATCCGCAGGTGGCTTGGGCGTGGGTTCGGCGGGCGCCGGAGGCCGAACCGATGCTGTGGGAGAAGCAGGTGAAGCAGGTTCTTCCGGGCCGCGGCGCGAAGGAGCAGAGGGTCCGCCCCCCTGTCCTGCGTTATCCGGTTCGGCGGGCGTCTGCGGCGGCGTGTTGCCGGTGTCGCTCGGGGCGGCCACGGGCTCGGGAGCAGGTAGTGACTGGAGGTTCCCGAACTGCGCACGCACGTCATCGGCCCAATCGAACAGCTCTTCGTAGCTCTTCAGGTTTCGAGGGGCGCTTACGAAATCAGGGTCGCTCAGTCGCGAGAATGGATGCAGCTCAGAGCGAAACCCCGAGGCCGCGTAGATTTGAACGGGAACGCTGGTGCCCATACCTGCATAGAGGCGCCCGTCTGCCACGGCCTCCTCCACCTTGTCGAAGGACAGCATGAGCAGGTTGTGGAATCGCTGAGCTGGGCCGTTCTTCTCTTCTGGGTTCACGAAGTTTGCGGGCAGAACGAAGAATGCGTTTCCACCAGGCTTGAGGCGTTGCATGGCGTCGGTGACGATCGCGTAATGCAGCTTGTCGGTCGAAAACGAAGAACTGCTGTTGTTCAGGCTGATCTCAGCCGGGACGGGCAGCGTATCGAAGGGGGGATTGGCGACCAGAACGTCGAAGGAGCCGCGCTCTATGCCTGGGGCCGCGTCCAGGAAATCGCCTGGCTCGATCTGATCGGCGTAGTCGCCCAGCGCAGCTGTGGCGCGTAGGAACCGGCCGTGGTCCAGTTCCCACCCGGAAATCACTGCCCCGGCCGCAGCCATGGAGGCGACCAGCGCCCCGTTGCCAATCGTCGGTTCCAGAACCGAGGCGCCGCGCAGGTCTCCGAAAATCTCAGCGGCTGCGAGGCCGAAGGGAAATGGGGTCGAATATTGTTGCGCCGCGATTGTTGCGGCCGTCCGCTCCCGCTGCTTGGGGAACGTCTGCATCAGTGCTGCAATCGCGTCTCTTCCCTGAACCTCGCCGTTGGCGATGCACCGGCTCACCTCACCCTCGATGTGCTCCATGAGATCGCGTGAGGAGACGGAGAAATCGCCAGTTGAGAGGAGACCCGCGAGACGATCAACGTCTTCCAGCGAGAGCGATTGACCGTTGGCCATGTCGATGAAGACGGATCGAGCATTGGCCGAAAGGTCGAAATCATTACGGGCACGGAAGAACATCTCGGGGTGCTCGATTCCGTAAACCTTGCCATCCTTACGCTGCCACTCGGCAACGATCTGACGGTGGTCGCCGATCTTGTGTGCGGTTCGCCCGAGCGTCCGGTCGTAGACCACATAGCCGTAACGGTTCCGGCCAACGACCGATGGCTCCTTGTCATCAAATCCGCTTGCTGAAAGGAAATCCGATTGGAGCTTAGTCATCCGCTCGGTATCGATCAGGTCGACGTTCGTCCCCTGCCCTTTTGGGGCATCCAAAAAACCGCCCCAGAAGCCTTGGGTCGCGTAACGGAGCGGCAGGACCATAACGGTCCCGCCGTTCGGGGCCTCGATCTCGGAAACGGAGGCCCTGTCGCGCATCATTGACGTGCGAATACGAGTCCGCGCGCGCCCCTCGTCCGGTCCCGTCCAGACGGCCAGGGAGTGACCGTTGGTGCCGTCGACCTGCTTGTTGGAAATGAGGGCCGCGACGAAGCGACCCTCGGCTTTCGGAGCGAAATAGGCCATGTCAGATCGCTCGCCCCGTCACATGGGCGCGGCGTCGTAACCACTGCGCGAACGCGCAGCGCGCTGCGGCTTGTCCGCGGGCTCTTCCGGCTTCGGCGCGTTGGCTCCGAACGTTTCCCCGTTGAGCTTCACATGGGACTCGATGCCCACGGCCTTGATCGTGCGAGGCCCAGTCATTTCCGCCAGCTCGAACTTGCTCTGGGGCACGACAAAGCGGGCGGCCGCCGGATTGTTCTCCGGGTCGCTCTTGCTGTTGGACATGGCCACCATCGAAGGGACATAGCCCTTGTCGAGATAGCTCTTCTTCGGGTCGGGCTCGACGCCATCCCTCGGCTTTCCGTCGCGCGTTCCGAAATAGTCCTTCAAGAACCGCTCGGTGGACTTTTTCGGGATCAGGCCCACCCGCGCCTCGGGCATGACGGAAACCTCGAAGGTCGGCGGGTTGCCATCGTTGTTCTTGATCTCGTTGTAGATCGCCTCGGCCGTTTTGATCTTCTGCTCGCTCACATTGTCCGCGAACTTCAGGTCTTTGAACTCGCGGGCGCCGGTGGACGCGGCGACCACCGCCGCAGCGTAAACTGCATACTGCTGGTGGGTTTTGTCCAGCGCAGCTTCGATCGACGGCTCGGCCTTCGACCGGAAAGGCGTGTCGAGCGAGGAGACGGTGAAGGCCCCGGATTGATTGCGCATCGTGACCACAACGCCGGACTGGTCCATCACGACCCCATCCATTTTGCCCGAGAACGCGGCATCGAAGTCGAAATCGGCGAGGTTCGCGGCCTTCTCTTCCTGGATGACGTTGAAGTCGACCTTGTAGCCCGCGAACTTGTCGCCCTTCTTCGTCTCGAACTCGACCCACCGATGGTTTGCCTGCACGGCCCCGAGGATGGGAGCTTCGTCCAGATCGTTGCGCGCCAGAGCGGTCGGCCAGATCGCGGCGGTTTTCTCATCACCACCGGGGGTGCGGAACGTGCGCACGGCTTCGAAGTTTACGACGCCCCCCACCTTGAGGTCGAACGTGTCGAACAGGTCCGGGCGCTCTTCGACACGTTTTTCGGCGTTGGCGACCCGCTCGGAGAACGTTCGCTGGCGCTCCTGCTGGTTGGCGAAGTGCTTCGCGATTTCATCAGGGGTCGCCAAGGAAATCGTGAACTCCTCGCCGGTGCGGAGATCATGTCCGGTGACGCTGCGATCGTCGAGGTTGACCTCTTCGACCTTGAGAACCACGTCACCGTGGTAGCGCGACTTGGGCGCTTCTTCGTAAAAATCGACCATCTCGTTTCTCCTAATGGAGCCTCAGCCACAGCGGCCAGGTGCTTCGCTTCGTTTTTTTGTTGGGTGGGCATGATGGATGCCCCCTCCCCCTAAAAAGCCGCCGAATCTAACTATTGTCAAACTGTAATTTTACGAAATGTCCCGCGGGACATAGCGCTTCCGGGGCGACATGTGACTATGCAAATATGTGAATTTGCGAACATTAGCACGCTGAGACGTGCTCATATTATAATACGCACCTGAGAGATTATGATAATGTTGCTCTTGACTATGTGGTGCGTTGGTGCTTATTATAATATCTGCAAAAGCACCTAATCTAATTGGTGCGGATGCGCTTAGGTGCGGATGCGCTTAGGTGCGGATGCGCTTAGG